>Ga0315899_10001086_pt1 | contig 31491 bp, 23 predicted proteins | sample LakEriMetagenome_2_FD_203518 | JGI IMG/M metagenome (GOLD analysis project Ga0315899, IMG submission 203518) | Freshwater fungal communities from buoy surface, Lake Erie, Ohio, United States - Buoy 4 MA112 | ecosystem: Environmental > Aquatic > Freshwater > Lake | place: USA: Lake Erie, Ohio...
TGGGCACCGACCGACTGTGGGTTTGTTGGAGATGGCGCGCTGCGCGCGCCGCCACGTCTCGGGCCGTCGCTCCGGGGTGGGTCTTGCGAAGCGGTTGGAGCGCACCGCGTCCTTCGTGGACGACGGCGGGTAAAGGTCGGCGCAGCCGACCTTTAGGCAAAAACTGTCTGAGCCCCTGAAAGGGGCGAGTTTTTTTGCCGGCCCGCCGGCGTTCGCGAAGGCGCGGGGACCCTTCAGGGCCCGCGAGGGCCCTGAAGGGTGCGGTCCATAGCGTAGCGAGGCCCACCCCGGGGCGACGGCCTCGCGCCAACCGTCGATTGCTGAACGCGACGTGCCCCGCGCGCTTGCCTCACCCGCAGGTCCCGATCCATCCGCAACTGCCGCACTGCTCGCAACCGTCGACCTTGGCGAGCGTCGGGTTGTGGCACTCCGGGCACTCGCGGCCGGTGATCCGCGGACGCTCGTCGCGACGGGGCGCCTGCGCGGCGGCGTCCTCGGCGCGCGAAGACGCGAACGCGCGCATCGGCTCGAGCGGCACGCCGTCGGCGTCGAGCAGCCCGAGCATCCGGTAGCGGTGCAGCAGCAGGCGCGCGAGGTAGGCGATCGTCGACGGCCAGACCCGGCTCTTCGACTCGCCGGGCACCGGCGCCCAGAAGTCGCCGCGCGGCTCCGCGAAGTCGACCAGCTTCTTCAGCTTGCGGCCGATCCAGGCCGCGTCGACGATCCGCATGTCGATCGACAGCAGCTTGGTCAGCCCGTCGAACGCGCGCGGGTAGGTGCCGGCGAGCCAGACCGAATAGGGCCTGCGCGTGCCGTCGGGCAGCGTCAGCTCCTTGACGATCATGTGGATGTCGTCGCCGGTGGCCGGGTTGGCCACGTCGACCGACCAGGACATCGTGCCGTCGGTGCCGGTCTTGGGCTCCTTTCGCGAGATCAGCGCGTCGAGCATCGGCGTGGCCGCCGGCGGCTCGGCGAACAGCCCGAGCGCCTCGCAGCGGTGGCGCACGATGCGCGCGAGGCCGGCCACCAGCGAGGGCATCGCCTCGACGCGGCCCGGCTCGAGCTCGAGGTCGAAGCCGTCCTGGCCCGTGGTGGCCGCGAGCGAGTCGAGCTTCTTGGCGACCCAGGCCGCATCGTCGCAGCGCAGGTCCATCGACAGCGTCTTGGCGATCGCGGCGAGCCCGCGCGGCTGCTCGTTGCCGGTGACCCAGACCTCGAACGGCCGCGCGCGCCCGGCTTGCTCGACGTGCCCGACGACGACCGCGAAGTCGCCGGCCGGATGCTCGACCAGCAGCGTCCACGACGGGTTGCCGCCGGGCAGCGCCGGCCGGTCGGGCCAGCGCAGCGACGCGAGTGCCGGCGCGGGGATCTCCTTGAGCACGATGCGGCGGTCGGCGTCGGTCTGCTGCAGGTCGTCGGGCGCGAGGCGCGCCGGGTCCGCGGGCTTCGCCGGCTCGACCGACAGCACCGCGCCGGTGATGTCGTTCGGGCGGTAGATCGTGATGCCCTTCAGCCCGCGGCGCCACGCGTCGGCGTAGAGCGACGCCGTGGCCTCGAGCGGCGTGTCGGCCGGCACGTTGACCGTCTTGCTGATCGCGGCGTCGATGTAGGGCGCGACCGCGGCCACCATCTGCAGGTGCGCGTCGGCGCTCATCTCGAGCGCCGACACGAACGCCGGCGGCAGCTCGAGCGTGCCGGCGTCGAAGGCCGCGTCGAACGCGGCCGGATCGGGCTGCATCGCGCGCCAGCGGCGGAACGCGTGGTCGAACACCCGGAACGGCTGGCGGCTCCCGTCGGCCATCCGCTTCATTCGCGTGTAGGCCCACGAGAACGCCGGCTCGATGCCGTTCGAGGCGTTGTCGGCGAAGGCGAGCGTGATGGTGCCGGTGGGCGCGACCGACAGCAGGTGCGAGTTTCGGATGCCGTGCCGCGCGATGTCGGCCCGGATGTCGTCGGGCAGCGTCGAGGCGAAGCGCGGCGCAGCGAGGTACTGCGTCGCGTCGAAGCGCGGGAACGCGCCCAGCGTCTTCGCGAGCTCGACCGACGCGCGATAGGCCTCGTGGCACATGAACGCCGCGATCTTCGCGGCGAGCGCGCGGCCCTCGGGCGCGTCGTAGCGCACGCCGAGCATGATCAGCGCGTCGCCGAGGCCGAGGAAGCCGAGGCCGATCCGGCGCTTGGCGCGCGACTCGGCATCCTGCTGCGGCAGCGGCCACAGCGTGACGTCGAGCACGCGGTCGAGCACCTCGACGCCGGTGCGCACGAGGCGCTTGAGCGTCGGCCAGTCGACGTCGGCCTCGGGCGTGAAGGGGCGCAGCACCACGCGGGTCAGGTCGATGGAGCCGAGGTCGCAGCAGCCGTAGGGGGGGAGCAACTGTTCGGCGCACGGATTCGACGCCGCGATCGTCTCGCAGTACGACAGGTTGTTGCGCGCGTTGATCGTGTCGACGAACAGCACGCCCGGCTCGGCGAACGCGTGCGCCGAGCGCATGATCCGGTCCCACAGCGCGCGGGCGCGGACCGTCCGGTAGACCCAGCGGCCGTCGTCGCGGCGGCGCGCGCCGGGCACGTCGGGCGAGGGCTCGGCGTCGTGGACCAGCTCGAAGTCGGCATCGGCTTCGACCGCGCGCATCAGCGCGTCGGTGACCGCGACGCTGACGTTGAACTGCGTGAGCTCGCCCGGCGTGCGCTTCGCGTCGACGAAGGCCTCGACGTCCGGGTGGTCGCAGCGCAGCACGCCCATCTGCGCGCCGCGCCGCGCGCCGGCGCTCTCGACGGTCTTGCACATCGCGTCGAACACGCGCATGTAGCTGACCGGGCCCGACGCGCGCGAGTCCGTGCCCCGCACCCACGCGCCGGCCGGACGGATGGGCGAGAAGTCGTAGCCGACGCCGCCGCCGCGGCGCATCGTCTCGGCGGCCTGCTCGAGGGCGCGCATGATGCCCGGCGTGCCCTCGTGCTCGCCGGCCATGAAGTCGCCGACCGGCTGCACGAAGCAGTTGATCAGCGTCGCCTGCAGGCCGGTGCCCGCGGCCGACGCGATGCGGCCGCCCGGCACGAGGCCGTCGCGCATCGCTTCGGCGAAGCGGCGGGCCTGCCCGTCGTCGCGGGCGAGCCCGCGCGCGGTCCGCTCGAGCACGGCGTCGGCGTCGCGCTCGTCGCCCTTCGCGTACTTCTCGAGCAGCACCTCGAGCGACACCTCCTGCGGAGGCAGGGCGGACGGGCGCCGGTCGGACGGGTCGGGCAGGGCGGGCTGGGGATCGCGCTTCATTCGGACGGCTCGCTCCGGGCGCCGCGCGGCGTGCGCGGCGGGTCGACATGAATACCACCGTGGGCGGCGACGGCGCCACCGCCGGGCCCGCGCGCGTCGACGCGCCTCGAGCTCGGCCGCGGCGGCGCGGTCGATCGGGTCATGCTACGCCGAGGGTGGCTCGCCACGTGCGCCACCCGGCGGCGCACTGGCGCCGACCGGAGGCGTCGATCGGCCCGATCGGGCGAATCCGTCGGCCGTCCGGCGTGCGGGTGCGGATCCTGCGTGTTCCGCGCGGGACCACCGCCTCGGTCCGTGCCCGAGGCGCCCGCGATGTCCCGTCCGCCCGTGCCGCCGTCGCCCGGTCCGCGGCGCGGCTATGATCGCGCCATGGCCTCCGTCTCCTCGACCTCCCCGGCGGCCCGGGACGCCACGCGGCCGCGCGTCGCCGCGGTGCTCGCCGCCATCGGCGCGGGCAGCGTCGCCGCGCTCGGCGTCGCGCTCGTCGCGCAGCACGGCTTCGGCATCGAGCCCTGCCCGTGGTGCGTGATCCAGCGGCTCGTGCTGATCGGCGTCGCGCTCGTCGCGCTGGCCGGTGCGGCCGCGGCGCGCGGCTCGCCCCGCGCGGCGGGCGGCATCGCGGGCGTCGTGCTGCTCGCCCTCGCGGTGGGCGGCGCGATCGCCGCGTGGTACCAGCACACGGTCGCGGCCAAGCAGTTCTCGTGCTCGTTCACCTGGGCCGACCGGACGCTGATGTCGCTGCAGCTCGACGCGTGGCTGCCCTCGGTGTTCAAGGTCGGCGCGACCTGCGCCGACGCGGCGCAGGCGACGTTGCTCGGGCTGCCGTTCGAGGTCTGGGGCGGCGGCTGGTTCACGCTGGTCGCGCTCGGTGCGGTCGCCGCGCTGGCCTCGGCGATCCGCGCGCCCGCGCGCTGACGGGGCCGCGCCCGAGCGCCGATCCTCCACCCGCGGGCCGCCCCCGCTCAGCGCGGCCTGCGCCGTCGCGGCTCGCGCCCGAGCGTCGCCGCGATCGCCGCGAGCGCGTCGAACGCCTCGCCGCGCGCGGTGCTCGCCCGTGCCACCAGCGCGATGCCGCGCCGCGGCGCCGGTGCCCCGATCGGGCGCGCGACGACCGAGGTGCCGACCAGCAGCCCGGCTCGCAAGGCCATCTCCGGCAACAGCGCGAGCCCGAGCCCTTCCTCGACCATCTGCACGAGCGTGGTGACGCTGCTCGCCTCGATGCCGGTCGGGTTCGCGCGCTCGGTGAGCCCGCAGCCCTCGAGCGTGTGGCTGCGCAGGCAGTGGCCTTCCTCGAGCAGCAGCAGCCGCTCCGGGTCGAGCGAGGCGACCGTGGGGCGCGCGGGCTTCGCGGCCGGATCGCCCTGCGCGGCGATCAGCCACAGCTCGTCGTCGAACAGCTCGCGCACGCGCAGGCCGCTGGTGTCCCAGGGCAAGGCGATCAGCGCGAAGTCGAGCCCGCCGTCGCGCACCTGCTGCAGCAGCCGCACGGTGGTGTCCTCGCGCAGCGCGATCCGGATGCCCGGGTGCCGCTCGCGTGCGTTGCGCACCAGCGCCGGCAGCATGAAGGGCGCGATGGTCGGGATCGCGCCTAGCCGCAGCAGGCCGGCCATCGGCGCGGCGCCCTTCGACGCGTGTTCGACCAGGTCGGCCGCCATGGACAGGAGCACCCGCGCGCGCGCGACCACGTCGTCGCCGATCGGCGTCATCCGCACGTGCTGGCGGTCGCGTTCGACCAGCTGCACGCCGAGCTGGCGCTCGAGCTCCTGGATGCCGCCCGACAGCGTCGACTGGGTCACGAACGAGGCCTCGGCGGCCTGGGTGAAGTTCAGCTTCTCGGAGAGCTTCACCAGGTAGGACAGCTGTCGCAGGGAGGGCAGGGCGCTCATCGGATCCTCCGATCAAGGGAATCGATTTTATCTGTTGGATCTATTTCGTGCGCGACACCAGACTCTCGTTCGTACCGCGACCGCCACGGATCGCGGCCGCTCTCCTCCCAACCCTCGATACCGGAGTCAACGATGTCCCTGATCAACACCACCGTCGCGCCCTTCAAGACGACTGCCTTCCACAACGGCAAGTTCGTGCCGGTTTCGGACGAGAACCTCAAGGCCAAGTGGTCGGTCCTGATCTTCATGCCGGCGGCGTTCACCTTCAACTGCCCGACGGAGGTCGAGGACGCGGCCGACAACTACGCCGAGTTCCAGAAGCTCGGCGCCGAGGTCTACATCGTCACGACCGACACGCACTTCTCGCACAAGGTGTGGCACGAGACCTCGCCGGCCGTCGGCAAGGCGAAGTTCCCGCTGGTCGGCGACCCGACGCACGCGCTGACCAACGCCTTCGGCGTGCACATCCCTGAAGAGGGCCTGGCGCTGCGCGGCACCTTCATCATCAACCCGGAAGGCCAGATCAAGACCGCCGAGGTCCACGACAACGCGATCGCCCGCGACGTGAAGGAAACCCTGCGCAAGCTGAAGGCCGCGCAGTTCGTCGCGAAGAACCCGGGCCAGGTCTGCCCCGCCAAGTGGAACGAGGGCGCGAAGACGCTGACCCCGTCGCTGGAGCTGGTCGGCAAGATCTGATCGGAGCCGGCGCCCGCCGGACCGGGCAGTACCGCTGCCCGATCGGGCGTCCCCGTCGGGGGCGCCCGATCCCACAGCGGCATTGCACGCCGGGCGCGACGCGCGCCCGGCCTCGACACGCCGGGCGCGACGAGCGCCCGGCCTCGAACCACGCAGCACACCGAAGGAACGACGCCATGCTCGACGACTCGCTCAAGACGCAACTCGCGGCCTACCTGGAGCGGCTGCGCCGCCCGGTGGAGATCGTCGCCGCGCTCGACGAGGGCGAGGCCTCCTCGGAGATGCGCGCGCTGCTGCAGGACATCGTGCCGCTGCACCCGATGCTGTCGCTCGTCGAACGCCGCGACGCGGGCGAGCGCGTGCCCTCGTTCTCGCTCGGTGCGCCGGGCGAGGCGGGCCGCGTGCGCTTCGCGGGGCTGCCGCTCGGCCACGAGTTCACCTCGCTGGTGCTCGCGCTGCTGCAGGTCGGCGGCCACCCGCCGAAGGTCGACGACGAGGTCCTCGAGCAGGCGCGCGCGCTCGACGGCGAGCTGGTCTTCGAGACGTTCATCTCGCTGTCGTGCCACAACTGCCCGGACGTCGTGCAGGCGCTCAACCTGCTCGCGGTCGTCAATCCGAACGTGCGCCACACGATGGTCGACGGCGCGCTGTTCCAGGACGAGGTGACCGCCCGCGAGATCATGTCGGTGCCCGCGACCTTCCTGAACGGCGAGCCGTTCGTCTCGGGCCGGATCACGATCGAGGAGATCCTCGCGAAGCTCGACACCAACGCGTCGGCGCGCGCGGCCGAGAAGATCGCCGCGAAGGGCGAGTTCGACGTGCTGATCGTCGGCGGCGGCCCGGCGGGCGCAGCCGCGGCCATCTACGCGGCGCGCAAGGGCATCCGCACCGGCGTCGTCGCCGAGCGCTTCGGCGGCCAGGTGCTGGACACGATGGCCATCGAGAACTTCATCTCGGTCCGCGAGACCGACGGCCCGAAGCTCGCGGTCGCGCTCGAGCAGCACGTCAAGCAGTACGAGGTCGATGTGATGAACCTGCAGCGGGCTGCGGCGCTGGTGCCGGCGGCCGCGCCGGGCGCGCCGATCGAGGTGCGGCTGGAGAGCGGCGCGTCGCTGAAGGCCAAGACGGTCGTGGTCGCGACCGGCGCGCGCTGGCGCAACCTGAACGTGCCCGGCGAGGCCGAGTACAGGAACCGCGGCGTGGCCTACTGCCCGCACTGCGACGGGCCGCTCTACAAGGGCAAGCGCGTCGCGGTGGTCGGCGGCGGCAACTCGGGCGTCGAGGCGGCGATCGACCTGGCGGGCATCGTGGAGCACGTCACGCTGCTCGAGTTCGCGCCGCAGCTGCGCGCCGATGCGGTGCTGCAGCGCAAGCTGAACAGCCTGCCCAACGTCGCGGTGGTCACGAACGCGCAGACCACCGAGATCGTCGGCGACGGCACGAAGGTGATCGCGCTGCGCCACACCGACCGCGCGAGCGGCGCGTCGAACGAGGTGGTGCTCGCCGGCGTGTTCGTGCAGATCGGCCTGCTGCCGAACACCGACTGGCTCAAGGGCACGGTCGCGCTGTCGCGGCACGGCGAGATCGAGGTGGACGCGCACGGTCGCACCAACGTGCCCGGCGTGTTCGCGGCGGGCGATGCGACGACGGTGCCGTACAAGCAGATCGTCATCGCGATGGGCGAGGGCTCGAAGGCCGCGCTCGGCGCGTTCGACCACCTGATCCGCAGCACGGCGCCGGCGCAGGCCCCGATCGCGATCGCGGCGTGACGCCGCCACGGACGCGACGGCGGTAGCATCGGGGGCGGGCCGCGAGGTCCGCCCCCGTCGTTTCCGGAGACCGCGATGTCGCCCACCGCCCCGACCCGATCCGCCCGCCGCCGCCTGACGACGGCGCTCGCCGCCGCCTTCGCCTGCGCGGCGGCCGGCCCGCGCCTGGCGGTGGCCGCGAAGCAGAAGGTCCGCGTCGAGGTCTGGAAGGACCCGAACTGCGGCTGCTGCAAGGACTGGATCGCCTACCTCGAGCGCGAGGGCTTCGCGGTCGTCTCGCACGACACCGGCAACGTGTCGGCGCGCCGTCGGCTCGGCATGCCGTCGAAGTATGGGTCGTGCCACACCGCGACGGTCGACGGCTACGTGATCGAGGGTCACGTGCCGGTCGAGGACATCCGCCGACTGCTCGCGCAGCGGCCGGATGCGATCGGCCTCGCGGTGCCCGGCATGCCCGTCGGCTCGCCCGGCATGGACGGCGCGATCTACGGCGGACGCAAGGATCCGTACGACGTGCTGCTCGTGCGGCGCGACGGCAGCGCCGAGGTCGCGCGCGCGGTTCGCTGACGCGCCGCGCACGAACGAAGACCCGGCGCCGAGGGGCTCGGTGGCCGGGTCCGGGGGACGGGATCGGACGGCGGGCCGGGGGGGCGCCGCCGCGACCGTCAGGCGCCGATCACGAACTGGCTGACCGGGCGAGCCATCCGCGACGGCGCCTCGCGCACGGTGCGGCTCGCCACGACCGGGGTCGCGCCGATGTCGCCGGCGGTGATCTCGCCGTTCACGCCCGCGGGCATGGTCGACTGCACGACGACGGCCGGGGCAGCCTGCACCGGCTGCGCGCCGATGTCGCCGTAGCTGAGCTCGGAGGCCTGCGCGCCGAAGGCGGCGACGGCGAGGACGGCGGGGGCGATGATCTTGGCGATGGTGTTCATGGTGTGCGTTCCTGTTCGATGAAGTGGGTGGGGTCGACGAGGCCGGTTCCGGCACCGCTCGGCGGCGCGACTGGGTGCGTCGTCGATGGAATGAAGTCTGATCGTCGAACGGCTCGCCCCGGTTCCGGGCGGGGATCGAATCCGCCTCGCGTTCGTCTCGACCGTGTCTCCGCCGGCGCCCGGTCGCGCCGCGATCGTCAACGAGTGCATCGGCCCGCGCGGCCCCCGGCGCGGCGCGGTCGCGCGCGTCGGCGGCGCGGCGTAAGATCGGTGCGCGCCGGACGGTCGCCGTGGCACGCGGCCCGCGCCGGACGAACCCGTGCCGTGCCGATCCAGGGAGACCCGACCTTGAAACGAATCCTGCTCTTGACCGCGCTGATGACGTTCGCTGCCGCCGCCCAGGCTGCCGGCGCCACCTGCACCGTGACGGCCGGCGAGAAGAAGCTCGCGGGCGCCGCGAAGACCAGCTTCATGAAGAAGTGCGAGACCGACGCGAAAGCCACCTGCGAGACGCAGGCCGCCGACAAGAAGCTCTCCGGCGCCGCGAAGAACAGCTTCGTGAAGAAGTGCACGACCGACGCGGTCGGCGCGAGCTGACCGGCGCCCTCGTGCGCTGACCGGGGCGTGCGCGGCCGGATCCGCTCCGGCCGCGACCTCGCGTCTCGGGGCGGCGCTCGGCTTGCGCGAACGCGTCGCGCTGCTGGCCCGCTTCCGGCGGCTCGGCTACGATCACCCGCAGCGGTCCCGCGACCTCCTGTCGTCGCCGGCCGCGATCACAGGAGAACGCCGAGATGGTCGAGCCGAACCGCGGGCAGCGCCCGCTCCCCTACCCGCGCGCGAGCGCGCTCGCCGCGTCGATCGGCTTGCTGGCCGCGCTCGCCGGTCCGGCCGTCGCGGTCGAGCCCGCGAGCGTGCTCGAGGCCTCGCGCAAGCTGGTGCCGACCGGTCCCTGGCCGGCCGGCGACGAGAAGGGCATGGGCAACCTGATCGGCGCCGGCACCCAGCTGCGCTGCGGCTGGCACCTGTCGCAGCCGAAGGCGAAGGCCTACGAGCTGTCGCAGGTCCGCTCGAACACGATGCCGAAGTCGCCGTTCACCGGCCCGTACACGACCCAGTACAAGCCGACCTCGGTGCTGCCCGGCACGGCGCACGCGTTCAACTCCGAGAAGTACGCGGCCGACGCCGAGCCCGCGCAGCAGGGCACCCAGATCGACGCGATCGGGCACTTCGCCTACCTCGACAAGCCCTGGGACGGGCAGGGTGCGCCCCCGCTCGACGGCGCGCGCTACTACGGCGGCTTCACCCAGCAGCAGGTCAAGCCGACGCCCGACTCGCCGCTGCTCAAGCTCGGCATGGAGAAGGCGCCGCCGATGATCACCACCGCGGTGCTGCTCGACGCCAAGGCCGCGGTCGGCAAGGGCCAGTCGCTGAAGGGTGGCGACCTGATCACCGCCGCGCACATCCAGCAGATGCTGAAGGCGCAGGGCCTCGCCAGGCGCGGCATCCTGCCCGGCGACGTGGTGCTGATCCACACCGGCTGGGGCGATCAGTGGAAGGACCCGGGCGGCGACAGCAACCCGTACTACACGCAGGGCCCGGGCCTTTCGTACGACGCCGCGCAGTACCTCGGCCGCTCGCGGATCGTCGCGATCGGGCTCGACGTGCCGTTCATCGACCCGGTCGCCGAGGGGTTCCTGCAGGGCAAGGCGGCGCCCGCGGCCGGCACGCCCGCGGGCCTGCCGTTCGCGGTCCACCATCACATGCTGACGCAGATGGGCATCCACCACCTGGAGAACGTGCGCACGGCCGAGGCGGCCGCCGACCGGGTCTGGACCTCGTGCACGATGATCCTGCCGCTGCGCACCGCGGGCGCGGCGGGCTCGGCGATCCGGCCGGTCGCGATCGGCGTGCCGGGGCAGCGCTGAGTGGCGGGGATCGACACGGGCGGCGGCGTCGACACGGTGCCGCTGCCCGCGGCTGAACTGCTGCAGTCGATGGGCTTCGTGCGCGTCGTCGAGGTCGATCGCGACGCAGGCCGCCTGCGGGCCGAGTTCGACGCGCTTGCGCGCTTCTGCCACACCGACGGCACGATCGTGCAGGGTGGCTTCGTCACCGCCTGGCTGGACTTCTCGATGGCGCACGCCGCGTTCCTGAAGGCCGGCTACGAGGTCGGCGTCGCGAGCCTCGAGATCAAGGTGAGCTTCCTGCAGCGGGTCGGACCGGGGCGCGTCATCGCCGAGGGGCGGGTGCAGCGGATGGGGCGGCGCGTCGCGTTCCTCGAGGCGAGCCTGCACGATCCGTCAGGCGCGCTGCTCGCGACCGCGACCTCGACGGCGATGCTGACCGGACGCTGAGGGGGGCGGGCCGGACGTCGAGCGGCCGGCAAGCGGGCGCCGAGCCGCCCGGCGCCGCGCGCGTCAGCGCGCGGTCGCCACCTCGTCGGCGCGCGCCCAGTGCTGCACCGGCGCGAACCGGTGCACGTCGCCGCGTTCGAGCACGCGGACCCGCGGTACGGCCGCCTCGCCCATGGTGCGCTGCGCGGCGAGCGCGAGCGTGCGGGCCGGCACCGGCGTGCCGCCGTAGTCGCCGAGCCGCAGCGCGATCGCGGTGCGCGCGCGGAGCCGCCGTGCGGCCGCGACGCCCGCTGCGCCGTCCATCGAGCCGCCCAGGCCGAGCGGGGCGTCGCCGACGTGCAGCAGCGCGAGGTCGACGCCCGCGAGCCGCGGCTCGAGCTCGGCGAGCAGCGCGTCGTCGACGGTGGTGTCGCCGCTGACCCAGATCCGGTAGCTGAACCGATCCTCGTCGGTGCCATCGCGGCCGAACTCGAGCAGCGTGCCCATGGAGGCGGGCACCAGCATCGACAGCAGCAGAGGGCCCGTACGCGTCGGGGTCGCGGTCAGCACGAGCCGCGTGTCGCCCCGCGTCACCTGCAGGCTGCCCCAGGCGGGCAGCGCGTGCACCGTCGAGAAGCCCATCGACACCAGCTCGGCGCGCGCGTCCGCGGGCGCCACGATCGGCACGTCGCGCGGCAGGCGGCGCCGCGCGATGCGGTCGAACCGGTCCTCGCGCAGCCGCGAGATCACCACGACGTCGATCGGCGGCAGTTCGTCGAGGTCGATCGCCGGATCGGCGCGACGCACCGCGGACAGGCCCCAGCCGAGCCGCGCGCGCTCGCCGCGGCGCAGCAAGCCCGGGTCGGTGAGCACGGTGAGCCCGTGCGACCGGATCAGCACGGTCGACTCGCCGAGCAGCGTCACGCTCCCTTCGGCGGGGGGCAGCCGCACGAGCCGCTCGGGTGGCGGCAGCGTCAGGCGCCGCTGCGGCGGCGGCTCGCTGGGCGCCGGCTTGCCGGCATCGCGCTGGGCACGGGGGTCGCGCAGGTCGCGGCGCTCGAGCGGCGCGTCGCCGGGTCGCCCTGACGAGGACGCGATCGCGTCTGAGCTGGGCAGCGACGGCGGCAGCGAGTGCGAGAACTGCACGCGCATCCGGGTCAGGCCGGCCTCGGCCGCGCGGGCGAGGGCGGGGCCGTCGTCGTCTCCGGCCGCCGCCGCGGCCTCACGGTGCTCGGCCTCGGCCGCGGGACGCGCGGCACGCGACCCCGTGCTCGGCGCCTGCGCGGACGGCCCGTCCGCGCGGATCGACACGCCCGCGACGAGCGCCAGCGCCGCCAGCACCGCGAGGATCGCGATCGGCGCCGCACCGGCCTCGTGCGCACGGTATCGGCCTGCGGCGGCCCGTGGCAGGGGTTCCATGCACCATCCCGGTCGGAGGCGGCCGGGCCACAGGGATCGTGGCCGGTCCGACGCGCGGGGCACGCAAGTTGCGTGCCCCGCCAGGGTGGTGCGTCAGCGGCCGACGCCGCGCAGCGCGCTGGTCGCCGCCGAGCCGCTCACGCGGCGCTGGCGCGGCTCCATCCGGCACTCATGGACCGGGATGATCCGGCCGTCCTCGGCCTGCGTCTCGAGCTTCACGGTGAAGCCCCAGAGCTGCGCGAGGTGCCGCACGACCTCTTCGCACTCGGGTGCGAGCGGCCGGCGGTCGCGCCGGAAGTGGCGCAGCGTCAGCGAGCGGTCACCCTCGAGGTCGACCGACACCACCTGGATGTCCGGGTCGCGCTCGGCGAGCGAGTACTGGCGCGACAGCGCCTCGCGCACCGCCTTGTAGCCCGAGTCGTCGTGGATCGCGCCGATGCGCCGCGTCGGCTCCGAGTCGTCATCGACGAAGCAGAACAGGCGGAACTCGCGGATCAGCTTCGGCGACAGGAACTGCGCGACGAAGCTCTCGTCCTTGAAGTTGCGCATCGCCCAGTCGAGCGTCTTGATCCAGTCGCTGCCCGCGATGTCGGGGAACCAGCGGCGGTCCTCCTCGGTCGGGTCCTCGCAGATGCGGCGGATGTCGCGGAACATCGCGAAGCCGAGCGCGTACGGATTGATGCCCGAGAAGCGTGGGCTGTCGAACGCCGGCTGCATCACGACGTTGGTGTGCGAGCTCAGCACCTCCAGCATGAACGCGTCGGAGACCAGCCCCTCGTCGTACATGGTCTGCAGGATCGTGTAGTGCCAGAAGGTCGCCCAGCCCTCGTTCATCACCTGCGTCTGGCGCTGCGGATAGAAGTACTGCGAGATCTTGCGCACGATCCGCGCGAGTTCGCGCTGCCAGGGCTCGAGCAGCGGTGCGTGCTTCTCGACGAAGTAGAGCAGGTTCTCCTGCGGCTCGGCGGGAAAGGTCCGGTGCCGCGCTTGCGCGCCGTCGTCCGAGGAGCGCCGCGGCAGCGTTCGCCACAGGTCGTTGACCTGCTGCTGCAGGTAGACCTCGCGCTCCTTCAGGCGCGCCTGTTCCTGCGCGAGCGAGCGCTTGTTCGGCCGCTTGTAGCGGTCCACGCCGAGGTTGGACAGCGCGTGGCACGCATCCAGCACGCGCTCGACCTCGAGATCGCCGTAGCGCGTCTCGCACTCGGCGACGAAGCGCTTGGCGAACACCAGGTAGTCGATGATCGAGTCGGCGTGCGTCCAGGTGCGGAACAGGTAGTTGCCCTTGAAGAAGGAGTTGTGGCCGTAGCAGGCGTGCGCGATCACCAGCGCCTGCATCGGCATCGTGTTCTCCTCCATCAGGTAGGCGATGCACGGGTCCGAGTTGATGACGATCTCGTAGGCCAGCCCCATCTGGCCGCGCTTGTAGGTCTGCTCGGTGGCGAGGTAGTGCTTGCCGTACGACCAGTGCGTGTAGCCGACCGGCATGCCGTGCGACGCGTACGCGTCCATCATCTGCTCGGCGGTGATCACCTCGATCTGGTTCGGGTAGGTGTCGAGGCCGTAGCGTGCGGCGATGCGGCCGATCTCGCGGTCGTAGCGCTCGACCAGCTCGAAGGTCCACTCCGAGCCGCCGGGCAGCAGCCGGTCGGCGCGGCCCGGCGCGGCCGGGGCGCTCGACATCGCCGAGGTGCCGGCCGGCGGGCCCGACGGCGCGGCCGCGGGCTCGACCGACGGTTCGACGGCCGAGGGCGCGGGCTCGCGGGGCGTCGACGGATCGGGATCGGTCATCGGGGCGGGTCCTCCGGGCGGCCGCTCAGGCCGCCATCCTCTGCTTGCGCGCGAACAGCTCGCGCAGCACCGGGTACACGTCGCCCCGGGTCATGATGCGGCCGAGCGCGAGGTTGCGCGCGCCGGCGCGCGCCGCCTCGAACTGCTCCCACAGCGACTGCGGCTGCGCGGCGTCGATCTCGACGTAGGTGTAGTACTGCACCCGCGGCAGCAGCTCGTTGACCAGCAGCTCGTGGCACTTCGGGCAGTCGCTCTCCCAGTTGTCGCCGTCGGACGCCTGCGCGACGTAGACGTTCCACTGCTCGAGCGGAAAGCGCTCCTTGATCGTCTCGACCGCGAGCTCCAGCGCGGAGGACACCAGCGTGCCGCCCGACTCGCGCGAGTGGAAGAAGCCGTCCTCGTCGACGACCGCGGCCGTCGTGTGGTGGCGGATGAAGACGATCTCGATGCGTTCGTAGTGGCGCGTGAGGAACAGGTGGAGCAGGATGAAGAAGCGCTTGGCGAGGTCCTTGCGGTTCTCGTCCATCGAGCCCGACACGTCCATGATGCACATCATCACGGCCTGCGAGATCGGGCGCGGCTGCGGGATCCGGTTGTTGTAGCGCAGGTCGAACTCGTCGATGAACGGCACGCGGGCGATGCGGCCGAGCAGCCGGTCGCGCTCGGCGAGCAGCGCCTGCAGCCGCGCGTCGTCGGCCGCGGGCGCGGCCTCGGGCGCGTCCTGCTCGGGCGGCGCGACCGGTGTCGTCGCGGCGAGCCGCCGCCGCTCGGCGGCAATCGCCTCGTCGCACTCGCGAAGCTGCTGCCGATAGGGCGCCGCGAGCGCGATGCGCCGCGCGAGCGACTCGCGCATCGTGCGCACGATCGACAGGTTCGACGGCGTGCCGTCGCTGCGGTAGCCGCCGCGCTTGAGCTTGGTCTGCGGGATCTGCGCGAGCTGGGTCTTGACCAGGTCGGGCAGCTCCATGTCCTCGAAGAAGAACTCGAGGAACTCCTCGCGGGTCAGCGCGAAGGTGAATGCGTCATCACTCTCGCCGGAGTCGCTCGCCTTGCCCGAGCCGCCGCCGCCCCCGCCGCCCTGCGGACGCGGGATGCGGTCCCCGGTCACGAACTCCTTGTTGCCCGGCAGGATCCGCTCGCGACGGCCCCCGGGGCCGATCGAGAAGTTCGGCTCGTTCAGGTCGCGCGACGGGATCGTGACGTTGCCGCCCTTGTCCGTGTCGGCGATCTTGCGCTGCGCGACCGCGCGGGCGACCGCCTCGCGGATCTGTGCCTTGTAGCGCTTCAGGAAGCGCTGCTGGTTGCCGGCGCTCTTCCTCCGGCCGTTCGCCCTGCGATCGATGATCTCGGACATGCGGCGCCTCCCCTCGCGGCCGCCGCGATCACGACGACTTGCGCACGCGCAGGTACCACTCGACCAGCAGGCGGACCTGCTTGGACGTGTAGCCCTTCTCGACCATCCGGTCGATGAAGTTCTGGTGCTTGCGCTGCTCGTCGGCCGAGGCCTTGGCGTTGAACGAGATCACCGGCAGCAGGTCCTCGGTCGTCGAGAACATCTTCTTCTCGATGACGCCGCGCAGCTTCTCGTACGAGGTCCAGGGCGGGTTCTTGCCGCCGTTGTTCGCACGGGCCCGCAGCACGAAGTTGACGATCTCGTGGCGGAAGTCCTTCGGGTTCGCGATGCCGGCCGGCTTCTCGATCTTCTCGAGCTCGTCGTTCAGCTGGTTGCGGTCGAGCATCTCGCCGGTGTTCGGGTCGCGGAACTCCTGGTCCTGGATCCAGAAGTCGGCGAAGGTCACGTAGCGGTCGAAGATGTTCTGGCCGTACTCGCTGTACGACTCGAGGTAGGCGGTCTGGATCTCCTTGCCGATGAACTCCGCGTACGGATGGGCGAGGTGCTCCTTGATGAACGCCAGGTACTTCTTCTCGACGTCGGGGGCGAACTGCTCGCGCTCGATCTGCTGCTCGAGCACGTAGAGCAGGTGGACCGGATTGGCGGCGACCTCGCCGTGGTCGAAGTTGAAGACCTTCGACAGCACCTTGTAGGCGAAGCGCGTGGACAGCCCGCTCATGCCCTCGTCGACGCCGGCGAAATCGCGGTACTCCTGCAGCGACTTGGCCTTCGGGTCGACGTCCTTGAGGTTCTCGCCGTCATAGATCCGCATCTTCGAGAACAGGCTCGAGTTCTCGGGCTCCTTGAGCCGCGTGAGGATCGCGAACTGCGCCATCATCTTCAGGGTGCCGGGCGAGCAGGGCGCCTGCGACAGCGAGCTCGACTCGAGCAGCTTGTCGTAGATCTTCACCTCCTCGGTGACCCGCAGGCAGTAGGGCACCTTGACGATGTAGATCCGGTCGAGGAACGCCTCGTTGTTCTTGTTGTTGCGGAAGGCCTGCCACTCGCTCTCGTTCGAGTGCGCGAGGATCACGCCGTCGAACGGGATCGCGCCGAAGCCCTCGGTGCCCTTGTAGTTGCCCTCCTGCGTTGCGGTGAGCAGCGGGTGCAGCACCTTGATCGGGGCCTTGAACATCTCGACGAACTCGAGCAGGCCCTGGTTGGCGAGGCACAGCCCGCCCGAGTAGCTGTAGGCGTCCGGGTCGTCCTGCGAGAAGCGCTCGAGCTGGCGGATGTCGAGCTTGCCGACCAGCGACGAGATGTCCTGGTTGTTCTCGTCGCCCGGCTCGGTCTTCGCGATCGCGACCTGCTGCAGGATCGACGGGCGCAGCTTCACGACGCGGAACTTCGTGATGTCGCCGCCGTACTCGGCGAGGCGCTTGACCGCCCACGGCGACATGATCGGATTGAGGTAGCGCCGCGGGATGCCGTACTCGGTCTCGATCGCCGCACCGTCCTCGACCGGGTTGAACAGCCCGAGCGGCGACTCGTTGACCGGCGAGCCCTTCAGCGCATAGAAGGGCATCAGCTCCATCAGCTGCTTGAGCTTCTCGGCGAGCGAGGACTTGCCGCCGCCGGGCGGGCCGAGCAGATACAGGATCTGCTTGCGCTCCTCGAGCGCCTGCGCCGAGTGCTTGAAGAACGAGACCATCTGCTCGATCGTCTCCTCCATGCCGTAGAAGTCCTTGAACGCGGGGTACACCCGGATCATCTTGTTCGAGAAGATCCGCGACAGCCTCGGGTCCGAGCGCGTGTCGAGCAGCGCGGGCTCGCCGATCGCCATCAGCATCCGTTCGGCCGCGCTCGCGTAGGCGCTGCGATCGCGCTTGCAGAGATCGAGGTACTCCTGCAGGGAGTACTCCTCCTCGAGCCGCGCCTCGTACCGGGCCTTGTATCGGCCGAGGAGGCCGCCCGGTCCGGAGGTCTGCTGGGGGAGCGCGACGCTGCGTGCAGCCAGTCGGGCGGTGCCTTCGTCGAAGGCGGAGAGGACCTGTTTCAGACCGGCTTCCATGCACTGACCTCCAAGCACGCGAGCGGTGGGACCATCTTGTTCCTGCAACCCCACCTTCGACAACGGTTGCGACGTGCGTCGCGATGACGCCGATGGGCGGCGACGGCTGTTGCACTCACACCCAGCCGTCGCACGGTATCTCGCAAGATCCGTACCTAGTCTGCGCCCGCGATCGCGCGAACAGCGTCGTGGCGTGCGCACTACTCGGATTTCCGATCTGAGCGCGCCGATCGGCGTATCGTCGTGGGTTCCGATCGCGTCGCGCGGCCCGCGCTCAGTCGCGGGCGAGGTCCTCGAGGATCGGGCAGCCGGGGCGGCTGTCGCCGTGGCAATGATGCGCGGTGTCCGCGAGCGCGTCGCGCATCCGGTGCAGCAAGCCGATCTGCCGATCGAGTTCGGCGACGTGCTCGAGCGCGATGCGCTTGACGTCGGCGCTCGCGCGGCCCGGGTCGCGCCACAGCGACACCAGCTCGCCGATCCGCTCGAGCCCGAACCCGAGTTCGCGCGCGTGCTTCACGAAGCGCAGCGTGCGCAGGTCCTCCTCGCCGTAGCGCCGGTAGCCCGCGTCGCTGCGGGCTGCGGGCCGCAGCAGGCCGATCGACTCGTAGTGCCGGATCATCTTGGCGGACAGGCCGGTCGCCGCGGCCGCCTCGCCGATGTTCATCGAGGCCGCGCCGTGCGCGGGCACGCCGCGCGGGACGGTCGGGAAGGCGGCGCGCACGGGTGCGCGGGCTGCGTTCATGGTGCGGGGCTCCTCGTTCACGATGCGGTCACCGGGCGCTCGGCCGCTGCTTCGGGTGTCGCGTCCGCGTCGCGCGGCGAGTGCCGCGGCGACCATCGCGAGAGCAGCAGCGCATTGGTCATCACGCTGACCGAGCTCATCGCCATCGCGGCGCCTGCGATGACCGGCGACAGCAGGCCGGCCGCGGCGAGCGGAATGCCGATCACGTTGTAGGCGAACGCCCAGAACAGGTTCTGGCGGATCTTCGCGACGGTTCGCGCGGAGATCTCGATCGCGGCCGGCACCAGCAGCGGATCGCCGCGCATCAGCGTGATCCCCGCGGTGTGCATCGCGACGTCCGTGCCGGTGGCCATCGCGATGCCGACGTCGGCCGCGGCGAGCGCAGGCGCGTCGTTGAGGCCGTCGCCCACCATCGCGACCGCACCGCCGCCGGCTTCGTGACGCAGTTCGGCGACCCGCTCGGCCTTGTCGCCGGGCAGCACCTCGGCGATCACGCGCGCGATCCCGAGCTCGCGGCCGACCGCCTCGGCGGCGCCGCGGTTGTCGCCGGAGATCATCACGCTGGTCACGCCCATCGCCGCCAGCTGCGCGATCGCCTCGCGCGCGCCGGGCTTGACCCGATCGCCGAAGGCGAGCACGCCGAGTGCGGCCGGCGCGCCGTCGCGCTCGCCGAGCAGCCACGACACCGTGCGTCCGTCGGCCTGCAGCGCGGCCGCGCGCGCCGCGAGCGGGGCGGGCGGCTCGATGTCGAGCTCGGCCATCCAGCGGGCGCTGCCCAGCCGCAGCAGGCGGCCGTCGACGCGGCCCTCGACGCCCCGGCCAGCCTGTGCGTGCACGGCGTCGGCCGGCTTCGACGCGGTGCCGCGCTGCGCGGCCGCGTCGAGCACCGCGCGGGCCAGCGGATGCTCGCTGCCCGCCTGCAGCGCGGCGGCGTCGGCGAGCAGCGCGTCCGGGCCGACGCGGTCGGCCGGCACCGCGTCGAGCAGCACCGGTCGGCCGACCGTCAGCGTGCCGGTCTTGTCGAACGCGACGATCTTGACCCGGTGCGCGAGCTCGAGCGCCTGCGCGTCCTTGATCAGCACGCCGTGGCGGGCGGCCACGCCGGTGCCGGCCATGATCGCCGCGGGTGTCGCGAGCCCGAGCGCGCAGGGGCAGGCGATCACCAGCACGGCCGTGGCGGCGACGATCGCGGCCTCGACGCCCTGGCCGGAAAGCAGCCAGCCGGCCAGCGTGGCCGCGGCGATCGCGAGCACCGCCGGCACGAAGAGCGCCGAGACGCGGTCGACGATCCGCTGGATCGGCGCCTTCGCCGCCTGTGCGTCCTCGACCATCCGGACGATCCGGGCCAGCACCGTCTCGGTGCCGACCGCACCGACCTCGAACACGATCCGCCCCGATCCGTTGATCGAGCCGCCGACGACCCGGTCGCCCGGATGGCGTGCGACCGGCAGCGGCTCGCCGGTCAGCATCGACTCGTCGACCTGGGTGTCGCCGTCGCGCACCGTGCCGTCGACCGGGAACCGCTCGCCGGGACGCACGACCAGCCGGTCGCCGACCGCGACGCGACCGAGCGGCACCGTCTCCTCGGCGTCGCCCACCAGCCGGCGGGCGGTGTCCGGACGGAGCGCCTGCAGCGCGCGGATCGCCTCGGTGGTCCGGCGCTTCGCCCGCGCCTCGAGGTACTTGCCGAGCAGCACCAGCGCGATCACCACCGCCGAGCCCTCGTAGTAGAGGTGCGGCGCGTGACCCGGGTGCGCGGTCAGCCACAGCCAGGTGGACAGGCCCCAGCCCGCCGTGGTGCCGATCGCGACCAGCAGGTCCATGTTGCCGGTGCCGGCCTTCAGCGCGGCCCAGCCGGCCCGGTAGAAGCGGGCGCCGAGCCAGAACTGCACCGGGGTCGCGAGCGCGAACTGCAGCCAGGCCGGCGGCATCGCGTCGTGGATGCCGGCGGCCATCGCCAGCATCGGCAGCACCAGCGGCGCCGCCAGCGCGAGCGCGACGAGGACGCGCCGCCGCTCGGCGGCGAGGCGCGCCTCGGCCGGGTCGACCGCGGGGGCGCCGCCCGAGGCCGCCGCGGCCGCGTCGCCGCGCAGCTCGGCCGTGTAGCCGGCGGCCTCGACCGCGGCGAGCAGCGCGTCCTCGCGACCGGCGCCGATCACCTCGACGCGCGCCGTCTCGCCGGCGAGGTTCACCGATGCGGACAGCACGAACGGCAGCCGCGCGAGCGCGCGCTCGACGCGGCCGACGCAGCTCGCGCAGGTCATGCCGCCGATCGACAGGTCGACGACGGTCGCGGGGACGGCATAGCCGGCCGCGACGATCGCATCGCGGACCGCGGCCGCACCCGCGGTGCCGCGGACCGTCGCGGCTTCGGAGGCGAGGTTGACGGTCGCCTCGAGCACCCCCGGCGCCTTGCGCAGCGCGCGCTCGACGCGGCCGACGCACGACGCGCAGGTCATGCCCTCGACGGGGACCGTGAGGGCGGGCAGGGTGGGGGCAGTGTCCATGCCGGCAGGTTCGGCCTTACCCTGATGGGAAGGTCAAGTGTAGTCCCGGGCACGGGTGCTACCTTCGACCTGGATCAATCCGGGGAGCGAGGCGGCGATGGAGCAGCGGTTCGACGTGCAGGGCATGACCTGTGCCCACTGCGTGCGGGCGGTGACCGAGGCGGTCAGGCGCCTGGACCCGGCGGCGAAGGTCGAGGTCGACCTGCCGACCGGCCGGGTCGGGGTCGACACGACCGCGCCGCGCGAGCGGGTCGCCGCGGCGATCCGCGACGAGGGCTACGCGGTCGCCGGCTGAACCCGGCGTCTCAGCGCAGGCGCGCGACCGACGCGCGCGTCGCCGGGTCGATGCCGTCGACGTCGCTGCCGGCGAGCAGCGACTCGACCGAGGTCGCCATCACCTTGCCGTACTCGACCCCGAACTGGTCGAACGGATTGATGCCGAGGACGGTCGCGGCGGTGAACGTCGCGTGCTCCCAGCATGCGAGCAGCGCGCCGAGCGAGGTCGCGTCGAGCCGGGGGAGCGTGAACAGCGTGCTCGGGCGGTTGCCGGGGAAGGCGCGGTGCAGGTCGCCGTCGGCCGGCTCGCGGCCGAGCGCGAGCGCCGCCGCCTGCGCGACGCAGTTGGCGACCAGGATCCGGTGGCGGTCGTCGCCGTCGCAGGCGGGCGGCGTGCGGCTCTCGCGGGCGACCACGAAGTCGACCGGCACCACGTCCGGCCCCTGGTGCAGCTGCTGGAAGAACGAGTGCTGCGCGTTGGTGCCCGAGGTGCCCCAGACCACCGGCGAGGTCGGCCGCTCGATGCGACCGCCCGAGAGCGTCGTCGACTTGCCGTTGCTCTCCATCACCAGCTGCTGGGCCCATGCGGGCAGCAGCCGCAGCCGCTCCGAGTAGGGGATCAGCGCCTGCGAGGGCAGGCCGAGGAACGCGCGGTTCCAGACCGACAACAGGCCCACGCGGGCCGGCAGGTTCGAGGCGACCGGCGCGTCGCGGAAGTGCCGGTCGATGGCGGCCGCTCCGTCGCGCAGCGCGGCGAAGGCCGCGGGTCCGCAGCCGACCGCGATGCCGAGGCCGACCGTCGACCACAGCGAGTAGCGCCCGCCCACCCAGTCCCAGAACTCGAGCAGCAGCTCCGGGCGGATGCCCCAGCGGCGAGCCGCCTCGGGCGCCGCGGTGACGCCGATCAGCTGGCCGGGGACGGCCTCCGGCGGGCAGCCGCCGGCCGCGAGCCAGCCGCGCGCGGCGAGCCCGTTGGCGAGCGTCTCGCGGGTGGTGAAGGTCTTGGAGACGATCGCGAAGGCGGTGGTCGCGGGGTCGAGGCCGACCAGCTCGTGCGCGAGGTCGTCGGGGTCGACGTTGGCGACGAAGCGCACGTCGAAGCCGCCGGGCTCGCGCAGCGCGTCGTGCACGAGGCGCGGGCCGAGGTCGGAGCCGCCGATGCCGATGCACACCAGCGCGCGGACCGGCGTGCCGAGGAAGCCGGGCAGCCCGCCGTCGCGCAGGCGCGTCGCGAGGGCGTCCATCCCGCGCAGCTGCGCGGCCACCGCCGACGCGACCGCGGCGTCGCCGCCGACACCGCGCAGCGCGGTGTGGAGCGCCGGGCGCCCCTCGGTCGGATTGACGACGCGACCGGCGAAGAGGTCCTCGCGCCTGCCCTCGAGCCCGCAGGCGCTCGCCCAGGCGCCGAGGTCGGCGAGCACCGGCTCGTCGAGCCGCTGGCGCGAGAAGTCCGCGTGCAGCGGGCCGGCCTCGAGCGCGAGGCGGCCGGGCCGGGCCGCATCGCGCAGCAGCTCGCGCAGGTGGACGGGCGCGAGTCGGCGGGCGTGCGCGTCGAGCGCGGCCGCGATCGGGGCGGGCGGGGCGGTCGTCATGTCCGGAAACGGCGGGCGGCGGGTGGAGGGCGCCGCGGATAATGCGGTCGATGTCCCCGATGGTGCCACGAAGCCCCGGCGCGTCCGCCCGCCCCGAGCGGGCGGTCGACCCCGCCGAACCGCCGGCGCGCCGCGTCGCGTACCGGCCACCGCTCGACTGGCGCTCGATGCTCGGCTTTCTCGGCGAGAGGGCGGTCGCGGGCGTCGAGTGGGTCGAGGCGGGTGCGGCGGGAGCGTTCACGGGCGAGACGACCGGCGCCACCGTCGAGGAGGCCCCCGGCGGCGGCACGCCGGCCTACCGGCGGGTGGTCCGCGTGGCGGGCCCGCGCGGCGGCCCGGAGCGGGCGGGCTGGATCGAGGTGACCCGGGCCGACGACGTGGCGGCGGCAAACCCGGACGCGTCGGGCGGCCGTCGCCCCGCGCGGCGCGCGGCCGCGCCGCGTCCCGCGCTGACGCTTCGGGTCGACCCTGCGCTCGCCTCGGCGCTGCCGACCCTGCTGCCCCGCGTGCGCCACGCGCTCGACCTGCGCTGCCGCCCCGACACCGTCGCCGTCGCGCTCGGCCCGCTCGCCCTCGGCCGGGAGGGACTGCGCCTGCCCGGCACGTTCGACGCCTACGAGATCGGCGTGCGCGCGATCCTCGGCCAGCAGATCACCGTGCGCTTCGCGCGCGTGCTCGCGGGGCGCTTCGTCGCGGCCTTCGGCGAGCCGGTCGCCACGCCGTGGGCCGCGCTGACGCACGCCTTCCCGAGCGCCGCGTCGATGGCCGCGCGCGACCCGGCGGAGATCGGCATGCTCGGCGTCACCCGCCAGCGCTCGCGCACGCTGGTCGCGCTCGCCGAGGCGATCGCATCGGGCGCGATCGACTTGTCGCCCGCCGCGGATCCCGTCGAGACGATCGCGCGGCTCCGGTCCGTCCCGGGCATCGGCGACTGGACCGCGCAGTACCTCGCGATGCGCGCGCTGCGCCACGGCGACGCGTTCCCCGCGGCCGACGTCGGCGTGATGCGCGCGCTCGGCGTCGCGACGCCGCGCGCCGCCGCCGAGGCCGCCGAGGCGTTCCGCCCGTTCCGCGGCTACGCGGTGATCCACCTGTGGCGCTCGCTCGCGCCGTTCGTGCCCGAGGAGGCGCCACGATGAGGTACACGACGATGCCGAGCCCGCTCGGCGAGGTGCTGCTCGGTTTCGACGACGCGGCGCTGCTCGGGCTGTGGTTCCGCGGGCAGACGTACGAGCCCGCGGTGGGCGAGGGCTGGGTCCGGCACGACGCGCACCCGGTCGGCGTCGACACCGCCTCGCGCGTCGCGCGCTACTTCGACGGTGGCGTCGAGCCCTTCGACCTGCCGCTCCGCCTGCGCGGCACGCCGTTCCAGCTCGCCGTGTGGGAGGCGCTGCGCGCGATCCCGCGCGGCGAGACCATCGCCTACGCCGAGCTCGCCCGCCGCGTCGGCAAGCCGGCCGCTGTGCGCGCGGTCGGTGCCGCGGTCGGCCGCAATCCAGTGTCGATCTTCGTGCCCTGCCACCGCGTGGTCGGCAGCGACGGCTCGCTGACCGGCTACGCGGGCGGGCTGCCGCGCAAGACGCACCTGCTGCGGCTGGAGCGCGCGCTCGGCGACGACGGTCGCGTGCGGCGTCGCGCGCACGGCGCCACGCAGGCGGACCTGCCGTTGGGGCCTCGGGCGTGAAGGGCCGCGACGTCGCCGACCTGCTGCTGCTCGGCGCGCTCTGGGGCGCGTCGTTCCTGTTCATGCGCGTCGCGGTGCCGCAGTTCGGGCCGTTGCCGCTGATGGCGGTGCGTTGCGGCGTCGGCGCGGCGGTGCTGCTGCCGCTGCTCGCGTGGCGCGGCCAGCTCGAGGCGCTGCGGCCGAACGCGGGCCGGCTTCTGACGGTCGGCGTGCTGAACTCCGCGCTGCCGTTCGCGCTGTTCGCGTACGCGACGCTGTCGCTGACCGCGGGCTTCACCGCGCTGCTGAACTCGACGGTGCCGATCTGGGGGGCGCTGGTCGCCTATGCCTGGCTCGGCGACGTGCCGTCGCGGCGCCAGCGCGCGGGCCTGGCGATCGGCTTCGCGGGCGTGCTGCTGCTGGTCCGCGACCGGATCTCCTTCGGCGCCTCGGGGGATAGCCTCGCGGTGATCGCGTCGCTGGTCGCGACGCTGTCCTACGGCGTCTCCGCGAGCTACACGCGGCGGCGGCTGGCTGACGTGCCGGCGCTGTTGAGCGCGACCGGCTCGCAGGTCGGCGCGACGCTCGCGCTCGCCGTGCCCGCGGCGCTGACGTGGCCGGCGGACCCGCCCGCGGCCGGCGCGTGGGGTGCGGCGATCGCGCTGGGCGTCGGCTGCACCGGGCTCGCCTACATCCTGTACTTCCGGCTGATCGCCCGAGTCGGACCGGCGCGGGCGATCAGCGTCACCTACCTCGTGCCGGTCTTCGCGATCGTCTGGGGCTCGGCCTTCCTCGGCGAGACGCCGACGCTCGCGATGCTCGGCGCGGGCGCGGTGATCCTGCTCGGCACCGCGCTCGCGACCGGCCTGCTCGACCGCCGGGCACCGTCTCAGGCCGCCTGACGGTCCGCGCGCGTCGCGTAGAACTCCCGCAGCACCCGCCCGGTGTGCCCCACCCCGCGCCGTGCGAGCTCGACCGGCGGCGCCGCGTCGACGATGCGCCCGCCGCCGTCGCCGCCCTCGGGCCCGAGGTCGATGATCCAGTCGGCCTCGGCCCACAGGTCGATGTCGTGCTCGATGACCACCAGCGTGTTGCCGGCGTCCACCAGCCGGTGCAGCACGCGGATCAGCCGGTCGACGTCGGCCATGTGCAGCCCGACCGTCGGTTCGTCGAGCACGTAGAAAGTGTGCACCGGCTGGTAGCGCGACGACGGCGATGCGCCGAGGTCGCGGACCTTCGCGAGCTCGGTCACCAGCTTGATGCGCTGCGCCTCGCCGCCGGACAGCGTCGGGCTCGGCTGGCCGAGCGTCAGGTAGCCGAGGCCGACGTCCTGCAGCAGCCTGAGCGGATGCGCGATCGACGGGTGCGCGTCGAAGAACGGCAGCGCCTCGTCGACGCTCATCGCGAGCACCTCGCCGACCGACTTGCCGCGCAGCGTGACCTGCAGCGTCTCGCGGTTGAAGCGCTGCCCGCCGCAGACGTCGCACAGCACCTTGACGTCGGGCAGGAAGCTCATCTCGATCGTCTGCACGCCCTGGCCCTCGCACGCGGGGCAGCGGCCGGCGCCGGTGTTGAACGAGAAGCGCGCCGCGTCGTAGCCGCGCACGCGTGCCTCGGTGGTGTCGGCGAAGAGCCGGCGGATCGCGTCCCAGAAGCCGACGTAGGTCGCCGGGCAGGAGCGCGGCGTCTTGCCGATCGGGGTCTGGTCGACCTCGAGCACGCGGCCGATCGGCTCGGTGCCCTCGATCGCGCGGCAGCCGGTCGGCGCGGCGACGAGCGCCTCGGCCTTCGCGGTGCCGGCGCGGCCCGAGTTGCGTGCGCCGACGATCGCCTGCAGGTTCGCGAGCAGCACGTCGCGCGCGAAGGTCGACTTGCCCGAACCCGACACGCCGGTGACGACGGTGAGGCGCCCGAGCGGCACGCGTGCGTCGAGGCCCTTCAGGTTGTGCAGGGTCGCGTCGCGGACCGTGATCGCCGGGCCGTCGGGCGCGACCGCGCGCGGCGGATGCAGCGGGTGCTGCAGCGGATGCGCGAGGAAGCGGCCTGTCAGGCTGTCGGGCTGCGTCGCGAGCGCCTCGTGGTGGCCCTGCGCGACGATCCGCCCGCCCAGGCGACCCGCGCCCGGACCGATGTCGATCACGTTGTCGGCGCGGCGGATCGTGTCCTCGTCGTGCTCGACCACCAGCAGCGTGTTGCCCTTGTCGCGCAGCGCGGTCAGCGTGTCGAGCAGCACGCGGTTGTCGCGCGGGTGCAGCCCGATCGTCGGCTCGTCGAGCACGTAGCACACGCCCTGCAGGTTCGAGCCGAGCTGCGCGGCAAGCCGGATGCGCTGCGCCTCGCCGCCCGACAGCGTCGGCGCCGCGCGCGCGAGCGACAGGTAGCCGAGGCCGACGTCCGACAGGAAGCGCAGCCGCGAGCCGATCTCGGCGAGCACGTCGCGCGCGATCTCGGCCTCGCGGCCCTCGAAGCCGAGCGCGTCGACCCAGCCGCGCGTCGCGTCGACCGGCATCGCGGTCAGCGCCGCGATCGACTGCCCGCGCAGCCGCACTGCGAGCGCGACCGGATTGAGCCGCTCGCCGCCGCAGGCGGGGCAGGGCGCGTCGCCGTACTCGACGCCGGCGTCGGTCGCCCCCTCCATGCCCGGGGTCAGCTCGTCCTCCTTGATCCGCCCGATCGTCTCGAGGCCCGCACCGAGGCAGGCCTCGCACCAGCCGTGCTTGGAGTTGAACGAGAAGAGGCGCGGGTCGAGCTCCGGGTAGCTGGTGCCGCAGGTGCCGCAGGCGCGCTTGGTCGAGTGGATCGTCGTCGTGAGCGGCGCGGTCGCGCCCTCCACGTCGCCGCCCGCGATCGCCTGCTCCAGCGCGTCCAGGCCGGCGGCGATCATCACCACGCCCTTGCCGTGGTGCAGCGCCTCGCGCAGCGCGTCGCGCAGCTCGGGCTCGCGGTGCGGCGACACGACGAGGTCGGCCACCGGCAGCTCGATGTCGTGCTCGACGTAGCGGTCGATCCGCGGCCACTTGCCCGTAGGCAGGAAGCGCTTGTCCACGCGCAGGTGCGTGTGTCCGCGCGCGGCCGCCCACTTCGCGAGGTCGGTGTAGACCCCCTTGCGTCCGACGACCAGCGGCGCAAGCACGCCGATCCGCGCGCCGCGATGCTCGCGCATGATCCGCGCGACGATCGCGTCGAACGACTGCGGCTCGATGCGGGTGTCGTCCTTCGGGCAGTGCTGCGTGCCGAGCTTGACGTAGAGCAGCCGCAGGAAGTGGTAGATCTCGGTCAGCGTCGCGACCGTCGACTTGCGGCCGCCGCGCGAGGTGCGCTGCTCGATCGCGACGGTCGGCGGGATGCCGTACACGCCGTCGACGTCCGGCCGCGATGCGGGCTGCACGAACTGGCGGGCGTAGGCGTTCAGCGACTCCAGGTAGCGGCGCTGGCCCTCGCCGAAGATCACGTCGAACGCGAGCGTCGACTTGCCGCTGCCCGAGACGCCGGTGATCACCGTCATCCGGTTGCGCGGCACCTCGACGTCGACGTTCTTCAGGTTGTGCTCGCGTGCGTTGTGCACGAAGATCGCGTCCCGAGCGCGCCGGCGCAGCATCGTCTGCAGCGGCGCACCGGGGTCGTCGTCGGCCGGCTCGGCGGCGCGGTCGGACGCGACCAGCGCGAGCGGCGGCGGCGGCCTCGACGCGAGCGCGGCCGATTCGGCGAGCTGCACGGCGTACTCGCGCAGCGACTGCCCGGTGACGCTCGTCGGATGCGCTGCGATCGCGTCGGGCGGACCGACCGCGACCACCTCGCCGCCGGCGTCGCCGCCGTCGGGCCCGAGGTCGAGGATCCAGTCGGACGCGCGGATCACGTCGAGGTTGTGCTCGATCACCAGCAGCGAGTGGCCGGCCGCGAGCAGCTTGCGCAGCGCGCGCAGCAGCCGCGCGACGTCGTCGAAGTGCAGGCCGGTGGTCGGCTCGTCGAACAGGAACAGCGTGCCGCGACGGCCGCGCGCCTTGTCGAGCCCCTTGCTCGCCGCCTCGGCGAGGAAGCCGGCGAGCTTCAGGCGCTGCGCCTCGCCGCCGGACAGCGTCGGCACCGGCTGGCCGAGCCGCAGGTAGTCCAGCCCCACGTCCTCGAGCGGCTGAAGCCGCGTCGAGATCTCCCAGTCGTCGCCGAAGAACGCGAGCGCCTCGTGCACCGTCATCTCGAGCACGTCGGCGACCGAGCGCTCGGCGCCGCGGCCGCGGATCGCGACCTCGAGGATGTCGGGCCGGTAGCGGCGGCCGTCGCAGTCGGGGCAGCGCAGGTAGACGTCGGACAGGAACTGCATCTCGACGTGCTCGAAGCCGTTGCCCCCGCAGGTCGGGCAGCGGCCGTCGCCCGAGTTGAAGCTGAACGTGCCGGCGGTGTAGCCGCGCTCCTTCGACGCGTCGGCCGCGGCGAAGCGCTTGCGGATCGCATCGAAGGCGCCGACGTAGCTGACCGGGTTGGAGCGCGTCGTCTTGCCGATCGGCGACTGGTCGACGAACACCACGTCCTCGAGCCAGTCGTCGCCGAGCAGGCGCGAGAACGCGCCGGGTGCCTCGCTCGGCTTGCCCTTGGCCTTCAGCAGCGCCGGCAGCAGCACGTCCTGCATCAGCGTCGACTTGCCGCTGCCGGACACGCCGGTGAGGCACACCAGGCGCCCCAGCGGGATCTCGGCCGACACGTCCTTCAGGTTGTGCTCGCGCGCGCCCTCCAGCACCAGTTTCGGCGTCGAGGCGGTCACCGGCGCGAGCTGCGTCGCGGGGATCGACTTGCGGCCCGCGAGGTAGTCGCCGGTCAGCGTGTGCGCGCGGCGCAGCCCCTCGGGCTCGCCCCAGTAGACGATCTGCCCGCCGCGCTCGCCCGGGCCCGGCCCGATGTCGAGCATCCGGTCGGCGGCGAACATCACCTGCGGATCGTGCTCGACGACGACCAGCGAGTTGCCCACGTCGCGCAGCCGCTTCATCACGCCGATCACGCGGTTCATGTCGCGCGGGTGCAGGCCGATCGAGGGCTCGTCGAGCACGAACAGCGTGTTGACCAGCGAGGTGCCGAGCGCGGTGGTGAGGTTGATCCGTTGCACCTCGCCGCCGGACAGCGTGCGCGACTGCCGGTCGAGCGTCAGGTAGGCGAGGCCGACGTCCATCAGGTAGCGCAGCCGCGCGCGGATCTCGGTCAGCAGCAGCGAGGTCGCTTCGTCGAGGACGCCGGGCAGCGCGAGCGTGCCGAACAGCCGCGCGACCCGCTCGATCGGCAGCAGCATCACGTCGTGCACGCACAGGCCGGGCAGCGCGCCGAGCTGCACGTCGCTCCACTCGGTGCCGGCCGGCATGAAGCGCCGGTAGCGGCCGTGCCCGCCGTCGAACGCCGCGTCGGCGTCCTCGCGCGAGCCGATCCGCCACAGCAGCGCGTCCGGCCGCAGCCGCGCACCGCCGCACGCGGTGCACGGCGTGTACGCGCGGTAGCGCGACAGCAGCACGCGGATGTGCATCTTGTACGCCTTCGACTCGAGCCAGTCGAAGAAGCGGCGGATGCCGTACCACTGCCGGTTCCAGTCGCCCTTCCAGTCGTCGCCACCCTCGATCACCCAGTCGCGGTGCTCGGGCGGCAGGTCCTTCCAGGCGATGTCGAGCGCGACGCCGGCCTCCTTCGCCTGCCGAACCAGGTCCTTCTGGCATTCCTTGAAGCTCTCGGTCTGCCACGGCTTGACCGCGCCGCCCCCGAGCGTCTTCGTGCCGTCGGGGATCACCAGGCCGAGGTCGATGCCGATCACGCGGCCGAAGCCGCGGCAGGTCTCGCAGGCGCCGATCGGCGAGTTGAACGAGAAGAGGCTCGGGCTCGGGTCCGAGTAGGCGATGCCGCAGTCGGCGCAGGCTAGCGCGCTCGACCAGCGCCAGACCGCGGTGTCGGTGCCGTCCTCCGCGAGCGCGTGGACCTGCAGCCGGCCCGCGCCGCGGTGCAGCGCCGCCTCGATCGCCTCGCCGACGCGCGCGTCGTGCGCGCCGCCGAGCCGGAAGCGGTCCTGCACGACGACCAGCGTCGGCCCGACGGTCGCGCTGCCGGGCAGCCGCGCGTGCACGCGGGTATAGCCCTGCGCGAGCAGGTGCTTCTCGATCTCCGCCTCGGTGAAGTTCGCCGGTACCTGCACCGGGAAGCCGACCACCAGCCGCGGGTCGCCGGCCTCGGCCGCGCGGCGCGCCAGTCCGTCGCGGATCGTCGCGACCGTGTCGCGCGCGACCGGCCGGCTGCAGCGCCGGCAGTGCAGCCGCGCCGCGCGCGCGAACAGCAGCTTCAGGTGGTCGTTGAGCTCGGTCATCGTGCCGACCGTCGAGCGCGAGGTCCGCACCGGGTTGGTCTGGTCGATCGCGATCGCCGGCGGCACACCCTCGATCCGGTCGACCTGCGGCTTGTCCATCCGGTCGAGGAACTGGCGCGCGTAGGCCGAGAAGGTCTCGACGTAGCGACGCTGGCCTTCCGCGTAAAGCGTGTCGAACACCAGCGAGGACTTGCCCGAGCCGGACACGCCGGTGACCACGACCAGCTCGCCGGTCGGGATGTCGAGGTCGAGGTTGCGCAGGTTGTTCTGGCGCGCGCCGCGAATGCGGATCGGCGGGCGGTCCGCGGCGCGGACGTCGGCGGGGTCGGACATCGAGGGGGGAATTCCGGTGGGGCGGGCGGGAGCGAGGTTATGGTACGGGAAAAGCCACATCGACCATGGTTGCCCGAAGATCGCTGCGGGTCTCGGCGGACGCGCCCGCACCCGCGCCGCCGGTCGAACGCCGCTGCCCGCTCTGCGACCGGCCGCTGCCCGACGGGCCGACGGTCGACCTCCACCACCCCGTGCCGCGCGCGCTCGGCGGCACGGCCACGGTGCCGATGCATCGGATCTGTCATCGCAAGCTGCACGCGACGTTCAGCGAGCGGGAACTCGCGGTGTTCGGGGACGACTGGGCGGCGTTACGGTCGGTGCCGCAGATCGGGGATTTCGTGCGGTGGGTGGCGAGGCGGCCGGTGACGTTCTATGACGGGTCTCGGCGGATGAAGCGGTGAGTGGTGGTTTTTTGGGGTGTTCTCTGCTCGACGGTTGGTGCGGCGGCGCCGGTGCAGGGGGGCCGATGCTTGCTCCGAGGGCCGCACCCCACGGGCCTTGCGGCCCGAGGGGTTCCCGCCTCGTGCGGACGTCCGACGGGCCGGGAAA
>Ga0315899_10001087_pt1 | contig 31479 bp, 24 predicted proteins | sample LakEriMetagenome_2_FD_203518 | JGI IMG/M metagenome (GOLD analysis project Ga0315899, IMG submission 203518) | Freshwater fungal communities from buoy surface, Lake Erie, Ohio, United States - Buoy 4 MA112 | ecosystem: Environmental > Aquatic > Freshwater > Lake | place: USA: Lake Erie, Ohio...
ACAAAAAGTACGTAAGGAAACTCTAACCTATGGCAACTTCGCCAAACCCGACCCGCGACGATTTCGCGGCACTTCTCGACGAATCACTTGGTGGCGCAGACGGTGGCTTTGAAGGCCGCGTCGTAAAAGGCACCGTAACCGCAATCGACAATGACCATGCCGTCATCGATGTGGGTCTCAAATCCGAAGGCCGTGTGGCGCTGCGTGAATTCGCTATGCCCGGCCAAAAAGCCGACCTTAAGGTTGGCGACGAAGTCGAAGTCTTCGTTGATCGCGTAGAAAATATGAACGGCGAAGCCATGCTCAGCCGTGACCGTGCCCGCCGCGAAGCGGCTTGGGACGTTCTTGAAGGCGAGTTCGACGCTGGCAACCGCGTTGATGGTGTTATCTTCGGACGCGTTAAGGGCGGCTTCACCGTTGATCTTGGCGGCGCAGTGGCCTTCTTGCCCGGCAGCCAGGTTGACGTCCGTCCCGTACGCGACGTCGGTCCGCTCATGGACATCGCACAGCCATTCGTCATCCTCAAGATGGACCGCAAGCGTGGCAACATCGTTGTGTCGCGTCGCGCCATCCTCGAAGAAACACGCGCCGAGCAGCGCACTGGCCTTATCCTGAACCTTGCAGAAGGTCAGATCATCGACGGCGTTGTCAAGAACATCACCGATTATGGTGCGTTCGTCGACTTGGGCGGTATTGATGGCCTGCTGCACGTCACGGACATCAGCTACAAGCGTATCAACCATCCAAGCGAAGTCATCAACATTGGTGACACCGTTAAGGTTCAGATCGTCCGTATCAACAAGGATACACAGCGCATCAGCCTTGGCATGAAGCAGCTGGAAAGCGATCCTTGGGATGCAGCCGTTGCCAAATACCCAGTCGGCACGAAGCTTAAGGGTGCGGTCACGAACATCACCGAATATGGCGCGTTCATCGAGCTCGAAGCCGGTATCGAAGGTTTGGTCCACGTTTCGGAAATGTCATGGACAAAGAAGAACGTACATCCTGGCAAAATCGTTTCGACCTCACAAGAAGTCGACGTTGTCGTTCTCGACATCGATATGGAAAAGCGCCGCATTTCGCTTGGCCTCAAGCAAGCGCACGACAATCCATGGGCATCGTTTGCGGACAAGTTCCCTGTTGGTTCGACTGTTGAAGGCGAAGTCAAGAATGCGACCGAATTCGGTCTGTTCATTGGTCTCGACGGCGACGTTGACGGCATGGTCCACATGTCTGACATCGCATGGGGTATCACCGGCGAAGAAGCTTTGCACCTTCACCGCAAGGGCGAAACAGTCAAGGCAATCGTTCTGGACATCGACGCCGAGAAAGAGCGCATTTCGCTTGGTATCAAGCAGCTTGAAAAGGGTGCCCCATCGGCAGCCGGTGCTGCTTCAGCTGGCGGCTTGAAGAAGGGTGCAACGACCACCGTGACTGTCCTTGAAGTACGCGATGGCGGACTTGAAGTACAAGCGGGCGAAGATGGCGCAACTGGCTTCATCAAGCGCGCTGACCTTGGCCGTGACCGTGACGAGCAACGTCCGGACCGCTTCCAGGTTGGTCAGAAGTTTGACGCGATGATCACCGGTTTCGACCGTTCGAAAAAGCCAAACTTCTCGGTCAAAGCACTGCAGCTGGCTGAAGAAAAGCAAGCCGTTGAGCAATATGGTTCGTCGGATTCCGGCGCATCGCTCGGCGACATTTTGGGTGAAGCACTCAAGGGCGCAAAGAAGTAAGCTTCGGCTGAACACATCCTCCGCGTTTGCGGATTAGAAACCCGCTCTTTTCCCAAAGAGCGGGTTTTTTGATGCCTAAGGGCACGAACTGGCTGCAATAGCATTGTAATATTCAAAAACTTCTGCCATTTTAGTAACATTATATTAATCTCTCTATCGAAAGTCACGCCACACCCCAAATGTGGCCAGCAAGAAAAGGACGCAGCATGATCCGTTCCGAGTTGATCAAGAAGCTGGAAACCGAAAATGTGGAACTGAAGACAGAAGAGATCGAAAAGATTGTCGATCTGTTTTTTGGTGAAATAATCCAGAGACTGGCCGATGGCGGCCGCGTTGAATTGCGAGGCTTTGGGGCATTTTCCACGCGTGACCGCAGTCCGCGTCAGGGCCGCAACCCGCGCACGGGTGCTTCTGTTGAGGTGCCATCAAAGCGCGTGCCCTATTTCAAGCCCGGCAAAGAAGTCCGCGAACGCCTCAACACATAAGGAGTTTGTGCAAAGGCACTTGACCGTGCGGGCTTAATGCTGTCTGCGCGTGGTTAAGCGGATGTGGCGGAATGGTAGACGCTACAGACTTAAAATCTGTTGTCCGTAAGGGCGTGCGGGTTCGAGTCCCGCCATCCGCACCATTTGGCCTGAAGGCCCTGACGCAAACTATGCGCGTCTATCAAACTCTGATCGTCGGCAATATGAATAGCGACCCCGATGAAGCAGTTCTGTAGCGGGGCACATATTGGCGCTTACCCCATGTGCCATGAGAAAAGCACCGCCTGACGCCATTCAATTGCGGGGCGGTTGTCTTCGATAGCTGAGCGCCTCTGCAATATGGATGCGACCAACATCAGCGGCTTCAGCCAAATCGGCAATGGTGCGCGCAACCCGCAATATGCGGGTATACCCCCGCGCCGATAGCCGCATTGTTTCGGCCGCTTGCGCCAGTAATTTCTGTCCGGCGGCGTCGGGCGTGGCGAAGGCTGCGAGCATATCTCCGTCCAAATCTGAATTGGTACGCATGCCGGTTTCCCGCAACCGTTCGCTTTGGCGATGCCGCGCCGCATGCACCCGCACCGCCACCTCGGCCGACCCTTCGGCAGATGGAGGAAGGACGAGATCCGCCGCGCTCACTGCCTGCACCTCGACATGCAAGTCAATCCGGTCAAGCAGCGGGCCCGATATTTTGGCCTGATAATCCGCAGCGCAACGCGGTGCCCGGCTACAGGCAAGCGCCGCGTCGCCCAGATATCCGCAGCGGCAGGGGTTCATCGCGGCAACCAACTGCACATTGGCAGGAAACGTCACATGGCTGTTGGCACGCGCAACACTGACTTCGCCGGTTTCAAGCGGCTGTCGTAAACTGTCGAGAACGCCACGTTGAAACTCAGGCAGTTCGTCAAGAAAAAGCACGCCGAGATGTGCAAGGCTGACCTCCCCAGGGCGGATGCGTAACCCGCCGCCAACCAAGGCTGGCATGGACGCACTATGATGTGGCGCGCGAAAGGGGCGCGTGCGCACCAACCGCCCCCCTTCCAAAGATCCGGCAACGGAAGCAATCATCGAGACCTCTAACGCTTCAGCAGGCGAAAGCTCGGGCAGAATACCGGGCATGCAGGAGGCCAATAAAGACTTACCCGCCCCCGGAGGCCCGACCATCGCAAGATTATGGCCGCCAGCTGCGGCAATCTCCAACGCGCGCTTCGCCGTCTCCTGGCCCTTGACCATTTTCAAATCTGGTCCGCCTTGGCGCGCTTCGACAACACCCGGTTCTGGCGCACGCAGCAGCGACTGGCCCTTCAGATGGTTTAATAAGGCAAGCAAATCGGGCGCGGCCACCACTTCGATTTCCCCGGCCCATGCAGCTTCCGACCCCTGCGCCGCCGGACAAATCAACCCAAGCCCACGCGAGGAAGCATGCAGCGCTGCCAGAAGTAGGCCGGGTGATCCCGCAACGCGACCATCAAGACCCAATTCGCCAACCACGACAAATTGCGCCAACGACTCTGCATCGACCAAACCCATTGCGCCAAGCAAAGCCAGCGCGATCGGCAGATCATAATGCGACCCTTCTTTTGGCAAGTCGGCCGGCGATAAGTTGATCGTGATTCTTTTTGGGGGAAGCGCAAGGCCAAGCGCAGAAATGGCAGCACGAACGCGCTCACGGCTTTCGGCTGCAGCCTTATCCGGAAGACCGACAACGGCGAAGCCCACCATTCCTGGGGCGACTTGGCATTGGACTTCGACGCTGCGGGCTTCCAAGCCAAGATAGGCGACTGTAGAAACTATCGACACCATATCCTATCCCCATATGATGTGAATGGACCCCCGCCACATCGGGATGTGAGATGACGAGGGCCCAGCCGACCGGTCCAGAAGTCGACTCGCCCTTCATGATGGATGAAAGTGGGTAAAAGCAACTGCCGCCGATTAGTATACGAAACGTCCGTATATCCATTTTGAATATATCTACACCCGAAACGGATATAATTTTTGCGATAATTTCGGCTTCACAAACGGCTAGAAATCTACCTGCTCATAATGCTTGGGAGGTGTGATGACTTCCATCCGCTCGGACAATAAAGGCCGGAAACTGGGGCGAGATTTGAACATAGCGTACCACGCTTTAGTCTGCTCATGACCGTTCCAATCGATTCCGCCCAGATAATCGGCAACCGAAATTTGCGCAGCAGCGGCCAGATCAGCCATCGTCATTGTTGAGCCAGCCAACCACGCACGGTGGTCAATCAAATAGTCGATATAATCAAGATGCCCGTTGGCTAGCTTCATCGCTTCGCGCAGAACTTTGGCGTCGGGGGGCTGCCGATCAATCAGCCTTTTCTTCATCCGTTCGTGCAAAAGTGGCTGCGTCACGTCACCGTAAAACTGCTCGTCAAACCAAGCTACCAGCCTGCGGGTTTCGGCACGATATTGCGCAGTCCCGCTGATCATGGGATTGGAGGAGACGGTCTCGTCAATATACTCAGAAATGGCGACCGAATCTACGAGCGTGATATTGCGTTCGGAATCGCGCATTACCGGCGTCCGTCCGGCTGGGTTCATTTGTAGAAACTCATCCCGCTGTTCCCAGGGATTTTCCCGTACCAAGCTATAAGGCACGCCTTTTTCACCAAGCAGCAAACGTACTTTCCGCGAAAACGGACACAGCGGATATTGATGGAGATGCCACATGCGTATCTGTTAGGGCCCGTTAAGCATAATGTGAAGAGGGCGCACCCCAAAAGCATGCGCATTAATGCGATTTAACATGTGCATCCGGCTCGCGTTTGGCTTCCTTCGCCATTTGCGCATCGATTTTACCCTCGGCAGCCTGTATCTTTTTTTCTGTGTCCGCATATTGGGAGTCAAAATCCTGCTGGCACGCCGCAACCGATAATAGAGGTAACATCGCAGGTAAAAGACGAAGGGCGCGCCGCATCAATAGTCGTTCTTATACCGAATGTTGAGGTTCGACCTACCGCCGCTGCTGATTTGGCTGAGCACTGAAAGCGCGGGCGTAAGGCTAATCTCCAATTGCGTTGCGGTATAGCCGCGCGCGTCAGTGACGATTTCGACATAGAGGTCGTTGGTAATATACTGGCCAAAAGCGACCGCCATATCCCGCCCGGTTTTTGCATCGGCACTTAAGATGCGTAAACGGTCAAGCCCGGTGGCAGATTGCAGCACGCCAAGCGGATTGAGCCCAGCCGCCCCGCCGCGCAGGCTATTCAACGATCCGGCAAGTTGAACCGCCTGAATGGCGGACAATTCGCCAATGGAATTGCCAAACAATATGCGCGCCATGATTTCATCCTGAGGCAATGCAGGGGTTGAGCTAAAGCTGATGTCGGGATTCTGGCCTGTGCCGCGAATAATGACACGCACGGTTGTTCCGTCGACCTCGCTGGCTGCTGCTACGCGGATTGAAGGATTGCTTGCCGGGCCACCATTAAACGAAATGCGTCCACTCTCCAGTTCAAAGGATCGTCCGGCAAAGCCAAGCGTGCCGCGCACCAGTTCCATATCGCCTGCAATCAAGGGCGCGTCGCTTGTGCCGGTTACCCGCAACTTCGCACCCCATTCGGATTCAAGCCCCATGCCGCTGACATATAATTTGTCGGGCGCTTCAAGCCGGATATTGAGCTTCCAATTGCCTGGCAGTTTGCTGATCGGATCCGCGTCGCCCGATACGCGCGCACGGATGGTTGGTGTTTTGCGGCGAATGCCTGAAAGTGTCGCGACCCGAGCCGCACCTTGGCGGATAATCTTGAACCGCGTTTCTGGTAGACGCAGGGTGCCGCTGATAAGGGCTGCCCCTTCCGGTGTATTGGTTACGCTGATTTGCCCCGTTGCCTTCGACGAAATCAGTGCGCTGCGCGCCACCCGCGCCCGGTCAAGGTCAAGATTAAGCTGCACCGGAAAACCCTTGTCTGCGCTCAAGTTGACCATACCTTTGCCCGTTACCGTGCCGTCCCCAGCTTTTGCACTAAGTTCCGTTACGTCCAATTGGTCGTTGGTGAAAACGCCGCGCACGCGCAACTCTGTAAGCCGGGTGCCATAGACGTCGTTTTCGTAAATCAGGTCATTGGCCCGAACGACCCCGGTAAGCTGAGGGCTCTGCACACGGCCTGAAAAATCCGCAGCCACGCCAATGTTGCCGGTCAAACTTTGGTCCGCCAATGCGGCCAATGAAAACAGCGTATCAGCAGGTCCGTTGTAGCGGACACCACCCGACAAAGGCGCGGCAAGCAACCGTTCGCGCCAGCTTGCATTCCCGGGCGGCAATGGCGTCAGGTCCATCTGCAGCCGGCCCACGGCCACACCGCGCCTGCGGATGATGGCGCGTGCGTTGCCGCCACTGGGTAGCAATCTTCCGACTAAGCTGATGTCCACAGGCTGTGACCGCGCGCCCAGATTGGTCCGGACAAAGCGCGTGATTTCAAGCCGCGCATCGGCGCTTGGGAATGCGGCGGACGACGCCTGCGACCAATCAAGACTACCGGTTGCGCGGCCATTAATTTCAAGGCCCGGTATGAAGGGGTTGAGCAAGGCAATATCGACTTTGTCCAAGCGCGACTGCAGCGTGATGGCGTCGCCATAGCTGCCAGCCAATCGCAATGCGCCATCTGCGACCTTCATCGTGCTGGGCAGGATGTCATAGCTGTTCCGGCGCGGGATGATCCGTATTGGTCCGTCAGTCGCGAAATCAATGCCATTGGCACGGCCCATTGCGGCAACGCGCCAAAGTTGCGGTGTAAAGTCGGCATTGCCTGCTATGCGGAAAGGCACTTTGCTTCGACCTTCAGCCAAAATTTGCGCAGTGCCGGAGCCCGCACGATAATTCACCTTCACGCGCGCGGCGGCGAGCGAAATGTCATTCACCATCGCATTTTCAACCTGCACATCCGCAATGATTTGCGGGCTGTCGTACAGGATGATGTCTGCGTTCATTATGCCCCGCCCGATGGCGAGTTTTTGCGTGCCTGAAAGCACCGCATTCAGGGCAATGGCATCGATGACGGCGCGTTGGAACTTTCCTTGTGCCGACAAGGCGATAGTTCCGTCAAAGCCCGAACCGATGCCATTTAATGTGCCCACAAACGGGCCTGAAGCGGTCTGCTGAATTCGTCCAGTCACGCCGATGCCCGAAAAATTGCCGCGCATGATGTCAATGGTCAATGGGCCATTCCCCGCCAGCACATCCACGTCGCCGCTAATAGGTCCGTAGTCGGTCGTCCCCGTTATCGCGATTGCATAGCCACGACGGCTTAACGTTACGACGCCAACGACGTCGGCCATGCCAATACCAAAGTCGGGTTTGGTGGCCGTTATTCGGTAAATCGGACTAGCAAACGTACCAGTCATGCCGACAAGCACTGGGCCATATTGGTTTGAGTAGCCACGGCCGCTGAACACGACGCGTCCGCCCTCGGTCATATAGGTCCCGCTGCCGCTGTTCAGACGGAATAGGGGCGACACCACATTAGCGCGGGTAATCTGCAATACCCCGTCAGTGCCATAACGGATGCCCGCATTCACGAACATTTGCCCGCCTAAAAAATTCTGGAATCCTGCGCTAAATAAACGAGTTGATTGCCCCTTTACTGTGCCGACAAGGGCATAGCCGCGGCCACGTGTCGTTTCGAGATCGACATCGGCGACAACGTTGAACAGGCCAACCGAACTGACCTGAAATCCATCGACCTTCCCGTTGAGCGCAGTGGTGTAGAACCCCTTGTTGATGTCCCCCACAAGCAGCGCCGTCACGGTAATCCGGTCAGAACGGATTTTCAAATTGTCAGAGAGCAACCGTCCATTGGCGACCGCCAGATCACCGTTCAGCCGGACATTATTGAGCAACCCGCCCGCAATCTGATTGATGCCAGTTACCCGCAGTGCCTTAGCATTGACAGGTATCACAAAGCGATCGGCCTTGCCTTCCGTTTCCCCTGTGATGGTCACATTTTCAAAAGTTGTGGCGTCAAAGGCAAGCCGCCGTGCGCTGGCCGAATATGCGATAGTTGGGCCGGAAAACGCGCCATTGACTAAGGCCTTGCCGCGCACGTCAGTCCCGCTGACATTTGACCCGATAATGCTTGGGCGCAATAGGCCAATATCGAGCTTCAGGTCTTTGAAAACACCTTCGCCCAAATTGACCATTCCGTCGGCATCGATTTCAACGGCGGCGGAGCGGACTGTTCCCTTAAGTTGCGCCACCCGGTCCGCAAAAGTCGCTGCCATGTCCACAGTCGCGATGGGCGATAGCGCGCGCATGAGCAAGCTATCTGCCATTATTCTGGCTGGAGCAGCGGTGCCCTTGACCGCAAACGTCCCATCGCGTGCCGTAAGCGCAACATCCGCGATGTTTTCGGACGCCATTTGCGCTGTCAGCTTGCCATCCCATTTGCGCCAATCACCCCGGCCGCTTAAATTGGCCTTCATGGGCACTTCGCGACCCATCAGGCCAGCGACCAAGCCTTTTGCCGGGGCATCAAGCTTCAGGTCGACATCGAAGCGATTGTCTTCCGGAACGGCATCGAGCTTCAACAGGATGCGGTCGCCTCGGTCACTTCCGGCTCTGGCATCGATAATTGCGCGCCGGTCGGCGATGCGCAGTCTACCCGACAAAGAAGCCATGTGCGCCGCACCGGTTACAGCTTTGGCAAAGACGATGCGGTCGACTTGAATCCGTTCAATGTTGATGTCGAGATCAGGTAAAAGCGGATTACCCCGGTCGGGCACCGCCCTAAACATGGGCATCCGCGACACATTTAACTCTTTTGCGGTCAGCGCATGGATAGCAATGCCGCGCCGCAGGTACGAAAGCGGGTTCCAGTCGAGCCGGATTTTGGGAGCGCGCGCGAAGTCCCCCTTTGGATCGCGAAAGCGAACGTCAGACAAAATCGCGTCGCTGTAGATCGACCCTTCGATTTTTCCGATGCGGATGTTGAGACCGTTTTCAAATTCAAACGCCGCAATTTGCCGTGCCACAAAGTTACGACCCGATTGGCTATCAAGCCAGAGATAGCTTCCGGCCGCTATCGCCACTGAAAGCGCTGCAAAAGCCGCAATCCCGATAGCGAAACGCCGCCAAACCATCAAAATGCCTGCCCAATCGACACATAAACGTTGAAACGGGACTCACCCGGTCGGCGGTTCAATGGCGTTGCAAGGTCAAGCCGAACTGGGCCAAAACTGGTGTAAAAACGGCCGCCAACGCCAACGCCGACGCGCCAGTCGTTAAATTTGGGTATGCTGGATTCATACGCCTGCCCCACGTCTACAAAGCCAGCAACACCGAAATTGCCAAAGCGATAGCGTCCTTCAAGGGCGAATTCGTTCAAACTGCGTCCGCCAATGGGGTCGTTGTTCGGGTCTTTAGGACCAAGTTGCTGATAGCCGAAGCCACGCACTGACCCGCCCCCACCGCCATAGAACCGACGCGACGGTGCAAGGTTATCGCGCGAAATACCCGATATCGTTGCAATACGGGCACGCGTAGCGACCACGATATTGTCATTCACTGGGTAATAATAAGAGCCGTCGAGAACGACGCGGACATAAGCTCGCTTGCCCGTTCCCAAAGAAGCTTCAGGCGATACGCGCACATTGACCCGATAACCCCTGACGGGATCAAGCAGGTCATTCGACCGGTCAATGCCCAATTGTCCGGGCAAAGCGGCGATGTAATAAAGGCGTCGGTCACGCGCACCGCGTGCAACATCAAATGCATCTTCATAAGTGGCCAATATTTCGGCGCCAATCGACCATGTAAGTTTCTTCTGCCAAATCGGTGTCGAAACAAAGGCCATCGTTGCTGCAAGCCGGCCAGTATACGCCTCGAATGCATCATATTTGCTGTGTAATGCAGAGAGCGCAATCTCCAGATTTCGGTCACGCCGTCCGGCATTCCCGCGGGCAAAGGCAACACTTGCAGCTTGCTCCTGCGTGCCAAGCAGCCCTGTAACCTTGAGCGAGCCTTCTGGTGGAAAGAGGTTTCGGTGGATCCAACTACCCTCTGCGCGAAGACCCTGCCCCGTGCCGTAACCAGCGCTTGCCGCTAACGTGCGCGGTGGAGCCGCCTCCTGACGGACGAGTAAATCGGCATAAGGGGTCCCATCAGGCGCAAGACCTTCGCTCGGCACAGCTTCAACCGAGACAGTGGACAGCAACCCCGTTGTGATCAATGCAGCGCGCAGATCATCCACCTTGCGGCTATCATATAGGTCGCCCGTTTTAAATCGCCGCAATATGGCGATATGTTCTGCTTTAAGGACGGGTGTTCCCTCGGTGCGTAATTGTCCGAAATAACTGCGTGCACCAGTGTCCACAGGCAAGGTGTAGTCGCCAACGCCGGTTTCGCTGTCTAACAAAATGTCGCGCTGGCCAATGGTAGCAAACGGATAGCCGCTCTGTGGCAGCTTAACCGAGATATTTGCCTCCGCAGCCATAATGACATCTGCAACGATGGCATCGCCCATTCTGGGCGCAAAGCTGCCGCTGATAAGGTCTGTGGGCTGCACTGCAGGGGCAGTAAAGGCAATCTGCCCCAGATGATAAAGGCGTCCCGACACGACCGTCAGGACCACGTTAAGCGCCCCGGCATCGGTGGCGGACACTTCGGACTTCAGCCGCACCTCGGCATCAAAAAAGCCCTGACCGTTCAGAATGTCCAACAATAATTGGCGGTCAGCACGGGCGCGTTGAGCCACCTCAGCGCGACTGTCGGCGCGGCCTCCACCATCTTTTAACGCTGACAGACTGTTGAACCGGGCACGAACGTCACGCCATGCCGCCGCCTCAACTGCTACAGCATCTGCATCCTTTGTGACGTCCACTGTTTTAATTGCATCCAAACCATCCACGCGCACGACATAGCGCGTGGCCCGCGCTTCGCGTTCGGCTGCTTGCGTCGGTTCAAGGGGTGGCTCTGCATCAAAACCCTCGATAGGCGGCAGCGGGTCATCCAAAAGTGGGTCTGTAACGGGCGGATCGGGGAGCAGTTCAACTACATCGCCATCTTGAACCGCCTTGATCTCAGGGTCTGCTGCGGTCTGAGCGGCCTGTTGCTGCGCCGATCCACCCTCTTCACGGCTTTCCTGCGCCGCATCCCATGCTTCTATGCTTTCCAATGGGGCGTCGTCGAGCGAAGGGATGGCCTCCTTGAATTCAGTGTCCGTTATAATCGGCGTTTGAGGCGCGACTGCACCTTGGGGCGCAGTTAAAGGCGCGGGTATTTGGACGTCAGGATTTTGGGCAAGCAGAGGCGTCGCTGCGCAACCCAGATATAAAAAGGCAATTGATCGGATCAAACAGACATCCCCCCGCCCCAACCTCACGTCACACAAAAAGGTTCCGCCTAGACTTACGGACATCCGATACCGTCAACGGTGCGTTATGCAAACAAGAACCCGAAGCGGAAAAATTTAGGCCCGCCTCGGGTAGCTTTTAGCTATGGCGTAATAACGAATGTTGGATACGGGTGCTTTGGCGTGACCGGCGCCGTTAAACGCAATTTGGAAAATTCTTATGGGTGTGATGGCTATTCTGCAGCAGGGTCAAGGATTGATCGGCATCACCTTTGTGCTTTTGCTAGCGTGGGGATTATCGGAAGATAGGGCTGCGCGCCCTTCATGGCGGTGGTTATTCGGCGCCTTGTTTTTACAGATTGCCATTGCGCTTGCGGTGACGCGGGTACCCTTTATTTGGACATTGGTTGGCTACGTAAATACGGCAGTATCATCGATCGAAAAGGCCACCTTGGTCGGATCAAGCTATATGTTCGGCTATACCGGCGGCGCGCCGATTCCGTTTCTGCTGAAGCCCGGCGTTGAACCGCCAGTCATCCTCGCTTTTCAGATTTTGCCGCTTATCATTGTCTTTTCAGCAATCTCGGCCTTGCTATGGCATTGGGGCGTGTTGCGCGCGGCCGTCAAAGGGCTTTCTTGGGCCTTACAAAAAACAATGGGCGTTAGCGGTGTTGTCGGCCTTGGGGCGGGAACCACCATGTTTCTTGGCGTTGTCGAGTCACCGCTTGTGCTGCGGGCATGGTTTGAACGGATGAGCCGGTCTGAAATGTTTATGATCATGGTGCTTATCATGGCCACGATCTCCGGCGCTATTCTCGTCCTGTACGCATCCACGCTGTCAAAGACCGTTCCCAACGCGGTAGGCCATATGATTGTGGCTTCCCTCATTTCGTTGCCTGCCGCCATTTTGATTGCTCGACTGATGGTCCCCGGCGACGGAAGCGTGACCGCCGACAATGTCCAAGCTGATTTGAAATATGACAGCAGCATGGATGCCATTATTAAGGGCACGATGGAGGGTGTTAATTTGGTGCTGGCGGTCATTGGCATCATCATCGTCGTGTTTGCACTCGTCAATCTGACCGATCAGATGCTTTCATGGTTGCCGTATGTGGACGGCACGCCGCTGACGCTGAAACGTGGTTTCGGTTGGCTATTTGCCCCGCTGATGTGGAGCATTGGCATTCCGTGGGATCAAGCTCCCGCTGCGGGGGCATTGATGGGTACGAAAACGATTCTCAACGAATATGTTGCCTATCTTGATTTGGCAGCATTGCCGGCAGCTACCTTTGATGCCCGCAGCCAGTTGATCATCACATATGCGCTCTGCGGCGTCGCAAATTTGGCCAGTGTTGGCCTTTTGGTTTCGACGATTGCGACCTTGGCACCGGGGCGGCGCGCAGAGGTCTCGGCGCTTGGCATGAAGAGCTGGGTTGCGGGGAACATGGCTTCGGCAATGACGGGGGCAGTCATTGGTCTTGTGACGTTGGTCTGAACATGTTCGGGGGCTAGCTGCCCCTCCAGCAGTATCCTAATCAGCGCTTCACCAAAGAAATGCCGCCGGCACAATTATTGCGGTTCGATAGTTATCCTGGCCATATAGTGCAGGAGAACAGCAAATATGCCCGCATCTTGGGTGTCCCACGTCAAAAAGAACATCGTCCTTTACGGCGCACTCGTGGCCAATTTGGGCATAGCGGTGGCAAAGTTCATTGCAGCGGGCATCACCGGATCGTCATCGATGCTGACCGAGGGCGTGCACTCCCTTGTAGATAGCGGCAACCAACTGCTTCTCCTCCACGGCCAAAGCGCAGCTGCAAAGCAGCCCGACCGCGCGCATCCGTTCGGATATGGGCGCGAGCTGTATTTCTGGGCTTTCGTCGTGGCAATGCTCATATTTGCTGTGGGTGCGGGCGTGTCGATCTACGAAGGCATCGTCCACTATAATGACCCGGAACCATTGCGCGACCCGACGATCAACTACATCGTTCTGGCGGTCGCATTCCTCTTCGAAGGAACGTCTTGGTTTGTTGCCGTGAAGGCACTTTCTTCCAGTGGGTTCCGCGGAAGCTGGTGGCAGGCTGTGGTCAGTTCCAAGGATCCGGCCCTGTTCGTTGTCTTGTTCGAGGACACGGCCGCACTTATCGGCTTAACAATCGCTGGCGTCGGGGTTTGGGCGAGCCATTATTTCGGCGCACCACGGCTAGATGGGATTGCATCAATCCTGATAGGGTTGGTTCTGGCAGGGGTCGCCGTTTTTCTGGCGCGCGAGGCGAAGGGGTTGATCATTGGCGAAAGTGCGGATCCCGAAATCATCCGGCAGTTGCGTGAAACGCTCGAGGCCTGCCCGGAAATAACATCGGTCAATCATATTCGCACCATTCACTCTGCACCCAATGCAATTTTCGTGGCCATCAGCGCCGATTTCGACGACCGGATATCCATGGGAAAGGGCGAACTATTGATTGAGCAGATTGAGACTAAGCTCAAGCGGCTGTCCCCGTTGTTTTCATCCATCTATACTCGGCCAGAAAAAGCGCGGGATGCGGTCATAGTTGATGGCACACAATCATTCGGAAAGGGCTAATGCCGTTTATCGATGATCATGCAAATGGTGCCCGGAAGAGGACTCGAACCTCCACGCCGTTACCAGCGCCAGCACCTGAAGCTGGTGCGTCTACCAATTCCGCCATCCGGGCACGTGAAACGCAGTTTGGCTGCGTGTCGGGTAGGGGCGCTCCTTTAAGCGATCAGGTGATATTGTCAACGGCCGTGCCGCGCCCTGCCAGGATTAAATAGCTATTGCTGCCTGTCCCAAACGCGCGCCAGTCATTTTCACGCAGGTCGGCCTTGAAAGCTTACCGGTGCTGGTGCAAAGCGCCCGCAGGCTATTACGTTGCACGACGGAGCATATATGCAAGGCAAGTTGATTACGATTTTTGGCGGCGGCGGTTTCCTCGGCCGCTATGTTGCACAAACATTACTTGGCCAAGGCGCCAGGGTTCGCGTCGCGTGCCGCAATGCAAATAGCGCCAACCACATAAAGCCGCTTGGCAATCTGGGTCAGGTGCAGTTGATGGAAGCGGATGTTCGCAAGCCTGCAAGCGTTGCTCGCGCGGTGGCGGATGCCGACGCTGTTGTCAATTTGGTTGGCAGCTTTGCTGATATGAATGCGGTTCAGAATATCGGTGCGGGGATTGTTGCCAAGGCCGCTGCAGATGCTGGCGTCACAGCATTGGCTCATATCTCGGCAATTGGTGCCGATGCGCATAGCAACGCCGAATATGGGCAAAGCAAAGCTGGCGGGGAAGCTGCTGTTCATGCCGCATTTCCCTCCGCCGTTATATTAAGGCCATCCATCGTCTTTGGACGCGAAGACCAGTTTATCAATCGCTTTGCCGGATTGATCCGTATGCTGCCAGTCGTTCCGGTTATCGGCGCGGCTACGCGGTTCCAGCCGGTATTTGTCGGTGATGTCGCCAAGGCAGTTGCCGCGGCGCTTGCGCATCAGGATGGCCGTGTTCTCGAATTGGGCGGGCCAGAAATATTCTCGATGATGGAGCTTAACCGATGGATCGCCAAGGCCATCGGGCGCACGCCTTTGTTTGTCGAAGTACCGGACATTGCCGCCAAGATGCTCGCCAAGGGCACAGGCTGGATGCCGGGTGCGCCGATTACCGAGGACCAGTATAAGATGCTGGGCAGCGACAATGTGGTGACGGGAACGGACGGGCTAGCCGCTTATGGCATCGTGCCAATGCCGATCGATGTGATCGCTGCGGATTGGTTGGATATTTACCGCAAGCATGGCCGCTTTGGCAGCAGTCCCAAACAATGAGCGATACGATGATCGCTTTGCTCCTCGGTTTAATCGAGGGGCTGACGGAATTTTTGCCCGTGTCATCGACTGGCCATTTGATTTTAGCGAGTGAAGTCATCGGCTTTACGGACAACAGTTCGGTTGCCTTTAAAATCGCGATCCAGCTCGGCGCGATCTTGGCAGTGCTGTTGGTATATTGGCGGCGCTTCTGGGCCGTTGGAACTGGGCTACTGAAGATGGAAAAAGGGCCTGTGGCCTTCACACGAAACATCCTTCTTGGGTTTGCACCGGCTCTAATGATTGGCGTTATCGCATATGACGCTATCCGCGCAGCCATGCAGACGCCGGAGATTGTTGCTCTCGCGCTGATCATTGGCGGCATCATCATATTATTGCTGGAGCGCGTGGTGAAGACAGTGCGCTTTCATGCAGTTGAGGAAATCCCCTTTGGCACGGCATTGTCGATTGGCCTTGTCCAATGCACCGCCATGCTGCCGGGCGTGAGCCGTTCCGGCGCGACGATCATGGGCGGGCTCATGATGGGGGTTGAGCGCAAGACAGCAGCGGAGTTTTCCTTCTTTCTGGCTGTGCCCACAATGCTGGCCGCAACGGTTTACGCTTTATGGAAAGACAGGGCGCTTTTGAACGCCGATGATCTGGGGATGATAGCCATTGGTTTCACCATGGCCTTTCTGGTTGCAGTGGTCGTGGTGAAGGCCTTTGTTGCCATCGTCAGCAAGTACGGATTTGCACCTTTCGCATATTACCGAATCATAATCGGAACTGCTGCGTTGTTGTGGCTAACGCTTAGATAGATATCATATCGGACCCTTTTAATTGAAAGATTATTGCGCAGAGTTAAATTTTAGTCTCAAATTTTGCTATTTTAGTCAGTATAGCTGACCTATTTATTCGATTTACACGTGACAGAGCGTGTTTGCCGCGTTACGCGCAGCGCTTCTTAAGGAGCGTGCTGTGGCTAATGATCCGATGCTAAAGTTTATTTCAAAGCCGCAGGCTTATCCGCACAAGCGGGATGCCGAAATGCGTGCGGAGGATTTTGCCGAAATCGCCGACCGTTATGCCCCAGACGCAGCGGCCGATCAGGCGTCGCGGTGTTCGCAATGCGGCGTACCTTATTGTTCAGTGCACTGCCCGCTGCACAATCATATTCCCGATTGGTTGCGCCTCACCGCCGAAGGCCGTTTGCGCGAAGCCTATGAGCTGTCGAACCTGACCAGCACCATGCCCGAGATTTGCGGCCGTATCTGCCCGCAGGATCGCTTGTGCGAGGGCAATTGCGTCATTGAATTTGCAGGCCATGACGCCGTCACGATTGGCTCGGTCGAAAAATACATCACCGATACGGCGTGGGAGCAGGGCTGGGTAGAACCCGTCGAGGTTGGGCCGTCGCGCGGCCAATCGGTTGGTATTATTGGCGCTGGCCCCGGCGGATTGACGACGGCAGAATATCTACGCGTCGCTGGCTATGACGTTAATGTCTATGACCGTTACGACCGGATGGGCGGCTTGCTGACCTATGGCATCCCCGGTTTCAAGCTGGAGAAAGACATTGTCATGCGCCGTGTGCAACGGCTTGAGGATGCCGGCATCATTTTCCACGCGAATTTCGAAGTGGGCCGCGATGCGTCACTGGATGATTTGCGCGCGAAGCATGACGCCGTACTTATTGCCACCGGCGTGTACAAGGCGCGGGCGATTGCAACGCCAGGTAGCGGGCTTGACGGAATCGTCCCTGCCCTCGATTTTCTTACCATTTCCAATCGCAAGGGCTTTGGCGATGCCGTCCCCGCTTTCGACAGCGGCGCGATGAATGCGCATGGCAAAGACGTCGTCGTCATAGGTGGCGGCGACACCGCAATGGATTGTGTCCGCACCGCCGTCCGCCAAGGCGCAAAGTCCGTAAAATGCCTGTACCGCCGCGACCGCGATAATATGCCGGGGTCGCAGCGCGAAGTGACCAATGCCGAAGAAGAGGGCGTCGAGTTTGTCTGGCTGTCCGGCCCCAAGGGTTTTGACGGCGACGGCAAAGTCCAGCGCGTGCATGTTGCCAAAATGCGGCTTGCAGCCCCCGATGCCTCTGGACGCCGCACGCCGGAAAATGACCCAGAAGGCGACTTCACGCTCAACGCCGATATGGTAATTACCGCACTTGGCTTTGAAGCCGAAGACCTGCCTGTGATGTTTAACGCCCCCGACCTTAACGTCACCCGCTGGGGCACGTTGCGTGTTGACCATAAAACGCAAATGACCAACCTTGATGGAGTCTTTGCAGTCGGCGACATCGTGCGCGGCGCAAGCCTTGTCGTCTGGGCAATCCGCGACGGCCGCGACGTCACGCAGCATATGCATAATTATCTCAAATCAAAAGCAAGCCGCGAGAGGCAAGCAGCATGACCATATTTTATCCGACCCCCGAACATGAACGCCTTGCGCGCGAAGGCATGTATCATCCTGAGTCCGAAGGCGATGCCTGCGGCGTTGGCTTGGTCGCGGCGACAGATGGCAAGCCGTCGCGCCGCGTTGTTGCGGCGGGTATTGAGGCGTTGAAGGCGGTATGGCATCGCGGCGCAGTTGATGCAGATGGCAAGACCGGCGATGGCGCAGGACTGCATATCGATTTGCCCGTCCGCTTTTTCGACGATGCGATTTCGGACAGCGGCCACCGACCAATGCCTAACCGGCTTGCGGTCGGCATGGTATTCCTGCCGCGCACTGACCTGAGCGCACAAGAGAATTGCCGGACGATTGTTGAGGCGGAGATCATCGACGCGGGCTACACAATTTATGGTTGGCGTCAGGTACCTGTCAATGTGTCCGTCATCGGCGACAAGGCACAGGCAACGCGGCCTGAGATTGAACAGATCATGATTGCTGGGCCAATGCCCGATGAGGTCGACGCAACAGAATTTGAGAAGAACCTGTATCTTGTCCGCCGCCGGATCGAAAAGAAGATCATCGCTGCGCAAATACGCGATTTCTATATCTGTTCGATGTCGTGCCGGTCCATTGTCTACAAGGGCCTGTTCCTTGCGGAGTCGCTGTCGGTATTTTACCCCGACCTGCAAGATGACCGCTTTATAAGCCGCGTTGCGATTTTCCATCAACGCTACTCGACCAACACTTTCCCGCAATGGTGGTTGGCGCAGCCTTTCCGCGGGCTAGCGCATAATGGGGAAATTAACACCATTCGCGGCAACCAAAACTGGATGAAGAGCCACGAGATCAAGATGGCCAGCATCGCCTTTGGCGCGCAGTCCGATGATATTAAGCCCGTTATCCCAGCTGGCTCATCAGACACAGCCGCATTGGATGCCGTGTTCGAAACCTTGGTGCGTTCAGGCAAGGAAGCACCGACCGCAAAGCTGATGCTGATCCCCGAAGCATGGCAATCGAACCCCAATTTGCCCGCCACCCACCGCGCGATGTATGAATATATGGCCAGCGTAATGGAACCATGGGATGGCCCTGCCGCCTTGGCGATGACCGATGGCCATTGGGCCGTCGCAGGCGTTGACCGCAATGCTTTGCGTCCGCTGCGCTACAGCCGGACGTCGGACAATTTGCTGGTCATTGGTTCGGAAACCGGGATGGTCATCCTACCCGAAACGACGATATTGGAAAAGGGCCGCCTTGGCCCCGGACAAATGATTGCCGTCAATTTGGATGAAGGCAAGTTATACCGCGACGGCGAGTTGAAGGACCGCATTTCGGCCGAACAGGATTATGGCGCTTTGGTCGGCGGCTTCCGCCGGATCACCGACTTGCCCGAAGCTGGCGACGACAGCACGCCCGCTTGGTCGCGCGCGGAATTGACGAAGCGGCAAATCGCCGCTGGCATGACGTTGGAAGATGTCGAGATGATCCTCGCGCCGATGATCGAAGATGGCAAAGAAGCCATTGGGTCGATGGGCGATGATACGCCTTTGGCGGTCATCAGCGATAAGCCCCGCCTTATCAGCCAGTTCTTCCGCCAGAATTTCAGCCAGGTCACTAACCCGCCGATCGACAGCTTGCGCGAACGGCATGTGATGAGCCTGAAGACACGCTTTTCCAACCTTGCCAATATATTGGATGAGAAGAGCCAGAATGCAGACGTGCTGGTGCTGGATAGCCCAGTTCTGACGGCGCATGATTGGCGCAAGCTCAAGGCCGCGTTCGGACCGCTTGGCGCCGAAATCGACTGCACCTATGATATCTCTGCAGGGCAAGAAGGACTGCGCGCCGCCATCACGCGCATCCGTGAAGAAGCCGTCGCTGCTGTGCGTATGGGCAAGTCCGAGCTGTTTTTGACCGACGATAATATCAGTGAAGACCGCGTCGGTATCGCGATGATCCTGGCTGCTGCTGCTGTCCATACGCACTTGGTCCGCAATGGCCTGCGCAGCTATTCGTCGATTAACGTCCGTTCCGCCGAATGCTTGGATACGCATTATTTCGCCGTACTCATTGGCGTCGGTGCAACCACCGTGAACGCTTATCTTGCCGAAGCTTTGATTGCCGACCGCCATGGCCGCGGCCTGCTGGGCAGCCTGACATTATCGCAAGCCGTCGAAAATTACCGCACGGCCATTAACGAAGGGCTGCTGAAGATCATGTCCAAAATGGGCATCGCAGTTATCTCCAGCTATCGTGGCGGCTATAATTTTGAAGCGGTTGGCCTGTCGCGTGCGTTGGTCAATGACTTCTTCCCCGGCATGCCGAACAAGATTTCAGGCGAAGGCTATCACTCTTTATATGTGAACGCGCGTGATCGTCATGCCGATGCGTTCGACGCCGCCGTTGCGCGGTTACCCGTTGGCGGCTTTTACAAGCAACGCGATGGCGGGGAAGAACATGCCTATTCCGCTGGCCTGATGCATTTGTTGCAAAGCTCCGTGGCGAATGACAGCTATTCGACTTACACGCAATTTGCCCAAGGCGTCAAAGAACTGCCGCCGATTTACTTGCGCGATTTGCTGGAGTTCAACTTCGCGAAAGAGCCGGTTGCGATTGACGAGGTTGAGGCGATAACCGAAATCCGCAAACGTTTTGTAACACCCGGAATGTCGCTTGGCGCGTTGTCGCCAGAGGCACATGAAACATTGGCCATCGCGATGAACCGCATCGGCGCAAAGGCCGTTTCGGGCGAAGGCGGCGAAGACAGCAAGCGTTTCATGCCTTATGAGAATGGTGACAACGCCAACAGCGTCATCAAGCAAGTCGCAAGCGGCCGCTTCGGTGTTACCGCCGAATATTTGGGCGCGTGCGAGGAAATTGAAATCAAGGTCGCACAGGGCGCAAAGCCCGGCGAAGGTGGGCAATTGCCCGGCTTTAAGGTGACCGAAATGATCGCACGGCTGCGGCATTCCACGCCGGGCGTCACGCTGATTTCACCACCACCGCATCACGACATTTACTCGATCGAAGATTTGGCGCAGCTGATCTACGATCTCAAGCAGATTAACCCGCGGGCGCGGGTCTGTGTGAAGCTTGTCAGTGCGGCAGGCATTGGCACGATTGCGGCAGGTGTGGCCAAGGCGCATGCCGATGTCATCCTCGTCTCGGGCAATGTCGGTGGTACGGGCGCAAGCCCGCAAACCAGCATCAAATATGCAGGCACGCCATGGGAAATGGGGCTATCCGAAGCCAATCAGGTGCTCACACTCAATGGGCTGCGTCACCGCGTCAAGCTGCGCACCGATGGAGGCCTAAAAACCGGACGCGACATTGTTGTTGCCGCGATATTGGGCGCTGAGGAATTTGGCATCGGGACCCTAAGCCTCGTTGCCATGGGCTGCATCATGGTGCGCCAATGCCATTCGAACACTTGCCCTGTTGGTGTGTGTGTTCAGGATGAAGCCTTGCGCAAAAAATTCACGGGCACGCCGGAAAAGGTCATCAACCTGATGACCTTCATCGCCGAAGAAGTCCGCGAAATATTGGCTAAGCTTGGCTATCGCAGCCTTGACGAGGTGATCGGACGCACCGAATTGTTGCGGCAGGTCAGCCGCGGTGCGGAGCATCTTGACGATCTCGACCTCAACCCGATCCTCGCCAAAGTCGACGCGCCAGACAGCGCGCGCCGGTTCAACATCCCGACATTCCGCAACGAAGTACCCGATAGCCTCGATGCGCAAATGATCCATGATGGCAGGCCAGTGTTCGAACGGCGCGAAAAAATGCAGCTGACGTACAATGTCCGCAACACGCATCGCGCAGTGGGCACGCGGCTCAGCTCGGAAATCACGCGGTTATATGGCATGAAGGGCCTCGCAGAAGGCCATGTGCATGTCCGCTTGCGTGGCTCTGCCGGTCAGTCGCTTGGGGCATTTCTGTGCCAAGGCATTACATTGGAAGTCTTTGGCGATGCCAATGACTATGTTGGCAAGGGCCTGTCCGGCGGAACGATCATCGTGCGTCCAACGGTCAGCAGCCCGCTGACCAGCCATCAAAATAGCATCATCGGCAACACCGTGCTCTATGGGGCCACATCAGGCCGACTGTTCGCGGCAGGGCAAGCGGGTGAGCGCTTTGCCGTCCGCAACTCTGGCGCGCATGTTGTGGTTGAAGGTTGCGGCTCAAACGGGCTGGAATATATGACCGGCGGCATGGCGGTCATTTTGGGCAAGGTCGGCAGCAATTTCGGCGCTGGCATGACGGGCGGGATGGCCTTTGTGCTTGATGCCGGTGGTGACTTTGCCGCCATGGCCAATCCTGACAGCATCGTGTGGCAACGTCTGGAAAGTGCCTATTGGGAAGAGCAGCTGAAGGCGCTTATCACAGAACATGCGCGGACAACCGACAGCGCATGGTCGAAATCGATCCTTGAGGATTGGGATCGCAGGCGCGGCGAGTTCTGGCAAATCTGCCCGAAGGAAATGCTTACGCGGCTCAGCCAGCCTCTGTCGGACCATGTGGCATTGGAAGCTGCTGAATAGCATAAGCCACTGGCCAATTGGTCGCTCTCCTGCTTAAGTCATCGCAATGATATGTCATGGAGATGCGTCATGCGCAGTGTATTACTTGCCGGCTGTTTATGTGCGTTGTCGGTGCCCGCTTATGCCGATGCCAATGCTGACCTGAACAATCTTGTCAGCGATGTCTGGGCGTATACGTTAAAAGAGCAGCCTGTGTACGCAAGCGCGCTTGGCGTGAATGATTATGCCAATGAACTTGGCGATTATACGCTTGCCGCGCAGGACCGCAGGGCAGCGCAAGCGACCCAATTTCTTGCCCGTTTGGACGCCATACCGGCGGCATCGCTTGATGCGCCAACAAAGGTTGAAGCAGGCATATTGCGGCGGTCGCTCAATTCGGCGATTGAGGGCAATAGATTTGGCCAACGCGCCATCAACTTCACGACCTATTCCAGCTGGCATCAGCAACTGGCCGGCATGGCACAAAACCTGCCGTTCAAAACCAAGCGAGATTTTGAATCCTACAACGTACGCCTGACACAATATGCGCGGGCGAATGATGAAAATATCGCGGTCGCCAATGTTGCTATCAAGGGCAAGTTTACACAAGCTTGCGAAACGTTAAACGGCTTTGAAGGCACAATCAGCGGGCTTGTTGCCCCCGACATTCACCGGTCACGTTTCTTCGGACCTTATGCCGGCAAGCGTCCTGAAAATATTTCGGAAACCGACTTTGCTATATTGGCCGCAAACGCCGAAGCGACCATCCGCACGGTCGTGTATCCGGCGCTAAACAAGCAACTGGCGTGGTACACAACAAGCTACAAGCCAGCCTGCGCCAAGGCGCCTGGTGTTTCGGCGCAGCCAAATGGTGCGGCCTATTATGCCTTTCGTATTCGTGAGGAAACGACGACTGATCTGACCGCTGAACAAATCCACCAAATCGGCCTTAGCGAGGTCATGCGCATTCGTGCCGAAATGGTAGAGGTCGCCAAAAAGGCTGGCTACCCAAGCCGCGAAGCCTTCATCGCGCATTTGCGGACTGACCCGCAATATTATGCCAAAACGCCTGAGGAACTGATGGAGAAGGTCGCGCGTGTGACCAAGATCATCGACGGCAAGATGCCGACATTGTTCGGGCACCTGCCCCGTTTGCCATATGGCATCCGGGAAATTCCCGCAGAAACGGCCGAGGGCACGACGACGGCTTATTATAATCCGGGCTCACCCGAGATTGGCATTTCAGGCACCTATTTTGTAAACACATCAAAGCTGAACCAGCGACCGTTTTGGGAAATTCCGGCGTTGTCAGCGCACGAAGCCGTTCCGGGGCATCACAACCAGATTGCCCTGCAGCAGGAACTGCCTTTGTCCGATTTCCGCAAATATGGCGCGTCCTTTACCGCGTTTACCGAAGGTTGGGGCCTATACTCCGAACGGCTTGGCATCGAAATGGGGCTGTATGATACCCCTGCCAAGGACATGGGCAGGCTGTCCTACGAAATGTGGCGTGCGTGCCGCTTGGTGGTCGATACCGGCATTCATGCCAAGGGATGGAGCAAGCAGCAGGCCATCGCCTTTATGACCGATAACAGCGCATTGTCCGCCGCCAACATCGAGGCAGAGGTCAACCGTTATATTAGCTGGCCGGGTCAAGCACTGGCCTATAAATTAGGCGAGCTGAAAATCCGCGAATTGCGGGATATAGCGACCAAGGAGCTTGGGAGCAAATTTGATTTGGCTGCCTTCCATGACGCGGTGCTTGGCCAAGGGTCAGTGCCGCTAAATGTCCTTGATCAGCAAATCAAGGATTGGGTCGCGGCGGAAAAAACGAAGGGCTAAGCCGCCTGTTTATTTGGGTTCAGGAAGCGGCTGTGCATCGGCGCTTGCCGCTTCCTTGGTTTCTAACTCGGCCTGCAATTTTGCCTCACGCTCAGCGCGGCCTTTTTCAAATTCGACAACGCGCGCTTCTACTTCGGCGGCTTCAGCGTCAATGCCTGCCATGCGCTTGGCGCGCTCGGCGGCGATTAAGCGACCAAAGACAATGCCGGTATCTTGCGCCTTTTCGGCATAGGCCTTTTTAATCTCTGCCAGAGCGCAGCCGGTAAAACCGCCAGCGCCCGATGTCGAGCAGGACATCGTGCCGCTTGCGCCAACATATTCATAAGATTTGATCCGCTCTGACATCGCTTGATTACGCGGGTCGTTGATATCGCCGCGCAAAGATGAAGGTATGCGAAAGCGGTCGGCCTCGCCCAAGCGGGCGCAAACCACAATCTCGTCGCCTTTGCTTTCGGGGCATTTGTCGGCGCCGTAAATGATGAGCTGGTTGATTTTCTCATCACCGGGCCTGGCTGCCGAGGCATCCTGCGCCGATGCCTGCACCGACAGCATCAATGCGATGCTGGCTAAAGAAATTCTGGCCGTTGCTCTCACGCGATTATCTCCAAAAAATATGTAACCGGCAACTGAAGGTCGCAGGCTGAATGCGGCATGAAGCTTAAATATGTTTCGACACGGCAATGGCGGTGCGGCACCCCATGCGGACCAACGCGCTCATCAAGGGGTAGGCAGGGGCGCGTTCCGCACCTTCGGCCAAGGCGGTTGCCTTATGCTCCTGCTCGTCCGCTTGGAAATCTGCAATCATCGCCGACAATTCGGGGTCGCTATCGCCGATTTCGGCAAGCTGCTCACTATAATGGCGGTCAATTTCGGTCTCCACAGCCACAGTGCAGGCCATGGCCGCCTCCGGGCTGACGGCGGCGGACACAGCGCCAAGTGCAAAGCCAGCCGCGCTCCAAATCGGGTGCAAGGCTGTTGGCCGCACGCCACGCTCGGCCATCATCTTGTCAAAGGCGTTAAGGTGGCGCTCCTCTTGCTCTGCCATATGCGCGATGCTGCGCGCGGCAGGCGTGCGGTCACCCATGACCGCAAGCTGTCCGGCGTAAATCCGTTTCGCGCCGAATTCGCCCGCTTGGTTGACACGAATCATGCGTTCGATTGCCAAGTTCCGCTGCGCGGAGGTTTTTAGATTTTCTTGTTGCGCCATATCATTGCCAAGATGAGCATTGCGCCGCCGAACGACAAGAGGAAATTGTATCCCGCCAGCGAAATGCCAAATAAAGTCCATGGCGCAACGTCACATCGCACCAAGGGCGCGTTCATGATGGATTTGAGCAAATCATCTCCAGTACCCGAAATCGTCGCGGTGCAGGCGGTGAGCCCTTCCCAATAGCCATATTCGACACCGGCATGAAACCCGCCGATGATGCCGCTTGTTGCAATGGCAAGAGCAGCGAGCGCGACGAGCATTTTGCGAAAAGCGGGGTTACCGACGCCAAAAGCGACCAACGCAATCGCGACGGCCGCGAAATGCGGATAACGCTGCCACCAACACATCTCGCAGGGGTAAAGCCCGCCAATATATTGCGATCCATAAGCGCCGCCCAACAATGCAGCGGGAAGCAAAAATGCCAGCCAGTGGGCCTTATCGAATTTTGATGTCATAAATGCGGAGATACCTAGAAAGCTGCCATCCTGAACATGTTGCAGGATCTTACGTAAACCTATGCGCCCATCAATTCTGCGCCTTGCCCGTAAACGGTTTTGCCGCAAGTTTCATTGTCCGCGATCCAAGCCGCTGAAGCGTTTCCATTGCGTAATATAGCTGGAAATCATCGATATTCTTTGCCTTTAACTGCTCGGCAGTCATGGCGAAGCGGGGATCGTCGGCATTGTCCTTTTCCAAATCCTTATTGTCGTCTTTCAATTCATTGACCAAGTGACGACGCAAGTCGGACTCGCGCACCGAAACGCGCGTTTTATAGTCGGGGTCGGTCAATTGCGGAACGCGGATATCGGGCTTGATACCGCCTTCCTGCACCGATCGGCCCGAGGGCAAATGATACCGCGCGACCGTGAGGCGCAAGCCAGTGTCGCGGGTCAAGGGAAGGACATTCTGGACCGACCCCTTGCCAAAGCTGCGTTCGCCCATGACCAACGCGCGGTGGTTGTCCTGCAAAGCGCCGGCAACAATTTCGGATGCCGATGCAGAACCCGCATCAACCAAAACGATAATCGGTGCGCCATTGGTCACGTCCCCGGGTACCGCCCGTTCTGCCCACCAATGGTTGATGTCATTTTTGTCGCGGCCACGCTCGGATACAATCTCACCTTTTGTCAAAAAGGCATCGGATACGGCCACTGCCTCATCCAAGATACCGCCAGGGTTCGACCGCAAATCGACAATGTAGCCCAGCGGATTGCCGCCAAGCGTTTTCTTGATACCCGCAACCGCCGCGACGACGTCAGCGCCGGTCTGTTCGGAAAAACCGGTAACTGAAATGATGCCAATGCGGTCTTTCACTTCCCAGCGCACCGGCTTCAGGTCGATGATGGCGCGTGTGAGGGTTAGGTCGAACGGCGCATCACGACCGGGACGGAAGATCGAAAGCTTGATCGTCGTACCCGGCGCGCCGCGCATCGCCTCTACCGCTTCATCAAGTGTGCCGCCGACAATCAACTTGCCATCCAAATGTGTGATGAAATCACCCGACTTGATGCCCGCTTTATCCGCAGGCGTATCCTTCGTGGGCGCGATAACCTTTACCGCTTCATCTTCCATCGTGACGGTCAGACCTAGGCCGCCATATTCGCCATCAATCTGCGTGCGTAACGAGTTAAAGTCGGTTCGGTCGAGGAAACCACTATGCGGATCAAGGCTGGCCAGCATCCCCTGAATGGCGCCTTCCATGAGCTGCTTGTCGTCAACCTTGTCGACATAACTGGATTTCACCTTGCGATACACCGCGAGGAATTCGTCCAGATCCTCAATCTGCTGCGCCTGTTGTTGTTGCCATTGCATGTTTTGCGCGACTAGCACCGTGGCAGGAACTCCAAGCGCCAATGTTATGGCAAGGGTTGAGGGCAGCAAACGGTTCTTCATAGACCAATTCCATTTCATCATATTTTTGCTGCTATATCGCGACTGAACCTAAGGTGAAAGCACGTTATCACCAACCAATATCCTGCCTCGACCAAGCGCGCTAAACTCAACCAAGCATGGCCGCGATGTCCATCACGCGGCCGTTCTTGCGCAGTTCAACGCCAATTTCAGGTCCGTTTTTTCCGGCCCGCCCAAGTAAGGCGCCTTGATCAATTTTCTGGCCTTTAGTGACTTCGACCGAATCGAGGTTGGTGATCAGGCTGTTCCACCCTTTGCCATGCTCGATAATCACGATCTTGCCATAGCTGCGGTACCGCCCGGCAAAGGAGATAATTCCGCCTGCTGGAGCGACGATGCGTGTCGCTTGATTCACCGCCAGCCTAATGCCACGCTCGCGATAGCCGTTGACGTTGAGTTCACTAAAGCCGGCGACAACTTGCCCGGCGGCCGGAAGAATATAGGCGCTACTGCGCGAACGGCCCTGTTCGCTGTGTCCGGGACGTATAAAGGGGCCATCAAGCGCCGCTAGTTCAGCGGCCTTTGTCGCACTCAAACGCTGATTGTCTATCCGCCCGACGATATCACGGGCGCGCTCGCCTTGGGCAATCGCTTGTTCAAAGGCGATGGCGGCATTGGCAGACATAGTGGCGTTGTTACCCAAAACATCCCCTTCCCATGCGGCCAAGGCGGACTGACGATTTGTCAGGCGACCTCGGGCGTCACGCAAGGATTTGAGCGCAGATACCTCCTGCGCCTCCAGTTCGCTTTGCGCGGCAATCTGCTGGCGCAATGCGCTGGTCTTGCGCATTATTGCGGGCTGCACCGTCGCCATGATGGCGCGTAAGTGGATATAATCCGCGCGCTGGCCTGGCTGCATCATCAACAAATATGCGGGCTTTCCCGCCATCTGCTGCAGCGCGGCATTGAGGCGCAGGATGGGCGCGCTTTGCGCATTGAGTTCGGCGCGCTGTGCTTTCTGGCTGCGCGATATAATCGCCACGCGCGCGGCCGCAGTGTCGATTTGCGCCTCCGCAGCGTCAATTTCAGCCGACAATACCGCGCGTTGGGCAATAAAGCGGTCTGCGGTGCTTTGGGCGTTGCTTGCCTCCTGCCGCAAAAATTCGCTGCGGCGTTGGGCGGTCAGCGCCCTATCCTGCAGAGCGCGCAGCGCATTTTGCGGCGCATCGTCTGAAACAATTTCCTGCGCCATAAGCCCGCCTGCAATAGACAGAGGCGCCAAAATCAACGTTGCGAGGGTAAGCCAAAACCGCATGGCTTTATCCTTCACGATGATAAGGGTGGTTGGCAATGATGGAGGTGGCGCGGAACAATTGTTCGGCGAGCATCGCGCGCGCCATTAAATGCGGCCATGTCGCTTTGCCAAAGGCAATCAGTCTGTCTGCACCGGCGCGGGCCGTGTCGTCAAAGCCATCGGCTGCGCCAATCAGGAAACGCACTTCGCGCACACCATCGTCACGCCAGCGTTCAAGGAGGCGCGCCAATTCGACCGAGCTCATTTGCTCGCCCTTTTCATCCATGATGATGGTTTTGTGAGGGCTGTCCGACGCGGGAAGCTCCCCGCCGCGATCCGGCAATTCGCTGTGCCGTGTTGGCCAGCTAATCCGTTTCAGATAGCGATCGACCAGTTCCGATTCGGGGGAGCGGCCAATCTTGCCGCGCGCGATGATGTGCAGGCGCATCGCCATCGGCGCGGGCGACCGGTCTTATTGCGACGCGACTTCGGGCGCGTCACCAAATGCCCACATGCGTTCCAGATTGTAGAAGCTGCGGACTTCGGGACGGAAAAGATGCACGATGACATCTTCGGCATCAATCAGCACCCAGTCCGCCGATGGCAAACCTTCGATGCGGGCATGACGTCCGGCCTTTTTGATGCGCTCGGCAAGCTTTTGCGCCATCGAGGCCACTTGGCGCGACGAACGGCCAGATGCTACGACCATATGGTCGGCAATATTGCTTTTGCCTTCAAGCGGAATGGTGACCACCTCTTGCGCCTGATCATCATCAAGCGATTGAAGGATCAACGCATGCAGCGCGTCGGGGGTCAATGTGGGTTCCTTGGCCTTTGCGGTGGCTTTGCCAGAGGCAGGAACGGATGCAGGTTCGATCAAGATGGCTCCTTAAAGCACAATATTTCGGGTAACGCCGTCACGCGTTCCAAGTTCCTTATATCGGTGAAACCAATATGGGTCCGCACGCCGAAGAGCGGTGGCCGAACGCGGATCTGGACGAAAGCGCAAAAAGACAAGCGCTGGCGTACTCCATTTCGTCCAGTGATGACGCTGGTCCGAACGCCGGACAAACCGCCTGAACCAGGCCATTGCGGGACCCGCAACGACTTGGGGGTTATAGCTTGGTCTGGCGATAACTGCAATCGGCATCAATCGCGCTATATCGCGCCAGCGCCGCCAGTGGTGAAATTGCAGCAAATTGTCGGCGCCCATAATCCAAATGAACTGCGTTTTTGGGTAGCGCGCCACCAGTTTCTTCAGCGTTTCGGCGGTGTAGACGGTGCCAAGCGCCTGTTCGATAGCGGTGACTTTAATCGGTGTGCGCTTTGTGTGTGCCTTTGCCGATGCCATCCGCGCGGGCAAAGGCGCCATGTCCGATTTGGGTTTTAACGGGTTGCCTGGAGAGACCATCCACCAATATGCATCGAGCCCAAGCGAATCCATTGCAAACAGGCTAATCGCGCGGTGCCCTTTATGCGCCGGATTGAACGATCCGCCCATGAGGCCAATCGTTTTCAAGGGCGTGTCTGGCCTTGACCGCGGACAATCCATTTATATGTCGTCAGCCCCTCCAGCGCGACGGGGCCGCGTGCGTGCAAGCGGCCAGTGGCAATGCCAATCTCAGCACCCAAGCCAAATTCGCCGCCATCGGCAAATTGGGTGGAGGCATTGTGCATGACTATGGCGCTGTCGACCTCTGCCAAAAAGCGTGCGGCGGCAGCGGCATCTTGCGTGATGATCGCATCCGTATGGTGCGAGCCATGGCGGGCAATATGCGCCATCGCGTCATCCAGCCCCGATACGACGCAGGCTGAAATGACCGAATCAAGATATTCGGTGTCCCAATCATCCGCATCGGCAGACACGGTGCGGGCATCCAGCTCCATCAATATATCGTCCGCCCGCACTTCACAGCCGGCATCCAGTAGCGCGGAAATCAACGCAACAGGCGCGGGATAATCCTGATCAATCAGCAATGTCTCCGTAGCGCCGCACACACCTGTGCGCCGCATCTTGGCATTTACGACCAAGGCTTGCGCCATTTCGGGGTCGGCATCCTTATGGACATAGCTGTGGCAAATGCCGTCAAGATGCGCGAGCACGGGCACGCGGGCTTCGTCCTGAACCCGGGCCACCAGCGACTTGCCGCCGCGCGGAATGATCATGTCGATCGCCCCTTGTGCGCGCAGCATTGCGCCGACCACCGCGCGGTCCTGCGTCGGAACCAGCTGCACGGCGTCGGCGGGCAGGCCAGCGTGCGTTACGCCCTGCACCATCGCCGCGTGGATCGCACGGTTGCTGTGTACCGCCTCGCTACCGCCGCGTAAGATGACGGCGTTGCCCGAGCGCAACCCTAAGGCCGCTGCATCGGCAGTCACATTGGGTCGGCTTTCATAAATAATGCCAAGCACGCCCACAGGCACGCGGACGCGTTCCATGACAAGGCCATTGGGCCGGCTGCGGCTGTCGATGATTTGCCCGACGGGATCTTCGAGCGTTGCGACCTGTTCCACCGCGGATGCCATCGCCGCGATGCGGCCTTCATCCAGCTTCAGCCGGTCCAACATCGCAGGGGATATCCCAGCCGCCACCGCAGCGGCCACATCTTTGGCATTCGCGGCAAGAATATCTGCCACGCTGGCACGCAAGGCAGCGGCAGCGGCCAGCAACGCAGACGCCTTGGTCGCATCATTGGCACCCGCCAAACACCGCGCGGCGGAGCGTGCATTGGCCGTCATGTTGGCCATCAAGGTGTCGTTGTCGGTCATCATCTGCAACTCGTAGAGAAATGGCGTCAAAAGGGAAAGTAATCCGCTTTATTTGACACGCATCATTTATGAAACACATGCGAATCGGTGCAATGTCATTGAATTTACATATTTTTACGCGGATTTTCAGGCCCAAATATACCAAATTAAACATATCCAAATGTTATTTTAACAATGTTTTCCACAACTCATCGCACGACTCACCCGACTCGTCACGAGTCGGGTGCACGCGATTCGC
>Ga0315899_10001088_pt1 | contig 31468 bp, 29 predicted proteins | sample LakEriMetagenome_2_FD_203518 | JGI IMG/M metagenome (GOLD analysis project Ga0315899, IMG submission 203518) | Freshwater fungal communities from buoy surface, Lake Erie, Ohio, United States - Buoy 4 MA112 | ecosystem: Environmental > Aquatic > Freshwater > Lake | place: USA: Lake Erie, Ohio...
CTCTGTGTCTCTGTGCCTCTGTGTTTCAAAAAACCCACCCTAAGTACTTAAATTAGCAGAGTCTCACCTACGGCACTTAATAGAAAATCCCGCCATCCGCGTAGTACTAATAACCATTCCCGAGAATTCAATCGAAGATTACCGAATAACACTGAGGAATCCTTGCCCCACAGCGTTTACCCCGATAACGTTCAAGCATCTGAACCCGAGTCTACATTACATAGTTTCGGTGCAATGGGATTAAGGAACCCACTGCTGAAGAGCAACCGTTGCTCGAAGGCGAAATCAATCTTGCTCTGAGATTTCTTTCTCGTCTTAAAGTGCTTTAACTGACAGCCAGGTTCGCGATTGACGATCTTGAAGGAGGATTGTCGAAAGCGATTACGCACAACTTTTCAATCACGGTTTTTACGTGCGAAACTCCCGCAGTTCGGAATATCCGAAGGGAGCGCTGAGGGGTCTTCGTGCACAAATGACGCTTCTAACAATCAACGATGGATGACAAATCAAATGAAAAAAACAATGAGCAAATCAAGAATTTTCGGGTGGGGCTGTGGCGTATTTATGTCATTGATGACCGCAGGAATGTTCAATACGGCGAATGCCGGAACGATCACCGTCTCCGACCTTAACCTTGGGGATGCGATGAGCATTACAGGGATAACCAACACGGCGACTGGCGTGACAATGACCGAGACCTATGCCGAATCGACATTGATTCCTTACACCTCTCTGGTCCCAATTTTCCCAGACGCTGGAAACATGGCGATCGTAACGCCAACTTCGACGTATTTCGACAAAGTAGTGACGTACACCGGAATTGCATCCGGGGAGCTCACGGAATTCCAATTTGAGATCACCAATAATACGCCCTACAACTGGCGGGATTATCACTATGAAATTTGGAATGAAGACTTCACCGCAAGGCAGCAAGCGCCGTGGGCCTCTCCCAATCCTAATTCTGGCAATTTGCCGACGCTCGACTCTGATCAATTCACTGGATTGGTAATTCACCCGAACGTAGCAACATTTCACAGTTTTGCAGGTTCCGGCGAACGGCACAAAATTGGAGAATTGGGGACTTATACATTGCGCATGGAACTTTATTCCTTTAACAATACGGGAGGTGGTTCATTCGGATTGCGTCAGATAGCCACAACGGTTCCTGAACCTGCTTCGATGGCGATCTTTGGGCTTGGGTTCAGTTTCGTAATGGCATCTCGTCGAAAGCGAGCTAAATCGGCTAATCTCGAAACTCCGACCGTCAGCTAATCGCGGACGAATACGTCGAGATCGCTAGCAAGCGATTTTTAAATCACGGTTTTTCACGTGCGAAACTCCCTCTGAGTTCGGATTGTCCGCTAGGACCTCTGAGGGGTTTTCGTGCACAAATGACGTTTCTAACAATCAACAATGGATTACAAAAAATGAAAAAAACAATGAGCAAATCAAGTCTTTTCGGATGGGGCTGTGGCGTATTTATGTCACTGGTGACCGTAGGAATGTTCAACACGGCAAATGCCGGAACGATCACCGTCTCCGACCTTAACCTTGGGGATGCGATGAGCATTACTGGGATAACCAACACGGCGACTGGCGTGACAATGACCGAGAACTATGCCGAATCGACATTGATTCCTTACACCTCGCTGGTCCCCATTTTCCCAGACGCAGGAAACATGGCAATTGTAACGCCAACCTCGACCTATTTCGACAAAGTGGTGACGTACGCCGGTATTGCATCTGGGGAGCTCACGGAATTCCAATTTGAGATCACCAACAACACGCCCTATAGATGGCGGGATTATCACTTCGAAATTTGGAATGATGATTTCACCGCGAGGCAGCAAGCACCGTGGGCATCTCCCAATCCAAATTCGGGCAACTTGCCGACCCTCTACTCCGATCAGTTCACCGGCTTGGGGATTTATCCGAACATTGCATCGTTCTACAGTTATCCTGGCTCGGGTGAGCGGCATGGGATTGGAGCCATGGGGATCTACACGCTGCGTATGGAACTTTATTCGTTCACGAATTCTGGAACTGGAACCATGGGGTTGCGTCAGATAGCCACAACCGCTGTTCCTGAGCCAGCATCGATGGCGATCTTTGGGCTTGGGTTCAGTTTCGTGATGGCTGCTCGCCGAAAGCGAGCTAAATCGGTCAATCATGAGACTTCAACCGTCATCTAATCGCTGCTGGATTCGCGTTCAAACCAAACGCTTCGCTCCTTATTTTACGCACACGACATCCTTGCGTAAAAGTTGGCTTCATGAGTTGGGAATGATTTGCTCCTTGTGTGTTTCCCGGCCCGGAAACTCCACGGCGATCATCCCCTTCTCATGAGGCTTTTCTTTTGGCTAACGGATGCTATGGAGTTCGTTGGCATAGTGGACAGTTGGAAGAATAACCGTATGGTATTGCAAATGTGGGAGGGTTTAGCCGAAGAGTGAGTCATTGGAGTTTGCGATGCAACTGCGTGTCTTGGACAGTCATACGGGTGGAGAGCCGACCCGAACAATTTTGTCGGGAACGCCTTTAACACAAGCGATTGCTCCAGGGGAGGCTCGCCCAAGTGTCGCGCGGAGGCTCGAGACGATGCGCCGCGACTTCGACTTTCTGCGAACGGGCTTGCTGCTCGAGCCACGCGGCTCGGAAGTCATGGTAGGAGCGATTGTGGTTCCACCCGAGAATCCCGCCCATGCTGCCGGGGTGATTTTCTTCAATAACGTCGGCTACCTTGGGATGTGTGGGCACGGAACGATCGGGGTAGTGGAGACTTTGCGGCACCTCGGACTTCTGGCTCCGGGCAAGCACATCATCGAGACGTGCGTTGGCGATGTGATTGCCACACTGCACGCGGACCGCAGTGTGACACTTCAAAACGTTCCGAGCTATCGAATCGCCAAAGATGTCCCAGTGGATGTGCCCGGCGCAAGCGGCCTGGTGTGCGACGTGGCTTACGGTGGCAACATGTTTGCACTGGTCGATGTATCCGATCAAGGATGGATGGAGCTCCCTGCAGCGAAGCTCATCGAGCTATCGACACAAGTGATGGAGTCGGTACGCAGCTCATTTCCAAATGTCGATCATGTTGAATTCTTTGCTCAGCCGAAGAATCCTCAAAATTCTTCCCGATCCTTTGTGTTGTGTCCCGGCGGACAGTACGATCGAAGTCCCTGTGGAACAGGCACCAGCGCGAAACTGGCTTGTTTAGCAGCAGATGGAAAGCTCCAAGCAGGCGAGGTCTGGCGGCAGGAGAGCTTTATTGGAAGTGTCTTTGAAGGAAGTTTCGAGTGGGTCGATCGCGATAAAGGTGTGATCAGCCCTTCGATCAGATCCCGGGCCTTCGTCAACGCCGATCTGCAGATCATCGTCGATCCAGACGACCCATTCGCTTGGGGAATCCCTTCGGTGTAGAACTGACAGACTTTCCACGTTGGAACTTTCCGTGTGGGGACCTTCAGCGTCAGGACTTTCAGCGTCAGGACTTGTGTTTGAGTCGATCTTGGGTGGCGGGATATTGGGTGATGGGGTGTTGGGTGATGGAGAGTGTCAGCGATGAGTAAACGATGGGTGTATCGAAGTCATGATGCGGGAAGCTTCATGGCGTTTGCAGATCAGTTGCAGATCGACCCGGTGGTCTCGCAATTGCTCCTAGCTCGCGGAATCAACGGCGTAGAGAGCGCTAAGCTATTCCTAGAGAGCAAGTTCGCGGACTTGCGAGATCCGGAACTGCTTCCAGGAATCAACGTAGCTTGCGAGAGGATCCTAAGAGCCGTACGCGATCGAGAATCGATCACGATTTATGGGGATTATGACGCGGACGGAATGTGTGCGACGGCGATCTTGACCTCATGTCTAGAGCTGCTCGGCGCGGATGTGCATTACTTCGTTCCTAACCGATTAGAAGATAGTTATGGACTGAGCTGTGAAGCGATCGAGCGACTGCATCAGTTGGGACGCAAGTTGATCGTGACGGTCGACTGCGGGATCGGATCGCATACCGAGGCGAAGCGGTGTCGGGAGCTGGGGATGGAGCTAATTATCACCGATCACCATACGGCGGGTGTCGAACTTCCTGATGCCGTCGCGATCGTCCATCCGGGTTTACCGGGTGCAGTGTATCCTTTTGCTGGTTTGTGTGGAGCGGGCGTAGCCTTCAAAGTAGCTTGGAGACTATTTCAGATGGTCGCCGGCGGGAAGAAGGTATCCGATGCACAGCGGGAGTACTTGTTGCAAGCCATGACGATCGCTGCGATCGGAACGGTGGCCGACGTGGTTCCTTTGGTGGACGAGAATCGCATTTTGGTCCGAACGGCGCTGCAACTGATGGGTAAACACTCCCCCGTTGGATTGCAAGAACTGATCAAGCAAACGAAGTTAGAGGGGAAGAGCGTCTACCAAGCTGAGGATATCGCATTTACCTTGGCCCCCCGGCTGAATGCGGCCGGGCGGCTGGGTCAAGCGCAATTAGGGGTTGAGTTGTTAACAACCAAAGACCGGGAACGAGGTTTGGTTTTAGCCCAGTACTTGGATCGACTCAACGGTGATCGCGAATCGATCGAACGCAGCATCACGCTTGCGGCGAGCAAACAAGCGAAAGAGCAACTGGAAGCTTCGAATGAACCGGTGTTGGTATTGCATTCACCGGGTTGGCATTTGGGTGTGATCGGGATTGTCGCAAGTCGGTTAGCCGACCGGTTCCACAGGCCGGTGGTGGTCATCTCCAGTGATCCGCACGGTCAAAAACCAGCGACAGGGAGTGGACGTTCGGCGGGATTGATCGATTTGCATGAAGCGTTAGAATCGTGCCGTGAGCATTTGATCGGTTGCGGTGGGCATGCTGCGGCAGCCGGTCTGCGGATTGAGGATCGCAACATACCTGTGTTCCGCGAAGCTTTGAGCGATTTTGTGCGAGGGAGACTCGGGGAGCGGGATCCGGAGCAAACTCTTATGGTCGACGCAGAAGCGACATTTGTGGAGCTGAGCTTGGGTACCGTAGGGATGATCGAGCGAATGGCTCCATTCGGATCTGGGAACCCACGCCCGGTGTTTGCGGCTAGCGGAGTGGAGTTGCATGAACCCGCGAAGTTGTTTGGCCAGGGGGAACGGCATGTGGGGGTCCGGTTCAAACAACATGGACAAATTTTGCGAGCGGTAGCCTTTTCGCAACCGGAATGGGCAGAACGGATCAATGCCCACGAGGGGCTATTTGATTTAGCGTTTCGTGCGAATATCAATGAGTTTCAGGGTTATCGTCGAGTAGAATTACAGCTTGTCGACTGGCGGGGCAGTTCGCAAAAGACGTAGCCAGACTTCGGATCCAGCAGGATGTCGAGCGTCGCAGGATGTCGAGTGTAGTAGGATGTCGGGGGAAGCAGGATGTCGAGTGTAGCAAGGTGAATAAGATGAGCACTGGGAACGGCCAGCCGGTATTACAGATCGAGTCGGTGAGCAAACGCTATGGAACTACACAAGTACTTCATGACGTGTCGCTGGAGTTACCCACAGGGGTTGTGGGATTGCTTGGGCCCAATGGTTCTGGCAAAAGCACACTTATAAAATCGATTTTAGGATTGGTTTCAATCGATAAGGGGCAAGGACAAGTCCTGGGCTTGCAGTGGCCTTCTCAGGTTCGTGCGTTGCGAGACCGGGTCGGTTATTTGCCCGAGGACGATTGCTACATCCAAGGCTTGCAGGGAATCGAATCGATTCAATTGATGGCAAGGTTATCGGGGCTCCGAAAGCGAGAAGCGTTGCGTCGTGCCCATGAGGTTGCCGATTACTGCGATTTGGGCCAGGAGCGATACCGCAACGTGGAGACGTATTCGACCGGGATGCGGCAGAAGCTCAAGTTCGCACAGGCTCTGGTGCATGATCCGCAGTGGGTGATCCTTGATGAGCCGACAACGGGACTCGATCCGGTCCAGCGAGAACAATTTCTTGATCGCATATCGACGTTGGCAAAAGAGAAGGGTAAAAGCGTCCTATTATCGACCCATATTTTGCACGATGTCGTCAAAACTTGTGACCGAGTGGTGATCTTGGTACGAGGCAAAGTCCGCCTGGATGATACTCTCGAACGATTGCAGAGACCTAGCAAGGAAGGAATCCATGTAAGCGTCCTGTCGGGCGCAGCGGGACTTGCCGGGGTCTTATCGAACAAAGGGATTGAATCAAAGGTCGCATCCGATGGCGAGTTGGTAGTGCTCGGCAGTGGAGAGCGACTGAGCAAAGAGATATGGGAATCGAGTGTTGAGACTGGGGTAATAGTGCATCGCATGGATCGAGCGAGAAACTCGCTTGAGCAAGCTTTTTTAGATGCCGTAAAGGGTTAAAAAGGAAACTGGGGAGCGAGAGACGATGCCATTATTAGATATCGGCTATAGAGGCTGGCACGGGGAGCGAACAGCGAGATGGACGCGATCGCTAGTCTTGGCAAGCACGGGAATCCATTTGATCTGGCAGGGCGTGTGGATCAAACGCGTGCTGATGTTCGCAGTGATCCCTTGTTTGATTGCGGGGGTGCTGGTTGCGGTCATGGAGCAGACGGTCGAGCAAGGAGGGCTTGCTCGAGCCGCGCAACAGATGGAGAAAACGCGAGATGGGAAGCAAATGGGTTCCCAGCTTGGAATCAATTGGGGAAAGATGGCAAAAGATCCTGAGCAAGCTCGTCACTATGTATGGGCCTTTATCCTCTACAGCTTGTTTCGATATCCGCAAGCGTTTGGGATGATCGTCGTCGTGGGGTTAGTCGCGCCTCGACTGATAAGTTATGACTTGCGATCGCGTGGTTATCTTTTGTATTTATCACGGCCCCTAACGCCTGGGGAGTACATATTTGGCAAAGCTTTGGTTCTGTATTTTCTATTGTTCATGATCTCTGCGCTTCCGGCGCTGATGATCTACATCACGGGGCTTGTTTTAACCCCAGACTCCACAGCGTTTTTTCAGACTTGGGATTTACCTCTGCGCATCTTGCTTGCGACGGCCGTGCTGATGATACCGACGACAGCCGTCGCCTTGGCCTTTTCCTCTGTAACACAGGAAAGTCGATTCGCCGGTTTCGCTTGGTTCGCTCTATGGGTTTTGGGCGCGGTGGTTTATCGCGTTCTTTGGTTTGCTTCGAGCTTCAACATGCAAACGGGCAGAGGAGGAAGACGGGGAGAAGTCTTCGAGGGGATGCAAAACTGGAGTGTACTGAAGTTGTTTTCGCCGTACGAGACCCTTGGGTACATGCAACAGCAAGTGTTTGGTTTGACATCGAGCGATGAAAATATCTGGTCTCCTTGGGTGGTGGCGCTGATTGTCTCGGTGCTCGGTTACGGAGTGGCTTATTGGCGTGTATCACGCGTGTTGAAGGCGTAGTGGGGCGAGGTCATGGAACCGTTATTTGAATTTGAAAATTTATCTTTGATGTACGGTACAGTTATCGGCGTCAACGACTTGCATATAACGTTACCTCGGGGGGCTTATGCCTTGGTAGGACCAAACGGTGCAGGGAAATCGACGTTGATTGGATTGATCACCGGGGCGCTCAGAGCATCGCTAGGACGGGTGCGTGTCTTTGGCACTGATCCGCGAGCTTCCAGCGGATTGATGGATCGAATCGGCCTGTGCCCCGCGAGCGAGTTGCTGGTGCATGGGGTCAGTGCTCGACAATGGTTGCGATTGCAATTGAGCTTAACTGGCTGGCGATCGGGCACTTTGGTCGATCGGGTTGATGAAGTGCTCGAGCGGGTCGGATTGCGAGAAGCCGCAGACAAGGCGATTCATACTTATTCGCTCGGGATGCGGCAGCGTTGCAAGCTTGCGCAAGCCATCGCGCACGATCCCGAGTTATTGATCCTCGATGAGCCGTTCAATGGGCTTGATCCGATCGGACGAGCGCAGATGACCGAGCTATTGGTGGAATGGGCGCAATCAGGAAAGAGCTTACTGTTAGCCAGTCACGTACTGCATGAAGTCGAGCGAGTGACCGACTCGTTTATGTTGATTTACGGAGGAAGATTGCTAGCGAGCGGAACGGCAGGCGAGCTACGGCGATTATTGGCGGATTTGCCGCAAGACATCGTGATCGAGACATCGCAGCGCGATGAGTTAGCCAAGATGCTGGCAGGGAAAAGCTGGATTCGAGCGATGCATCGGCCAGCAGTAGGGAACGAATTGGTTTTGACGGTCGATCGTCCGTTGGAACTGTATGAAGCTTTGGCTCATTGGGCGGGGCAGGGGGGTGGCTCGGTCGACCGGGTCGTCGGAAGCGATGGGGACATCAGTACATTGTTTCGGTTGTTGGTCTCGCGACACCGAGGCGAGAGAGCTTATCAAACCAAGGGTTGATTCATGGCAGAGCGCGCGGTTGGTGGTGGGTTACGGCGGTTGATTACATCGGTGCCGGAGGTATTTCGGTACGAGTTTGCACGCTCGTTCACGCCTTGGCGAACGGTGCTGTGGCTCGGAATGGTAGCCGTCCCCTTGGTCCTACTTTTGACGGTGGTGTTGATGACCGGTGGAAGGGTACCACCGGGTGCGGAGTCGTCGTTTGTCTACGCGATGATGTTGTATTTTTTGGTTCCGCAAGTGATGACAATGCTTGGGATGTTGTTGCTAGCAGCACCTGTGGTTTCCTCCGAGATAGAAAGTCAGGCTTGGGTCTATGCGCTGGTTCGTTGCGGTGGACGCCGATCGGTGCTGCTTGGAAAATACCTTGTAGCTGTTTTATGGACTGCGAGTGCGGGGGTAGCTGTCTCGACGATGTCGATCCCCTTTTTGCCGGTCGAGAACCCTTTGCGACTATGGGTAACAATGGTCGCACTGTGTGTCTTGGCATCGTTGGCTTATGGAGCCCTCTTCGGATTGATTGGGGTATTGAGACAAAAACGGGTCATGGTGATCGCTTTCGTGTATGCGATCTTGGTGGAAGGGTTACTTGGCTGGATCCCGGCGGTGATCAATCAGGGAATCGTCTCGTTTCGCTTGCGATCGATCTTGTTTCGCTGGATGGACTTTCAAGTGGAAAAGTCGCTTCGAGATGCCCGGATGATCGCGGAGGATACGAGTGGCTGGGGGCAGGTAGGATGGATTTTGGTGATGGTAGCGGTCTTTTTAGGGGTGGCTCTCTGGTGGGTAGGGCGGACGGCTGGTGAGTCGGTCTCTGAGGGTTAGGCTCGTCAAATCTGCCTTTTTGGACACTTTGAAGGCCCCTGCAGAGCGACTTCATCACGCCGCAACACGTTGTCCGATATAGCCTTGCGCGATTTTTCTACGGTTGGCACGCCGATTGCTCCAAGGATGGCATCACTCAGTTCGACTGCCAAATCGGGCCGAATAACAACATTCAAGGAGTTCAACGTGGCAAAGCAAATGGTGTTTGATGACGAGGCACGCCAGCCGTTGTTGGCGGGTGTTTCGAAGTTAGCGAGGGCGGTGCGTTCGACGCTGGGCCCACGTGGTCGTAATGCGGTATTGGACAAGGGGTGGGGTTCACCGCGAATCACCAAGGACGGGGTGACGGTAGCTGAGGAGATTGAGCTAGACGACCCATTCGAAAACCTTGGTGCTCAGCTTGTTAAAGAAGCTGCGAGCAAGACCAATGACGTTGCCGGGGATGGAACAACGACCGCAACTGTCTTGGCGGAAGCGATTTTCCGCGAAGGTTTGAAGATGATTGCCGCTGGTGCGGATCCGATGTCCTTGTCGCGTGGGATCGCGAAGGCTGTCGATGCCGTGCATGCAGAGATTTCCAAAATGGCTACTCCGATCGATGCGAAGAGCAAGAAGGAAATCAAGCAAGTTGCGACGATTGCGGGAAACAACGACCCAGCGATTGGGGATGTTTTGGCCGAAGCTTTCTTGCGAGTTGGCAAGGACGGTGTGATTGCGGTCGAAGAAGGTCGCGGCAACGAGACGACTGTAGAAGTCGTCGAAGGGATGCAATTCGATCGCGGATATCTCTCCCCTCACTTCGTTACCAATCAAGACGACGTGACCGTGGAGCTGGAGGATTGCTACATCCTCATCCACGAAGAGAAGATCAGCAACAACAAGAAGCTCATTCCGATTCTTGAGGCGATTAGCAAGGCAAAGAAGCCTTTGTTGATCATCGCTGAAGACATCGACGGGGATGCTTTAGCAACGTTGGTCATCAACAAGATGCGTGGCATTCTTTCCGTGGCTGCTGTTAAGGCTCCAGGCTATGGTGATCGACGCAAGGCGATGTTGGGAGACATTGCAACGTTGACGAATGCCAAAGCGATTTTCAGGGATTTGGGAATTGATCTCGAGTCGGTCAAGCTCAGCGACTTGGGTCGTGCGAAGCGTATTCACATCACCAGTGAAGAGACCGTCGTTATTGGCGGAGCGGGCAAGAAGGATCAGATCGAAGGTCGCGTCGTACAGATCCGTAAAGAGATCGAAGGCACCGACAGCGATTACGATCGCGAGAAGCTTCAAGAACGGCTGGCCAAGTTGGCCGGTGGTGTTGCGCAGATCAATGTTGGCGCGGCTACCGAAACCGAAATGAAAGAACGCAAGGCATTGATCGATGACGCGAAAGCAGCGACGCAAGCAGCTTTGGCCGAAGGGATTGTGCCTGGTGGTGGGGTTGCATTGTTGCGATGTGAAGGAGCGTTGAGCAAGTTGAAGGTTGAGGGAGACGAAGCGTTTGGGGTGAAGATCATCCGCAACGTTTTGGACTACCCATTGCGTTCGATTGCCAACAATGCTGGTTTGGACGGTGCGGTTGTGGTTAATCGCGTTCGTCAGCTCAAGGACAAGAACGAAGGGTACGATGCGAATGCTGACAAGTATGTCGACATGATCAAGGCCGGGATCATCGATCCAGCCAAGGTTGTAAAGACTGCTTTGAGCAATGCAGCGAGCGTCGCTTCGTTGTTGTTGACCACCGAGTCGCTGGTTGCAGAGATTCCTGTTGAGGAAGAGCCTGCTGGTGGTGGTCATCACCACGACCATGACGGCATGGGTGGAATGGGCGGCATGGGTGGCATGGGCGGTATGGGTGGCATGGGCGGTATGGGCGGCATGATGTAGCGAGAGGCTTCTCGCTAATATGGTCGGCTTGTACCCCACAAGGGTGAACTCAGTTAATTCAGCACAACAATCAATAACCATCAAAGGTAAGGTTTAAGAGAAATGGCAAAAGTAAATATTCGTCCGTTAGATGATCGAGTCGTAGTACAGCCAGTTGAGGCAGAGCAAACCACTGCCGGTGGCATCGTGTTGCCAGACAGTGCAAAAGAAAAGCCACAACGAGGCAAAGTAGTAGCCGTTGGTCCTGGCAAGTTGCTCGATAACGGCGTTCGCGCAACGTTGAGCATTGCTGTTGGTGACGAAGTCATTTTCGGCAAATACGGTGGAAGTGAGATCGAGGTTGATGGAGTTGATTACAAGATCCTTCGCGAGAGCGATGTGCTCGCGAAGTTGGCTTAGTATCCTCTCTTAAAAATCCTCACTTGTGCATTTAAAATAAGGAACAGCGAAGCGTGGCTAAGCAACTATTGTTTGACGATCAGGCTCGTGCACGGATGTTGGCGGGCGTAGAGAAGTTGGCGAATGCAGTAGCCGTGACGATGGGTCCTACGGGCCGCAACGTGATCATCGATAAGAGTTTCGGTGGTCCGACGGTAACGAAGGACGGCGTGACGGTAGCAAAGGAAGTGGAACTCGAAGATCGATTCGAGAACATGGGAGCGAAGTTGGTGGTTGAAGTCGCCCAAAAGACCAGCGATTTGGCTGGTGACGGCACAACCACGGCAACCGTTCTCGCTCGTTCGATTTTCAAAGAAGGGCTGCGAAACGTTGTAGCCGGCAGCAACCCTTCGGCGATCCGCCGTGGGATCGACAAAGCCGTCGAAGCAGCGGTAGCGAAGCTGCACGAGATGGCCAAGCCGGTAAGCAATCGAGACGAAGTCGCCAACGTTGGCGCGATCTCGGCGAATAACGACATGTCGATCGGTTCTTTGTTGGCTCAATCTTTGGAACGAGTTGGCAAGGATGGCGTGATCACCGTTGAAGAAGGCAAGACCGCCGAGACGACTGTTGAGTACGTCGACGGGATGCAATTCGACAAGGGATACGTCTCTCCGTACTTCATCAATTCCCCTTCGGATATGACCTGCACGCTCGAAAATGCATTGGTCTTGTTGTACGACAAGAAGATCAGCAACATTCGAGATTTGATTCCGTTGTTGGAAAAGGCGAGCACCACCAGTCAGCCGTTGTTGATCATCGCTGAAGATGTTGATGCAGAAGCATTGACATTGTTGGTCGTCAACAAGTTGCGTGGCACGCTCAACGTTTGTGCCGTCAAGGCTCCTGGATTTGGCGATCGACGCAAAGCCATGCTCGGCGACATCGCCGTTCTAACCGGCGGGACATTTATCAGCGAAGACTTGGGTCTACAGCTTGAGAAAGTCACGTTGGAGCATCTGGGCCGCGCTAAGAAGGTTGTTGTCGACAAGAACAACACCACGATTGTCGAAGGTTCCGGAGATCGCAAAGCGATCGATCAACGCGTTGCTCAAATCCGAGCTCAAATCGAGCAAACCGACAGCGAATACGACAAAGAGAAGTTCCAGGAACGACTCGCGAAGCTCGCTGGCGGTGTAGCGGTTATCAGCGTGGGAGCTGAGACCGAAGCCGACATGAAGCAGAAGAAGGCACGCGTCGAAGACGCGTTGCATGCAACGCGAGCAGCTGTCGAAGAAGGAATTTTGCCAGGCGGCGGTGTAGCGTTGGTTCGCTGCAGCGAAGTTGTCGCAAAGGTTGCAAGCGGGTTGTCCGGAGACGAGCGAACAGGTGCTCAAATCATCCTTCGCGCTCTGGAAGCCCCTCTGCGTCAGATCGCTGACAATGCAGGAATCGACGGTAGCGTCGTAGCGGACGAAGTTCGCCAAAAGGCATTGAGCATGGGATACGACGCGAACCGTGGCGAATATGTCGACATGTTCAAAGCCGGCATCATCGATCCGGTGAAGGTCGTTCGTACCGCTTTGGCGAACGCAGCTAGCATCTCGAGCTTGTTGCTGACCACCGAAGCATTGGTAACGACCTTGGACAAAGACGACAAGAAGAAGCGGAAAGTCGAAGGATCTGTCCGTTAAGTAGCAAGCTTTGTAGCTTGCCAATTTCGGAAAGTCTATTCGGTTCCGAATCCTCAACGTTAATTCGTTGGAAGTAAAGGGTTCATGAAAGGGGGTGAGCAGATCACCCCCTTGGAAAACAGGTCATTCGGAGTCGAATGGCCTTTTTTTATGGCTAGGTCGTGTTTTATGGCTAGGTCGTGTTTTATGGCTAGGTCGTGTTTTATGGCTAAGTCGTGTTTGATGGCTAGGTCGTGGGGATGTGTGGTTGAAAACCGTGCTGTCGTCAGGCGGGTCGGTCGGGTGAAGCGAAGTGCTTAGCCTAGGATTATAGGTCAGCTGTTTAACCAGGAGACGTTTCAGGCGTGTCATCCCAATCGAAGCGTGATTTGTACGAAGTGCTCGGAGTCAGCAAGACGGCTTCGCAGGACGAGATATCGAAGGCTTATCGCAAGTTGGCGCTGAAATATCACCCGGATTCGAATCAGGGGGATACCGAGGCGATTCACAAGTTCAAGGAGGCTGCGGAGGCTTACGAGGTTCTTAGCGATACCCAGAAGCGGGCTCGATACGATCGTTTTGGTCATGCGGGCGCCGAGGGTGGCTCTGGTGGCGGCTTCGGGGATGTTTCGGATATTTTTGAAGCCTTTGGAGACGTTTTCAGCGGATCGATCTTCGAAGACTTCTTTGGAGGTGGGCGAGGCAGGTCCAGGGTAAGGCGCGGTGCGGATCTGCGCTGTGACGTGACGCTCGATCTGGAAGAAGCAGCCAAGGGTGTAACAAAAACCGTGTCGCTGACGCGTCACGCCGCGTGTGAGAACTGCGGAGGAAGTGGCGCGGCCGAAGGTTCGCAACCGGAATCTTGCCGAAGGTGCCAAGGGCGAGGGCAAGTGGTGCAAGCCAGCGGCGTACTGCGAGTCCAGACAACCTGTCCTATCTGCCGAGGAAGTGGTAAGACGATCGGTAATCCATGCCGGACGTGTGATGGGCATGGACTCAAACCGCACGAGGTGAAGTTAGAAGTGAAGATCCCTCCTGGGGTCGATGAAGGAATGCGAGTACGACTGCCAGGTGAAGGGCAACCGAGTCCCGATGGGGGCCCCAGCGGCGATGCGTATTGCAACATCCACGTCAAACAGCATGCGATATTCAAACGTGACGGACAGGACTTGATCCTGCAGTTTCCGATTTCCTTTAGCCAAGCAGCCTTGGGGGCGACGGTCGAAGTACCAACGCTCGATGGTCGCAAGCAATTAGAGGTAGGGGCTGGAACGCAAAGCGGGACGGTCTACCGGTTGCGTGGTCAAGGAATCGCCGATCCGCATACAGGCGTCAAAGGAGACTTGTTGGTCCAGACGTTGATTGAGGTACCAAAGAAGCTCAGCAAGCGGCAGCAGGAACTGTTGCGTGAGTTAGCGGAGTTAGATGAAAAGAATATCACTCCGGAGCGCAAAGGATTTATGGATCGGATCATGGAATATTTTCAGTTGCAGGGTACAAAAGAGTAGGTAGGAGCGTTCTGGCTGGTTCCTAGAATGGCTGGATGTTTCTGCAGAACATTAAATTCACGCAAGGGTATTTGGAGGCAAAATGACCACAAGCAATTCATCAGCGGGTTCGGAGGGTAGGGGTCCTAAGGACGCAGACGGTGTGGATCAAGATGCGTTCTTCACTCAGGAACAAGGCGAGTTTGCTAAAGGTGATGTTACAGGTGATGGCGGCTACAAAGACAGCGGTGAAGGGGATTCCCAAAGCTTTGAGGATGACGATAGCCCAGAGGCACTTATTCAAGAACTAGAACACCAGTTGGTTGAGTTCCGCAGCAGGGAACTAAAAGCCGCAGCGGAGTTGGAAAACTTCCGCCGACGCACGATGCGGGACGTAGACCAACAGTTGAAATACGCATCGGTTCCTTTGGTCACGGACTTGCTGGAAGTCTTAGATAACCTGAATCGCGCGATCGACTCTGCAGTCCCTGGAGCGGGGGCGGACGGATTGGTCGCTGGGGTCAAGATGGTTCAACAGCAGTTTGTCAACGTGCTGAGCAAACATCATTGCAAACAGATTCCAGGTGTCGGTCAGCCTTTCGACCCGAATGTTCATCAAGCCATCTCCCAGATGCCCAGTTCGCAGTACCCGGCCGGAAGTGTGATGATTGAACACAGCGTCGGATACGCCATGCATGATCGGGTGGTCAGACCAAGTATGGTTGTCGTATCGACCGGTTCTGCAAGTTCTTAGTTGTAGGGTGAATGCAAACCAGACTGGGCAAACCAGACTGGGCAAACCAGACTGGGCAAACCAGACTGGGCAAACTTGAACAGGTAAACTTGACTAGGTAAACAAGGCCAGTAGGAGACAGAAGCCATGCCGACTTATGATTATGAATGTGACGCTTGCGGCCATCGATTCGAGCTGTTTCAATCGATTTCAGCCGATCCAGAAAAGAAGTGTCCTGAGTGCAAGAAGCTCAAGCTCAGGCGATTGATCGGTACGGGCGCGGCGGTGATGTTTAAAGGTTCGGGGTTTTACCAGACCGACTACCGAAGCGATTCGTACAAGAAGTCCGCGTCAGCCGATAGCAAGACAACTTCGAGTGGTGGCTCATCAGGCTCATCTGAATCATCGGGCTCATCAAGTTCATCCGGAAGCTCCGGCAGTTCCAGTTCATCGAAGGAAAGTTCAAAGCCCAGCGGCGGGAAGTCGAAGGGGGGCAGCAAGGAGTAGCCGGATGGCTGCAGCAAGGAGTAAGCGGGTGGAGCGAGGCTCGGTAGGTACTTCCAAGCTCATCCGCAACACGAATACAAATCGTTTGCTGTACGTTTGCTTGAAGGTGTTTGCTTGAAGTTGTTTACTTTAAGCTGTTCAGTTGGAGGTGTTCACTTGGCGGTGTTCACTTGGAAGTCGGCTGAGCACTGCTTGATGGTGCACTGCTTGATGGTGCACTGCTTGCTGGAGTTGCGGCTGGAATTGATGAAGACGGAGATAAAGACGGGGCTGGCGGGGCTGGAGAGATAGCAACCTCGACTTGCAAGTTGATTCGATTTGCGGCGTAAGGTGCATCGTTCGCGTCGATGGTAATCCAAACAGGAATCGATCGAAAGTCAGAGCGAGCGAGGGGATTCGGGGAACGCATCTGCGGCGGGCCCACGACTCGGTCGACTCGAGACACCTTTCCGCTGAGCGGCTTTGGCAAGGCTGCCGATTGTAGGGTCACTGGCGAGCCAAGTTGAATTTTTGCGATGTCTGCTTCGTGGACTTCCGCCACGCAAACCATCTGATCAAGGTTTGCGAATTCGAAGATAGGGAGATTGGCGGTCCGCTCGCCGGGGGCACTGTGGACTTGTAAAACCGTTCCGTTTGAAGGGGCTCTCAGCTGCGACTGCTCGGCTTGAAGCCTCAGCAGCTCAATTTGCTTTTCTAGGGATAGAACATTGTTCGTTTCTTGAAGCTCCTTCAAGGATGTTTTAGCATTCTCAACAAGCTGCTGGGCTTGTCGAACAGCCAGCTTCGCGGCTTCAACCCCTTGCTGGCAGTTCAGCGAAGCTTGGTCGAATTCAATTTTCGCTTGCAAGAGTTCCGTTCGTTTCGACTCGAACTCAAGCTTTCCAATCGCACCGCGAAGTCGCGGGTTTTCGATGAGGAGTTCCAGGGAGTGAAGCTGATCTTCAAGGGATCCGATGATCGGGATTTGGTTGGCTAGATTTTTTTCCGTGGCGAGTGCTTGGGTGAGTTGCAAATGTGCGGCTTGCAGTTTCGATTCCGCAGAATCGACAGCGACGGTTGCTTGGCGAAGACTCGAATTCTGGAGTGATTTGGCGTCGGCAAGTTTTAGTTCGGCGAGCTGAATTTCAAGGTTTTTAAGTTTCGAGCTTTCGAGGGTAGCCAGAAGTGTGTTTTCCGCGACACGATCACCCGGGGAGACGTGGATTTTCTCAATGCGATCACCCGGAAGGGGTGTTAGTTTCAAAATCCCTGCAGCCGGTTGCAGTTTGCCTTGAGCTACGATTGAAGCCGGAAGAGGATTGGCACGTTGACTTTGACTCGTAGCTTGTGCTTGGCAGGTATGCTGAACGAAAAGCAAAACGGCTGGAAGCAGTAGGAGCCTGAGCTCAAGCAGCTTCCTCGCAGCGAATCGATTCATTGGGAGATCGGTTATGATGCCGACAGTTATCACGATAGGGAGATGGATGGTAGGTAGTCAGGAAGGAAGTTTGTTTTTTGGTGCTGTGGTTTATTTTTTAGCAGGCTCAAACGGGTGGCAAAGCTATCCAGTTAGATTACCTTTTCTTTTGGGGTAATCGAAGGGAAGTTTAGAGAAAGTTTAAGAAGAATTATGCGGCTAGTTTCAAAACGCGGGATAACGAAACTCGGGGTGGGTAGAGCGAAGCGATGATACCAGGGTCGAGCGAGCGGGCAACACAATTCGATCCAGCGATGCGGGAGAGGATTTCTCAAGGGCAGCAGCCGTCGATCCGGGTGCGTGGGTTGAACCATTACTTCGGATTAGGAGAGTTGCGCAAGCAAGTCTTATTCAACAATGACTTGACCGTTTACCCCGGTGAGATCTTGATAATGACAGGCCCCAGTGGGTCGGGTAAGACGACGTTGCTGACGCTGCTCGGGGGATTGCGAAGTGTTCAGGAAGGGGAGCTCGAAGTACTGGGTCAGCGATTGACTGGAGCGAGTGCCATCGGCATGGAGCGATTCCGCAAGGAAGTAGGGTTTATATTTCAATCGCACAATTTGTTCGAATCGTTGACCGCAATGCAGAATGTTCGAATGGCCTTGGAATTGTGCAATCCGAAGGGTACTCCAAGCGATCATACCGCCCGAGCTGAAGGTATCTTGCGGGAGGTGGGACTGGAGAATCGGATTCACTATCGCCCCAAGCAATTATCAGGGGGACAGAAGCAACGTGTGGCGATCGCGCGAGGACTTGCACACGGTCCAAAGCTTGTGCTTGCCGATGAGCCGACAGCCGCGCTCGACGAGCAAAGCGGCAGAACGGTCGTCGAGTTATTTCAGCGTTTGGCGAGGGAAAGCCGAACGACGATCGTCCTGGTGACGCACGACAATCGAATCCTCGATGCCGCAGATCGAATTGTCACTCTCGTTGATGGATCCATCCGCAGTGACGCTTTGATGAAGGAAGCTGCGATTATCACCCAGATGTTGGCCCGATGCCCAGTGTTCGCAAACGTCACTCCTCGGACACTGACCCGGGTAGCAGACGAGTTCGAAATCGAACAATATCGCGGCGGGGAAGAAGTGATCCGCGAGGGGGAAGCTGGCGATCGGTTTTATTTGATTCGGCAAGGAAGCGTGGTCGTCGAGCGTGCGGGTTCGACAGAAGCCATAGCACAACTGAAGGCTGGCGATTATTTCGGCGAGATGGCCTTATTGTCCGGGCAACCAAGGAACGCGACCGTGCGCGTTACCGAACCAAGCTTGTTGTATTCGCTTAGCCAAGAACGCTTTCGAGGGGCAATTTCCGATCGTGCGACCATGGAATCCGAGGTTCGCGAAGCTTACTTTGACCGTCAGTAATGGGGCTAATCCCACAATTCGTCCAGAATTTCGAAACTATTTTCAGGGGAAGCTTAAAACGAGCGTTTTGGACGATTACCCGCCAATTTATAGGGAATAGTGGTGTGCATTCGGGCTCTACAGCCCACAAAGAATCAGCACTGCTTATCCTGGAGCGGGTTGGATCGGTAATCCTGGATCAAATTTCTTAACTCTGTGTGGTTTTTCCTTTGCTGCGCCCCTATAGTGGATTAAAGTTGCGTGAATAAAGCGGACGAGCATCCCTCCAGGTTCGTTACCGTACGCATTATATTGTTTTTGTTTTTCGTTTTTTTGTAGAGGGTTTTTCTATGACAAAGCGCGTGTTGGCTCACCGCAAGGGTTTCACACTGGTGGAACTTTTGGTTGTTATTGCAATCATTGGGATTTTGGTTGGTCTATTGTTGCCAGCGGTTCAAGCCGCTCGCGAAGCTGCTCGTCGTATGCAGTGCAGCAACAACATGAAGCAGCTTGGATTGGCTGCTCATAATTTCGAATCCGCTGTAAAGCGATTCCCTCCTGGATACGTTGGTAGCACGAATATTGCAGCTAACGCTGCCGATTTCGCCAACCGAACCTACATCGGACACTTGGTCTATTTGTTCCCACAAATGGAAGCCAGTCAAGTTTACAAGCAATGGGAAAGCAAGCGGTCTTTCAACCAAGACATGTTGGCTTCGCAAGTTTCGACAGCAGAACGTTGGCGATATGTTCGCTGGGTTGATGGTACGTACCCAACTCAGTCCCTCTGGGATGATCACCAGTTCCGCATCTCGACTTTGCTTTGCCCAAGCGATGACGCTTACAGCAACGTCTATGCAATCGGAACCGAGTTGGTTGTAACTCCCACCGGAGCAACCATGTACGGATGGTTGGAGCCAACCCAAGTTGGTCGAACCAACTACTGCGGAGTTTCCGGTCAGTTGGGCGTCGGGATCGCTTCCCGCGATCCGATGAAGGGTATTTTCTTCAATAACAGCAAGACCAAGATGGGCGGTATCACCGATGGTACATCGAACACCTTGATGTTCGGTGAAGTCACCGGTTTGTTCAACGACCCATTGAAGGCTACTGGCCGTCAATGGTCGATTTCTTGGAACGCTGGACCTCAATGGACCGAATGGCACCGTGCTGTTTACGGTTACCAAAACCAAAAGCGTTGGCACATGTTCTCCAGTATGCACGCTGGTATGGTGAACTTCACCTTGGCTGACGGTTCGGTTCGTTTCATTCCAACAACCATCGACCCAACGATTTTGATCAATCTTTCGTCGATGGCTGAAGGCAACATCACCTCTTGGGAAGAGTAATTATGAAGAAGTTGTTTGCTCTGTGTTTGCTCGGGACTTTTTGTTTCGTAGGCTGTGGGTCGGAAACCAAGGTTACTGCACCTGATAGGTTCCTACCTCCTACTCAAGCGGCAAGCGCCGGCTCGGGTGGCGGTGGAGACGCTGGTGGAGGAAGCGAAACAGCTCCAAGCGTAGAACTGAAGCCTTAGTCAAATCGTCCTGCACGGACATCTACAGTATTAAAAGCCGGAGTTCGGGAAACTGGACTCCGGCTTTTTTCGTATTCTGAAAACACGGGGACGGATTTTGAAACACAGAGACACAGAGAACACGGAGCGTGGGTTGCGTAGAGACTTCGTCTACACATTAGTCCGCTCACGCCCAATTCCTTCCCCCCTCAATCTGTTCCATTCCAATCTGTGAACTCTGTGTCTCTGTGTTTCCCCTTCCGCGCATCCCCGGACGGATTTTGAAACACAGAGACACAGAGAACACGGAGGGTGGGTTGTGTGGAGACTTCGTCTACAGAATAGTCCGCTCACGCCCAATTCCCTCCCCCCTCAATCTGTTCCATTCCAATCTGTGAACTCTGTGTCTCTGTGTTTCCCCTTCCGCGCATCCCCGGATGGATTTTGAAACACAGAGACTCACGGATATTGAAACACAGAGACACAGAGAACACGGAGGGTGGGTTGTGTAGAGACTGCGTCTACACATCATGCCGCTCCCTAACACATTATCCCCCAATCTATCCCCACACTCTATCGCCACACACTTTTTATCCGCTGCCTCTCTGTCCCCTCTTCACTCTGTGCTCTCTGTGCCTCTGTGTTTCAAAAAAGTGTCTCTGTGTTTCAAAAAAACTACTCCAAATCCGCCTGATCCGACATCGCTCGCGTACCGAGTGCTTGCCAAACCCGGATATCGATATTGTTGTTTATTGATTGCACGGAGCCATCGAGCAAGCAAGCGTTGACTAGCCCGGTGTGCCAACTGCGTGAAGTCAAGCATGCGTAAGTAGGCCGCGTCGTACTAGATCCTTCTTGCTGGGAGTTGTAGTCCACGTTGTATCGAACGCCGTTAAACGTGTACGGCACGATGGTGTTCGGAGTAAGAGTCACTGTAAAGCCGCTATGGTGAGCGTGCCCGTTGGTCCATTCGCAATGCCCCGTGCCAGTCCCGTCGGGAAAGAGACGGTCTTTAAGCCCCGAATCAGCGATTGTGGCGACTTCAGCGATCGTTCGTGGCATCTGTGTCGTCGATGGTCCCGCGTTGCGTGTATAGGCTTGCCAAGCGTGAACTTCGCTCGCCCAAAGCGTTCGGCTTAGTCCGTCGACGATCGAAGCCGTCCGAAAGTCCGCGTTCGGGTGGGTTGCACCATCACCTCCACGGTTATTCACGGGGTCGTAGACGAACCAAGTACCGAGATTAAAGCTATAAGTTGTCGGATACAACTGGAAAGCGACTGTGCTACCGGTCGCAGCAGTATCTCGTGGAATCGTCGCTTTCGGATCGGATGGACAAGCATAAGTAGGTACTCGGTAGCCGCTGATGATCGGTTGACGGCTCCATGCAATGCTTAAGTCAACTTGGTTGGCCAAGTTATTTTGTTCCAAGTAAGGCAGTAACCGTCCATGGATTCCCCAGGAATTGTTCGAGTTGATGCGGGGATTAATGCAAGCCGACGGAGGAATTCGTTTGAGGGACGCTTCGTAGTTAAGCATCGCCAAACCGATCTGCTTGAGGTTATTCGCGCATTGCATACGACGTACTGCTTCCCGGGCGGCTTGGACTGCCGGCAAGAGCAATCCGACGAGCAAGCCGATGATGGCGATTACAACCAACAGTTCGACCAAGGTAAATGCTCTACGTCGAGGACGGAAACACGACGTTTTGAAGCAAAAATGGACGTAAGACATGGATCGCTTAGGACTTGGAAGCACAAGAACACATTCAGGAGATCAGACGCCAAAATTGGGTTTCGGCTACTGGCTCTTTTTCCGTAATCACGATTACCTAAGTGTGTGCACGCAGGAGCAACGAGCAAGTCCTCGAACAAAAGTTAGACGACAGAGTGGTTCGAGAGAATGTGAATTGTCCAGCTTTGATTGTCATTGTAGCCATCGCCGTGTTCCAAAACGCAATTCATACAGCGGCCGTCGACTACAAGCACGAGCAACGTTTCTCTGAGCACGAGCACGGCGTTTCAAACCCAAAACCAATCAAAAACAGCTTCTAAAGTGCAGAAGCAACGATTTTAGTGTTGATAGTACGGCGAGATCAGCCAGTAAGCCAGAACACCCGTAATGGAAACGTAAAACCAAATCGGCAACGCAAATACCGCAATTTTGCGGTGCAAATCGAACCTTCCTAAAAGGGCAAACAACAACGCTCGTAAAACAAGTGGCAGCACAACCAGCGACATGGCGATGTGCGAAAGCAGGATAAAGTAATAAACAACACGAATCGCACCCTCCCCACCGAACCGGGTAGAAGGGTTCGTAAGGTGGTACGTGACGTAACAGACCAGAAACGCAGCACCGAGAAAGAATGCCGTCAGCATTGCGATTCGGTGAAGTTGAATATCGTGAGAGCGGATCGTGATCCAGCCAACAACGAGAACCAGCGAGGTCAAAACATTGATGATCGCAATGACCTGCGGGAGTGCTTTAGTCCATTCCCCGAGGTCGACTTTGTAGGGGATTCCCAGCAAAAGGGCGACGACAACGGGGATCGCGAACGAGAGCGCGTTGACCGCGTGTATTGCGTTTCGTTCGGAAGAAATGAGTTTATTCGAAGGCTGCTTTTCGGTGTTCATCGAAGATGGAGTGGGTTCAAGCGAGTTAAAACAGGGATGGCGATTATTGCGTGGAGGAAGTCAGTGTACGTCGGATGTTCTCTTCGGAGACAGGGTGAATAATCCCTTTCTCGGTGATGATGGCCGTGATGAGTTCGGCGGGTGTGACATCGAAGGCGGGGTTGTAGACGTGAATGTTTTCCGGCGCGGTTTGTCTTCCGAAGGCGTTGGTGATTTCCGTTGGCTTGCGCTGCTCGATAGGGATTTCGTGACCGTCGATTAGCGACAGATCGAAAGTACTGCTCGGAGCGGCGACAAAGAAGGGGATATCGTGATATTTTGCAGCGATGGCAAGACCATAGGTTCCGATTTTGTTGGCTGTATCACCCCTTGCGGTGATGCGATCGGCCCCGACGATCGCCGCTTGCGCCCGCCCCTCACGCATCACTTGCGGTGCCATGGAGTCACAGATCAACGTGCTAGGAACCCCGTGCTGCTGAAGTTCCCACATCGTTAGCCGGGCACCTTGCAGCAACGGACGGGTCTCATCGGCAAAAACGTGGATGTTTTTGGATTGATAGTGCGCGGTTAGGATCGCCGCCAACGCAGTTCCAAATTCGGCCGTCGCCAGACCGCCCGTATTGCAATGGGTAACAATCCCCCAATTCGGCTCAAAAAGAGAAGCGCCATATTCCCCGATAGCATGACACATCCGACGATCTTCGTCATGGATATTGCGAGCTTCGCGAAGCAGCAAATTACCCAGTTCGACGGCCGAAGCTAAATTCGCATTTCGATCGATCAGACGCTGCATCCGATCGAGGGCCCAAAAAAGATTCACGGCCGTTGGCCGGCTCGTGGCCAGATAAGCACAAGCGTCCTTTGCACAGCGTGCAGCTTGCTCAATTGGAGCTTTTTCCCGCACCAATGGTTGCAAGGCGAGTACGACTCCATAAGCGGCGGCGATTCCGATCGCCGGAGCCCCGCGAACTCGTAAAGCAACAATCGCTTCATGCAACTGAGCTTCATCAGCGCACTGGATCATCTCGGAGCGATCTGGGAGCAATGTTTGATCGAGAAGCTCCAGAGTTCCAAGGGCATCGCCAGACCAGCGAACCGAAACATAAGGCGTAGAAGGTGCAAAATTCATGAGATTGGTGTGGAATAGGGGTAGGCTAGGGTTAGGCTCTGCCAGAAGTTGACCCGGAAATTGATCAGGAAGTGTTCTCCGCAAAGTTCCCTTCGCAGTTGTTAGCTTAATCAATCACTTCGCGACTTCTAGGATTCCGTTCATCACCATCCAGTGACCGGGGAAAGTACACAGGTAAGGATACTTACCCGGCTCCTCGGGAGCTTGGAAGTAAATGGAAAACTCCGCGCCGGGTTCAACGATATCGGTAAAGCAGATCACTGAATCGGAGTCTGGAACATATTGTTTAAGGAACGCATCCGGTGCACCGATGAGTCGGTTGGTCAAATCGCCAACTTTCTCAAGGCTATCAGGGCGGATCAAAGCCCAATTATGGGGAACGACATCAGGGTTTGAAAAGCGCAGTTTGATGGCTTCACCCGGTTTGACTTGGATTCGTTTGGTGGAGAACTGCAAGTTATCCAGCGCAGTAATCGAAATCTCACGCGCCCCTTCCACTTTCTTTTGCCATGGGTTCGGAATCTTCTTCGTGAGCCAATCAAGGTCTTTGCTCATCGGATGCGGTAGCTTTTTGTTGGATCGCGCACTGGCTAACGCAGGGGATAACGTATTTGACAGGCCTGCCCCTTCCCACGTGGAGTCCATAGCATGGATCGTCGCAAAGAGTTCACAAGGTTGAGCATTGCCGATATTGAGCCAAAGGTGCAGTTGGCTGCAGAGCTGCAAGTCAGGGATCTCAAGGAACATGCTTTGCCCATTCTCCGAAACCTGGACGGATCGGACAGCAAGCACATCGTGTCCCATGGCTCCATCATGTAGTACAGAATACTCCCGCGATCCATATCCTGGCGTGTAACGGTAGTTCCAGCACTGGGCGAACTGACGTGAAAGATCCGCAGCAATCTCGCGATTGATGGGGCTGGAGAAGTCCACTCGGATACCGTTTTCATGAGGATGGAAGCCGGTGGGTAGCACAGCTCCATTACCGGTATAACGCAACCGTTGGAAGCAACCTGGTTGCGACGTGTACGATCCCCAACCATGCATACCCGAAACGTAAATCCATCCATCCTGAGGACGAACTCTCGCGCGGTGCGTTCCTGAGAGGAAGTCGCCCGGCAATGGACTAAATGCTCCTTGCCACTGATCACCAACGCGATCGCGAAGCAAAAGGTGCATCGTCCCGGTACCGAATGATGTGTGTACGATCTGTCCGTCGAGCGGCCCAATCGACTTGCTATGAACTTGAAGCTGCCCGCCGCTGGAGTTATCGATCCCTCGCGGAAGGTAGACCATCGGAAGCTCGATAGACTGATTTGGTTTTGGACCCCGATAGCCATAAAACGGCGGTGGATTCACCTCAAAACGCTTTTCGGGCGAAGCGTTCGAATTCGGTCGAACAAGGCAAATCATCGAAGTCGGAGTCCACTCTCCTTCCGAGCACGGCACGGTGAGGGATCCATCGTCGAGAAGTCCAAGCCCATCTGGGTTTCGGAATCCGGTTGCGATGATGGTGGCTTGCTGTCCATCGGGGCTTATGCGTACGAGCCCTTCGTTGCCCGAAGCAAAATAAAAGTAACCATCAGCATCCCGCTCGAGTCCGCACAGGTAGTCGTGGCCTGAAGGGGACGTGGTGAAGGCTTTCGAGAAGCATTCGTAGAAATCAATTTCATCGTCTCCATCAAGATCATGCAGACGAGTGATTTGATTTCGGCCAAGCGTATAGATCTTGTCATCGGCGACGACCACGCCAAGCAAATGATGCAACCCACCGGCTATACGCTTCCAGCTTGCCGTCTGAGTATCCAAGCCACTGATCAACCATACGTCTCCTTGCATGGTCGCCAACACCGCTCGACCGTCGCTGAGAAAGCCGTGGGCGCCCCCTGTAATCAAAGTATTCCAAGGGTTTTCGGTAGGCAAACCGATGGTATCGACCACGTACCCCTCCCCCGTGCCCAGTTCGATGGGGGCCGAAAACACTTGCGGCCACTGTGGCTTTCCACCTTGAAGCACATCCTTCTTGGGGTGCTCGGTCGCAGGTGAGAGGATCCGTTCCAATTGGCCTTCGGAATCGATCGTCAAAGAATCTAGGTAGAGGGTCCCGTCGACATCAAGTGCGAAGAACACATCGCGACCCGAGCGATACAAACCCTTGTATCGGATCGCTTTCTTTTCTGGGAGCAACTCGGTAGCCGGACGCGCCCAAGCCTCCGAGGGAAGTTTGTTTCCATCGATGCGAAAGCCATCGATGTAACCGTGCCGCACATCTGTGAAACGAACGAATTTCCCCGTCCAAGCAGCTTCGTAGCTGAGGGAATCGATGTTGTAACAAGCGGAGATACCCTTGCGAAGTTCGATCGCGACTGCACGCGGGACCGCTTTCGCTTCACCCACAAGCACATTGCTTTGCATCGATCCAAGATCAGCTTGGTTCCACTCGTCCCCCTTCCAGGTCTGTTCATTCTGATTTCCCCAATGGCCAAATTTGCCACCGTCCAAACCAGGAAATGGCTCTATCCAAAGCGGACGAGGGGACTTTGAAGCGAAGTGCACGGCTTGCTTAGCATAGAAATCGTAAAGCCGATCGCGATTGATTGATGCGGTGTGATTCGGATAATTCTGCGGGTAAATCGGCGGGTTCGTCCAAGCAAACTTCGCAGGTTCGTGGGTGTTCGCCGATCGAATTTGGGATTCGATATAAGCCATATCCATCGGCTCGGTGCCCAGGCTTTTGAGGAAACGGATCAGGTCGACTTGTTGCCCAAGCGGAAGAGAGTCAAAGAGTCCTGCGGGCATCGGAGAGGCGCTCGGGATGATCTGTTCGATGTCGTCGCGGGGTATCGACTTCTTGTTGCCTGTTGCCGGATCGATGAACACAACTGGGTTCGCATCAAGCGGCTTGGCCTGAGATGACTCCAAGTATCCGGTGAAAACTTCTCCCTCAGTGGTTTGAATTTTGAACGACTGGAAAGCGGCTTCGACAGAACGGTTTGGCCATAACAAACTCTCAGCGATTTGTTCCGTAGATCGGTTTTTACCGATCAAGCTAAGGTCAGGACCGATGATACCACCAGCCGATCCGATCTTGTGACAAGAAAAACAAGCGAGGTTAGGGCGGGTGAATACCTGCAATCCCCGACCGGCATCGCCATGAAAGGTCGCTTCGCGAGCCAAGGTCTCGACTTGTTCCTGAGAATAAGGCGTCTCGGGGGTCCCGCCGGCCAAGCCCGTAGCTTGGGCCTGCTGGCCTTGCACCCGAGCAGGTGCGTAGAATGTCAGGACCAAGCAGGCACAGGCAAGGGATGCATAAGAGAGTCTTGCTAGCATTGAATAAGTCCAACTATAGAAAATCGGGTGAGTTATTGGATGGGGAGGGGAGTGGGGGACGAAAAGGTAAGTAAACGGTAAGTAAACGGTGGGGTGTGGCTAGACATTGTAATAGATTTTGGTGGTACGACATGCTCCATGAGTTCAAACGAACGCTCTTCGTCCCCCGGCTGGGTGGTTTCAAGCTTACAACTCGCATTAGTTTTGCGGCTGGTCCGTTTGCTGGGGTATTCGGCACGCGATCCGGCACAAACACGCGATCCGGCACAGACACGCGATCCGGCACAGACACGCGATCGGGCAACCTGGTGACGTGGGCGGCTCTGATCCTAATTGGAACTACAACGACTGCTGGAGGAACCGGAGTACTCTTTGGCCAAGAGCCCCCTGCTTCTGCCGGAGAAAAACCCAGCGGCGAGTTGACCAATTCCGACAAACCAACCAGCGAGGTGAGTCGAGCGAGTGCCAAGGAGTTAGAAGAACTCAGCGGTTGGGTGCGTTGGGTATGTTTGATGAACATGCCAGAAGACATTGAAGACACGCGGCGATGGGGACAACAACGTCAGGTGATCGATGGGCTTGACGTAAAACTAGATGGATTACGGGTCGATACCAAGCGGCGGTGGAAGATGGTCAATGATGGGACATGGTCCCGATACAAGATCGAGTTTGTCGAGCCGCAGAAGCGATTGGGAGTCGAGATCCATCGATTCGACGTCGAGCCAGGGGGTAAGCGATTTGTGACATCGGCTACCGTGGTGGCTCCATTGAAATTGTCGGGAAGGGTGAATCAATTTGCCAGAGACGTCCAGCTGTTTAGCGTTTCGGCGAAAGCGGATGCTCTAGTTGCGATGCGAGTCGATTGCGAAGTAGATGTTCGCTTGATACCGGTTGCGTTCCCGCCGGACGTGGAGTTTCGTCCGAAGATAAAAGACGCTTCGATTGAGTTAAGGGAGTTTCGGGTCCACGAGATCAGTCAGATCCATGGCGAACCTGCGGAATGGATGGGTGATCGGATTCGCGAAGTGCTCGAAACGAAGCTCGAAGAGTATCGCGAGAAGTTAGTCGAGAAGATGAACCGATCGATTGAGAAGCAGCAGGAGAAACTGCGGATCTCCGCTTCGCAATGGATGAAGAGATAGGCTTTAGGCTTTAGGCTTTAGGCGAGAGGCGTTACAGCGCTGATCGAACTTTCGACGTTCTCTCTCTGTGCTCTCTGTGCCTCTGTGTTTCAAAAAAACTCTGTGTTTTAAAAAAATACACCGCGATCCCCCTCTACTGCCCATCTTGCTCCGGTTCAGCCCACACCTGCGCATTCCCTTCCTCATCAACTTGCACATGGATCGTATTAGCTCGGCAGCAGACGGGACAATCTTCCACGTACGTTTGACTTGTACCTTCCGTAAGATCCAACGGGATGATGATTTCTTCGCCGCAAGCGTCGCAGACATAGCTTCCTTCTTCCTGAGATGAAGCATCGACAAACGATGTCGAATTCCCGTCTGTTCCCGGAAATTCCTCGCCGGAGGCGAACAAGTTACATACCCATAGCATTACAGACAAAGAAGCGGCGTCTGCGAGTCGATGATCGCTTCCGATTTCAATCAAAGTCTCCGGAGGCAAACCGCTTCGCGCGACGAGCTCCTCCGAGTCCGAGAAAGGGATCACATCATCGGCGCGGCTGTGCAGAATCACGCTCTGGGGTGGGATCGAATTGGCAGTCCCCCAATTCTTCCAAGCGGGGCAGAGCAGAACCAGCTTCGCATTCCCGACGTTGATGTTCATCGCGACCGCGCCACCGCGAGAGCTTCCCACGACAACCATCGGTTGGTGCTTATCGAACTGAGCTTGGCCAGTTGCAACAGCCGTGTCAAAGTCATCATCATCGAGTACCGGGTTGATCACTTCGTGCCCGTGGTCAATCAGGTAAGTTGGTTTAACGCCACCGGGAACACTATGCCAGCCGTGAAGAAAAAGGATTTTCAAATGAGAAGCTCCGTGGTTGATTATCCTGTGCGATCCGACGATTTCGCCATCCGTCCAATGGCTTTGAGATCATCCACCCAACGGCGAATTATCTTTCATCTTGCCGCAACACTGCAAAACGCGAAAGCCCCGTGGACTTGTGTTGATAATTTAATTGAGAGATGGCCAGCCATTTGAGCACAACCTCTGTCAGCAACTGGCTACGGGTTAAACGTTTTCCACTGTGCGAGGAAAAATCTTAGCTACGAGAGGAAAATAATTGCTAAGCGAAGACGTCGCGATCAAGCATCCGGTACTGGATGGCTTCCTCGATATGATGCGGGGCGATCTCATCGAGTTCCTCTAAGTCCGCGATCGTGCGCGCCACTCGGATGACTTTATCGTGAGCTCGTGCCGAGAGTCCTAACTCGGATACCGCTGTCCGCATACGCTGCGTTTGTAGCTTTCCCAACGGACAATGCTGCCGCAGCTCACGACTATTCATGTGCGCATTGGTCAACGTCCTCGACCCTGTAAACCGACGCGACTGCTTCCCCCGCGCCGAGGTGACTTGCTCTCGCATCGTCGCACTACTCGTCCCCGGGAGACCATGCGCTAACTCATCAAACGGGACTGCAGGAACTTCGATGTGAATATCTATCCTATCGAGTAAGGGACCCGAAATTCGCGCCATGTATCGTTCCACTTGAGTAGGGGTACAGTTGCAACTCCTCTTTGGATCCGTGCGATATCCGCAAGGACACGGATTCAATGCCGCTACCAACATGAATCCAGCCGGAAACGTCGTACTCCGCATCGCTCGCGATATAGTCACCACGCGATCTTCGAGCGGCTGACGCATCACCTCTAGCGTCTTGCGATTAAACTCGGGTAATTCATCGAGGAACAATACTCCGTTGTTTGCCATGGAAACTTCCCCAGGAGCCGGTGGACTCCCTCCCCCGACAAGCCCCGCGTCGCTGATCGTGTGGTGCGGTGAACGAAACGGACGCTGTACCATCAACGGCTGACCAGGTAATAACCGACCTAACGCGGAATAAATGCGGGTCGTCTCGATCGACTCTCCCGGCGAAAGGGTCGGCAGAATACTCGATAACCGCTTGGCTAACATCGTCTTGCCAGAACCAGGAGGTCCGATCATGAGCAGATTGTGATTCCCCGCAGCAGCGATCGTCAAAGCCCGCTTGGCCATCTCCTGCCCCCGAACGTCGCTGAAATCTACCTCGTACTGCGAAAAATGATCGTAGATCTCCTGCAAACGACTCGGTACCGGATCGATCTCCAACGTCCCTGCCATAAACGCCGCAGCCTCGCACAAATTCGCAACCGGTATGACTTCGATGTCCTCCACCACCGCCGCTTCACGCCCATTGAGGGTTGGGACAACTAACCCCCGTATCCCCTCCTGCTTCGCGGCCGCAATCGCCATCGATAACGCTCCCTTCACTCCCCGAGTATGCCCCTCTAACGACAACTCTCCAACCACCGCATACTCGTTCAATCGATCCGACTGAACTTGACTGCTACCGATCAACATCCCCAACGAAATCGGCAAATCAAAACTCGCGGCCTGCTTGGGCAACTCCGCCGGCGCCAAATTGATCACGATCCTATCTTGCGGTCTCAAAAAACCAGCATTCACCAACGCCCGCTCCACCCGATGCGTGCTCTCACGCACCGCTTGCTCGGGTAACCCTACAAGCACCGTCTTTGGTAATGCCGATGGCGACAAGTCGACTTCGACGTCCACCGGCACCGCTTCGATCCCCACCAACGAATAGGTCTTGAGCTTCGCTAACATTCCTTACCCCTCACTGACTTTCAAAAGATTCCCGATCAGAACTCATCCATTGAATCTATCGAGATTCCCCCCGGCGCATCGAAATTGGTAAAAATATTCCTCGCAACAACGCGAATGCTCTGCGACTGTCTCACTAGTAACCCGATACGTCAGTAGAGCAATGGTAACCCGAACCGTCAGGGCTTGTTGATTTAATAAATTTTTCGAGCAGGATTGCAAGTTTTCCCCCAGACCCCCGCGCAGCGGAGGACACAGAAATTTTATCGAGGCGTTTTGGGTTTGGAGGAACGGTTGACGGGGAAGAGCTACGATGCTAGTGGTCCCAGAGGGGGTCCGGTACCTCCCTGCAGGATGCCCATGAGTTGCTTCAAGTTGAATGATGCTACGAGCCATGACCACTCGCATTCAACTCGCTTCAATCCTCGAGTAAGGAACTGTCGAGCA
>Ga0315899_10001089_pt1 | contig 31459 bp, 16 predicted proteins | sample LakEriMetagenome_2_FD_203518 | JGI IMG/M metagenome (GOLD analysis project Ga0315899, IMG submission 203518) | Freshwater fungal communities from buoy surface, Lake Erie, Ohio, United States - Buoy 4 MA112 | ecosystem: Environmental > Aquatic > Freshwater > Lake | place: USA: Lake Erie, Ohio...
ACTTCACCTTTAGCGACGTTCGCAAGAATGACGTCGATGGTTCCTTCGACGGCTTTTGCGGCATCTTTATTGTTGAGGCCGGTGTGTAGGGCTACTGCTTGAATGAGTTCACGCTTCTTCATGGCTGTAACCGTACGCCATTTCGCTAGTGAAATCGGGGATATCTGACATACCTTTTCCGTCACACATGGCGACGGGTTAGGGCGTCATGAGAACGCGACCAAACGCCTGACGACTTTCGATATAGCGATGCGCATCGGCGGCCTCGGCCAAATGGAAGACCTTGTCGATCACCACGGTGAGTTCTCGAGATGCCACTCGGTTGAGAAGTGACCCGATGAGTGGGTGGGTGCGATGGCCGTTCACTCCCATTTCGGCACCAAGGAAAACCCCCGTAATTGAGGCGTTTTTCTGCATAATTGGCCAAATTTCGGGTGGTTGGGGCTCGCGCCCAGCACGACCCACCCAACTGATACGTCCGCGATAGGCAAGAGACGCCACGCTTGCCTCCAATGTTTTTCCACCCACGGGGTCAACCACGAGGTTCACGCCCTTGCCGTTCGTCAGTTCCATGACTGCTTTTGCAGGGTCGGTACTGACGTAATTAATCGCGTGGTCCAGGCCGTAGTTCTTCAGTTTCTCAAGGCGCTCGTCACTAGAGGCTGTGGCGTACACCGTGGCTCCCGCCGCCTTTGCCAACTGAATGGCAGCGAGACCAACTCCGCCAGCGCCGGCCTGAATGAGGACATGTTCGCCGGCTTGCAGGTGACCAAATTCGAAGAGGCAATCGTGCGCAGTTCCAAACTCAATGGGAACTCCCGCGCCTTCTTCCAATGATGCGCCGTCGGGAATAACCCACACTGATTGTTCGGGAACGCACACAACTTCTGCGTGAGATCCGAACCCCATTGTTGCCACTACACGTTGACCAGGCGTAACGCGGGTGACGCCTTCGGCAACATCGCGCACTATTCCTGCTGCTTGATAGCCAACAATGTGTGGAGTAGTGGCAAGGACGCCACCTTGACGATGTAGCAAGTCGCCACCTTGAATGGCGATTGCCTTCACATCGATACGAACAGAGCCTTTGCGCAGTTCTGGTTCGGCAACGTCTTCATAACGGAATACTTCGGGTCCACCAACGTGGTCGTACACAGCAGCTTTCATGTGTGAGACCGTACTCGCTTCGGTTACGCCAGGCGAAGGGCAGCGGTAAACAACAGCACGCACAGTGCGGCAAGGGCAAATGCGGCTTGACTGAGTTGTGCGCCGGGGTGACCCAGCAACTGGCTAATTGCAATGGGAACAGTGGTGGAGTTGCTGCGCGTCAGGAATGACGTGGCGCCAAATTCTCCTAAAGAGATTGCAGCAGAAAGACCGGCGGAACGCACGAGTGCTGGCGTAAGAAGTGGAAGCTCTATGCGTCGCCATGTTTTCCACGGACCAGCACCAAGTGATGCTGAAGCCTGAGTGAGTGATTCGGGAATGGCGCGCACAGCAGGATCTAATGTGCGCACAGCAAGTGGTAACGCAATGACACAGTGAATCACTGGAATCAACCATCGTTCTACTCGCCATTCGAATGGTGCCTGATCGAATGTGACGATGAGGCCAAGTCCAAGTGTGACGGCAGAAACCATCAGAGGGAATGCGGTGAGTGCCGAGATAAGAGAGGTGTTGTTCTTTGCCGATGCAATCATGAGTGCTGCAGTTGTGGTGAGTACTGCGCACGTTATTGCGAACGTTGTGGACGTGAGCAGTGTTGATGCAATGTTGATGCCGACTGCTTCGGTTGTTCCGTTGAACAGCCAGCGATAACCGTCCAGTGTGAAGTGTCCATCCAGTCGAAGGGAACGCAGGATCACCGCGACAAGTGGAGCGACGACAATTAGGACGGGGAGCGCGACTGCGGCGACAATTCTGCGCCGTTGACGTTGTGTGGGAATTCTCAGTGTTGTTGCAATGTCGTTTGTTGTGTCCGTTGTTCTTGATGTGTTGGTGACCCGTGACTGTCGTGTGCCAAGTGTGAACACAATGAGAATGACAACGGCTTGAATGACAGAGAGTGAAACTGCGGTGCGCGTGTCGCCCAAGTTCACTGCTTGAGTGAAGATTTCGGCTTCAATAGTTCGTCTCTTTATTCCGCCAAGAATGGCGATGACTCCAAAACTGCTGAAACAGAATAAGAACACCACAGCCGCAGCGTTTTTCAGTGCTGGAGCAATGTGTGGGAGAACAATGAATCGAAATGTTCTTAGTGAAGTTGCGCCGAGATCTGCCGCGGTGTCTTCCAATGTGGTGTCAAGCATCGCCCAACGTGGCCCCACGATGCGAACGATGACCGCCACGTTGAACACCACATGTGCCCACAAAATTGCCGGAACGGGGGCAGAGGGGAGAACAGCCTTCACACCAGTTGCAATGACCACGGCGGGCATGAAGAACGGAACTGTGATGAGTCCAATAAGTGTTTTCGAAAATCGGAATGAATACCGAGACACCGCCCAGGTGATGGGGAGCGCAACAGCAACGGTGAGCACGGTGGACAGAGCGGCTTGCCATGCGGTGAACCACCAGAGACGCACTAAAGATGCATTGGTCAGTGTTGATGTGATGTCGCTTGGTCTCGCGAACGACGCGAGCATGGTGACAACTGGAAATGCAAAGAACACAGCGAGTGCACCGAGAGGAATCGCCTGAGCCCATCTCATTGTGTTCCTCACGGAGTTCATGTGTTGCCTGTTGGTTCTTTTACTGGTGCGCGGTCCACGACGTCTACGTCCGTGTGGTTAGCGCAGAACGAGAGATCTCCATGAATCAATCCATGTGTCTCTGTTCTCTTCAATTTCGATTGGTGAAATTGTGAGAGGGGTTTTCGGGCGAACGGCAAAATCAGTGAACAGTTTTGGAAGTTGAGCGTTTGGGTTTACGGGGAAGACGAACAGAGTGAGCGGCATTGATTCCTGGAACTTTGTGTCAAGTAAGAAGTCAACGAGTTTCTGCGCAATCGCTTCGTTCTTGGTTCCGCGAAGCACGCCAACGTATTCCGTTTGACGGAAACAGGTCTTTTCAATAACTCCAGTGGGTGGTGTGTCAATTGGAGTTGCGGAGTACAGCACTTCGGCTGGTGGGCTTGAGCCGTAGGAAACAACGAGTGGATACTTGCCTTTTCCGCTGGAACCAGAGAACTCAACGGTGTATGCAGAAGTCCAGTCCGACACCACTTTCACATTGTTCTGTGTGAGTGCTGTCCAGTAGTTCCGCCACTTCTCTTCGCCGAAATGGGCAAGTGTGCCCAGTAGAAATCCGAGACCAGGTGATGAGGTTGTGGGGTCTTGAACAACAAGAAGGTTTTTGTATGTGGGTTTTGCGAGATCTTCAAATGATGTAGGAACAGGAATGTTCCGTGAGGCGAACCAGTTCTTGTCGTAGTTCACACAGATGTCACCTTCGTCCACTGGTGTGTAGTCGGTGAGCACGTTGGCTTCTTGTGCACGTGACAGAAAAGTGTTGTCAATTCCCCACATCACATCACCTTCTGGATTTCCAGCAGTGAGGATTGCTTTGCTCACCATTGTTCCCGTGTCACCAGCGGTGACTACTTTGACCGTGACTCCAGTGTCTTTCGTGAAGTCGTTGAAGATGCCTTCTTCGGGTGTGAATGCGTCGTAGGCAACAAGCACAACTTCTGTAGGTGCGGGTGCAGTTGCTTTCGAACTGCACGCTGCGGCTAGCGCAGACAGTGCAGTAAGGGCCGCGATAGTTGAGATGATTCGTGGGGTTTTCATCTGTTCTCCTGTGGTGTGATGATGGCGGCGAGAACGCCTGTACGCAGTGCGATGGTGACTGTTGAGTTGGTGGCGATGTTGCTGACGCCGCGAGATGCGAAAGCTTTCAACGTTGAACGTTTGAGATTCCACTTCAATCCGGTTGTTGTGACACCTTTTGCGTGACCACCAAGCGGAATGAGTGAGATGGTGTCGCCTTCAGTAACCGAGAGAGTGGTTGTCGTTCGCGGAGTTGCGATTTGAACGAATGACTGGCCAATGTGTGCAGTGACAGTGGCGTGATCTGTTTGGGCCACCAGAGAATGAATCATGGACAGCGTGTGGTCAAATCGATCGCCACCGCCCGCAATGACGTGAATAGTGTCGTATGTCAGTGACTCGGCCATATGAAGTGCGAGTTCTGTGTCGGTGTGGTCTTTGTCGGGATGATGTTCGTAAATGGTGGTGTTGTGGGCGCGCGCATCTGCGAGATGAGCAGGGGAGATGGAATCCATGTCGCCAATGAGGATGTGTGGGGTAAGACCAGCGGCGCATGCGTGTTCCCAGCCGGAATCGGCAGCAATGATGAGCGCTTCTGGATCGCTGTTCACGTATGCGAGCGCGTTCTCGTGTGGTGAGTCCCCGCCTATGAAGATGAGTGCTTGGCGTTGTGCCATGTCCGATTCCCTCCGCCGGCATTACCCGGATCAGGTTCTTGGGTCGGTGGCCGCGGCCACCCTCTCAGCCCACCGAATCGTGTGAGCTCCCCATTGGTTGAGTTGTGTTTCTTACCTTATCGGTTGGTGTATGTCTGGAGTTTGGTTGTTGTTTGTTTTGTGGTCCGATGTTGTCCTTTCGTGCCGCGCTGTCTCGATTGGTGACGGCATCCCGCCGTTGCAGGGGGAGGTGCTCATTGCGAACATCTCGGATGACGGCATCCCGCCGTTGCAGGGGGAACCCCTCCCCAAAAACCTCCGCGATGCCGTCATACCGCCACCTTCACGCCCGTAAGACGGCATGCCGTCACAAGAGTGAGCCAAGCACCACTTAGCCGCTTAGCTGCGATGACGGCATCCCGCCGTGCCGTCATGCCGCCTTGCCACGACACCGCAATGCCGTCATGCCGTCATGCCGCCATTGGGCTTTGTCCGGAATAACTAGCGGTATGCCGTCATGCAGGAATTCAATTCAAAACCTGGTGGTATCCCGACGAATGTGAAAAGAGGTGCCGGGGTCCCGCCCGTCGGTATCCCGCCACACACAAGTCAGAGACATGGTCAGAGACATGGTCAGAGACATAAGTCCCGCATCCCAACCGCACACACAACAGCAGCATCATTCCCACCTGCGATTCCATCAGCCTCTACCCACGTCATTAGGTTGTCCCTAAGACACGACGCATCAGTCGTCTGACACAGGGGGTATCACGATGGGCAATCTGAACGGCAAAATCGCACTCGTTACTGGCGGTGGCCGCGGTATCGGTCGAGCAATCTCCATAGCGTTGGCCAACGAAGGCGCAACTGTCGCTATCAACTACAAGCGAGATAGAGAATCAGCCGAAGAAACAATGCGTCTCATTCTTGACGGTGGCGGCACAGCAACCATTCACCAGGGTTCAAATGACATTCCGCAGGAGAATGTCAATCTCATCAATGACGTCATTGCAACACACAAAAAACTCGACATTGTTGTTGTCAATGGTGGCGTCGCGTCACGCGGACGATCAGTAGTTGATACCGAAGCAGAAGAACTGTGGAATCTTGTCGCCACTCATGCGCTGGGACCGCATCAACTCTGCAGAGCGTTTCTTCCCCACATGCGTCAACAAGGCGGTGGCCATGTGGTGTTCATCTCGTCTGTCGCAACATCGGGAATGGCAGCAAATGGTGCCCCATACAACATGGGTAAAGCCGCAATGGAGGCACTCGCCTACACGCTCGCCAAAGAAGAAGAACCACACAACATCCACGTGAACATCGTGGCTCCTGGACTGGTGGAAACTGACATGGGCGTTCGTCTTGCCCGAGCCATCACAGGGCGTAAAGAAATGGACGATCTCCGTTCAATGGACGCAAATTCGCCATTTGGTCGCGTGTGCCAGCCTGAAGACATCGCCAATGCAGTCCTTTTCTTTTGTTCCCCCCAGGCCTCCTACGTAACGGGGCAACGCCTCCAGGTCAACGGCGGTGGCAACAGCCTCCGTGTGGGCCAGTAGTCGACCAACAGCCGGGCAATAACCCCCGCTATCCTTCGGGGCGTGAGTCCACTTGCCCCCCAAAGTTCCGACACCATCATCGAAATCACTGAAGAAGCACTCACGCAGTTGCTCACCCTTCGTGATGAAGAACCAGAAAAAGAACGCCTCGGTCTGCGTCTTGAAGTTCTCGCAACACCTGGCGAAGAATTCAAGTACGACTTGTCGTTTGAAATTGTTACGCAAGCGGCATTCACCGATGAAGTACGCACCATTGGTGGCCTGAAGGTCATCATTCCGCTTCAAACGTTTGAACACATCAACGGCGCAACTCTTGATTATTCCGAACGCCAAGGTCTCATCATTCGCAATCCAAACAAGCCACCAGCGCCAATGATTGATGGCCTCACCAACGATGACGAACTCTCAGCATCCGTCGAGGCTGTCATTTCAACAGACATCAACCCGTCTCTTGCCGCGCACGGCGGATTCGTCACATTCGTTGGCCATGACGGTGAAGGCGTTGCATATCTCACCATGGGCGGTGGATGCCACGGATGCTCCATGAGCAAAATGACAATGCTCGAAGGCGTGCAAACCACTTTGGTTGAACAAGTTCCTGGCGTTCTCAAAGTGCGTGACGTCACCGATCACGCCACCGGCGCGAACCCGTACTACAGCTAAGTCGTCTCTACGAAGACAGCTCACAAGCCGCACGTGAATCGTGCAATGCTGTGTCCATGAAAGTTGCACAACTGTGGACCTATCCCGTGAAGTCAATGGTGGGAAGCACTGTTGCAACCATTGATCTCAGCCCACTCGGCATTGTCGGCGACCGATACTGGGCCATTCGTGACCTTGACAATGGAGGTATTCGCGGCGCCAAAAAGATTGGCGAACTCATGCAGTTCACTGCAGAACAACAAGGCGAACATGTCTCCATCACATGCCCAAACGGTGACGTCATTTCTTCATCACACAGCGACGCTAACGAAAAACTTTCGCGCGCACTTGGTCGAAATGTTGCATTGGAATCACTTCCTGCAGACAACAATCTTGAGCACTTCCGTCGTGGACCTGGAACTTCATCTGATCCCATGACAGAACTGCGAAACATCTTTGGTCGCGAAGAAAACGAACCACTTCCTAACTTTGCAGCGTTCCCACCTGAAGTTGCCGAATTTGAATCTCCTCCCGGAACTCATTACGACTGCTGGCCACTCATGGTGATGACAACGTCTGCGATGACAGCGATGCAACAGGCACTTCCTGACTCAAACATTGACATCAAGCGTTTTCGCCCCAGCATTGTCATTAACTCCACAGAGCCCGGCCATCCTGAATTCACATGGAAAGGCAAAACAGCAGCCATCGGTTCTGCACGCATTGAGTTTCTCGATCCATGTCCACGCTGCATCATGATCACCCGTCGCATTAATGACGACATCCCCGAAGACCGTGCAATCTTGCGTCACGTGGTACGAGACCTCGACCAGAACGTGGGCGTCTACGCCCGCGTCATCACCCCAGGCACTATCTCCATCAACGACACCGTCAGTTTTGAGTAGAAAATTGACTACTACGCAGGCGTCCAATACACGGACACTCGACGATTCGCCGATGCATTTTTTTCATTCGACTTAATCACAAAACCTTGGTAGGAAATCCACATTGTGAGTCCTTTACCTGACAGGTAATCAGCAACTGCTTGTGCGCGGAAGTCTGCAAGGTTTTGCAAATACTTCTTCGAATCTGTGTTGTTGTATCGTGAGAAACCAGAGACAAGAAGTGTTCCGCATTTTCCTCTGATGTCTTTGAGTGCTTTGTCCAACAGTGCCTTATCAGCAGCATCAAGTGTTATTTCTGATGGCGCAAAATCAATCTGTGGAAGAACTAGCTGTCCAGCTAAGGCTGGAATATTTGTTTTCTTGTCAACACTGATGGATGTCTTGCCAGGGCGCACGTTGAAATTCTTTGGTGCTCCCTCTGACACCCCACATTGGTTATTTGTGATGATGCGAACCTTTGCGCCCTGCACAGACTTTGGAACAACGATGCGAGCCCCTGTGTCTTCTGGGCCGACTTTGACGGTGGCGCGGCGGACGACCTTTCCTTTGCCATCTAGAACGATGAATGACACTGATTGCACGCCTGCCAACGCGGCAGATGTCCCAAACTTCACTTCAACAACATTCTCAAACCTATTGGTCGTTGTCTTAGGAGTGACAGCGGACGTTGCAACTGTTGCCGGTGCACGTCCAGCGCTAATAATGATTTGAGTTGGTGGCGAAACTGGCGAACTATTTCCCGCAAGGTCGGTCACGACTGCTGTCAAGGTCCATGTTCCACTCGCCATGGGGCTCATCTCGCAAAAATTCACACTTGCCGAGGCAATAAATGAACAAGAGGCCTTCTCGGCTTTCGTACTCACGCCATCAATAGTTGCTGTTTCACCATTGAGCACATTGACCACCGAGATTCGCGGTGTGGCATCAAGCGATGTGAGCGCTCCATTGTCTTGTGAATTGAACGGAGCGGCGCTTGCTGTTGGCGCAACTGTGTCAATAACTGATGTGAAGACCGGCGTGGGGTTTGACGAATTATTTGCCACGTCGGTGATGACGGCAGAGACGCTCCACGTGCCATCACTCATTGCAGGAAGGGTGCACACACGCTCAGATGTTGTTGCGCTTGCCGTGAACGAACATTGAAGAGTTTGGCCATTAGCCGTTGCCGACACCACAACTCGATCGGTTGCGTTGGCTTCCGAAACAATCACGGTTGGCGTGTTATCGCTGGTAATGCCGTCTGTCGAACTTGGTCCAGTATCGGAACTGGCCACATACGTCAGTGGTTTAGTAGCGGCGGGAGCGGTGGTGTCAATGGTGATGGAGAGTTGGTCGGACGCCGCCACCATAAGTCCAGCAATCAACTGCCGCGCTCTGTATGTCCATGTTCCATCTGCCAATACGCCAGGCGTGCATGTTTCCGACACATTTTGTGGCACAAAGCTGCAGACAACATTCGCGAATCCACTTCGTGTGAACGTAATGGTGGTGTCAATTGCGGGGACTAAATCTCCAATGACCACGGTAGGTGTGGAGTCGGAGAGGGGAGTGTTATTTATTGTGACAGGAATACCCGCTGAAATCTCACGAACTGTGATGTCACCACTAGAGATGGCCGATGCATTTGGAAGATAGTTGGCCGCATCGGTCCCTGTTAGTGAGATGTTCGTAACAGTGACTGTCTTGTTGCGACCAAGTTCAGAGTCATCAAACAGCGCAGTGCTGGTAATTGTGAAAACGTCTCCATCACGGCGATTATCCGTGTACGTAACGGTCGCAGCGTTGGTGGCGTCGTAGGTCTTATTAGCAGCAACCGGCACAACGACGAGTGCTCGATGTGTGATGTTGGCTGTTGTGGTGGCGGTGGCGTTCTGTGTGTAGTTGGCTGCGTCTGTTCCAGTGAGGGTGATGCTTGTTGAGGTCACAGTTTTCCCTGCGCCAACGTTCTTGTTGTAAAATGTTGCCGATCCGTTAACGGTGAAAACGTCGCCTGCTACGCGGTTGTCTGCATACGTGACGGTCGCAGCAATTGTGGCGTCGTAGGTTTTGTTGGTGGCGGTGATGGTGACGGCCAATGATCGCGCGGTGATGTTCGCAGTCGTCGTGGTCGTTGTGTTTGGCGTGTAGTTGGCCGCGTCGGTTCCGCTGAGTGTGATGCCGCTTGCCGTAACAGTTTTCCCGGTTCCGACGGTCTTTGATGAGAATGTTGCCGATCCACTCACGGTGAAAATATCGCCCGCTACGCGGTTGTCTGCATACGTGACGGTTGCAGCAATTGTGGCGTCGTAGGTTTTGTTGGTGGCGGTGATGTTCACAGCCAAGGTGCGGGCCGTGATGTTGGCTGTTGTGGTGGCGGTTGTGTTTGGTGTGTAGTTGGCCGCGTCTGTTCCAGTGAGGGTGATGCCGGTTGCGGTGACTGTTTTTCCGGTTCCGACGGTCTTTGATGAGAATGTTGCCGATCCGTTGACGGTGAAAATATCGCCCGCTATTCGGTTGTCTGCATAAGTGACACTTGCGGTGGCGGTGCGGTCGTAGACCTTGTCCGTTGCGGTGATGGTGACGGCCAGTGATTGCGCGGTGATGTTGGCTGTTGTGGTTGCGGTTGTGTTTGGCGTGTAGTTGATCGAGTCTGTTCCAGTGAGGGTGATGCCGCTTGCCGTAACAGTTTTCCCAACACCTACGTTTTTGTTATCGAAGGTGGGTGTGCCGTTGACAGTGAAAACGTCGCCTGTTACTCGATTGTCTGCGTATGTGACAGCCGCAGAGTCGGTGGCGTCGTAGGTTTTGTTGCTGGCGGTGATGGTGACGGCCAGGGTGCGGGCCGTGATTGTCGCAGTCGCAGTCGCGGTGGAGTTCGGCGTGTAGTTGGCCGCATCGGTTCCACTGAGGGTGATGCCGCTTGCTGTAACAGTTTTCCCTGCGCCAACGTTTTTGTCGTCAAAGGTGGGTGTGCCGCTGATGGTGAAAATGTCGCCTGCTACGCGGTTGTCTGCATACGTGACACTTGCGGTGGCGGTGGCGTCGTAGACCTTGTCCGTTGCGGCGATGGTGACAGCCAGTGATCGCGCGGTGATGTTGGCTGTTGTGGTGGCGGTTGTGTTTGGTGTGTAGTTGGCCGCGTCGGTTCCAGAAAGGGAAATACCGTTCGCCGTAACCGTCTTTCCGGTTCCAATTGTCTTTGTAGCAAACGTTGCTGTTCCAGTGACCGTGAAGTCATCTCCAGAGATTCTCGTGTCTGAATACACAACGCTTGCTGCAGTGGTGCTGTCGTAGACCTTGTCCGTTGCGGTGATGGTGACAGCCAATGATCGCGCCGTGATGTTGGCTGTTGTGGTGGCGGTTGTGTTTGGCGTGTAGTTGGCCGCATCGGTTCCAGAGAGCGAAATTCCAGTCGCGGTGACAGTCTTTCCTGTTCCAACATTTTTGTCACTGAACGTGGATGTCCCACTCACTGTGAAGAGATCACCAGCAATTCGATCATCGGAATAGGTGACCGACGCAAGATCTGAGGAGTTATATGTCTTATGCGACGCCGTGATAGACACAGCCAAAGATTTTGCTGAAATGTCGGCCACCGCAGTGGGGGAGCCATCCAAAGACAACGTGTAGTTCGCTAATCGAGTTCCAGACAATGTTGCAGATGTCAGCGTCACCGTTTTGCCAGTACCAACGTTCCTGTCGGCAAAAGCTGCTACTGGTGATGACAAGGCAATCTTGGTGAAATCGTTCGCATCCCCTGCAGGAACATTCATCAGAGTGAGCGCAGTCGGCGTGGTGATTGTGGCGCTGGTTGTGCGGTTGTAGACGCGTGATGAAGGCGTTACAAGAGACCCACCAATGGTGAGTGGTCGTTGCGTGATATTTGCCGTGAATGTGGGGAGAGTCAATGTGTAGTTGGCAGCATCTGCGCCTGTTAACGAATATCCAGTGGTTGTAATTCCAATCCCAGTACCCACTGTTGCTTGGGCGAACGTGAAGGTAGGCACACCACTGAGTGTGACATCATCGACCAATTGGACATCACTGAGCCCAGGCGCATTCGGTGGCGTGACTTGTGCAGTGGCATCAGAGGTGGCGTCGTATTGGCGATTCGTCACCGTGAAGACACCAGTGATGGAAAGTGCCCGTGGCGTGATGTTTGCGGTAGATGCAGCATTCACCGTCACCGATGGCAAGACATAGTTAGCGGCGTCCGTTCCTGTGATTGTCATGTTTGATGTCGTCACAGTTTTGCCGCTCACTGCAGTCTTTGAGCTGTACGTTGCTTCTCCTGACACGGTGAGAATGTCGCCTGCAATCCGATTATCTGAATATGTGACCGAGGCTGTTGCGGAGCCGTCGTACACCTTGTTGGTGGGAGTAACGGTGACATTCAGTGTCCTCTGGCTAATAGTTGCAGTTGTGGTGATAGAAGTTGCATATGTGTAGTTCGGCGCATCAGATCCGGTGACAGAGATCCCTGCCACGGTCACGGTCTTGCTGGCACCAGCAGTCTTCGATGCAAATGTCGCTGAACTATAAGAAATATTGAGAATATTTCCAGCAACACGGTCATCGCTGATGGTCACCGATGCTGAAGTTGATTGGTCGTACGTTTTGTCTATTGCACTGGCAGTTAAGACCAGAGCTCTGGCGGTGATGTTCGCTGTGGAAGTGGTGGAAGAGTTGGGCGTGTAATTGGCGGCGTCGGTTCCAGAGAGAGAAATGCTTGAGGCAGTGACGGTCTTTGACGTACCGACGGTTTTGGTGGCAAAAGTTGATGTCCCGTTGACAGTGAATACGTCACCGTTGATGCGATTATCTGAATAGGTGACCGGCGCCGTCGTTGTTCCGTCGTAGATCTTGTTGCTGGCGGTGATAGTGACGGCTAGTGATCTGGCGGTGATGTTCGCAGTCGTCGTCGCGGTTGTATTTGGCGTGTAGTTATTGGCATCGGTTCCAGAGAGCGAAATTCCAGTCGAGGTGACAGTCTTTCCAGTTCCAACATTTTTGTCACTGAACGTGGATGTCCCACTCACTGTGAAGAGATCACTTGCGATTCGGTTATCGCCATAGGTGACAGAGGCAGAGTTAGTGGCGTCGTAGGTTTTATTTCCCGCCGAGATTGTGATGTTCACACTTCGTCGAGTGATGTCCGCAGTTGTTGTTGTTGAGCCAGCAAGGGTCAGCGTGTAGTTCACAGCTGTAGTACCCGTGAGTGACGCAGAAGTCAGAGAGACAGTCTTATTTGTTGCGGCGCCTTTGTCGGCGTACTGCGCAACCAGTCCAGTGAGCGCAACTTTTGATGGAGTGTTTGCATCGCCATCTGGAACATTGAGAAGCACCAGCGCACTGCTGTCTGTGATGGTGCTTGATGTTGTGCGGTCGTACGTCTTTGTAGATGCTGTAACCAATGAGCCCCCGATGGTGAGTGGTCGTTGGGTGATGTTTGCAGTAAACGACGGCGAGGTGAGTGAATAGTTGCCAGCGTCGGCTCCAGCGAGTGAATAGCCGGACGTGGAGATGCCAATGTTTGTTCCCACCGTTGCTTGGGCGAAAATGAATGTTGGCGAACCCGTCAATGTGGTGTCATCACTCGCTTGCACATCCGATAATCCAGCGTTGGCGGGAAGCGTGATTTGACTGGTTGCATCCGTTGTTGCGTCGTACGGGCGATTGGCAACCGTGAATACTCCGGTCACCGTGAGATTTCGTTTGGTGATATTGGCTATGGCGGTTGTAGAGGTATTCGGCGTGTAGTTGGCAGCATCTGTCCCAGACAGCGCGATGCCAGTTGCAGTGACGGTCTTTCCATTTGCTGCGGTTTTGTCATCGAAAGTGGCGGTTCCTGAAACAGTAAATAAATCTCCGCTGACTCTGTTATCTGCGTAGGCCACCGTTGCGGCAGTTGAGGCGTTGTACACCTTGTTGCTGGCGGTGATGGTGACAGCAAGTGATCTTGCGGTGATGTTGGCGGCAGTGGTTGTGGTGGTGTTGTGTGTGTAGTTCGCTGCGTCTGTTCCAGAGAGGGAAATGCTCGCTGCAGTGACAGTCTTTCCTGTACCGACGTTCTTGTCGCTAAACGTGGGTGTGCCGTTGACGGTGAAAATATCGCCTGCTACTCGGTTGTCTGCATATGTGACACTTGCGGTGGTGGTGCGGTCGTAGACCTTGTCCGTTGCGGTGATGGTCACAGATAGCGCGCGCGCTGAAATATTGGCGGTAGTGGTTGTGGTGGTGTTGTGTGTGTAGTTCGCTGCGTCTGTTCCAGAGATGGCGATACCAGTAGCCGTCACGGTTTTTCCAGTTGCCACAGTCTTTGAAGAGAACGTTGACGTTCCACTCACCGTGACATCGTCACCTGAAACACGATTGTCTGCATAGTTCACTGTTGCGGCAGTGGTGCCGTCATACGTCTTGCTCGATGCAGAAATGGTGACTGCGAGCGTTCGGACCGTGATGTTCGCCAATGCACTTGCAGTGGTGTTCTGGGAGTAGTTGCCCGACGCTGTTCCCGTCAACGTGATGTTATTGGCGGTGACGGTCTTTCCTGTGCCAACGTTCTTGTCGCTGAAAGTTGCAGTCCCGCTCACTGTCATGACGTCACCTGAGACGCGATTATCTACGTATGTCACCGTTGCGGCAGTTGTGCCGTCATACGTCTTGTTTGATGGCGTAATTGTGACGTTAAGTGTGCGAGGTGTAATTGACGCATATGTAATTGGTGAGTTATTCACCGACACTGCATAGTTGCCTAAGTCGGCCCCAGTGAATTGGAATGACGTCAACTCAACAATCTTGTTCACACCAACATTTGCGTCCGTGCGGAATCGACCGCGTGGATTTGTTACTCCTACTAGATCGCTTCCTTGCACACCTACCAACGTGAGATCCGCGATGTCGTATGTCGCAGTTCGTGATCCGTCATAGACCTTGTTTTGTGCCTGAAGAGTTCCCGTTACTTCGAGCGGACGCTGAGTGATTTCCGCTGTTGATGTTGTAGTGAGGTTGTGTTGGTAATTCCCTGCGTCTGTTCCAGTAATTGTGATGTCTGTGATGGAGACTGTTTTCCCGGCGGCAGCTGTTTTTGAAGAAAAGGTGGCTGTTCCGCTCACGGTAAAGATATCTCCGGACACTCTGTCGTCGCTGTACACAGCAGTTGCGCTGGTGGTGGCGTCGTACACCTTCGTGTCTGCAACTGCGGTCACATTCAGGGTTCGTACGGTGATATCGGCCGTTGTGGTGGTGCTTGTGTTCTGTGTGTAGTTCGCCGCGTCTGTGCCACTAATGGTGATTGATGAGGCTGTGACTGTCTTGCTGGTACCGATGTTCTTGTTGTCAAACGATGCACTTCCACTGACGGTGAACAAGTCACCCGAAACACGATCATCGAGATAGGTCACCGACACAGATGTATTTCCGTTGTACACCTTGTTGCTGGCGGTGATGGTGACAGCCAACGGTCGCGCAGTGATGTTTGCCGTGGTGCTTGCAGTTGTATTGGGTGTGTAGTTTCCAGAGTCCGTTCCCGACAGCGTGATGCCGCTCGTAGAAACGGCCTTTCCTGTCCCAACCGTCTTAGAACTAAACGTTGACGTGGCAGAGTAGGAAAAGGTGTCACCACTTACTCTGTTGTCACTAAACGTCACCGATGCTGTTGTTGTGCGGTCGTACACCTTGTTCACGCCGGTTGTTGTGACCGTCAATGATCGTCGTGTGATGTTTGACGTGTTGGTTGCTGTTGTGTTCGGTGTGTAGTTGCCGGCATCTGTTCCCGACAGCGTGATACCGCTCGCGGTGACTGTCTTGTTGGTGCCGACGTTCTTGTCAGAGAATGTTGCTGTTCCACTCGCCGTAATGGAATCGCCAGAGAGACGCGTGTCTTGATACGTCACAGCAGCTGTATCTGTACCGTCATATGTCTTCGCTGTTGGAGTAATAGAAATCGTGACCGACCGCCGTGTGATATCGGACGTCGTTGTGGGCGCTCCAGAGATGGTGAGGGTGTAGTTGCTAGAGGTGGTTCCAGAGAGCGATGCTGCTGTGAGAGTGACCGCTTTGTTCGTACCCACGTTCTTGTCACCGTATGAAGCAGCGAGACCACTTAAACCCACTTTTGCAGCATTGTTTGCATCACCAGCAGGGACATTTTGAAGCTGTAACTGTGAAGAATCTGTGATGGATGATGTGACTCCGCGGTCGTACACCTTGCTAGACGCAACTACTAAGGCCCCACCAATGGTGAGTGGTCGCTGCGTGATGTTGGCGGTAAAGCTTGGCTGGGTCAGAGCGTAGTTATCAGCGTCTGTGCCAATAACCGAATAACCAGTCGTCGAGATGCCAATACCTGTTCCAACTGTTGCCTGAGCAAAAGTGAAAGTTGGCGTTCCCGACAACGTTGCATCATCGCCTGATTGCACATCGGAGAGACCGGCAGAAACAGGAAGCGTCACTTGAGACGTTGCATCGGTGGTGGCGTCATAGTGACGGTTGGCAACAGTGAAGGTTCCCGTCACCGTTAGCGGACGCTTTGTAATGTTCGCAAGTGCAGTCGCAGTGGTGTTGTAGTCGTAATTCCCAGCATCGGTGTTAGAAACTGAAATTCCTGACGCAGTCACCGTCTTGCCGGTACCAGCGTTTTTGTCACTAAAAGTATTAGTAGAGCTAAACGTTAATGCATCGCCTGAAATTCTGTTATCTGTGTATGCAACGGTTGCGGTGGTACTCGCGTTGTATACCTTGTTTGACGGCGTGATTCCAATTGTGAGAGAGCGCTTGGTGATGTCGGCGGTTGTAGTGGCCGATGTGTTGACGGTGTAGTTGCCTGAATCAGTGCTGGACAGTGAAATTCCACTGGCAGTGACCGTCTTGCCGGTTCCAACATTCTTGTCGCTGAATGTTGGTGTGCTGGAGATGACCAATATGTCGCCCGATACCCGATCATCGCTGTATGTCACTGATGCTGTTGTGGTTCGGTCGTACACCTTGTTTACTGCTGAGATTGTGACTGTAAGAGCACGTCGGTTAATGGTGGCCGTCGTTGTGGTCGACGAGTTTGGTGAATAGTTTGCGGCATCTGTTCCCGACAATGTGATGCTGCTAGCGGTCACTGTCTTACTAATTCCGTAGGTCTTGCTAGAAAAAGTGGCAGTTCCGCTAACTGTCAGTACATCTCCGGAAATTCGATTGTCGGCATAGAGCACTGATGCGGCTGCGTTTCCATCGTATGTTTTGCTGCTCGCCGTAATTGTCACTGCAAGTGCTCTTGCAAAAATTGTCGACGTTGCTGTTGCAGTCGTGTTGAAGGAATAGTTTGGGGCGTCCGCTCCGCTAATGGACATATTGGTAGCAGTCACTGTTCTATTCGTGCCCACGTTTTTGTCTGGGTAGGTGGGAGTACCAGAGACAGTAAGAGTGTCGCCGGAGATACGAGTGTCAGTGAAAGTCACAGTTGCATTGGCGGTGCCATCGTAGGTTTTGTTTCCCATCGTGAATCCAAGCGTGATGGGACGTTGTGTGATGTCCGCTGTTGTAGTGGGAGCTCCCGCGGTTGTAATTGTGTAGTTAGATGCGGTTGTTCCAGTGAGCGATGCTGTGGCAACGGTAACTGTCTTTGCTGTGCCCACGTTTTTGTTGTCGTATGTAGCGGTGAGTGATGCGAGTGCAACTTTTGCTGGATCATTGGCGTCACCGGCAGGAACGTTGACAAGGGTAAGCAGGGAGGTGTCGGTAATTGAAGCCGCCGTTGTCCGGTTGTACACCTTGGTGCTGGTAACGCTCAGCGTTCCACCAATTGTGAGTGGTCGTTGTGTGATGTTGGCGGTAAAGCTTGGTTGGGTCAAGACGTAGTTCGCTGCATCGGCGCCGACCACTGAGTACCCAGACGTTGTAATGGCGATTGAATTTCCCACTGTTGCCTGAGCAAAGGTGAATGTTGGTGTACCCGAAAGTGTTGCATCATCGCCAGATTGCACGTCGGAGAGACCTGCAACGGATGGAAGAGTGATTTGGGGAGTTGCGTCCGTGGTCGCGTCGTACTGACGGTTTGCAACGGTGAATGTGCCAGTCACAGTAAGAGACCTACGTGTGATGTTTGCAGCAGTAGTGGCCGTGGAGTTCTGTGAATAATTCGCAGCGTCAGTACCAGTCAGAGTGATGCCGCTTGCAGTAACTGTTTTTCCCGTTCCGAAGTTCTTGGAATCAAAGGTTGCAGTTCCGCTAATGGAGAATTGATCACCCGACACACGATTATCTGAGTATGTCACCGTGGCAGTTGTTGATGCGTTGTACACCTTGCTAGTGGCAGAAATTGTGACATTGAGCGGTCTCAGAGTGATGTCTGCACTGGCTGTGGGTGCACCTACCGTAGAGAGGACATAGTTGGACAGTGATGAACCAGTAAGAGACGCAGATGTCAACGACACAGTTTTGCCAGAGCCCACCGTCTTGTTTGCGTACTGTGCAACAAGGCCGGTGAGTGCCAACCGTGAGGGAATTCCTGCATCGGCACTGGCAACGTTGACGAGCGTGAGAGCAGAGGTGTCCGTAATGGAGATTGTCGTCGTGGAGTCGTAGGTCTTCGTTGATGGAACAACAAGTAATCCACCAATAGTGACAGTTCGAACCGTGATGTTTGAGGAAAGAGACAATTGAGTCAACGTGTAGTTCGAGGTATCGGCTCCTGTAATGGAGTATCCAGAACTTGTGATGGCTAGTGCTGTCCCCACACCCGCACTGGCATACGTGAAAACTGGAGTTCCGGTGAGAGTGATGTCGTCAGCACCTTGTACAGGTGAAACACCTGGGCTTGCAGGAACAGACACATTTCCCGTGGCATCTGTTGTGCCATCGTAAATGCGATTAGATGCCGAAAATACTCCCGTAATGGTGAGAGTCCGCTTACTAATAGTTGCTGTTGTTGTTGCTGTTGTGTTACCCAATACGTAGTTAGCGGAACTTGCTCCGCTAATGGCAATACCTGTTGCGGTGATGGTCTTGTTTGATCCCGCTGCTTTGTCTGCGAATGTGGCCGCGCCCGTAATGGTGAGAGTGTCGGCAGCAACTTTGTCACTGGAATAGCTGACAGTAGCGGTTGTGGACGCATCGTACGTTTTGCCGCCGCCTGAGATGGTGACAGTGAGAGTTCTTACCGTGATGTTGGCGGTGGTGGTTGCGGTTGTGTTGGGTGAATAGTTCGCCGAGTCGGTTCCGCTTAAAGAAATGCTGTTGGCGGTGACGGTGCGAGAAGTTCCCACGGCGGCCGAATCAAAGTTTGCGGTTCCACTAACGCTGAATGAATCCCCACTAATCCGATCATCGGCATACGTCACTGTTGCTGCTGTTGACCCGTTGTACACCTTGTCAGATGCTGTGATGCTGACGAGAAGGGGCTTTGCGGTGATATTCGCCGTGGTGGTAGCAGTGGTATTGGCTGTGTAGTTGGCTGAGTCGGCACCAGAGATAGAGATTCCACTCGCTGTCACTGTCTTAGATGTTCCAACGTTCTTGTTTGCAAATGATGCTGTTCCGGTAATTGTCACCGCATCACTGCCCACTTTGTTGCTTCCGTAGGTGACCGATACCGATGTGCCCGCGTCGTACACCTTGTTGGAAGCTGAGATCGTGACAGTCAATGATCGTTGTGTGATGTTTGCTGTGGTTGTGGCAGTGGTATTTGCTGTGTAGTTCGCAGCGTCTGTGCCCGAAATGGAAATTCCAGAGACGGAGACCGTCTTGTTGGTTTCCACAATTTTCGTTGCGTACGTTGCAGAGGTGTAGGCAAGCGTCACTGTGTCTGAAACAATCTTGTCGCTGGTCAATGTCACACTTGCAGTGGTCGTTCCGTCGTAGGTTTTGTTCACTCCCGTTGCTGTCACGGTCAAAGATCGTTGTGTGATGTTTGCTGTGGCGGTGGGAGCACCAGTTGTACTTAATGTGTAATTGCTGGCCGACGTGCCAGAGAGTGACGCCGAGAACAGCGAGACCGTCTTCGATGTTCCCACTGTCTTTGTTGCGTATTGTGCAACCGGCGACGAGAGAGCCAACTTTGCCGAGTTCCCCGCGTCTCCGGCGGGAACGTTGGCGAGTGTCAGTAAACCAGAGTTAACAAAGGTTGCGGCAAGTGTTCCGTCATACACCTTGGTGGAAGCAACCGACAATGTGCCACCAACAGTGACCGTGCGAATAGTGATGTTTGCCGACAGAACGGGCAAAGTCAGTGTGTAATTAACGGCATCGGTTCCAGTCAACGAGTAACCGCTCGTGGTGATGGCGAGTGCGGAGCCGATTCCAGATTGAGAGAACGCAAATGATGGTGTTCCAGACAGTGAAACAATGTCTGATCCTTGAATTGTTGCAAGCGTCGGGGAGGCAGGTGTCGTTACTGTCGCTGTTGTAGTGGCGTCGTACACCTTGTTTGAGGGCGTATAAGTGCCAGAAATTGTGAGAGCACGTTGGGAGATTGTTGCCGTTGTAGTTGCACTTGTATTCGGGGTGTAGTTAGCAGAGTCTGTCCCAGAGACTGTTATTCCAGTTGCAGTGATGGTTTTGTTTGCTGCTGCTGTTTTGTCGGCGTAGGTGGCTGTTCCGGACACAGTCAGAAGATCGCCGGAAATACGGTTATCGGTGTATGTCACTGATGCGGACGTAGTCGCGTTGTATGTCTTTCCACCACCAGTGATTCCAACAAGAAGAGAACGTTTGGCAATAGTGGCCGTAGTAGTAGCACTTGTGTTCTGAAGTGAGTAGTTGCTCGCGTCTGTTCCAGAGACTGTTATTCCAGTTGCAGTGATAGTTTTGTTCGCTGCTGCTGTTTTGTCGGCGTAGGTGGCTGTTCCGGACACAGTCAGAAGATCACCGGAAATACGGTTATCGGTGTATGTCACCGAGGCAGCCGTCAGTGCGTCGTATGTTTTTCCAGCACTTGTGATACCTACGGTAAGTGAGCGAGCCGTAATGTTTGCCGTCACTGTTGCCGTTGTGTTGTACGTGTAGTTACCAGAATCAGCGCCAGTAACTGAGATGCCTGTTGCAGTGATGGTCTTTCCGGTTCCCACACTCTTAGTTGCATAGGCCGCTGAACCCGAGATTGTGATGTTGTCACCGGAAATACGATTATCTGCATACGTGACGGTTGCCGTTGTTAGTCCGTCGTATGTTTTTCCTCCACCCGTGATTCCAATTGTCAGCGACCGGCTGGTGATATTTGCAGTGGTAGTGGCAGACGTGTTCGCCGTGTAGTTAGCGGCATCTGCTCCACTGAGTGTGATGCCATTTGCAGTCACAGTTTTCGATGTTCCAATTGCTTTTGAATCAAACGTCGCGGATCCGCTAACGGTGAAAGAGTCACTGGAAATTCTGTCGTCGCTATAAGTGACGCTGGCAGAGTTGTTTCCGTCATATGCCTTGTTGGTGGCGGCGATGGTGACGGCTAGTGACTTGGCTGTGATGTTTGCAGTGGCTGTTGGCGCCCCAGTTAAGGACAAGGTGTAATTAAATCGTGCGGTACCCGATAAGGATGCGGACGCGATTGACACAGTTTTTGCCGTACCAACGGACTTTGTCGCATAGTTCGCTACAACGCCAGACAGGGAAAGATTTGCAGCATCGGCGGAGACAACATTTGCCAGTGTCAGAGTGCTGGCGTCGGTAATGGTTGCAGTGACAGTTCTGTCGTACACGCGTGTTGCTGGAACTTGCAGTGTTCCACCAATTGTCACGGTTCGCGCAGTGATGTCTGCAGTAGTAGTTGCAGTAGTGGGGAAGGTGTAGTTAGCTGCATCTGCACCATTTCCAGTAATTCCCGAGATGGTGACGGTGAGGCCGGTTCCAATCCCGGTTTGTGCGAACAAAGCAGATGATGTCGAGATAGTTCCGAGGACATCGCCAGAGATACGCGTATCACTTGCAGCACTCACGGTGGCGGTTGCGGTTCCGTCATAGGTCTTGTGAGATGCGGTAAAAGTGATGCTGAGTGATCGCTTTGTAATATCGCCCGTCAAAGTTGGCTGTGTCAGCGAATAGTTGCTCGCGGTAGTTCCACTTAACCCGTACGCCACACTCGGTGTCACTGTTATGCCTGTACCGACAGAGGTTTGGTCATACGTAAACGTGGGGGACCCAGAGATTGAGATGGTGTCGCCACTAAGAACGCCGTTGAGTGTCGGCGTGCCAATCGCTGTCGCTGTGTTTGTTCGGTCGTATGTCTTGCTAAAGGTTGGGGGCGTAATTGTCACACTTTGCTGCGCGATGGTGGCCGTAGCAGTGGGAGCTCCAGAGAGGGTGATGTAGTAATTGCCAGCTTGCGCGCCAGTGAGTGTGGACGATGCCGTGACACTGACAGTCTTCCCAACACCTGCATTGGCATTTGCAAATGCAACAACCGGTACGAGCGACACATCATCTCCATCGAGAACGTCGATGAACCCAGGTGTGAGCGAGTTGGTGGCAATCGTTGCCGACGCCGACCGATCGTAGGTCTTGTTATTTGCGGTGAAGCTGCCGCGAATTGAAAATGCGCGCTGTTGCACGGTGATGGCAATCATGGTGTTCGTAGATTCGCCACTCTGTGCAGTTGCAACCACATACATCTGGTAGTTGCCGGCGTTCGGCCCGTTGTTCAACTGATTGAGAGTGAGAGTTGCGCCCGTGTTCGTTGCGTTTGAAAAGACTGCCGAAACATTGTTGGGCACTCCGGTCGTTGACCAAACGATGGGTCCGGTGGCGCCTTCGAGGTCGGCTGTGAGATCGAATGATGTGTCGCCCCAAATTCCATAGGACAAGACCACATTTGTGTTCGTCTGGTTAGTAATGACCAACGCGTAGATAGCTGAGGCGCCAGCCATCGCAACGATGAACAGTCCAAAGAGGGCAATTGACTTTCGAAAGGAGGGGCGCACGAACCTACGCCATGCAAAATGCCTCCTAGTAAGAGGTGCCCCCAAATCCACAAAAAGAGGCTATAGATGGAACATCTAATTACCCTATAGAGCCTGCAAATTAACGGAAATAGCGCCAATTACATCAGTGTCATTCGCAGTTCTTGACAGACAGTCTCAATAGGGTGCCGTGGGTGGGAATTCTCTCGTTACTCAAAGCCAAGAACGCTGAACGAAAAGCAAAAGCTGCAGCACTCGCTTATGGCACCGCGTACAGCGTGTGGAAAGAAGAAGACGACAAGCTCGCCGAATACATCACTGTTGTGCGTGACTGTGTCGAAGGCCGAATCAACGAACAACTTGTCGACCGTGGTGACTACGGATTCATGTTGAATGAAGACGAAATTCCCGTGGCGTACCTACCACTCGCGTTGTATTACGAAGCCGACGAAACCCACGATGAAGGTTCTGCCATGGTCACCACCGAACGCGTGTTGTATACCGGTGCTCTGGCAACGCGTGAATGGGTTTTCAAAAAACTCATCAGCATCACGCATTCACCCGCGGGGTACTCCGTGTTCGCCACAACAGGTGTTGGCACTCCAGGCGGTATTGCCTATGGCCCAGACGTTGCAACCGAAGTGCAATTTCGCATAGAACTTGGTGCAGCAATCGCTCGCAACAGACTTCCGCAGTATCTTGCCGAGTTGGAAGCCCAACGGGCTCAGCACGCCGGGCAAATGCCTGTCCCTTCGCCGCCGTCTGCATCAACAACCGCATAGACACTGGTTAGCCTTCGCACTATGCGTATTGGTGTTCTCACGGGTGGCGGCGATTGTCCTGGTCTCAATGCTGTAATCCGTGCCGTTGTTCGCAAAGCCATTAACGACCACGGCGACACCGTTGTCGGTTTTATGGACGCATGGGATGGCGTTTTGGAAAAGCGCACCATGGAACTTACTGTTGCGGCATTGGCCGGTATGTTGCCACGTGGTGGAACAATTCTGGGAACACGTCGAGGAAGTCCATTCGATTATCCCGACGGCCCGCAACGAGTGAAAGAAAACCTTCGTGAACTTGCTGTTGACGCACTCATCGTCATTGGCGGGAATGGTTCGTTATGGGTTGCATCAAAATTGCACAACGAAGTTGGACTGAACGTTGTTGTGGTGCCCAAGACAATTGACAACGACATTGAAGGCACCGATGTGTGCTTCGGATTCAACACGGCCGTGCAAATTGCTACCGATGCCATTGATCGTTTGCACACCACTGCAGAAAGTCACGACCGCGTAATGGTGGTGGAAGTGATGGGTCGTGACACTGGCTGGATTGCCACACACGCCGGAATTGCGGGCGGGGCTACTGCAGTTCTCATCCCTGAACGCCCATTCGACATCGATCACATTGCCGATGCCGTCAAGCGCAAGCACGCTCGCGGACGGTACGCATCCATTGTGGTGGTGGCAGAAGGTGCAGTACCTAAAGAAGGAACTATGCCGCAGCCGACATACGAGCTCGATCCATTTGGTCGACCTCGCCTTGGCGGAATCAGTGTTGAAGTGGCTCGCGCATTAGAAGAACGCACAGGGTACGAAACACGTGTGGTGCAAATTGGACATGTACAGCGTGGTGGCACACCAAACGCATTCGACCGAGTGTTGTGCACACGCCTCGGAATTGAAGCGGTCAGCACACTTCACGACGGCGTCACCAACATGATGGTTGCAGTGCGTAACGATGACATGGTGCGCGTGCCACTCAGCGAAGTGGTGGGCAAAACGCGGTATGTGGACTTGTCGTTGTACGACAACGTGGCCACCGTGTTCTTTGGTTAATCCGCGCTCACGGATTCATCAATCGTTTACTTATCGGCGTGAGCCAGATTGCTTGGCCTTTTTCGCAGCCTCGGCAGCCTTGCGTGCCTTACGTGCTTCACGCTTCGCGGCCTGTTCTGCTTCGTCTTTTTCAAGAACAACAACAGGGGCTGCGGTGCCGCCCATTGCGAACCGTTCGTCAGATGCAACCAATTCACGGAAGCCCTTCAATGAACGTGAGTACTGAATAACCATCAAGCGAACGGCCTCAAGTCCAAACTTCTCAATTGCTCGTGGCAGGAGCGCATTCAATTCATCAAGAGTGGGATCTTCAGAGGAATCACCTAGCTCTTCAATGGCCCACTGTGTGCAGGGCTCGGCCAAAATGACGCCGGCATCATGAGCCATGCGACGTTTTGCAATTCCCTCGCGCACTGCTGCGCCAAGAGTTGCCTTGTCGTCAAATGCGCCTTCTGCCAAACCAATGATGCGGGCAAAGCCGTCTTTCAAATCACCTTCAAGTGCAGAGGCAAGGTCGGCAAGCACCGAGTCCTCAAGGTTTTCAAATGCTGCGCTATAGCGGCGGTCGAGAAGAAAGCGATCTTTTTCGTCGGTCATGGCGTGCCTTTCAGAAGTACCCCGCAAGGCTAATTGGTAGAACCCAAAACGAAGCGGTACTCGCCGGTTATCGCAGTAAAACCTGCACTTCTTTCACATGTGCGGTAATGGGAAGAGAGGTGCGAACGATGGGCAATGGGCTTCCAATTCCCAGATTTGAGGTCCATGACACGTTCCACGTGATGGTGGCTTGCGCGGAATAGGTGCCAGAACGGCGCGTGTGTGACGCTGATGAATATGTGTATGAACACGGCGATTCACCTGTGTCACGAACACGTGCCGACCACGCACGACCTGGCCCCACACATCGAACAGTGTCATTTCCGTCTCCGGGGGTGTAACTCAATTGATGAGGTCGTGCGGTGACCGTGACAGATATTGGGCCAACGGGAGTAACAACCCAAGCAGTGAGTCGAATTGGTTTCCATAGTGAACGTGGCACCCAGAACCACATATCGGAGTTCACCACCATGTCTGTTGCCGATGGTGCGGTGCGTACCAACAACATGTTGATAGCGCGCGATACGCGAGAGCGAACACTTTCTGCGACACGACCCGGCGCATCGTTTCGAATCCAGTGATACGAGACAATTCGGTTGTCACATGCTTGGAACACCAATGTCTCTGTGTGCGACACGTTTCCGTTTGTCACTGAGATGGGTTGAACACCCGACACGGCTTCCCAGACACACGCAGAATCGGTGGGTGGGGAGTCGAATCGCACCTCTGCCGTCAAGATGTTGTCGCTCACAGACCCATCGCCACTGGCACCGGCATGCGCGGGCTGTGGAAAAGCGAAACCCCCCACACTGGTGGTAGCAACAACAAGAACGCCCACCGCAATGGTGTGGCAGCGAGACAACAATTGTGACCAGAGCATGGTGAAACCCCTTGATTTCATTGGCCCAAATGAGCCTGTGAGACATGGAGGGAAAGCATGACGAATGACGCACCAAATGTGCAGTCACGTCCAGGTGGTGGTGAATGTGTACGCCGATAGCATTCGTTAACCCCATTTCGGGAGGCATTAGCCGAAAGCGATTGGTGTCCATGACCCAGCAGCACCCTGAACTTGCGCAAGAGCAGGAGTACATCCTGTTCGCCTACGAATGCCTCGAGGCAAGCCGTACGGGCGCTATGAAAATCAGAGAGCTCACCTCTGCCGGACCTGGTGGAACATTCCAAGCACGGCTTGAACGCAACGTGTTTGACGAAAACTTGGTGCACCGTCTCGAACAACTCGATCTCGGCGATGCTGCGTTGGTGTTCGGCCGCATCGATCGTGTTGCGGAAAACGAAGTGGTAGAGAACTTCCACATCGGCCGTCTCGCCGTCGCCGATTCGAACAGAGAACCTGTTGTTGTCGACTGGCGCGCACCAGTTGCCGAACCGTTTTATCGCGCCACCGGTCGCGAACCCATGGGTCTATTGCGTCGCCGTCACTTTGTTGTTGAAGGCGCAAAACTGCTAGCGCTAGAAGACGAATTGTTTGGCGAAGGTCACCTGGGCATTGGTCAAGACGATGGTCTTGCCGAAGACAGCCCACGCCAAGGTCTGCGCGGATACAGCACACTTCTCACTGCATTGGGCCGCAGTCGCACTGGTCAGTTGGGCGACATTGTTGCCACTATTCAGGCCGAGCAAGACGAAATCATTCGTTCGCCGCAAGGTGGCGTGTTGGTGGTGCAAGGTGGTCCGGGAACGGGCAAAACAGTTGTGGCACTCCACCGCGCTGCGTACTTGTTGTACACGCATCGTTTTCCATTGGAAGACCAAGGTGTGTTGGTCATTGGGCCAAACCGTGTGTTCCTTCGCTACATCGAACGCGTGTTGCCGTCGCTTGGTGAAGCAGGTGTCGAACAAGTCATCCTTGCCGACCTTGTTCCCGACGTGCAGTTTGGCGGAAAAGAACCGTCACATGTTGCGCGCGTGAAGGGCCAGAAGAAAATCGCTCGCGTTATCGATAAAGCAATTTCAGATCGCGAACGTCCGCTTCGCGAAGATTTGGTGTTGCCCTACGGCACGTCATACGCACGTCTTAGCGTTGAAGAAAGCGTTGCCATCGTCAAGTCGGCGCGCCGGCGATATCACCGTCACAACCAGGCACGTCGTTTTGTGGAAAACGAAGTATGGGCCGCAATGGCTGCATCCGTTCGCTTTGAAACAGACCCAGAAGATGTGCGCGATGCACTTCGTGAAAACGTAAATATGCGTGCTGCTTTAGAGCGCATGTGGCCGTTGTTGTCACCCGCACAATTGCTGCACGACCTTTTCGGGTCAAAAGCATTGTTGAAGTTGGCAGCAAACGGAATTATTCCCGAAGCCGATTACTTGGCGTTACATCGCGAACGTTCCAACAGCGTGGAAGATGTGCGTTGGACTAACGCCGATGCTGCTTTGTTAGACGAAGCTCGTTTCTTGCTGGGACCAAAGCCCCGCCGCAACGGAAAAGTTGACGAGGCCGATGAAATTCGCACCTACGGACACATTGTGGTGGACGAAGTGCAAGACCTCACGCCCATGCAATTGCGTATGGTCACGCGTCGTTCTCTGAGTGGCTCAATGACTGTGGTAGGCGACATCGCACAGGCCACCGGACCACTTGCACCAAATGAGTGGAGCGATGTTCTCGACCATCTGCCTTCACGCAAAGCGCCTCGCATTGTTGGTTTGTCGGTGGGCTACCGCATCCCATCGCAAATTATGGAATTGGCCGACAAGGTGATGTTGGCCGCAACACCTGGTTTGCGTGCACCACGCAGCGTTCGCGATGGCGACGAACTGCCGGTCATTACTCAGGTTCCGCAACACGAATCACTCACCGAAGCAGTTGCTCGCCGCGCCGGAGAACTTGTTGCTCGCGGTGATGGTCGTGCTGCTGTTATTTGCCCAGATCACATGGTGGACGACGTATCCAATGCATTAAGCGCAGCGTCGTTGCCACATGGTCGCGCACAAGCCGCTGGATTAGATCAAGGTTTGTCCATTGTTCCGGCCAGCGTTGCGAAGGGCTTGGAACTAGACGATGTCATTGTGGTGGAACCAACGGACATCGTTGCCGAAGACCCTCAGGGTTTGCGCTTGCTGTATGTAACGCTCACGCGTTCAACACGCAGCTTGTCGGTGGTGCACAAGTTGCCCCTTCCCGACGCAATGCGTTAGACGATTGGCGGATTCGCTGGTTTGTCAAGTGTTGCTTCGAAATGGCGTATTTGCCTAAAGAACAACACAGCAAAAACGACACCAGTCAGGGCAATAACATTTCCGAAGATGGACAAATTGCTGTAAGCCAACAGATCCTCAAAAGTCTCCGAATCTGACATCAGGCCGTCAGCAATACTCACGAGTGTTGTTCCGACGATGTAGGGCCACCACCATAAATTTAAGAATGCGATTCCACGTGAGCGGTTATTCTTGTCAGCGTTAGCGATGTCTAGATAGAACAAATAGCAAAGAATTGCATTGGCAAAAGGGATAAACCAACTTCCGATTGCCATGCCATTTGACATTCGTACGGAACTGCCAGCCCGTCGGATCTTTTTTATAAGTCTGAATGTATAGATGATAAGGAGAACAAAAATTGCAATTGATACGAACGCACCGAAGAGTGAAAATAAAGAAACAGCATTCTCCGCCGAAGTTGCCCTGTCTAGAACTGAGTCGTCAATGCTGACAGTTAGATCTGAGTAGCGTTGACTGCGAACAATTTGAGAGATCATCTCGGCGATACCTAAGACGCCAGCGATCAGGAAAAGTATCCATAGAGAGGTGTTGAGTTTGCTCAATTGAGCTCTGGTGACTGGCGGTGGCGGTGGAGCAAATGAGGAATCGGGCATGTCGATTTGCTAGCAGACAAATGGAACGTCGTGTGGGTTTTACGTTTGAGCATTGGCCCGGTAACAGGTTGCTTGAAGAAACGAATTGGCGACGAGCGCGTTTACTTCAGTAGTTCGGGAAGCGATTCGCGCAAGAGAGACAAGAAGCGGGCTGCTTTGTCTGCATCGGCAGGGCGCTTGCGTTCGGTAGCAGTACGAACCAAGTCGACAATGCGCTGTACATCTCCGTCAAGGCCGATGACGCCACTTGCTTCTGTTTGCGGCCTTAACACTTCCCAAATAGCAAGTACTTCTGCATATGTTTGCTTGTACGCAGACGAGTCGGCATCAACAATCTTTTGACCAAGTCCAACAATTGTGGTGTCCAACTGTTCCAACAACTGTTCAATATCGCCAGTTGGTGCGGCAATTGTTGTGGTGGTGGATTCTGCGGGAACTGTTGTGGTGAGATCTCCGATGATTTCTGTTGCACACGACGACAACACAGTCGTGCACGCAAGCACGACAACAGCAAACCGGGGGAATGATCTCATGGAACCGTTATACCGTGACGAGAATTCGTTCGGTGGCAAACTTCTCCACAACAATGTCGTGACCTTCGACCGACAAGGTCATATCGCCCTTGTCGTTAGTGGTGGACACTTGGCCGCTCATGCCAGGCATGAGGTTTGTGTTCTCCAAGAACTCCAACATTCCCGGTGAGAATTCCAGCTCTTCCGGAATGCGTGAAACGGTGAACGACTGACCCGTATTCAACTTCGACAACGACACTGCTGGTGGCGCTGCATACCCCGAACCAGGAATGGGGTTTCCGTGTGGACATGTGGTGGGGTTGCCAAGTTTCTGACGCATGGCTTCTTCCACAGCGTCTGACATGACATGTTCCCAGCGACCCGCTTCTCTGTGCGCCAACGCCCACGACAATCCCAAGATGTCTGTCATGAATCGTTCAGCAATTCGATGACGACGCACCACGCGTTGTGCCAATTCTTCTCCTGAATCGGTGAGGGTGATGTGGCCATCGGTGACCAGAATGAGGCGCTCTTCGGTGAGGCGCTTAATCATTTCAGAGACCGATGGGCGAGAGACACGGAGGCGATCGGCAATGCGGGCCTGAATGACCTCCAGATTGTCTTCGCGCAATTCAAAGATGCATTCGCAATATTCCTCGAAGGCGGGGTGATGTTCTCCGGGATTTGGCATGGCTCCATTCTACTCCTGGCACATGTAGTGGGTACCCTGCGTGCATGGCAGATCACAAAGTGCTTGAGGCGTTTTCGCCTGCAGTACGCGAATGGTTTGCCACGTCTTTCCCCGAACCAACACCGCCCCAGGTGCAGGGCTGGCCGGCCATTGTTGGCGGTGCACACACACTTATTTGTTCGCCTACTGGAAGCGGAAAAACTCTCACCGCATTTCTGTCCAGCCTCGATCAACTCATCACCACCGAAGCACCACCTGCCAAACAACGCACGCGTGTGCTGTATGTCTCACCGTTGCGTGCACTTGCATTCGACGTTGAAAAGAACCTGCGCGCGCCACTGGCCGGAATCGGTTTAGCGGCTGAACGTCTAGGTGTTCCGTTCAATGAACCAGTGGTTGCTATGCGCACCGGTGACACATCGGCGAAAGAGCGTCAACAACTTGCGCGCAAGCCACCCGACCTTCTCATTACAACGCCCGAGAGTTTGTATCTCATGCTCACGTCGTCGGTGCGTGACACATTGGTCAATGTCGACACTGTCATCATCGACGAAATTCATGCACTCGCGCCCACCAAGCGTGGTGCGCATCTCATGCTCACGTTGGAGCGTTTAGAGGAAATCACGAAGACTCCACCACAACGCATTGGGTTGTCGGCAACGCAGCGTCCATTAGAAGAGGTGGCGCGTTTCCTTGGCGGTCAACAGAACGGTCAACCGCGTCCTGTCACCATTGTCGATACTGGTGTTCGCAAAACACTCAATGTGTCTGTTGTTGTTCCGGTGGAAGACATGTCAGACATGGGGCAACTGTCTGCACCGGGCGAACTCACGTCGGGTCCAGCAACTGCTGCACTCACGCCGCGACGCAACAGCATTTGGCCAAGCGTGTATCCGCGCGTCTTGGAACAAATTCTTCAGCATCGTTCCACCATCATTTTTTGTAATGCGCGTCGACAAGCAGAACGTCTTGCTGCACACCTCAACGAATTAGCGGCCGAACAAGGAATTGGTGTTGATCCCGATACGGGTGCATTGCGCGATGAGTTAGTCAAAGCACACCACGGTTCGCTGGCGCGTGAACAACGAGTTGTTATTGAAGACGCGTTGAAGCGTGGTCAACTGCGCGCCATCGTTGCCACCAGCAGTTTGGAACTGGGTATCGACATGGGTGCGGTCGATCTTGTGATTCAAGTGGAGTCACCTGGCGCAGTCAGTAGGGGACTGCAGCGCATTGGTCGTGCAGGTCACAGTGTGGGTGAACCCAGCTTTGGCACCATTTACCCCAAGCACCGTCACGACTTATTGGAAACCGCAGTTGTCGCTCGCCACATGTTGGACGGAAAAATTGAAACGACGCGATATTTACGCCAACCACTCGACGTGCTTGCCCAACACATCGTGGCGCATCTTGCCATTACGGGCGAAACAACCGTCGACAAAGTTGCGGCCATGGTGCGTCGTTGCGCTGCATTCGCAGACCTGGACGATTCCGTCTTCACCAGCGTTCTCGACTTGTTATCGGGTCGTTACCCCAGCGAAGAGTTTTCTGAACTTCGCCCGCGCATTGTGTGGGATCGTCTTACCGGAACACTTCGC
>Ga0315899_10001090_pt1 | contig 31408 bp, 33 predicted proteins | sample LakEriMetagenome_2_FD_203518 | JGI IMG/M metagenome (GOLD analysis project Ga0315899, IMG submission 203518) | Freshwater fungal communities from buoy surface, Lake Erie, Ohio, United States - Buoy 4 MA112 | ecosystem: Environmental > Aquatic > Freshwater > Lake | place: USA: Lake Erie, Ohio...
TGCGGCCCCGTGAGGATCTGAGTGGAGCGGGGGGCTGGGAACCGGGTGTCGTTACTCGGATTCGAGGCACCGGCTGGACTGGAGCGCTGGTCTGATCGGGGAGGTTCTGGGGGTTCGCATTCCGAATCGAGCACCCAGTGGACACCTGGTCTCGCGTCCGATGGGTCGTCACAAGTCCCGTCGGCCTGTCCCGGTAGGACCGACGGGACCCTTAGAGTAGCCAGAGCGATCTCATGCCCGAGAGGACCCGGCAGCCATGGCTCAACGCACCCGACTGGGAGACATTCTTCGCCCCCTGAACTCCGAGTACGGCAAGGTGGTTCCCGGTTGGGGCACCACGCCGGTGATGGGTGTGGCCATGCTCCTGTTTCTCGTCTTTTTGCTGGTGATTCTTCAGCTCTACAACAAGTCGCTGCTGCTCGAAGGCATCAACGTCAACTGGAACGGCCTCAGCTGAGGCCGGGCCCTGTCCCGGGTCTACCGGACCCTCCAGCCCACTCCCCATGAACGTCTTCGGCATCGGCCTCCCGGAGATGGCGGTGATCGCCGCCATCGGTCTTTTGGTGTTCGGTCCGAAGCGACTTCCTGAGCTGGGAAAGACCCTCGGCAAGACCCTGAGGGGCTTCCAGAGCGCGTCCCAGGAGTTTGAGAAGGAGTTCCGCCAGGCGGTAACTCCCGAATCGGAATCCTCCGGCGCCCAAGCCATCGCTTCAGCCGCTGCAGTGCTTTCCGTCTCTGCACCGACCACGGAGCCTTCTCCTTCGCTCCAGGCGATCACCCCTGGGATGCCCACGACTTTGGTGTCTGCTCCCGGGTCTGAGCCGACCTCAGGCACCATGCCGGTTCCCTTGGCGAGCGATCCTTCCGACAGCTGAGCGGCGGGGGTTCTCCTTGGATCTCCAGATGCTCGTCGGCCTAGGTAATCCGGGCAGCCGGTACGCGGAAACCCGCCACAACGTGGGTTTTATGGTGCTGGAGCGCCTGGCGGCCGTTGAATCGGCACCATTCCGTAACCAGCCCCGGCTTCAGGGATTGTTAGCCGAAATCGGCAGCGGCCCGCAGAGGTTGCGATTGCTGATGCCCCAGACCTACATGAATGAGAGCGGCCGCTCGATCCGCTCCGCCCTCGACTGGTTCCGGCTCGAACCCAGCCAACTGCTGGTGTTGGTGGACGACATGGACCTTCCCTTTGGCCGGCTGCGGCTGCGGGCCTCCGGCAGCGCCGGCGGCCACAACGGCCTGCGCAGCACGATTCAGCACCTGGGCAGCCAGGAGTTCGCCCGGCTGCGGATCGGCATCGGCGCCCCGGCTCAGGAGCCCCAGGAGCGGAAGGCCCGCACGGTGGGCCACGTGCTGGGTCGCTTCAGTAGCAGCGAGCGCCCAGTGCTCGATGCGGTGCTCACGGAAGTGATTAGCGGCATCGACCTGATCCGCCGCCTCGGGATCGAGCGGGCCGGCAATCGTCTCAATGCCTTCCGGGCCGAGCCCGTCGCCACCGCCCCGTGAGCCGGTTGCCCACCACCACGGCGCGGCTGCGGGTGCTGCATCAGAGCTTTAGTCCAGCCCTGCTCGAGGGGGAGGTGAACGCCGGTAGCTTCCAGTGGACCTTTCGCTGGGCCTTCGATCGGGGCGAGCTGAGTGTGGAGCCCTCCCTGGGTCGCGCCCTGATCCAGGACGCATTGCTCCGCTTTCTGCTCAAGGCCGATTACCAGCTGGAGCCTGGCGGCGACTACATGTTCACGGTGCGGGCGGCCTTCTGAGCCCCAGGCCCGGCCCCCGCGGCCCGCTCCAGCGGCTGGCCCAGCCAGCGCTCCAGCAGCAGTTGGGCCACCACGTCGTCCCAGTCGCGGGGGGGCTGGCGCATGCCTTCGGGAAGCAGGCACTGCCAGCCTCGGGCTGGCTCCAGCTGCCAGTAGCGCCGCCGGGCGGCCAGGGTGGAGCCGTGTTCGTCCACCAGCAGGAGCGGCAGCTCTCCAGCCAGCCGCTCCAGCCAGCTGCGGCTGCTTGTGCCATCGCCCAGCACCACCACCGCCAGCTTCAGGTCACGATGCCAAGTCAGCAGCCGCTCCCGGCAGGGTCCGGGAGGAAGCACCAGGGCCTCCTCGATGCGGCGACGCTGGGGGTCGGTGCGGATCAGCCCGCATTTGCTGCGGCCCGGGTCGAGGGCCGCCACCACGCCCCTGCCCTGGGGATCCAGAGGATCGACTCCGATCAGGGCCCCAGGCTGTGTCATGGGGCAGCGGGCCTCGGGCCGTTCGTCTGGTTACGGCCCACCCAGCGCAGTTCCACCGCAATCGGATCGGGGGTGTCGGCGTTGCGCACCGCCACCGCCTCCAGGGTGGCCTTCTGCCCAGCCGGTCGGTCCGCCAGAGCCCGGCCCAGTTCGGTGAAGTTGTTGCCGTCCACCTGCAGACCATCCACCAGGGTTCCCTGCCGCTGGACCCTGGAGAAGGCGGCGGCCAGGAGCAGATTGAGCCGGCTGCGGATCTCGTCGCTGCTGCGTTCATCCCCCTCCAGGGCGGTGCGGGCCAGCACATCCCCTTGGCGCACCACCGGTCGGTTCGGACGCAGGTCGGGGAAGCCCACCACCCGGCCTTCCCCCCGCAGCACGTTGGCGGCCGAGCGGATCGTGATCACCCAGGTGCCCGAGGTGCCGAGCATGGTCTGGAGGCGTTCGATGTCGCTTTTGGGCACCAGCAGGATCTGGCGGTCCGCGGGGCGGTCGGGCAGGAGCAGCCGGAAGGCGGCCAAATTGGCCTGCTGGAGCAGGGCATCGATCACATCCTTGGCCTGACCGTTGCGCTGGAGTTTCACCCGCACCGTGGCCAAGGGCTGGCCACTGGCGATCACCACGTCGCCGCGGCGCAGGGCGATCACGTTGGTTTCCAACTGTTTCAGTTCGGCCTCGCCGGCGGAAATGCGCTGGCGCACCCCCTTGAGTTCAGCCTCATTGCGGCGGATCTCGGCGTCGCGGCCCTTCACGTCACGGTTGAGCCGCTGGCGCTCGCTCTCCAGCCGGATCCGTTCCCGCTGAAGCGGCTGCAGTTCCTGGCGCAGGCTGTCCACCCGTCCCTTGGTCGAGCTGAGCTCCTGCTGCACCTGCTGCCGGCGCTGCACGGCCTCTTGTCGTCCCTGCTGGGCCTGGCGGCGGCCCTGTTCCGCCCGCTGCACGTCGGCACGGCTACGGGCCAGCTCGCGGCGGTTTTCTTCCAGGTCGGCCTGGCTGCGCGCCAAGGCGGTGCGGCTGTCGCGCAGGCGGGCCTGGATCTGATCCAGTTGAAACAATCCCACTCGCAGCTGGTTGCTCACCAACAGCATCAGGCCGAGGGAGATGGCGCTGATCAGGCTGCCCGTGAGGGCCGTGATCACCACGGCGGTCTTGCGGGGTCTGAGGTTGAAGAGGCTGAGCCGAGCCTTGCCCACCTTGCTGCCCAGCCGGTCGCCGAGGGTGGAGAGCACGCCGCCTAGCACCAGCAGCGCCACGATCAGCAGCCAGCCCGACACGCCCTGCTCCAATTCAAAACCAGTATCCCCGAGGAACGAACCGCTGTCGGGCCCGTCTCCGTCGTTCAGGCGTCGATCGCGGGGATCCGGACAACGCCGAGATCAGCGTGCTTGGGCGGTTGTGGCCCCGGGATGGGGGCGGCTGCGACCCGCGATCAGCTGAACCGTTTGGCCAGGGCCACTGGGTCGAACACGGTGATTTTCTTGCGGTCGATCTGCACCAGACCGTCGTTGCGCAGGTCTCCGAGCAGTCGTGTGATCGTGACCCGGGTGGAGCCGATCGCTTCGGCGATCGCCTGGTGGGAGAGGCGCAGGTCGATGGTGATGCCCTCGTTGCTGGGAACGCCGAAGTCGCGGCAGAGCACCAGCAGGAAACTCACCAGCCGCGAGCTCATGTCGCGATGGGTGAGAGTTTCGATCATGGTTTCGGTCTGCAGGATGCGGGAGGAGAGGCCCTGCAGCAGCAGCAGCCCGACGCTGGCGTCCTGCTCAATGGCCCGCCGCACCGAGGTGGCCGGGGCCGTGACCATCTCCACCCGGGTGAAGGCGATCGCGTGATAGAAGCGGTCTGAGCGCTGGCCGGTGAGTAGGGAGAGCACTCCGAAGAGGCTGTTTTCTCGCAGCAGGGCCACGGTGATCTCCTCCCCCGATTCGTAGACCCTCGACAGCCGTACCGCACCGCGCCTCAATAGGTAGACCCGTTCGGCGGGATCACCGGGGAAGAAGATCGTTTTGCTGCGTTCGATCGTTTCCACGCTGCTGCCCGATAGGCTGCGAATCACTTCAAGCAGCGTGGGGCCTGGGGACACGGCAGTTCCGGTGGACGCCACGGCCCCCGGAGACCCGCTGGACGGGGTGCTCGCAAGGCGGCTAAATCCGCGCGTGGCGCCGACCATGGGGCAGGTACGGGAATCTGGAAGCTAAGGATCGTCTTGCCGCTTCCTTGTAGCGAATCACACTGTTTGCTCCCCTGGGCGTTTCGCCAGCACCTGCCGCTGCCAGGTCTGAAGTTGGCTGATGCCCGTGGGGGCGAGGTTCAGCACGGTCGGGAGCGCTTCCCGAGGGCCCCGAGATCGAGGGCAGCCCGCAGGCTGCGGCTGATCAGGCGCTGATCTCCTGGCTGCGGTTCGAGCGCTTGAGCAGCTCCCTGGCCTGTCGGCTGGGGGTGGAGGCCGGCAGCAGGCGGCATTCGGCATTCAGCCTGCCGAGGCCCGAGCACCGGCGCCAGTGGGGCACCTTCACCTCCAGGCAAACGCTGCAGTGCACGCGGGTGTGCCTTGGCAGCTCAGGGGGCGGAAGCCGTTGGTCCGATGGTTCCAGGTTGGTCGGCTCCAAGCCGGCCCGGGGCTTCGCTGCTGTTCGGAAGCTTTCGCGACGGATCCACCAGGGGTGGTGTTCTCAGCTTGCCTGGGCCGCTACATTCAGTTCACGGGGTCCGGATCCGATCCGATCACCACCCGACGAACCCGCCCGCCCAATCCTTCTGGAATCCAGCTTCCATCGCCTCGCCAGCGATCCCGTTGAGGGGTTTTTGGCGGTGTGGGGGTCGGGTTGCTGTTGTTCCTCTATCCCTCGTCCATGACCGCCAGCCTTGCCAGCCATCGCCACAGCCCCAGGGGCGAAGCCGGTGGTCGGCGGCCTCCCCTGCGGCTGGTGCCTCGGCCTGAGGGACTGCTGCAGATCCACACCGCCCCTTTCCGCGGCAGCTTCGCGGCGGTGTTCAGCCAGGCCTTACGTACGGCGGGCCTGGGCAGCCGGGTGCTGATCAGCCAGTTCCTCAAGGGCGGCGTGGACCAGGGCGTGGAGGGCTCGCTCTGGCTCTGTGGGCGGCTCCAGTGGCTGCGCCCGGCCACTCCCCATTGCCTGGAGGTGGAAGCGGCCGCCTTGGCGCCCAGCGTCGCCGATTCCGCCGTTGCGCCCAATGCCACCGATCTCGCCGCCACCGACCCCCGTGAGGCCGTGCAGGCCGTGTGGGCCTACAGCCGCGACCAACTGCTCAGCGGTGCCGTGGATCTGCTGGTGCTCGATGAACTGGGGCTGGCGGTCGAACTCGGCTACCTGCCGGCCAACGAGGTCACCGACACCCTGGAGCGACGCCCCGCCCATCTGGATGTCATCCTGACGGGCCCCTCGATGCCCGCGGCCCTGATGGCGATGGCCGACCAGGTCACCCAGCTGCGTCGCGCCCCTTAGGTCCCACCGCCGGCCGCTCCCCTCCAAGCCGATGCTCAAGAACGACCGCTGGATCAACGAGCAGGCTGCCGCCGGCCTGCTGGAGCCGTTCCAGGCCACCCTGGTTCGCCACCTCGATCCCGAGACGCGCAGCGGGCCGGTGCTCAGTTTTGGGTGTTCCTCCTACGGCTACGACCTGCGGCTTTCGAGCAAGGAATTCCTGATCTTCCGCCATGTCCCCGGCACGGTGATGAACCCGAAACGGTTTAATCCGGCCAACCTCGAGCCCGCACCGTTGCATCGTGATGAGGATGGGGAATACTTCATCCTGCCTGCCCATTCCTATGGCCTGGGGGTGGCCTTGGAGCGCATGAAGGTGCCGCCCAACATCACGGTGATCTGCCTGGGCAAGAGCACCTATGCCCGCCTCGGCATCATTGTGAACACCACGCCGGCCGAGGCCAGCTGGGAGGGCCACCTCACCCTGGAATTCAGCAATTCCTCAGGCGCCGATTGCCGCATCTATGCCAACGAGGGCATCTGTCAACTGCTCTTCTTCGAGGGCGATCCCTGCGACACCACCTACCAGGATCGGGCCGGCAAATACCAGCACCAGCCGGAGCGGGTGACGCTGGCGAAGGTGTGAAGCGAGGGCCTGCACCGCGCTCGGTTGGCCATGACCGCTGAGGCCATCGCACAGGTAGGGATCAACCTTGGCCAGCCCCGTTGTTCTCCCCAGCGGTGAAGGGATTCCTTGCGATCAGAGCCGTGAGGCCCAGCTCCTGCCGCCATTCGGCCAGGGGCCGTTCCCAGGCCACTTCCCACCGCTGGGCCAGCAAGGGGCTCCTCGTGCTGGCTCCCAACTCGAGTCCATAAGCGATCGCTAGGCCCACATCCACCCCGGAGGCCCCAGGGGTTTCCGCCTCGTGAACGCGATGGATCAGGTCGGCGGCCAGCAATAGGGCGGTGCCGGGCCAGCGCAGCTGTTCGGTGGTGAGGCCATTGAGGGCCGCTTCGCCGGCGAGGGTGGTGGGGCAGCCGCTGATGGCGTGCCACACGTCGTGGCAGGCGCGGATGCGCCGCTGCAGGTAGATGGCATCGCCATCAGCCCCCGGAGGAACCTCTGGTGGCGGCAGGGGTTTTAGGCCCTGGTCGGCCAGCAGGTGGCCGTAGGCATGGCCCAGGCTTCCCGGTGGCAGGGAGGCGAGCTGGGTTGCATCGGGCCAGGGACCCCAGTACCGCTCCCTCACCAAGGGTGCGATGGCGGGGTCGGCCTTCAGGCGGTCCCGGGCGGCGGCGGCGGCCGGCGTGGCGTAGCTGGCGTTGAGCAGATCGAGGGCTTGGGGCACGTCGCCGGGATCGCTACACAGCGCGAGCATGTCGGCGGTGAGGCGCCGGAGTTGCGTGCTGAGGCCGTTGCTGAGGCCTTGTCTGGAGAGCGCTGCCATGGGCTATCTCAAATCTTGGCAGATCATCTTTGGAGGATCTGACGCCAGCCGATGCGCAGCGTTGAGGTGAAGGGATTAAGGAGGGCCATGGCCGGCGCCTCAACCAGGTGGAAGCCGACGCTACTCTTTGCCAAGTTACCTCGCATTGAAAGCAATGAGATAGGGATTTGCAGGCTTTTCGGCTCAAGAAGCATGGAATGTGAATGCCGTTTCGTTCCGCGCTTTGGTGAGCGTTGGCGGTGAGCATGGCGTGATAACGAATCCATGTTCAGGGCGCCAGCCGCGCCTTGTGCAGCCGGCTCTTCTCATACCAGGTGGCGAACTGCGGCGCCCAGGCCACCAGGTGGGGCCACATCAGATCGCAGAGCTCGCGGATCTCCTGCTGGGCGTCGAGCTTCGCCCGCAGATCCAGGAAGTGCAGGAAGGCGCGCAGGCTGAAGCTCACCACGAAGTGCTGGCGGTAATCGAAGGGCAGGATGCCGCGGGCGTGCTCCTCGGCAAAACCGGCATCGAGTAGCTCGGCGTAGCGCTCGGCGGCGGCGCGGCAGAGGGCAAGATCCTTGGCCCGTTCGTCTGCGCTATAGGCATACTTCTTGCCCTGCCGATCGCTGTAGTCGCCCACGGGTCGTAGGTAGAACACCTCTTCGAGTTCCAGCTCGCCCTTGGCGGCCTTGCGGATGCGATCGCCGGTGTAGCGCATCGATTGCACATCGAAGCTCACGCCCACCCGGTGGGTGCGGGCCTGCTGCATCACCGAATGGGGAAACCAGCCCACGTTGAGCACGATCTGGGCGTGCTCCAGCGGCCCGTAGTGGCCCCGCTCTCCGGCCAGCAACCGTTTCACGCAGATCTCGCCGGCCCGCTGTTCATCCGGCCAGTTCGTCCGGTCATCGGCCACGAAGCCCTCGCTGTAGTCCTGGTGCATGCCGGCATACACGCACTGCTGGGGGTTGGGCGTGGCGGCGATCAGGTCGACCCGGAAGCGGGGATCCATGGTGGACAGGGCAGGGCGAGCAGGAAGGGGTGATGGAGGGCTCCGCTCAACCGTGGCTGCGGGGACCGATCGCGGCACGGCGGCCGGGCTGGGCGGATGGCGGGCTGTCGGCGATGGCCGATGCCGTGGCTCCGGATCCGTCCCGGGTGGCGGCATCGCTGCCCGCAGGACGGTCGGTTGCCCCGGACGGGCCACTCCCAGCGCCCCCGCCGCCGGAGGCTGCGGGGGCGCCTGGGGCCTCTTCGAGGCTGCTGGTGGCACCAACCCCGACCAGCTGCGGCAGGGGCCTGGCCTCCACCAGGGCCGTGGTGAGGGCCTCCAGTTCCTCAGGGCGCCGGGCCCCGATCGAACGGCCCACGGAACGGCCGCCGGCATCGAACAATTCGAGCTGGGGGATGCCGTTCACGGCGTAGCGCTCCAATTCCGGTTGCCAGCGGGGGTTGTCCACGTTCAGGAGCACCACATCGAGCGCCCCTCGCCGCTTCTGCTCGATCGTTTCCATGGCCGGGGCCATGGCCCGGCAGGCTTCGCACCAGTCGGCGTAAAACTCCACCAGGGTGGGTCGTCCATCATTCAGGGCCGTGGTCAGATCCGGCGACTGGCGGGCCAGCCGTTCCAGGGGTGCGGCCGGATGAAGGCCGCCCCGCAGCCAGAACAGCAGGACCGCCAGCAGGGCCGCCACAGCCGCCAGCACCATCCTCTCGCGGCGTCCCAGGCCGCCGGCGCCGGCCGGGATAGAGCCCCCCCCCGGGAGACCCGCGGCTCCGGCGCTGGCTTCGGCGGTGGAATCCGGGGGGGAGAACATCGGTTGGACCAGCCCAAGCTGGCTTGCACTCTGGCAGGAGTGGGCCTGAGGCTGTGCGCTGAAGAGCCGCCGGACAGACTTGCTAGCTTCCGTTTAGCGGGACGATCCCGGTGAAACGGCGCCTCACCCTTCATTTCCCCCGAGAGGCGGTCCACCAGCCGATCACCTATCGGCTCGCCGTGGATTTCGATGTGGCCGCCAAGATTCTCCGGGCCCAGGTGGCGCCCAACCAGCTCGGCACCATGGTGGTGGAGCTTTCCGGCGACATCGACGAACTCGATGCTGCCGAGCTCTGGCTGGAGCGCCAGGGGCTTGGTATTAACCGGGCTCCGGGCGAAATCCATATCGATCCCCTGCGCTGCGTCGATTGCGGCATCTGCTCGAGCGTCTGTCCCAGCGGAGCCCTGCAGTTCGAGCCGGTTGCCCAGCGACTGCATTTTGAAACCGCCCGCTGCCTGGTCTGTGAGCAGTGCATCCCCAGCTGCCCGCTCACGGCCATCGCCTTGGTGCTCGACCCCCGAACCGCCGATCCTGCCCTGCCGGAGTCCCGGACCGCCGCTGCTCCCGGTTCAGTTCCGCGGCGCTATCCCACCCGCTTCGGCCGCAGGCCGGACCCTTCTGCGTTGTGATGAGGCGGCTGTTCCTCCTGCTCCTGCTGCCGCTGCGGGCCCCGATGCTGCTCCTGCTGGCGGCGGTGAGCGTCTATCTGGGCCTGCACTGGGTTGACCCCCAGGCCGGTGGTCTCAACGCCACCCATCAATTCGCCCCGTTGTTCTGGTCGGCCCAGTGTGCCCAGGCCCTGCTGGTGGTGGTGTTCTGCTGTATGCCCGATCTGCTGTTGCGGCGGTTTTCGGAGATGCTCGCCGCCAGTCGGGTGGTCACCTTGGTGGCAACCGTGCTGCTGGTGACCATCGGGGGGCTGTACCTCCTGCACCTCGAGGTGTTCTCCAATGTGCTGATCCTGGCCGCCTCCGTGCTGCTGGTCCGTTTGGACCTGGTGCGCATCCGGCTGGCTCCCGCTCCAGGGCTCCTGGCCCTGCTGCTGGCGGGGGTGGTGCTGGTCGGCGCCAACCTGGGCCACAGGCTCGGCACGGCCCATGCTTCCGACAACGAAGGCATCGCCCCCGCAGCGACGGGCCAGCGGGCCCAGCCGCAGGTGTCCAATAGGCGCCGGCTGCTGTCGGGCCGGGTCAAGACCCAGCAGCAGCCGGCACCCCAGGCCCGCTAGCCCCCCGCTGCCGCTCAGCAGCCCGGCAGATTGCTCTGGCGATAGCTCCAGGCGTTTCCGAGCACCTTCTTCACGTAGATCCGGGTTTCGGGAAAGGGGATGGCCTCCACCCACAGTTCCGGTGCCGAGCGAAGCCGAGCATTGACCCAGTCCGCCACCGCCCCGGGACCGGCGTTGTAGCTGGCCACGGCCGGTAGGGGATCCCCCTGCCATTGCTGCAGCTGCCCCTTCAGGTAAAGGCCCCCCAGGGCCGCATTTCGCTCCGGGCGTTCCAACTCGGCCGTGGACACCGGCCCGCCGGCCAGTTCCGCGGCGGTGGCCGGCATGACCTGCATCAGGCCCACGGCTCCGGCGGCGGAGTGCACCGTGGGGGTGAAGCGGGATTCCTGTTTGGCCAGGCCCTGCAGGAGCTCCATGGGAACCTGCCGCTGCTCGGCCACTGGCCGGAACGCCTGCAGGAACCGTTGCGGATGGAGGCTGCGCTCCAGCTGGGGCAGCAGGGCGCACTGGTCGGGCCTAAGGCGCAGGCTCGCCTGTTCCAGTTGGCCCAGGCCGGTCCAGTCGTCGCCCACCCCCTGCCGCAGTCGGCCCTCCACCAGCAGCTCAGCCGCCTGGCGGGGGGGCGTGCTGCCCCTCTGTGCCCGCCAGGTTTCCCAGGCCTCGTCGCGCTGGTCGAGGCGCCAGAGTTGATCGAGCAGGGGATCGCCGCTCGCCAGGGGTTGCCAGTCGTTCGAGCGGTCCGCGTCCGCCGGCTTCCCATGCCCGCCACCGCTCGCGCCGCCTGTCGGCTGCCCCGCCCCGAGGTGGTCGGCCTCGCCGAGCTGAACCGCCGCCCTCCAGCCGTAGTAACCGCCTGGGCTCTGGCGCCGGAGTTCCCGCCAGGTGGCGGCGGCGGCGCTTTCATCATTCTGTTGCCGCTGGATCATCCCCAACCAGAAACGGGAGCGGGCCGCCAGGGGGGCCGGCAGGCGTTCCGCGGGGATCGTCCGCAGCAGGGTGGCCGCGGCGTCCCACTGGTCGGCCAAGAGCTGCCGCCGCGCCAATTCCCACTGCAGCTCCCAGCTGGCGGGGTCGTCGGGCCAGCGCCGCAGCACCGCCAGGGCACCGGCCGCCTTCGGATCGGCGAGCACGCGCCTGGCGGCCACGGGGGCACTCACTCGCCAGGCTTCGGGTAGGGACTCCAGGACCTTCTGGGCCTCCGCTCCATCCTGCTGGGCCAGCAGACGCACGGCGTCTTCGGCCTCGGGTGAGCCCGCGCCCGGCCCACCTTGGCGGGCCACCTCCAGCAGCAGGGCCAGGGCCTGAGGGTGCTGGTCCGGTTTGCCCTGGAGCAGGGCTCGGCCCAGGTCCAGTCGGCCGGCGGCGCTGAGCTGGCTGGCAGCCGCCGCCCGGGCCGGATCTCCGCCATCGCCGCCCAGGCAGGCCAGGGCCCCATCGCCATCGCCGAGCTGGGCGATCCCTGCGGCGAGGCTCGCCCGCTGGGCTGCCGTCGGGCGAAGCGGGCCGGACCGGCAGGCCTCCAGCAGTCGTTCGTCGGCCCCTGGCCAGCGGGCCCCCCAGCGAGCCAGATGCAGGGCGCCGGCCAGCCGGTCCGCCGGGGCGGGGCCTGCCTCCAGGGCGGCGGCGAGGGCGGCCGGATGGGCCGGGAAGCGCCGCATCAGCTCGACCCGCAAGGCCGGCCGGCGGCGGCCGAGGGCGTAGAGGGCATCAGCCGAGGTGGCGGATCCGCGAAACCGGTGCAGCAGCGTCTCCCACAGCTGGCGGGCCTGATCGTGTTCCCCCAGGGCGGCGGCATTCTGGGCGTCGTTCTTGAGGGCCACCGCCGCCACCGGATCCCTGCCCCATCCCAGGCCCCGCAGGAGATCCCTCTGCAGTTGTGGGTCGTCGGGGAACCGCTGGGCCAGCAGCAGGCTGGCGTCCCGCCGCAGGCCCGGATCCGGTGCCCAACGCCGTAAACGCTCCAGCTGGCCTGAGGGCGTGGCGGGGGTCAGGGGCGGGAGCCTCTGCAGCAAGGCCCGTCCCGCGACAAGGGCAGCGCCGGTTCCGAGACAGGAGGCGGCAAGCAGCAGGGAGAGACGGGTCAAGGCCGGAGGGCATCACGCTTGGCATTCTGGGCAATGCCCCCGACGCCAACCCGGTGCGCCTGCCCCTTCTGCCGCGCCCTTCCCTGCCGGATCGGTTCCGCCAGGCTTCCGCCCTGCCCGCGGCGCTGCGCCCCCTGCTGCGCGACCTCCCCGGCGCAGGCCAGCGTCGACGGGCTCTGGCGGCGGTCGTTCTTGCGATCCTGATGCTGCTGCTCAGGCCCTGGCCTCCCATGGTCTGGCTGCCGGGTTGGTGCGTGGGCGGGTTGGGGCTTTGGGCCCTCGTTGAGGTGCTGCTCTGGTTTTGGCGCCCCCGCCGTTGGCGCTGAGCGGCGATCACGGCACGTAGCCTGAACGCCGATTGCCGCACGCCGCCCCATGGCCGAGTCTCCGGCCACTCTTCCCACCCCTTCAGCGACCAGTCCCGCGGCGGCGCTTGAGGAGCGGATCCCCTCCCCGATCGGTGCCCCCTTTGATGGGGCCCATGCCGCCTTCGGCACCGATGGCATCCGTGGCCGGGTCGGTACTGCCATCACCCCTGCTTTGGCCCTGCAGGTGGGCTATTGGTGCGGGCGGGTGCTGCCCGCGGAGGGGCCGGTGGTAATCGGCACCGATTCCCGCACCAGTGGCCCGATGCTGGTGGCGGCTCTCACCGCCGGTCTGACCGCGGCCGGTCGCCAGGTCTGGCAGCTGGGTCTCTGCCCCACCCCGGCGGTGCCGGGCACCATCCGCCGCTGCGGGGCGGCGGGAGGCCTGATGGTGTCGGCCAGCCACAACCCCCCCCACGACAACGGCATCAAGGTCTTCGGTTTCTCGGGCGCCAAGCTCGACCGCTCGACCCAGCAGGCGATTGAGGCGGGGCTCCGCGGTGAGGCGGAGGCGGTGGCCCTGATGGCGGAGGGTACGGCCCATCCGCGCGCCGATCTGCTGGACGCCTACGCAGCCAGTCTGATCGCCAGCGTCGGCGAAGCGAGGCTCGAGGGCTGCAGCGTGGTGCTGGATCTGTGCTGGGGGTCGGCCACCGCCTGCGGCGAGGCCGTGTTCCGGGCCCTCGGGGCCGAGCCCCTGGTGCTCCATGGGGAGCCCGATGGTCGCCGCATCAATCAGGGTTGCGGCAGCACCCATCTCGAAGCCCTGCGGCGCGCGGTGCTCGAGTCCAGAGCCGCCATGGGCTTCGCCTTCGATGGCGACGCCGACCGGATGCTGGCCGTGGATGGCCGGGGGCGTGTGGTGGATGGCGACCAGATCCTCTATCTCTGGGGTTCTGCCCTGAGGGAGGCGGGCCAACTGCCGGCCAACCGGATCGTTGCCACGGTGATGTCCAACCTGGGTTTCGAGCGGGCCTGGAGCGACGCCGGTGGGGTCCTGGAGCGCACCGCCGTCGGCGACCAGCATGTCTATGCCGCCATGGAGGAGCTCGGCGCCGGTCTGGGTGGCGAACAGTCGGGCCACATCCTGGCCGCTCACCACGGCATGAGCGGCGATGGGTTGCTCACGGCCCTGCAGGTGGCCACCCTGGTGCATGGTCGTGGCCAGACCCTGGCCGACTGGATGGACGGCAGCTGGACGCCCTTCCCCCAGAAGCTGATCAACGTGACCGTGCCCGATCGGGGCCGTCGCACCGAGTGGCAGCAGTGCGAGCCCCTGCGACGGGCCGTGGAGGGGGCCGAGCAGGCCATGGCCGGCACCGGACGGGTGCTGGTTCGGGCCAGCGGCACCGAACCACTGCTGCGGGTGATGGTGGAGGCGGCTGAATTGGAGCAGGTGGAGCACTGGGCTTCCCTGCTGGCGCAGACCGCGGACGATCACCTCAATCACCCCTAGAAGACTCCGGTCCCCCGGCTCCCCTGGCGCCGCGCCAACATGCCGACATGGACGTGGCCCCCCGCACCGCCGAACAGGATGTGGTGGTTGTCGGTGGTGGCATCGCCGGCCTCACCGCCGCCGCCCTGCTGGCCCGGGAGGGCGTGGCGGTGGCGCTGCTGGAGTCCCATTACCAGAGCGGCGGCTGCGCAGGCACGTTCCGCCGCGGACCCTGGTGTTTCGATGTGGGCGCCACCCAAGTGGCCGGCCTGGAGCCCGGGGGGATTCACCAGCGCCTGTTCACCCACCTCGGGATGCCGGCGCCGGCGGCCACCCCGCTCGATCCCGGCTGCGTGGTGGATCTCGGCGATGGAGAGCCACCGGTGCGTCTGCACCGTGCTCCCGCCGCCTGGCGGCAGGAGCGGCGTCGCCAGTTCCCAGGAAGCGATCGCTTCTGGGATCTCTGCGCGGCCCTGCATCGGGCGAACTGGGCCTTCGCCGGCCGCGATCCGGTGCTGCCGCCCCGCTCCTGGTGGGACCTGGGCCAGCTGCTGGGCGCTCTGAGGCCCGCAACCCTGGCGAGCGGTCTGGCCACCGCCGCCACCATCGCCGATCTGCAGCGCCTCACCGGTTGCGGCGCCGGTGTGGCCGGCGAACGATTGCGCCGCTTCCTCGATCTGCAGCTGCGGCTCTATTCCCAGGAATCCGCCGACCGTACCGCCGCCCTCTATGGAGCCACGGTGCTGCAGATGGCCCAGGAGCCCCTGGGGCTCTGGCATCTGGAGGGTTCGATGCAGGCCCTCAGCACGGCCCTGGAGCAGGCCCTCGCCCGCTGGGGCGGCCGGCTGCTGCTGCGGCACCGGCTGGAGCGGCTGCATCCGCCGCAGCGGCCGGGCGCTCCCTGGCACCTGGCGGGCGTGGGGCCTGGCGGTGCCCCCTTCCTGATCGCGGCCCGCGAGGTGGTGCTCACCTTGCCCCCCCAGGCCCTGCCCAGCCTGCTCGGAGATGATCTGACCTCCGCCTATGGTCGGCGGATCAGCGCCTTCCCCGATCCCTCAGGGGCCCTGGTGTTCTACGGGGCGGTCCACCGAAGCCGTCTGCCCCCCGATTGCGCACCCCACCAGCAGCTGGCCTGGGGGGATCCTGGGTCGCTGTTCGTGTCCGTGAGCCGAGAGGGGGATGGGCGGGCGCCGCGGGGGCAGGCCACGGTGATCGCCAGCGTGTTCACCCCGGCCCGGCCCTGGTTCGATCAGCCGGAGCCGGAGTACCAGCACCGCAAGGCTGCGGCCCGCCGCGGCATCGAGGCCGGCTTGCAGCGGTTGTTGGGGATCATTCCGGCCGACTGGCTCCATGGCGAACTGGCCACCCCCCGGGGCTGGGCCGGCTGGACCGGTCGGCCCTTCGGTTTCGTGGGCGGCCTCGGCCAGCACCCCAGTCGGTTCGGTCCCTTCGGCCTGGCCAGCCGCAGCCCCCTGGCCGGCCTCTGGCTCTGCGGCGACAGCATCCATCCGGGGGAGGGCACCGCCGGGGTGAGCCTCTCGGCTCTGATGGCGATCCGCCAGTTGCTGGCGGCGAGGGGACGGACTTGGCGCTGGCGCGATGGTGAGTCGACGGTGGGGTGAGATCCGGGGTCGGCGGGTCTGCGATTCCCTGGCTTCGGGTCGGACGCTGCCGACTGGGGGCAGGCTCCTCCTGGTGTTTCCGGGCCTCTCGATTCGGCCGCTGCCCGGGGCAACGGATGCGTTAGGCGCTGCCCGGGGTCGCCGGTCCGCCTCAGGATGAGGCCGCCGAAGATCTCACGGGGGGGCGGTTGAGCCTGGCGTCACGGGCGCTGGGGGTAGTTCCCCTCCGCTCCGGCTCCCACTCGCCGCCGTGCGCTGCCGGAAGGGAATCCAGCGGGCCACAACGCGCTTGTTGCGCATCTCGGCGGCCGGAGTCAGCCAGAAGATGGCGCGTCTGCCGTCGGTCACGTAGGGGTCACCGGTGTAGTTGGTGCGGGCCTGGTCCGGTCTTGAGGGGCCGACGCCGCCGACGAAGCCGAAGCGCGACAGACCATCGGAGAAGAAGAGATCCTGCAGCAAATACCAGCGGGTCTCATCCACGGCCGGATCGATCTTGTGGGTGGTGATCGTGCGGCGCGTCAGCCGCACGCCGATGTCGCGGCTGATCTGGCCTACCCACACCGGCTGCCCCTCGAAGGTCACCGGCGCGAGCCACAGCCGCATGTGGTTGCGCTGGTTCACATCGCTGCGGCCCTTCTGCAGGGCCATGTCCTGGCGGCGGCTGAACAGATACAGGGGGGAGACCGGGGCATAGCGGTAGCGGCCGCCGAGCAGGGCCGACCGCACGGTGCGCCAGAGGGAGCTCACGCTGAGGGTCTGGGTCACGTGCCAGCCCCGCCGCGCCAGGGTGGGAAACACGGTGTCCCGGTTGCCCACAATCACCACATTGAGGGGATCGGCGGGGGTGCGGCGGTCGCCGCCCCGGGCGCAGCAGGGCACGTCGTGCTCGAGCCAGTGGCGCAGCCCCACCTCATCAAGGTCGCGCAGCTTGGCGGAGGGATAGAGGCCATTCCAGTTCACCTTCTGGAAATCGGTGGCGTGGCCGGGCACCTCGGTGAGAAAGGAGAAGCGTCGCAGCTCGGGCTGGGGCCCGGGAGCCACCAGCTCGAAGCTGGCGTACTTGATGCCCTCATCCAGGTTCGTGAATACAAAGCCGGAGGTGGTCGCCTGCGGATCCACCACCGAAGGCAGGCCCAAGCGATTGAGGAGCTCATCCACCCGCTGGTTGGCGGCCGACGCGAAGGGGCGATGGCCGATCCAGGCCACCTCGAGGGGGGAGTAGTACTCGCTGTCGATCGTGATCGGCGGCAGATACCAGCGGCGTTTCTCTCGGTTCACCACCTTCACCCACACGGGCTGAATGCCGGCGGCCGCTACGTCGAAGCCCAGCAGCCGCTGGGATTCCTCGGGGTTGAGGGCCGTCACCGTCACGTTGACGCCGCCATCGATCCGGCTCTGGCCCCTACGCAGCAGGGAGGCCTCATCGATGGGGCGCGGAGCCATGGGGCTGCACCCCATCAGACCCGTGAACAGCAATGCTGCGCCGGCCAGGGCCCACGGCCGCCCCATCGATCGCTTTCCGCAGGAACGCTGGTCAAACTAGGAGGCGGTGGCGATAGTGTCACCACAGGACTGCTGCGCTGCCCCGAGGCATATCGCTGGGGCTGGAGCTTCCACTCCCGGGCCCAGCAGCTGGCCTCAGGGGGCCGGCGGCGCCCCATCCGCCGGCGCCATCAGGAAGTCCGGTCGGAGCTGCTGGGCTGCCTCCAGGGCCCCGGCCAGGTCCTGCCATCGCTTGCTCCGCACCAGTTCCTGCAGGGTCCCGATCGCCTCCTGGTAGCCATCGAGGCAGGCCAGCAGGGCCTTGCGGTTGCAGCGGGCCATCAAGGTACCCAGCTCCGGGTTGCCACCTCCCACCCGGGTGGTGTCGGCGAAGCCACTGGAGGCCAGGGCTCGGGCGAGATCCCCTAGGCCCGCGGCGCTACTGCCCTGATCGGCGGCCTGCAGCAGGGCGGCCCCCACCAGCACCGGCAGGTGGGAGATCCAGGCCACGGCCTGGTCATGGTCGGCGGCGTCACAGGTGAGCCAGCGGGCACCCACCGCGTTGGCCAGCGCTTCCACCAGGGCGAGGGCCCCATGGGCGGTGCGCTTGTCCGGGGTGGCCACCCAGGGCCGAGCCTGGAACAGCCCCGCCACGCCAGCTTCCACCCCGGCCTGGGCCGTGCCGGCCATCGGGTGGCTGGCCACGAACCGCCCCACCTGCTCGCCACGACCGACCTGGCTCAGCAGCCCTTGCCACCGTTCGACCACCGGCTGCTTCACCGATCCCACATCTGTCAGCACGGCGGCGGCTGGCAGGGCCCGCAGCAGGGCCGGGTCGGGGTCCAGCAGGCGATCCAGGGGAAGGGCCAGCACCACCAGAGCGCAGTCCTCGAGCACAGAGGCCTCGGTGCTCACCACGCTGGCCAGTCGCCGCTGGCGGGCCCGCTCGGCTGTGGCCTCGCGGTGCACCAGGGCCCTCACCTCCAGCCCCGCCGCCTGCAGGTCCAGGCCGAGGGAGCCACCGATCAGGCCCAGCCCCACGATCCCCACGGGCCGTCCCGCCAACAGGTCGGTGAGCGGCGCTTGCCGTTCCCGGCCCTCGGAGTGCGGCCGCCGGGCCGGGTCCCCAGGCAACGATGGCGGCGTGAGCGGGATGGTCGTCGACATCGATGGGCGCGGTGACACGGGTCCCGACGCAGGCCAGGGGGGCGGAGAGCACGGGATCGACTCCCGCATCGGAACGGGGCTCCGGCGTGGTCGATGCCGCGGCAACCCAGCCGAAACGGCCCGTTCAAGCATGCATGGACACAACTGTAGGCAGCCGCCCCCTGCAGAGCGCTCCCCCCAGCGGCCTGTCGTCCTGGTTGCCGAATGCCCCTCGGGCCCTCCCTACGATTCAGCGATGCTTGAAGCCAGGGCCCACCTCCAGCTGAAGGCGCTCCTGGCGCGGGAGGGTCTAGAGCGCTGGCCCCACCACCTCACCCTCTGCCGGTTGGTGGGCCGCAGCCTGCGCCGGGGCGACCACACCCTGATCCGGCTTGCGGCCGGCAGTGACCCCAGCTGGTTGATCGGCCTCCTGGTGCCTCTGAGCCTGGCGGGCTCGCCGGTTGCCCTGGTAGTGGGGGAGAGCCTGCGCCAGCGTCTCCTGCAGAGGGAATGGCCCAGGTTGCGGGCAGCGGGGGTCGATCTGCGCTGCTGGGAGGGAACCGACCCGGCGCCCCAGGCCCACCTTTGGCTTCTCAGCCATCGGGAGCTGCTGCAGGTGTGGCGGCAGGGGACCCTGGGGAATCGTCAGCTGGTGATTCCCCAGGCCGAGCTCCTGCAGGACCTTGTGCGGGAGGCCATGGCCGTGCGCATCGAGCCGGCTGACTGGGACCGTCTGCGCAGGGCCCTGCCGCTGGCGGAGCCGAGTCTTCTCGCCCTGCATGGGCGGCTGGGGCGGAGGGTGCTGGCCCAGCCCAGGCATCCCGAGCATCTGGTGGCGCTGGCGCCGGAAGATGAGGCCCCCCTGCGGCAGCTGCTGGCCCTGCTTACACCGCTGCCGGAACCCTGGAGTCACTGGCTGCGGGCTTCCGGCCCGGGCTGGACCAGTTGGGCCACCGTCGATCCGGCCCTCCTCCACTGGCAGCTGCACCGTCAGCCCTTGGCGCCCCTCGCCGAAGTCAAGGGTCTGCTCCAGGGCCGCGGCGCTGTTCTGGTGGGGGAACTACCCCGCACCTCCGCCGGCTCGGGGCGCTGGCGGGAGGCCGATGGCTTCGGAGAGGGTGATCTGGGATTGCAGGCTCCGGTGGTGGTGGATCTGGGGGATCCACCGTTGGCCGACCCGATTCCCCTGTATTGCCCCGTTCGGCAACCCCTGCCCAACAGTCCCCACTTCGGCGACCACTTGCTCGACCAGTGCCGGCGCCTGGTGCTGGCTCAGGCGGGACTCACGGTCGTCTTGGTCGATGATCCGGCCCTGCGGTTGGGCTTGGCCAGCGGCCTGGCGGCCGAGTTTGGCAGCCGGGTGGGCCATGCCTGCACGGCGCCGGAAGCCAATGGGGTGGTTTGCGCCAGCTGGAGCTGGTGGTTGGAGAACCAGGAGCGGCTGCCCCTGCCGGTGCAGGTGGTGGTGGCTCTGCTGCCGATCGCGAGCCTGGAGGACCCTCTCACGGCCGCCCGGGTCGCCTCCCTCCGGCGCCAGGGTGGCGACTGGTTCCGAGGCCTGCTGCTGCCGGAGGCGATCAACCGCCTGCAGCGGGGCGTGGCCAGCCTCCGTCGCGGCGGCGGCAGGCTGGCGGTGCTGGATGGTCGTCTTCGCGGTAGGGACTGGGGTGGCACCGTGCTGGTGGCCCTCGATCCCTGGGTTCAGCTCTCCCGTCTGCTCCCGGATTGACCGCGCGTCTCAATGAGGCTGGAATCGTCTGATCCGCCTTCACTCCGATCCGCCTGCGACAACGTCAATCGGCTCCGATAAGGCGACGCTGATCCCTCCCCCCTAGCCTCAGCACAGTCGTTGCTCCGCTCCATGGGAGAAGCCAGACGCCGTGAGTCCCAGGGGTTGCCCCCCCGTCCCCGTCCCGTCGTGAAGGCGCCGGTCGATACCTCGCCCCGGCTGGTCAGCTGGCTTCCCCTGAGCCGTAACCAGGCCGATCGGTTCGTGGCGGTCACCACCCAAGGCGCCTGGATCGGCATCGGTTCCCTGGTGCTCTTTTGGGTGATTGTCCGTTTCATCGGCCCGGCCGCCGGTTGGTGGACCCTGGCGGATGGCTGAGCTCTGGCGTCATCGCATGCCGCAGCCCGTCTCGGACGACAACCCTCCCCGGGCAGCTTGCGAGGCGGGTGCGACCCGCCCCTGAATGCCACGGCAATCGGAAGAAAACCTGTAGGATGGTTGACATCGATCCTGGCGATCAGCCATGTTCCTGCGCCTTGCCGAGCAATACCGCCATCTAGTCAGCGATCTGGTGTTGAGCCTGCAGGCCCTTTCCCAGTGCTTGCGTGATCAGGGCCATGTGGCCACCTGTTATGTGTGTGGTGATGAGAGGAATCAGCACGGCGCTTCCTTTGTGGCGGACTTGGGAGAAACCCATGTGGTCCGGTTTCTCGTTTCCGACTTCGGGATCAGCTGGGTGGAATCCCGCGACGGTCACGAACTGGTGAAGCTAGAGGGTGCTGATGCCATCCAAGAACTGCATCGAGTTAGCCTGATGCTTCAGGCTTCGGCCATGGCCAGTCTTCCCCATTCGTCCACCGGCGCTGACAATTCAGCCGATCAATCCCTGAGCATTGCTTCTCCTTTCCCCGATTGATGGTGCTTGCCTTGTCCTGATCTGGCAGTGCCCGGCCCCGAGTGCCTCCAGATACGCCGCATGGACTGTGCGGACTCCATCTGCTAATTGAAACCGGCGCCTGCCTCGGCGGCAAGCATGGGTCGGAGTCTTTTGAACTCCGACCCCTTTGCTATTCAGGCCGCCGGCAATTCATCCACGCTGCTTGAGGATTCTTCAACCGCCGCCTCAGCAGTTGCCGCCCGTCCTGCTGCCAGTTTTGCGGCCGCAGCCAGGGGCTTCATGGAGTTTGCCGTCACTTCCGATCCCTCGGTGAGACGGCGGCGGGTGAGCTGTTCGATCACCTCTGCCTGGTCGGGGTTCTGTTCCAGCCAGGTGATGGTGTTATCACGCCCCTGACCGATGTTATCTCCCTCGTAGCTGTACCAGGCGCCCTTACGAGTCACGACGCCGGTTTCCTCCGCCAAATCCAGCAGGCAGCCAAGGGTGCTGATGCCGCGGCCGAAGAGAATGTCGAATTCGGCGATCCGGAAGGGAGGCGCCACCTTGTTCTTGGCCACCTTCACCTTGGCGCGGATGCCGTATTCCTCGGTACCGCGTTTGAGGGTCTGGATACGGCGGATGTCCAGACGGACCGAGGCATAGAACTTAAGCGCGTTGCCACCGGTGGTCGTTTCCGGGTTGCCATAGGTCACACCGATCTTCTGGCGCAGCTGGTTGAGGAATATCACGGTGCAGCCCGATTTGCCGATGTTTCCGGTGATCTTCCGCATCGCTTGGCTCATCAGGCGGGCTTGGCTGCCCACCGCCAAGTCGCCCATCTCTCCCTCAATCTCTGCGCGTGGGGTGAGGGCGGCCACCGAGTCGACCACCACGATGTCGACCGCGGCGGAGCGCACCAGCTGGTCGACGATCTCCAGGGCCATCTCACCGGTATCGGGCTGGGAGACCAGCAGGTTCTCGATGTCCACCCCGAGGGCCGCGGCATAGACCGGATCCAGGGCGTGCTCGGCATCCACGAAGGCCGCAACGCCCCCCCGTTTCTGCACTTCGGCAATGGCATGGAGGGTGAGCGTGGTCTTGCCGGAGCTCTCCGGTCCGTAGACCTCGACCACCCGACCCTTGGGGTACCCGCCTCCGAGGGCAAGGTCCAGGGTGAGGGCGCCGGTATTAATCGTTTCGACCCGCATCCTGGAGGCATCCCCCAGGCGCATGATCGACCCCTTGCCGAAATTGCGTTCGATCTGGGTGAGCACCAGGCCCAGGGCCTTGTCCCGCTCGGCGGCGGCGGCGGAACCGGATGCAGGGGGGGGGGCGGCGGCGGCGCCGAGGGAGGAGGAGACGGCGGCCTTGGGATCGGTGGGCATGGTGGGGTTCAGCGATGGAACAGGCCGCAACGGCGTAGACGCTCGGTGACGGGGGAGCCGTGGTGGGTGGCTGGGCAGGGGTTTGGAGCCCGGCGACCGGGAGTCATCCTGCGACCTCTAGGCAGCAAGTGCCACCAGGGGGGACCAGCGTCTCAGTCGTGCATAGTACGGACGTACTCTAGCGCTTCAGGGCCAGTCCGCCAGGGGGCCGGCAAAGCGGGCCGCATCCAGGGGAGCGATCGCCCAGAGCTGCAGCCCGTCGCTGTCGCCGGGGGTCAGATAGCCCCACAGGGCCAGAAAGCAGCGCACGGGCTCCAGCCCCGGCGTGGCCCTCACCCGTTCGAGCGTGGGTCGGCGATCCTCCACGAACCAGAGGGACCGCTCCCCGTTGAGCAGGCTGAGCAGTACCTCCGGTTTGCTGCCCCGTTCATGGCCGTACACGGCTTGGGGCTTCAGCCCTGCCGCTTCCAGCAGCCGCGTCGCGTAGACGCCGCCCTTGGTAGTGAGCACCAGCCAGGGCACCCCTTCCTCGCCCAGCTGGCGCAGGCGGCGCTCCACGCCGGGGAAGAAGCGATGCAGGGCCAGCCAGGCGGCTGGATCCTCGCGGAGGGCGGTGTCGCGTACGGTTTCCAGGGCCGCCTGCAGCGCCTCCTCACTGGCGGTGACCTGCGCCAGTTCCAAGGCCAGGGCTTGGTCGTAGTTGCGGAGCCAGGCCTCAAGGCTGAAATCGGGGCGGGCCAGGGCGGCGGCCACCAACACCATTTCCCAGCCCTTGTGGATTTGGGGGCGAAGGGCGGCGAAGGCGGCGGGGGCCTGCTCGGGCAGCACTAGAGAGGGATCGAGCCGCTGGGCCGCCCGCCGGGCCGACCACCAGTATTCGGGCATGCCATCCATCAACACGCCGTCGAAATCGAAGACGAGAAGCGGAGCGGACGACACGGGAATGGCCGCAGGGGATTAGGAACTGGGCCGCTAGGATTCGAACCTAGGGATGTCGGGACCAAAACCCGATGCCTTACCGCTTGGCGACGGCCCAATGAAGGCAGGTCGTGGCTGGAACGGTGATCCGATCCGCTGACCGCTGCAGCCGGTTTAACCGGCACCAACACAGTTACCCACAGCAGCCGGTCCTTCGTCAACTCGCCGGCTGGTCCCGGCGCTGGCCACTGGCGGGGAGCACCGCCGACCGCGCCGGAGTGGCCCCCGCCGGATCAGGCGGGAAAAACCCGCAGCCGCTGCTGCTGGCCGCGGCCGAACACGGCGCTGCGGAGGCGGTAGTGGTTCACCAGTTCGGCCTGCATCTGCCGCACCGGTTCGCTGCGGGGCAGCAGTTCCACCGGCCGTCCCTGGGGCAGCACCACCTGCTCCACGGCCAGTCGGCATTCCTCCAGGGCGGCATGGGCATCGTCCAGGTCGGTAATGCCACCCTCGGTGGTCCCCGACGGGCGCCGGTCGGTGACCCGCTCCAGGGCCCGTTGCAGCTGGTGGAGGCTCTCGGATTTGATCACGAGGATCGGGAGCCCGAGGTCCTGAGCCCGACGGCGTAGGCCGGGCTCACGGCCCAGTTGTCCCCGCAGGCTGAGCATCAGGTCAGCCCCCTCCGGGGCCTCCACCACCTCCAAGGCCAGGGAGCGGCTGCGGGCCGCCTCTTCAAGCAGGGCGCGTGACACCCCGACGCCGCAGACCCGCAGGGGCGGTGGCGGTCCGGGGGGCTCATCCTGGAGCGGCGCCGGGCCATTCGCCGGCCCCGTGGCGGCGGCGGTTGGTCGGTGCGGGGAGCGGGCAACGGGATCGGGCAGCGGCAGCGGCACCGGGCTGCGGGGGGAGCGGGCCGCACCGGCTACGGCCGGGGGCGCCGGGGCCTCCTGGAGCCGCAGTTCTCCTGCCTCGCTGAGTTCCCGGATCTGGGGACGGGCGCTCTGGCCCCGCAGCAGCAGATCCACCGTGGTCGCCACATCGCGGTGCACCAGCCAGCGCTGGCGGCTGTGCATCTCCACGGCCATCGGGAAGGTGGGTTCGGCCGCACGCTCCAGCACGGTCTTCTGGGTGCGGCGGCGGCGGGCCTCCTCATCGCCCAGGGTCACCGATTGGATGCCGCCCACCAGATCGCTGAGGGTGGGGTTCTTGATCAGGTTGGCCAGTTCGTTGCCGTGGGCGGTGGCCACCAGCACCACGCCCCGCTCGGCGATGGTGCGGGCCGCCAGGGCCTCCCGTTCGGTGCCGATCTCATCGATCACGATCACCTCGGGCATGTGGTTTTCCACCGCTTCGATCATCACTTCGTGCTGCAGTTCGGGCCGGGCCACCTGCATGCGCCGGGCCCGGCCGATGGCGGGGTGGGGGATGTCGCCATCGCCGGCAATCTCGTTGCTGGTGTCGATCACCACCACCCGCTTGCCCAAGTCATCGGCCAGCACCCGTGCGATTTCTCGCAGGGCCGTGGTTTTGCCCACACCGGGCCGTCCCATCAGCAGTAGGGATTGGCCCGCATCCAGCAGATCCCGCACCATGGCCACGGTGCCAAACACCGCCCGCCCCACCCGACAGGTGAGGCCCACCACCTCACCGCTGCGGTTGCGGATGGCACTGATCCGGTGCAGGGTGCGCTCGATGCCGGCCCGGTTGTCGCCGCCGAAGGGCCCCAGCCGCTCGAGCACCTGGAGCAGATCGGCCCGGCTCACGGCCGTCTCACCGAGGGCCACGGCCCGGGCCGGGTAGCGGGCCTCCGGCACGCGGCCCAGATCCAGTACCACCTCCAGGAGCTGGTCGCGGGCGCCGGGATCGCTCAGGGCGATCTGAACCGCCACGGGCAACACCTCCAGCAGCCGATCCAGGTCGTCGGTGATGCGCTGGGTGGCGGGGGGAATGGCGGCGGGCGGAGTCAGCGAAGGCTGCAGGGCAGGCGCAAAGCGGCGGCGAAGATGTTCTAGCGGCATGGCAGCCAGCTCAGGGATGCAGACAGCCGGCCGCCTGGGCCGCAGCCTGGCTGGCAAGGGGGAGGGGGGGCGATCAGGGGGGCAGGGAGTGGGTGGCCGGCCACAACACGCCATGGGCCCCACCGGCCCGGCCCTGGAGCAGCTGGAAACCTTGCCGCGCCTGAACGCTGTGATCAAGAAGGTGTGCGGCTGGTGCCCCCCGTGGGCGGCTGCTTCCGCGAGCCATCGTCCAGGTGCAGCTGGGGTCCTACACGATCGCGGCGGCGGGTCGGATGATTCAGGTGGCGATCACCGCTAGCCAACGCGATGGCCAGGTGTTTGCCGAACCCGAGGCCTTCCGGCCCGGGCGCCACCTGAAGGGTGCAGCCCCCGGCGCCGCCTACCTCCCCTTTGGCCTGGCGCCGCGGGTGTGCCTGGGCAAGCCCCTGGCGGAACTGGAGCTGCGGCAACTCACCGTGCGTCTACTGAAACGCTCCGCTTCTCGCTGCAGCCGGATCAAGACCTGAGCCTGGACACGATTCCAAGCCCCAGGCCCCGCAGCGGCCTGTTGGTGCGGGGGGCTGCCAAGCACTCTGCTTCCTGAGTCTGCTGGGGTGTCCTTGGATTGGACTAGCAGCAGGGCCAGCCCTGGAACCCTGGCAAAGCCACGGTTGCCACAGATCATCGGGGTGTCACCGCCGACCTGCAGGCAAGAGGCGGCCTGCAGGGCAACAGGAGTTTGAAGATTGTGCCGCGCCCGCAGGGTGGTGGCGTGTTCCACCACGGCGGGGCTGATATCCACCCGGTGAAGATCGGGCCGGGCGAAGAACGCATCAAAACGCATGAGGGCCTGATCATCGTTTCGCCGTATGGGCCCGACGCGGCATTCCAGCCAGCTCAGCCTGCTAAAGGCAAGTTCGACAGGCTTCCCTCCGGGTGGAACCTCCGCCGTCAGACGACGCAGCTGCCGCCTCACCATCACAGGCCATGGCTGTTCTGCCGCCAACTGGTAAATCAGGGCACTGGCGTCGAGAAACGCCATCAACAGGCGCGTTCCTCAGCCAGGTCGGCATCGATCTCGGCCTTGCTGCGCCCCCTAGTGATGAGTGGTTGCTGCAACAACCGTTCTAGGGCCGAGAGCCCGCTGGACTGGGGTGGACTGGCCTGCTGCTGGAGGCGATGGTCGTCCTCCTCGCTGATCACCACGGCGGCCGACTGATTGCGTCTAATCAGGTGCATGGGGCAGTGCTGGTGCGCCTCTTCGATCGCCGCGATGCCGCGCCGCTTGAGCTCTGTCGGCCCGGAGCACGTTCAGGGGGTGTTCGGCCACTTCAGGTCCCCTCGGTGGGGTCACCCAAGCCCGATTGGAGATGCATTGGTACTGAAAACAGTACCGAGCAGTTGGCGCGACCTCCTCCAGGCTCCAGGCTCCAGGCTCCAGGTTCAGGCGCGGCCCTTGGCACGCGCGCCGGCTGGCTGGCTGGGCCGTCTAGGCAGCCGCGGTGGTAGCTGTTGTGACACCATGCTAGCAATACCCCTGCTACTATGTTGATATTTATGGTTGTAACCATGGTCATCAACATGTGGTTAACATTGTATCTACTCGCCATCACCCTGCTGCTGCCTGATGCAGTGCGAGCCCAGGCCTCCCAGGATGGGAGATCCCCCTCCGGAACTACAGGCGGCACCCTCTTGAATGGCACCACGGAGGCCCAGCCCCATGGCGAGTGGAGTGGCACGTATCAGAATATTGGGGTGAATCTGATGTCAGCCCGGCGCACTAAGGATGGTTTTCTGGTGAGGGTGAAGCGTCGCATCAAACCCGGTGGCGATTCCGCCAAGGAATTCGCCCGCAACATTCCCGTCGTGTCGACGGCGGCGAACTGGGCCACCCTAGGGTTGTTTAAGCGGGCCCTGAAATCCGACGGTGAGGCGGTGCGCGCCACCTGGTTGGTGATGAACTGCACCAACAAGACCTTCAACGTGAGCAGTGATGGCTATTCCTGGCAGAACATATACAAAGATCCCTACGGCCAGGCCGAGGATCTATACTTCCAGCTCTGCGAATCAAACCAAAAGGATGTGGCGCCCCGCTACCTGAACCTGCCGCCGGCGGAGCCTGAAATGCTGCGGGCGGCCCAGGCGGGTAAATAACTGCAGCGGCGAGGACCCATTGTTTGGATCTGATCGCATCGGAGTGGCCAAGATCGCGATCACCATGGCCCAGCGCAAGCTTTGCCAGCGACAGCGTAGGCCCTGGCTTGTTGCGGTAGTACTGAGCCCCACAACCGATGCTTGAGCGCAGATTAGGGCCGCCGCCGCAACCAGGGCTGCACCAAGCCCGCAGCGATCGCAGCCGCTTCAGGCAGAAGATCGGCCTGATCGACCAGCCTTCCCCCCCGCTTCTGCGCCCGCAGCAGCAGGCCCTGCAAGCGGACGCGCGCCGCGCTGCCGAAGCCTACCCCCGCAACCATGTCCCGTGCGGAGCGCTCCAGCGTCTCCACCAGCGGCAGGGTGCGGTCGTTGGTGCCCCCGGCCAGCTGCACCGGCCCCGGCGGTAATCGGCCGGCGACCCGTCGCAGCAGCCCCACGGCGGCATGGGCTGTGCCAGCACCCACATCTCCGCTCATCGGCCGGCCATCCAGCTGCCAGAAAGGAGCGAATCCAGCAGCCCGCACCTGGGCAAACCGATCCCAGAGTTCATCCGCCAGCCGCTCCGCGCTCGCTGCAGCGTGCTCCGTTGCGCTCCCTTCCCCGGTGGCACTCGGTGGGGGAGCCCCTTCCACCTCCAACCCACAACTCACCGCCAGGCGCCGCAGAGGAATGCCTGCCGCCCGCACCTGGGCAAGGCGGGCCGCGAAGGCCCCGGAACGGCCGATCCGGGTATGGAGTTCGATCGCGTCGGGCCGCAGGGCGGCCAGCAGGGAGGGCACGGCAGCCGCCGGGAGGAGCTGATCCCGCTCCTCAATCAGCCCCAGGGGACAGGCCGGAAGGCATCGGCCGCAGCCGTAGCAGCGCTCTTCCAGAACCCCGAAGGCGGCGCCAGCGTGGGCCTGTGAAATCTCGGAGATCGACTGAAGCTCATGCCCCAGGGCGGGAATCGCGAGCGCAGGACAGACCCGCTCGCAGGGCCGTGGGCAAACGAGCGGGCAGCGGGCCGGATCGAACCAGGCCTTGCGGAAATGGGGATCGGACCCATCGCTCAAACTCACCATCACCCAAGGCCGCCTCGCGCCGCGGGCCTCGGCCCAAGCGATGCCCCGCCGCGCCGCGGCCACCACGGCGGGATCGGCGGCCAGATCCAGGCAATGGACTCCCGCCAGGCTGTAGAGGCCTGCCAGGTCCTCGATGGCGGCAAGGTCCTGATTGCTGGCGCCACCGATCCATTTCACCCAGCGGCCCTTGGCCAGGGCCTGCTCGGCAAGGGGAGTGGGGCAACCGGGGTCGATGGCTTCGGCTGGCGCTAATGGCCATCATCCCAACCATGAGAGCAGGTCGGGCTCTGGCGGCCCAGCGGCGCACCCGAGGGGGCAGCGCCCAGTCTTCCCTGCAGATCAGGCGCCAACGACCAGCTGCTCCAACGGCTGCCAGCGCAAGGCGCGGGCGCCACCCATCTCCACCACAACCTTGAGCCTCGGCTCCCGCCGGGTGAGACCGACCAGCGAGGCCAGTTCGGCAGTGGACAGCACCTGGCCCTCCAGCAGCCAAAGCAGGATCGGGGCCTGCCCCTCCAGTTCAACCCCGAGTAAGGGCATCACCCGCTGCACCTCGCCCACGGCCGCTCCCCGGCCCACGCTCTGGTGGCCCAGGTGGGGAGGCCGCACGCCATGGAGCTGGAAAAGGAAGGCCTCAGGATCGCCCAGACCCCGGGCAGAGGTGAGGTGGGCCCGGTAGCCGGCGGCCCGCAGACGGCGCATCAGACGGGTTTCGGCCCCACCTTCGAGCGGGGCGAACAGGGCAATGGCCCCAGCGCGTTCCAGATCCTGACGGAAACCGCGACCTGTGAGCAGCAGGGGCATCGACGGCGAGGGCAAACGTTGGTAAGTCTGGCAGCCCTGGCAGCTTTAAGGGGTGTGAGGTGATGGGGTACAGTATTTTCTTGCACTGAGGTCTGTGCCCGTCCGCTAGCCGGGCCTCCAGAACACAGTGCAGGGGTTGTCATTGGTGACGACCTCTCCAGGCCAGTGCGGTCACCCTGCCGAGGCTCAACCGCCGAGGTCCAGGAACCGCCGGGATACTGCCTCATCGAAACGGGAAGTTCGCTTCCTGGGGTGGAGGATTCCTCCTCTCCTTTTCGATTAAGGCAAGTCTCAGCCCGCTGAATCGCCTCGCTAGCCCAAGGCCGGTGGTCTTCAAGCCTCCACCTGATCTGCGATCCCAAGCATTCAGCATCCGCCGCCCTCCCGCGTTCCCCGTGGGTCGGCCTGAAGCCTCACGGCATCAGCACGCGGCAGTCCAGCTGGCGTCATCTCCCCTCCCATGTCCATCGGCATTCTCGGGAAGAAATTGGGCATGTCCCAGTTCTTCGACGACGAAGGCAGGTCCATCCCGGTCACCGTGATCGAAGCGGGTCCCTGCCGCATCACCCAGCTCAAGAACGAAGCCAGTGACGGTTACAGCGCCGTCCAGATTGGTTTCGGCGAGATCCGCGAAAAGTTGGTGAACAAGCCCGCTAAGGGCCACCTAGCCAAATCCGGTTCCGATTCGCTGCGTCATCTGCGCGAATATCGCGTCGATGCCGTCGAAGGCCTTGAACTAGGCGCCGCTATCACCGTCACGGCCTTTGAGGCCGGCCAGAAGGTTGATGTCAGCGGCGACACCATCGGTCGCGGTTTCGCGGGTTGGCAGAAGCGCCATGGTTTTAGCCGGGGTCCGATGAGCCACGGTTCGAAGAACCACCGCGAGCCCGGTTCCACCGGCGCCGGCACCACGCCGGGCCGCGTGTACCCCGGCAAGCGCATGGCTGGCCGCTACGGCGGCAAGCAGATCACCACGCGGGGCCTTACCATTCTCAAGGTGGATGTCGAGCGCAACCTGCTGGTGGTGAAGGGCTCGGTTCCCGGCAAACCCGGGGCTTTGCTCGACATCCGTCCGGCCAACCGGGTCGGCAACAAAGGCGCGTCCTGAGGAGCAGACCCATGGCAAATGTTGTTGTTCACGATTGGCAGGGCAAGGAGAGCGGCAAAGCCTCCCTTGATTTGAAGGTCGCCAAAGAGACCTCTGCCGCTGACTTGCTGCACAGGGCAGTGGTGCGTCAGTTGGCCAATGCCCGCCAGGGCACCGCCAGCACCCTCACCCGGGCAGAGGTGGCTGGTGGTGGCCGCAAGCCCTACAAGCAGAAGGGTACCGGCCGAGCCCGCCAGGGCTCGATCCGTACCCCCCTCAAGCCCGGTGGCGGTGTGGTCTTCGGACCCAAGCCCCGCAGCTACGAGCTGGCGATGAATCGCAAGGAGCGTCGCTTGGCCCTCCGCACCGCCCTAATGAGCCGTGTCGCGGACATTGTGGCGGTCAAGGGCTTCGGTTCGGAATTGGATACCCCGAAGACCAAGGAGATAACCGCAGCCCTGGGCCGTTTCGGCATCCAAGCCGACACCAAGGTGCTGCTGATCCTCGACAACGCCTCGGAAGCTGTTCGGCTTTCGGTGCGCAACCTCGAGAAGGTCCGCCTGATCGCGGCCGATCAGCTCAATGTCTTCGATCTGCTCCATGCCAGCAAGCTGGTGGTGAGCGAAGAGGCACTCGCGAAGATTCAGGAGGTTTACGGCGATGTCTGAACGTTTTACTGATCGGTTGGCGGATGTGATCCGCCGGCCCCTGATCACCGAGAAGGCCACCCGTGCCCTCGAACTGAATCAGTACACCTTTGAGGTGGATCACCGGGCTGCCAAGCCCGACATCAAAGCGGCTGTCGAATCGCTGTTTGATGTGAAAGTCATCGGTGTGAGCACCATGAATCCTCCCCGCCGTACCCGTCGGGTTGGTCGCTTTGCCGGCAAGCGTGCCCAGGTGAAGAAGGCGGTGGTGCGCCTCGCCGAAGGCAACGCCATCCAGTTGTTCCCAGAGGCCTGAGGGGTCTGAAACGTCATGGCAATCCGTAATTACAGACCCATCACCCCCGGCACCCGCACGCTGGTGGTCACCGACTTCAGCGAGATCACCGGCCGTGGCCGTGAGCGGGGCTTGGTGGTGGCCAAGCACCGCCGCAAGGGCCGCAACA
>Ga0315899_10001092_pt1 | contig 31379 bp, 46 predicted proteins | sample LakEriMetagenome_2_FD_203518 | JGI IMG/M metagenome (GOLD analysis project Ga0315899, IMG submission 203518) | Freshwater fungal communities from buoy surface, Lake Erie, Ohio, United States - Buoy 4 MA112 | ecosystem: Environmental > Aquatic > Freshwater > Lake | place: USA: Lake Erie, Ohio...
GCGTTCAGTTGACTATCGGACTTGCCGCGCACGATAGCACGCGGAGTCTCGGTGTATCGCTCGTGCAGGAGCCTGAGCGTGCGTTCAGCCGCCTCAAGCCAGATCTCGCGGTGCAGCATCAGCGGATACTTCCGCATCAGCCACTCCTGCGAAGCGGTCAGGTTGCCGCGTGTGGCGATCAGGGCGACCCCGATCTCGTGAGGCTTTGGCTCTCCGTGTTTGGCGCGGCAGCGCTTCAGGGTATGGAGGGCTGAGTGCATCGGGTATTTGTAGCGCTGGATGGTCACTTTCAGGAGGGTGGCCTGCTCCGCAGCCGTGCCGTCGTGCACCTTACGCTCCTCGGTCTCTGCGAAGGTCGCGTGTGCGGCGTGGTCAAGATAGGTGGCAAAGTCGCCAGTCCAGGCTGGCACGCCGCCGTCGTCCATAAGGTTGTGCCGATGGATGACGAGGGGCAGGCTGTCTTGGTGATCGCGGAACCACGAGAGCAGGCTGTCTAGTCTCATCATCGTGCGCCTTTCCACAGGTTGTCTGACCCGCAGAACGCCCGCCACGCGAATCCGTTGACCTCTCGCAGCCCAGCGTCAATCGCCACGAGCATCCCGCAGCGTCGGCATTCGGTGACGAGATCCAGCGGGTTGCCGTCCACATCCAGCATCTCTGGGTGCCCGATCCACTCGCCCATCGCGTGACCGTGCAACTTGGTCGCCACCGCCATCACGCTGGCCTGCGCGATCTCCACCCAGTTCGCATCGGCGCTCACAGTCAGGTCAAGAGCCTGCGCTTCCGGCGCGTTGGGATCTTCGGTCGGGGTGATCGTGTGCAGCCCTCGCGCCTCAACCGTGCGCCAGCCGTTCTCTGGGATCTCGCCGTACAGGTTGATGATCCTCTCCTCAACATACTCAGGCACGCGCCGCTCCTCTTGGATGTAGGCGTAGAGCGTGCGCTTACTGATGCCGAGTGCCCGCGCCATCTGCGGGATCGCGACGGCGTACAGCCGCGGGAAGTTCACCGATAGTATGCGCTTCAGATGCGCGCCATTTACGCTGCGAACTTGGATCACGAACGCCTCCCTCTTCCTGCTATGGCAGGACTGTGACTCTGACTTTCTGCACTCCATTTCCGAGCGGTACCCCGAGCGCGACGAACGCGGCGGGCGATAGGTCTACCAGTTTCTCGTTGTTCGTCTGTCCTCGGCATTGGCACCAATCCACCACCCACGCCACGATTGCCTTGCCGTTCTTGAGGTTCTCCACGATGATTCGGTACGGCTTCTTGCCCCAGCGGAAGTCCTTGATCTTACGGAGGGCTGGCCCCGCCGCTGCGTAGAAGAGCGTCGGCTTGTCGCCTCGGGTGTACCACGCATTGTTCTTGGTCGCGTCGTACCAAGTTGCCTTGCCCTTCACGGATAGGACGAGCCACTCAGCGACCGGCGTAGGCTCTGGCTTGAACGAATCCCGCAGCGGTGCCTCGGGCGCGCTCGGGAAGGCGAAGATGATGGCAGCGGTGATGAGCAGCGTGAGCGCCCAGAGCCAGACCGCGTGCCTCACTGCTCGCGGGTCTCTATCTTCGCGGTCAGGATCGCCCGCTCAATGGAGTCAAGGCCGCTGACGATCTGAATCGCCTTCGTCACTCCGTCAAGGTAGCCGATGGCATACTCAGTGTCCCCGAGGATGCCGAGCACCTGCGAACGGTGCACGACTAACTTGATTACGCGATCCTCAATGCTGTCAACCTTCTTCTTTGGCATTGTCTTCCTTTCCGAACCACGCGATGAAGTCGTCCAAGTCTAGGACAATCATCGTCCTGCGCCTAGCCCCCGCCCCAGGTGAATCTCCAACCACGAGGGCTGCGAGTTGATCGCCCTTGACGGGCACGCTGCGAAGCCAGCCATCTAACCGCTCAGGGTAGGACTTGCCCACTTTGCACTGCACTGCGATCCATTCGTTCGCGACATCCTGCTTGCCGCCGAACTGCCCAACGCGGGCTGCGCCTAGACGCTTTGCGACCTCACGCTCAAAGGCGTTGCCTCGTGCGCGTGCCGTGCGGCCTCGGCGACTGCGCTCGGCGTTCTGTCGGTCAATGTCCAGTTCGCTGTGTTTACTCACTTCCAGCACCCACGGTGCGCCCACGAGTAGGACTTGCCGCCACCGGCATAGTCCAGCCGTCGCACGCGGAGCGCCTGCTTCAGTTCCGTGATCATCCCTGAGCAGAGGTAGCACGGGATCGCCGTCCAGCGCCCCGCATTGGCTTTAGTTGCCGCAATCTTCGCAGGTGCCTTCTTTGCCGCCATTGTGTTGCCCTCCTTCCAGCATTGCGCTGAGCCGGTGGATCATACCCATCACGGCATCTTCCTGCGTATCTGCCTCGCAGGTGATCTCGCTGCCATCGCGGTCAGCGATCACGACCACCCAGGTCTCGTGCTCCGTCTTGAGGATCTGCTTGTATTCGTAGCCGCACATCGCGGCCCATTGCACCAAGTCTGTGAATGCCATCACAACCCCCTTATGCGATAGCCGCGGGCTACGCGGTCTCGCTTCTCAATCTTGCCACTATCGGCAAGGCTTTGGAGCAGCCGCTGGGCTGTCCCGTGACCGATCCCCATCAGTTCAGAGATCTCCCGAACCGTTGGCGCGTATCCATACTCCTGCACAAAGGCACGGATTGCAAGGATCAACATCTCTTCCTTGCCTGTCATTTCTTCCCTCCTTGAGCCAGAATCTCGCCAATACTCGCAATCCCGCTCTTAGAATAAGAGAGTCTATTCTCTCTCTGTTCTGTTCTATTCTTATCTAGAGCGTTGTGATTTCGTTCCAAGTCCGTTCCGTGTGCGTTCTTGTAGCGTTCTTTTCTGGCTGCCGCTGTCGGGTCAGCCTGATGCTTCCCCCAGTTCGTGACGATGATGGAGCCGCCGTCGCCCCTCGTGAGCAGCCCGAGGCCAAGCAGCCTCTTCAGATGCTTGATGTCCGCAACGCCGGCGACGCACGCCTTGAGGTGCGCTTCGTTCGCGAACTCCCCCTTCGGGGTCTGATGGTACGCCTCAAAGAGCGCCGCATCCCAGAGAACATAGGCTTCCGCCCCCTTCGGTTGGGCGAGCAACTCTACGATCTTTGGGTCTTTCAGCGTCCTCGTGTCCTTTTTGATCCACGCCATTTGTGCCTCCTAGAACGGCTGGTTGCCGAGGCTCGCCTCGTAGCGGCCTCGCAGGTGCGCGATGAGTGCTGCCATCGTTCGCAGGTTCGCCTTTGCTGAGATGAGCGACTTAGACGGAATGCCATCGCGACCGTCTGTGATCGTCTCCTCCCACCACGAGGCTTCGGTGTTTGTGTTTAGCGTGAGCATCGCGCCGGTCGGCTTGGAGACGAAGACATAGGCGATTGGCTTGACCCGCTTGAGGCGGTACCCAATCGTGTCCACGATGAAGTGATCCCAAGCGTACTGAGTCGGCTGAGCGCCGAACTCACGGCTCTGAGACTTCACCTCTAGCACTGACCCATCCCAAAGGATGATGTCCTTCTCCTCCGCACTGAACTGCGCGATCTCCTGCTCCGTTTTTGCGTACTGCAAGTCAGGCACTTCGCACGGGATACCCTGCGAGCGGAGATACTCCCCAACCCGCTGGTTCCAGTCGTGCCCGCTCGCCATCCGCGCGTGGAGCCGAGTGTCCAGCATCAGAACGGCAACTCTTCAAGGGAATCCTCAGGCACGAGTTTCGGTGCCGGTGCGCTCTTGCCTGCGATCCACTTGATGCTCGGCTTGTCCTTGCACCACGAGCCGTCAGGAGCCTTGTGGCTCGCCGCCCAGAATGGGTTGTACGGTTTGCCGCTCGCCTTACTCACGCCGCCTGGCTTGAGTTGCCACGCCTCGCCGTGCGAGCAGGCATCATCGGTCACCCCCTGCGCGAAGATGATCGCTGCCTGTGCCGCCAAGATGTCGTCGTCGGAGGCCCTCACAGAAGCCTCTGGCGTGCCCATTTGCGGGCTTCTGACGGGCGCTGCCGCCCGTGCTGGGGCTTGACCCCTCTCTGGGCTGTAGAGGCTCCTGCCGATGCCGAGTGCAGCGGCTGCCCTGCGGCGACTATCTGTCACGCTGGACTTCAGCGGCTCCTCGTCTCGCCCTGCGGCGTTCGGATAGCCAGCCTCCTCAATGGTTTTCTGCGCTCCTTCGTGACTGACGATCAGCCGACCACGGACAACCGCGTTCGCCGCATCTACCACCTCCCAAGAGAACGACCACCCCATCGTGCCGAAGACCTCATCAAGCCTCGTGTCAATGGCCCGCACATCTGCGTATGTGTAGGTCATTCCTGATCTGCCAGGGCGCGTCTTGAGATCCTTTGCGTCAAATGGCGCTGCCAGCGCCGCTGCGATGTCTCTGCTCACTTGTCCACCTCCTCTGTCTTGAACCTGAAGACCCGTGCCCCAGGCTTTTCTACGGTGTGCGTCTTGAGCGCCAACTCGTAGGTGTCCGGCGCGACCGACTTTGCGACCTCCGCCACTGCCTCCCAATCCGTCTTGACGGTCGGCTTGTTCTGCTTCCAAGTCGCCTGCCAGCCCTCGCCGTAGACGCCTGCCTTCTCGCCAATCGCCTCCTTGAGTGAGATCGCGAGATTCTGCAACTCCTGATCCAGCAACTTGGACTCGTACTGCTTCTCGGCGTAGAGCGCAGCCACGCGCTCAATGCCATCGTTCGCCTGCGCCAACTCATCGGTGCCCGACCACGGGATGACCGCAGCCAGCGCGTCCGAGTCCTCGCCTTGCAGCGCCGGTGGCGTGCCGTTCATCACGCAATCCCTGAAGGCGATTGCCTTCTGGTAGAGCCGCGTCTGGAACTCAAAGTCCTCAACCACGCGCTCAATGCGGAAGACGAGGCCGCCCAAGAGCGCTGCGACATCCACCCACGGTGCGCCTGTCACGAACATCTGCCACTGCACTTGGGCTTCTACCTCGGGCGGTACGGGGTACAGGCTCCAGCGCGGCGAGGTGCTCGTCTTGATCTCAACCAGCCCCTCCTCGCCGACGATGGTGCGATCCAGCGATGCCATCACCCACGGAATGTCCTTGAGCCTCACGATGCCGTTGCTTCGTCGCAGTTCACGACCTGTCTCCATCTCGTAGAACTCTGCCACCGTGTTCTCAAGCAGGATGCCGCGCACCGCTGCTGGTCCAACTGGATCAGGCGTGTAGGCTCCACGCTTCTCTGCCCAGAGTTGATAGGGAGTTTTGTATGGGTTCAGCCCCGCGATGACCGAGACATCGGTCGCCGTGATGCCGTCAACCCGAAGTGCAAACCACTCTGGACTGCGCTGCTCTGCCTTCACGAACTCGTACCGCTTGCTCACTTTGCCTCCTCCTCCCGCCAGCGGCGGTCTACTTCTACGATTCTCCTGCCAATCCACTCGGCGACTGGAGCGACCACGCCGTTGCCGCAGCAGCGGTAGCGGTGTGAGTCCAGCCCAACTGGGAGCAAATCATCCTCGTCCTCTGTGCCACCTACGCTGTCAAGAAGCACTGCGGCATCGCCTTGCGTCAAAAGTGAAAGATTTTGCTGACGATGTTCCGCTGACGCATCCGTCAAATGAGCAGAAAAAGTCATTATGTTTTCACTACCTCCGCCAACATCGCCTCCGCTGGCAAGATTCGGCCCAGCCAAACCTTTTGATTCACGATAGGCGCTCGGCCCTACTCTTCGGAAGACTGCTGGCGCTCCTGCGCTGTGTGCCACCGCCTGCCTGTCCACCCCAGTAAGCGTGTAGGAGATGTCCTCCGTGCTAAAGCCTGCTCCGTTCTGCGTCTTGTTCGCCATCTCTCGGCTGTCTTGAATCACCGCCTGAACCAGCGTCATTGAGCGGTGGCTCGTGTCGCCAGGCCAGAGCGCCGAGAGTGAGTTCGCCACCTCAGCCTCGGTGATGCTGAAGTTGCCGTTCTTTTCGTCTGCTCGTGTCTGATAGCCAACAAGGAACCCCTCCTGCCCAATGTCTTGATTGGCTACTCCTGCTTTCCAATCTCTTGCTTGGAGACTTCGGTGCGTCTCCGCGCCGAAGGTGTCCACGCCTGACTGATTGTCCAGCCGTCTGGCCAGCCCATCAGCCGCTCGCACTCCGTCGGCGTTAGGCGTCGGACTGACGATGAGCGGCTCGTCAATGGTGCTATTGACTCCCTTGCTGAAGCGTCGGGTGATTGCGCCAGCGATTCCAGAGCCGTCTGGAGCGCCGCTGGCAGCACCTTGCCTCTGCGGTTGGCGCGGCGAAGGATGCCGCTCGCAGCCCTCGCACTCAAGGAGAACCTCGCCGGCGCGGTCGGATTCAAGACTTGCGACAATGAACACTCGGCGGCGTCGCTGGGCGACTCCGAAGTAGCGAGCGTCCAGAGTTCGCCACGATACGCCATACCCGAGTTGCTCCATTTCATAGAGAAGCCGTCCGAAGTCAGCCCCCTTGTTGGAACTGAAGAGTCCAGGGACATTTTCCAGCACGAGCCACCGAGGTCGTCGCTGCTCCACAAGGTCAAGGAAGGTGAAGGCGAGGCTGGATCGCTTGCCTGCAAATCCTGCGCGCTTGCCAGCGACGCTGAGGTCTTGGCAGGGAAACCCGCCTGACCAGATGTCTGCCTCTGGGATGTCATTAGCGTCCACCTCCGTGATGCTTCCCAGATTCGGAGCGTCTGGGAATCGCTCTGCCAACACCGCGTTGGCGTATGGGTCAATCTCGCTGACGCTGACCGTCTCAATGCCAGCGCGCTCAAAGCCGAGGTCAAGACCGCCGACTCCGCTGAAGAAGGATGCGTGCTTCACTTGCCCTCTTTCTTTGCGCGATCCTTCTTTGCCCAGCCCTCGCCGATGAACACCGATGCGGCGGGCGTGTAGACCATCCGCATCCAGCGCCCACACTTGGCGCACCTCGGGTTGTAGATCTCCTTGATTGAGTGCGTGTGCTCCTCACGCGCCCCGCAATCGCCGCAGCGGTATTCGTAAACCGGCATTAGCGGATGACCAAGAACAGGAAGATCAGAAAGCCAAAGGCGTACGCGAGCAGCACCGCGTCGCGCAAGAGCGCATCCTGCTCCTCACGGTCGCGCTGCACTTCGGTCTTGGGCTTCATCGCCACTCGCGTGTAGACGAGCGGCTGGGTTCTGCGGTTGAGTTTCACTTTGCCTCCTTCTTCGCCTTACGGCGCTTGGCGGGCTTGGGCTTGTAAGGCCCTTCCCATTCGTCTGCAATCTTTGCGACGAGTGCCTTCTTCACCTTCGCGTTCACTTCGTCATCCTGTCCGATGACGACGAACAGATCGTCAAGATTCAGTTTGTCGTTCATCGCATTGACCCTACTGCTAGGAGCAGAATCATTGACGCGATGAACGCTACGAGTGCGAGTGAGTCCAGAATGAATGTCCTCATCACTTTCCGCTCGCTTCCAATACCGCCTCAACGAAGAACTCGTCGGCGAGGAACTCAAACTCAGTTCCCTTGAACGCCTGCGCCGCGCATTGCACGAACAGGACTTCTGCTGCGTCACGACCATCGCCAGTGAAGCGCGCGACCGCGCCATCACCAACGCCCTGACATTCCACATAACCGACCTTCTTGCCGCTGAGGTAGAGATCTGCCTCGTATGCAACACCGCGTCGGTGTGAGAAATCGTGATAGTTCTTGACCGACCAACCATTTGCCTTTGCGACTTCTGCCGCCTGAGCGGTGACTTTGGTTGCTTCTGCGATTCCGTTCATCTTGAACCCCCTAGATCTTCGGGAGGGCTGTCTTCCCTCCTCGTGGCTCAATCGTACGCCCGTACCAATCCCCCTGTCAACACCCCATTTCACGCACGAAATAGGGTGTGGCGGGCTGGAGGAGGTCAGGCAGCGGGAGGCTCGCGCCCAGCCACCTCCAGCCCTAGACCCCTGCCCGAAGGCAGAGGCGTAGTCATTCGGGAGGGATCTGATCGTGGAGCACGAGGTCAACCAAGACTTCAAGGCAGCCAGAACAGATGCGGTGTTCGTTGACGATCTGATCGCCGGTGCGAAGGTCAATGCCGAGGATCAGCGCGCCGAAGGCGTAGACCCTTTCAGATGGCTCCTCGCAGACATCGCAGGTCTGCGGATCACGGCGCTTTGCGACCGTGACCATCAAGCCGCACGAGATACTCAGCCGTTGGGCCGTCCTTGCCGAAGAAGATCGCCCACTGCGCTGGCGTACCAGATGCAGCGAGCCACTCCTGTGCGTAGCGATTGGACGACTCAATGCTGGCGTTGCCCCAGACCGTGTGTGCTCCGTCGCTCAAGACGAGTCGCGCTGGCGTGTGCCAGTGGCCGTAGAGCAGGAAGTCAAATGGTTGCACGCTCAGGTTCCAGCCCTGCGCGCGCTTCGCGATGGCGTAGTACGGCAGACCGAATGCGCCGCCTCTGAACTGATCGCCGTGGACGATCATCGCCGTCTTGCCACCTGGCAGATCCAGCGTGTCGTACCAGTGCCGACCGCCCATCGTGAGCGATTCTTTCCAGTCAATGCGCTTCTCTGCCTTCACGAGATCCTTCGCCACGCGGTACAGGATCGCGTCAGCGTTGCTCTCGTTGCTGTGATCGCCGAAGCGTCCGAGCCTGCCGTGATTGCCGATTGCACCGCGAACGGTGACCTTCGGTGCGAGCGAAGCCATCGCGCGCACGAACTGCGCGAGCATAGATGCGCCCTCAAAGATCTGCACATAGAGGCCGCCCTGCTCCACCTCATACGCCTGGGAAGGGAAGATGTTGCCGTCGGATTCCACGAAGTCGCCGAGCAGCGCGCATTGGATCTCGTTGACCGGCACGCCGTGCAACTCAATGAGCCGCGCGACTTTCTGGGCGAGCAAGTCAATGCGCTGCTTCGCCACCTCAATGTTGTAGGTCTCTGAGTTCTTGCCCAGTTGCCAGTCGCCGAGACTGATGACGAGCGTCTCTGCGACGCCCTTCTTTCCAGATGCTTTCGGCGTCGGCACCGAAGGGATCTTCATCCCGAGTGCGGCATCCTTCGCGGCGCGGTAGACCGCATCCACGAGTTCAGCCTGATCGTTATCGCGCTTGGAGAGCGCACGGAGCGCACGGTTGTGCGCCGCCCGCAACTCCTCGTATGCCTGCGTTTCCGCGAGGGCTTTCTCTAGGTCGCTCATCGTGGGCACTTACAGTGACCGCGCATATGGCGAGCCAGCGTCTCCTGAGCGATCTCTACCTTGTAGGCGTTCCTGATCGCTTCGGAGAGGATGCGCCGGTTGCGTGTCGGATCTGCAAGCGCTGCCACCAGCGCCTTTCGCTCTTCTTGATCCACACGGGCGAGAAGTGCAGAGACCCCGCACTGCGGCCCCTTCTTCGTTGCTGAGACTGCTTCAAGCGCAGCCGCGAGTTTAGACACGGTGATTGCCTCCTTCCACGAGCGGCTTGTGCCGCGATCACCAACATACAGGCTTACCTATGCCAAGTGTCTGGCACTACTTCTTAGGCTTTGTCTTGAGACCGTAGCGCTCGTTGGATGGATCTAGGTAGGTCTGCAAGACCTGAAGCCCTGCGGCGAGCGCGGCGCTGAGCACGGTGCGGAAGTCGCCGCCCGAGATGTCCATCAACGGGATGCCCAAGCCGAGGCTCACGGCGATAGCCGTGCTCAAGCCGGTGCGGAGGAAGTCAATGATCGCCTCGTCTACCGAGGTCGTTGCGAGGAATGCGCTGAACTTGCTCATAGGTTCTCCTTCTTCGTCACGATGACGATGTGTGATGCGGGCGAGCCTGGCTTGCCCGATGCAATAGCCTTGAGGTCAGCCTCCGTGATCGGCACGGCGAACTGCTCCTTCGGATGCTTCTCGTCAAAGGTGGGATCGGCGAACTGTAGGGTCTGCGCGTCCGAGTCGTAGGATGCGCTCGTCATATGCCCGTAGCCTGCGGCGATCACCTTAGGATCTTTCTTTTGCCAGTACGACGCCCAGTTGCGGTGCCACTTGGAGAGCGCCTGCTTGGGGTAGCCGATCGGTGCCTGCACCCAGACGATGAGGGCTGCGCCTGCCTTAGCCGCCTCCACCGCCTCAGCGAAGGTGTCGGCAGGACGAGCCTTGCCGCCCAGTTCGCGGACGGTCTTCATCAACTCAGGGAGGCTGGAGCCGTTGTCGCTCACGCCCTGCTTCTCCACGAAGCCGGTGGCACGCGCCTTCGCCGCCACGCCATCGGATGCTTGTAGGTCAGGGTTGTAGCCGTTGACATAGGCGACCGCCGCAGCCGCGCTGCTCGGGCCGCAGTCGTCAAGGATTGCCCCAACCTTTCGCTGCGCCTCGGCGTCAGAGTAGAGTTGCGACTTGATTCGCATCTTCACGATGGGTTCTCCTGCTTCACGATCACGGCAACGGCACGAGCCGCGTCCTCAAAGCCCTTCGCGGCGCTGACAGGATGCCCAGCCGTGCAGCCTTCGCTGTAGTCATTGCCATCCTCGCCACGCTTCCAAAGCGTGCCGCCGAAGGCGCTGTTGTCCTCATTCGGAACGAGGGCGACCCATTCGCCGGGTGCCGTGTCCACGCGAGTCCAGCCCTGCTCGTGGATGTCGTCAATGTGATCTGTCGTGCGTGCCATTAGTCCCTCCATCGTAGTGGCCCTGTGGCAATCCACACGATTGTCAACAGGATAAATAGTGCCGTCATTGTGCTCTGGGTTTGACCCTCTGGTAAAACCACCAGAGCAAAAACAAGGCCGATCAGAGTGAAGGCTGTAGATACCAGATCTAAGATGATGTTCTTGAACATTAGCGGCGGCCCTTTCTGCTACGCGCCCCCGTCTCGCCGCCTCCACCGCCACCACCTCCACCGCTTGATCCGCCGGTCGTGCTGCGTGCGGCATTGGCTGCCGCCGCTGCGACGCTGGCGATCTGGCTGGAGATGACGGCGACCGCCATCGGTTGCGCCTCTTCTTTCTCAGTTGCGTCTAGGTCTTTCCCGATCTCGCCGATTGCAGCGATGTCGCCGAGCGCATCCGCGACGGCTTCAACGGCTGCGCCTGCAACCTCGGCAACCGCTTCAGCGGCCTCGCCTAGATCTGGCAGAGGGGATTCGGGTTCAGGAGTAGGTACAGGAGTGGGATCAGGAGATACCACAGGAGACTCCGACGGCTCTTCGGATGGAGCGGTCGTCGGCTCGGGTGAGGCAGTCTCGTCTGGTGGCGTTGGTGTAGGTGTTGGCTCATTGGTTGGCTCCTCGCTTGGCGCTGGCGTCTGCTCTGGCTGCGTTGGCTCAGGCGACGGCTCAGGCGTGGCTGGTGCCTCCGTAGGTTGTGGTGTCGGCGTAGGCTCTACGCTCGGCTCTGGGCTGGGCGTAGGTGCCTCTGTAGGCGACGGAGACGGCTCTACGCTCGGCTCTGGCGTAGGTGTCTGGGTCGGCTCAGGAGTCGGCGTAGGGGACGGCGCAGGGCTGCCTACGACCCAGGTCGTATTGTTGATCTGCAAGAAGCCCGCGCCGCAGCACGAGTCAATGCTCAGGATGCGGAATCCGAAGATGCCGCCTGCCGTGACATAGACCTCTTGGCTGCCGCTCTGTTGCTTCGGGTCGTAGCCGCCTTGATTCCAAATCGCAAGGTCAACCCAACTCTCGTTGAGCAGCATCTGCGCTCGGTCATAGACCGCGCCATCGGTTGTCCAGTACGCCCAGCCGAACGAGACCGTCTCGCCAATGGACGAGTCGGTGGTCAAGCCGGTCACCGTGTTCTGCCACGGGTAGCCAGGGCCAGCGTTGTCGCTGCCTTGAATCAGGATCGTTCCCTCGGTCAGCGTGATGATGCCGTTGGAGTCAATCTGTTGATCCCAATCGTCGGCGCTCTCCAGCGCGTAGACCTGCGCGAACGGCAAGAAAACCGCCGCCGCCGCAACGAGTGCGACAAGACGGCGGTTCACTTACTGTTAGAAAGCCAGGCTGCCAGTCCAGACAGTCCGGTCAGCCCGATGAAGGCCAGCACGAACTTGGCGAGAGTCAGCGCGCCTCGCGCCTCTGCCATCTCAACGCGCACGCAGGCAAGGTCGGCTTCAATCCGATCCAGTCGCTCTACGATTGCGTCAACTTGGCTTCTCGTCACCTTACGCTCCAAGGAGCGCGGTGATCTCGTCTTCGGTCAGACCAAGCGCGGCGAGTTTGGCTCGTGCGCTGACCTTGTTCGGGTCTTCGGGCGCAGGAGCAGGAGGCTCTGGCGCGATCCAGTTGCTGCCGCTCTTTGTCCAGCCGATGCCCACGCCTGCGGGCGCAACCATCGTGGTCGTGCCTTCAGGTGCAGCCCAGTCAGACTCGCCGTCCCAGACGACCGTGTTGATGACCGTGTTGTCTTTGATTACAAGATAGGTACTCATCCAATCACCCATACCCTTACTCGGGCACCACCGCCCGCTCCACCTGCGCCAGATGTGAATCCAGTACGGCAAGCACCGCCACCGCCACCACCGCAGCCAATATCACCTGCGCCGCCAGCAGCACCATTTCCAGTTGTGGAAGCACCGCCGCCTCCTCCTCCGAAGTTCGTTCCAGTTCCACCTACCTGATCAGCAGTTCCACCTGCGCCGCCACCGCCGAATGTGATTGAGGCGCTGTTCTGACTCGTCAGGTTTCTCAAATGTCCGTAAAGAATGTTGTATCGCTTGCCGCCGTTCCCTGCTCTAGTTATAACTTCTGATGAGTTAATAAATCCACCGCCACCACCACCCGCTCCTGTCAAGTCAGAGTCTAGACCAGCCTTACAGTTTGAGGCTGTGAATGGCGCGCCTGATCCGCCGCGAGCAGATTCGTGGTAGGCACCTTGCGATCCGATGGCTTGAACAGTTCCAGCAGCAGTACCGTTTCCGCTGTTTGGGTAAGCATAGGCAACGCCCTGGGGTCTTGCCCCATCACCATAAAAGTACGAAAGCGATGGACCGAAGTTTGGCGCTCCAGGGTATTCCAAAGTGCCATTTGTACCTACTAGACTTGTCATCCCGCCGGGGCTACCTCGTTCTGCTTCACCAGTCACTGCGATTCCAGCACCGCCTGCGCCTCCCGCGCCAACCGTCACGGTGATGGTTCCTGCTGCGGTTGACAACGCTGCAAGTCCCAAAGTCGTGACTCCATATGCGCCGCCGTTGCCGCCCGCTGAAGAACTTACTGCCGTTCCTGAACCACGGCGTGATCCACCTTGTCCACCCTCACCAGCGCCCTGAACTTCAACCACAACGATTGCGCTTGAAGATGCGCTCGCAGGAACGACGAACGAGCCAGACGAAGTGTATTCCTGATACTTGAGGATGCCGCCCGACGATGAAGCCAAGAACGCTGCCGCGCCAGAGCCGTCAGCGGTCAAGACCGCGCCAAGCGCCGCCGTGCCAGATGACACGCCAGTCGCCGCGACCTTCGCGCCGTTCTCGGACGCGCCAGTATGCGTATGCCCTGTGCTGACATTCAACACATCGTCGCGAAGATTGTTGTATTGGGAGGCCAGCGCTGCGCTGCCTGCCGTGACCGTACCGCTGTTTGCCATCTAAGCCTCCTTTAGGCTGTGGTGGTGAGCGCCCAACTCACCGTGAGGATGCTGTTTGGTTCCTTGTAAATCCCTGATCCAGCCCCGTACCCCGTGATCGCCAGCAGATTCGTGCCGTGATCCCGAAGTCCGAAGATGTAGAAGGTCTCGCCGACCGCCGTGTTCAAGCCCCACACTGCGGTGGAGGTGACAGTGCGGGTGACTCGGCTTGCCGTGACCGTCTGCGTGTCGTAGACCGCAGGGACGGATGAGGCTGCCGCCGTGATGTCGTTGTTGCCATTGACCACGAAGGCGTTGTCAATGTACGCGGTCGCCGTGCCAGCCGTGCCAGCCACGAGGTTCAAGCCGATCCCTGTGACGGCGTTCCACGAGGGCGCGCCGCCCGTCACATTGAAGGATGAGATCGGGATTCGGCAGATCTTCCAAGTTGCGTCGGCGAATGCGCCGAGCGCAGACTCAATGCTCGTGACCGAGATGCCGTAGTAGTTAGACGAGTTGCCGCCTGTGAAGATTCGCAGTTCGGTGCTGGACTTATTCACATTGGCGAGCGTCGTGAAGCGCAGGCTGACCTCAATGGACGATCCTGCGACCGCCGTGGACGAGGTGACCGTGGTCGCGTCAAAGACATACTGCGTGCCCGAAGGTGCGGCCTCAATCTTGAACGCACCAGCGCCCTGCCGGTAGATACTCGTCTCAAGCGTTGCCGTGCCTGTGAATCCAGCGGTAGAGTCAAAGTCATAGATGCGCGTGCCGCCAGAGGACGATTGGATGTCCGTGCAGGTGATCGTGCCTGCCTCGCCTGCAAGTTTGGCGGCAAGTCGCGTGGCCCCAGCCAGCGTGAAGGTGTTTGGCTGCACCTGCTCGGTGATCAACGAGCCATCGGCTCGCGTGAGTCGTACCGTCACGACCCCTGTTGGCTTCCAAATAGAATCAAACATTTATCAACCCCACGGATTCACATCCCAATACCCAGCATCCCAGGTAAGGACTTGGACTACGCTTGTCGTGATTGTATCGCTAATCGCTCCCACAGAATCGCCAACCGGTGTCGGCGATGACAGTGGCCCCCACAGGCTATTATTCCAAGTGAGTGCGTTATCGCCAGGATCTGTTGGAGCCCAGTACCACGGCCCCTCGTTCAGCGCCGTCGTGATGACATCGGTCGGCGCGGCGACCACATCTCCGAACTCAAGTTGCAGCGGCCCTGGCAGCGCGGGCAAGCCCTCAATGCTGCACTCGTAGCCGCTCTGCGCGTTGAAACTCCAGTTGATCGTTGCGACTTGCTGCAAGAAGGTCTTGCTCTTGGTCGCATCCAGCACCCCGAATACTTCGCCCGCCTTGAGCGGCACGCCCGGAGCAGACTCCAGCGAGATGCGGAGGCGTCGGACGCTGCGGAAGTAGAGCAGGTCAAGTGCCCGCGTGTACGCCTTGTCCGTGCTCGGCAGATAGGGATTCTTCAGGCTTAGCGGCAGGATCTGACCGCCGAGCAGTTCTTGCCCGTCAATGTCATCTGCCTGCGTCGCGTAGAGCGAGGAGAGCCGTGCTGGCTTACCGATCAGGGTAAAGCCCGTCACATAGATCGCCGCCGTATCTGCGAGGTTCTTGAAGGTCACGGTGGCGCGGTTGCCGTCGCCGGTTGCCGTGCCGCCGACCGTGAGTTCGTAGTAGAGGTTGCCGTCTAGCGAGACAAGGCTAGGAGGATCGCCCTGCACCATCGGGATCGCTGTCCCGCCTGTGGGCGCAGAGGCCGCCGTAGCAGCGCTAGGGTTATTGCCCCCAGCCGTTCCAACCGACGCCCAAGTGACGGGCGTGTAGTCAATCCAGCGCGTCTTATCCTGCGCCTCAATGCTTAGGGTGATCTCGCCAGGCACGAAGAAGCCATCGGCAGAGCCTGCGGCTGGGATCGTGATCGGCGTGGTGATCTCAAAGACCGTCTCGTCGCTGACCGCTGAGGCGCGATCCTCGTACTCAAGGAGCGCTCGGTTGATCGCCGTCTCGGTGTTGCGGAGGATGCTGATCTCAAACGGATAGGACTCTTTGTCCAGCGTGATGAGCGGCGCTTGGAGCGCAGCCTGATTCGTGTCGCGGTCGTTGAAGGTGAGCACGCCGTTCTCGTCCACGAAGATGCGTCCACCCTCGGCGATGGCGAGCAACCCGAGTTCAGCGCCCAGCGGCTCGCCGGTTGCCGCTGCGAACTGCGCGGTGCCGAAGGCGGTGCCGACGGCTGCGTAGGATGCCGTGCCAAGCCCCGCCTTGTCTGCGAACGCGGTGAATACCGTATCCAGCGAAACATTGGCACGAGGGCCGTAGTAGGTCGGCACGGTCGCGAACCGAGCGGAGATGTCAAGCAGGCGCATCTGCGCCACTCGTGCCTGCTCACGCGGCACGACAGAGCGCACGATGTAGGTGCCGAGCGTGCGGGTCTGCGCTGCGCCGTTGTAGAAGTATCCGAGGCTGACCTTCGCCTTCGTGGTCAGGAATGCACCCTGAAGGTAGGCGTAGATCGGGCTGCTCTCATTCTCCGCGCTGAAGCGCTGATTGAGATTGTCCAGCGTGATATTGCACTCGCCTGGCTGGAGCGATCCTGTATCTGGGTCAAAGGACTCAATACCAACCGCGTCAAGCACATAGCCGGTCTCGTCGTCAAAGACGCCATCGCCGTCCCAGTCAATCTCCAACTTGATGATTGGACGATGCTGCTTGTCGGCAATCGCGGCGATCAGGTTTGCGCTCAGTGCCACGATGCCTCCTTAGGTTGTGCGGGCGTCAACCTCAACGAGCGTGATCTGGTAGTCGCCCTTCGTCACATCGGGGTAGACGGTGACCAGATCGCTGATTGAGTCAATGCGGACGGTGACCCCAGGCTGTGCTGGCGTGAACGGGCCGCCCGTCCAAGTGAAGGTCGTGGTGGTCTGGTTGCTGACATTCGCCCAGTAAAGCGCGACGAGGGCGTCGTAGGTCGTGACATCCTCGTACTCAAAGGCGAGCGAATAGGAGAATCGGTAGCCGACTGACCACGAACGGATGGAGCCGTTGACCGTGAGGCGGCTGCCGCCGACCGTGCTGTATTCCAACTTGACCGCGTTCGTGCGGACAGGGTACGGCAGCGTGATCGTCGTCGCGCCAGAGGATAGTGTTGGCTGACTTACGCTCATCGGGCACCTCCGAGTACCGTGCCTCGGCGTCTGGCTTCGTCATTGAGCGCGCCGTAGATGCGACGAGCGAACTCGCGGGCATCGTCGGACGATCCGAGGAAGGCACCCGCCTGCACGGTCACATTTATCTGCCCGCCGAGGGAGTTGTTTGGCACGATGCTGCCTGACTGATTCGGCACGAAGAGTTCAGGCCCTCGCTCGCCGACCATATACTGTTGCCCGCCGGTGACAGGGCCGCCGAGTGCGCGCCCGCGCTCCCTTGCTGGGCCACCTGCACCGCCGCGCGGCAGGAATCCGCCAACGAAGGGAAGGTTGTTGGCAAGGTTGATCAGGGTTCGCACGATGTCAATCGCGCTCTGTACCAGTCCGATGAAGAATCGGATCGGTGCAGTGATAGCGTCAAAGACCTTGCCGATAGCGTTGAGCGCGATGGCGAGCGGGCCGTTGCCGTCACCCCAGAGGATTTTGGCAAGTTCGCTGACCACCGTGACCGCGAGTCCAAAGGCGCGAACGATGTTCGTGCCGATGAACAGCGCGAGATTAGCCACAACCGAGAGCAGCGGCTGGATCGCCCTGAAGACCGCGTTCACAACATTGCGGAACTCTTCGCTTGAGTTGTAGGCAACGACGAGTCCAGCCACGAGTGCCGCGATCAGCGCGATGGCGAGAGTCAACGGCCCGCCGAACGATTGCACTGATAGGTTCAACAAAGCCATCACCGCTACTTTTGCGCGCGCGGCTGCGGCGGCAAGGTTGATTGCAACTGTGAAAGCAGTGTAAGCGGCGACGAGAGATAAAACGAGGCCAGCGTTGTCGCCAATAAACTTGCCGACCTCGGTCAGCGCCTTGACGAGCGTGCCGATGATGGCACCGCCGACGCTGATGATTGCAGGCAAGACCTGCGTGACCATCGTGGTGATGAATGGTCGCAAGTTCTCAATCGCGCGCACGAATGCCTCAGCAAAAGCAACACCAAACTCTTTGACTTTAGGCAAGATGTTGTCTCTAAAGTTGACAAGGATTTCGGCGAGTAGGACAAGGATTGGTCGCCCAACATCATCAACCACATTGTCAACGACGATGCCGATTGCCTCAAGTGCACCAGCGACAGTCTTAGAATATTCCTCTGCCTGTCCCGCTGATGCAGCCTGGATTGCTGCAAGCCCTTCAGTCGCGGTCGCGCCCTTCTTGAGCGTGAAGCCGTATCTGGTGAGGATAGAGGTGTTGCCGCTAAAGACTTTGCCAACAACTTCGCTTGCAGTTTTGAGGTCAATCTCGCGGAGTCTTGCAAAGTCCATTGCAATGGCCTGCAACTCCATTGCCTTTGTGACATCTTTTGTTCGTGGCACAAGGCGCGAGAGCGAATCTCGGAGCGCATCGTCGCTAAAGGCAAGGTTCTGTCGCGATTCAATCGCAGCATCCATCGCCTTACGCTGTTCGTCGGTGACCTCAGTGTTGGCTTGGAGGACGGTATCAAGCCTCTTGATTGAGGCTTCTTCTTCCGCTGCGGCCCTAGCCGCTGCGAACATCGCGCCGCCCACGGCGACGGCTGCGCCTGCCGCAATCGCAAAGCCTTTCGCGGCTGCGGCAAACGGAGCGTTGAGCGTGCCCGCTGTCTTGCCGAGCGTGCGCGCTGTTTTATTGAGTTCGCGCATCCCCTTAGAGGCGGAGTCCTTGAGAATGAAGGCGAGTGTCGTCGTTCGTTCAGCCACGCTTGCCCGCCTTTCTCGTCGTCACCGACGATTCAATCCGCATAAACTCCAAGCCACGCAGCACCCACTCGCCAGGAGCCTCTTCCAGTTCCCACGGCGCGACGCCCCACCGCTGAGCCAGCGCGTCTAGCGCGTACTCAAGCGGCACCGGCGCTTTCGCGTCGGGGTTTATTGCTGTTCTGGCGAGGGCTGTACGGAGTTGCTGCCCTGCTCTTTTGGGAGTGTAAGTTCCTCAATCCAGTCGCGCATCTTAGACGCAATCAAGGTCATCGCGCTGAGCGGGAGGTCGTCAAGACTACCCACGCCAAGATTGTGCGAGGAGATCAGGGCAAGCATCTTGTCCATACTCTCTTCTTCGCTCAAGTCTGCGGCGCGGATAGCCTTGATCTCGCCCCAAGTAAACTCTCTAACTTCAACCCAGTGACCAGCGAGATCGCCGGTCAGTTCAAGTTTGGTCGTCTTTGCCTTTAGCATTCTGCCTCCTTGTCCTGCTTAGGAAATCGTTGCGAGGTTGTTCTTTACCACGATGGAGAAGTCCGTTGCAGCGGACGAGTCCACGATGCCACGATAGGTGATGTTCGCCACGATGACGCCATCAACTTCCGCGATCTCGTGAGTGTCTGCCACACCATAGAAGTCCAACTGGAACTCATAGGTGCCCGCGCCGAGCGTTGGCCCTGTGGACAAGATGCGAATCTTTCGCTCGCTCTTGAGCAGGAACTGATCAAGTTCGTTGCGGTTCGTGAAGTATCGGACGATCTCAAGTCGCGCCTGTCGCGCAACAGGAGCCACCGTATCCACGGCTGCCGAGGTTCCGTCAAGCACTTCGCGTCGGACGAGTCCGCGCGTGAGCGTGAAGGTTGCCTCTTGCACCGAGGTGTCGGCGGTTGAGCCGATCGTCGTCGCGTCAATGAACACGGCTGCGTCTACGCCGAGCACGCTGACCTGTGTGGTATCGCTTGGTGAGGCGCTGTATGCAGTTCCGAGCGCGACCGTGCCTGCGGCGATGGTTGTCGCCGTGAAGGTGACCGCCTCGTCCTTGACATAGGAGATGCTCAGTTCGTCCGTGGCGCAGCCAGCGAGACGGTAGGTTGGCACAACCGTGCCGCCGTCTGCCCAGCCCCACTCAGCCGTGAAGGTCTTCGGCGCGTTCGCCGTGCCGCTGTTCGGGCTGTAAGTCCAGGTGTATGGCGCGACGGTGCCGGAAGGCGTGACGCCGCCCTTGACGCTGCTCTCAAGCCAGAACGGAATCTGGCTGTAGAGGACAGGCCCTGCGATGTTCAAGCCGTTGCGCTCAACGCCAGGGTTGATCTCATACGCCTCAAAGTAGGTGCCGCGAAGCGTCGTGTTAGCGATGCTCGTGACTTCCTGTGAAGGAGTTGCCTCATTCGCGTAGAGGACGCGAGTTGCGGTGGCAGCGGAACCAGCCGTTGATTCAAGCGCTCCCACGAGTTTCAATAACTGGTTGACTGCCATTGTGTTCTCCTTATGCTGCTTCTACTGAGGACAGGGCGTTTGCCCGCTCAATGTATTTTCCTAGAACTGCGTCAGCCGCCTGCTGACCTGCTTCCTGTGCCGTGCCCGTGGACGGCGTGACGAACGGCTTGGCCTGCGCGCCAGCGTGCTCAACCAGTTGGGCATAGCCCAGACCGATCTTCAGGAGGTTCTGCCCGCGCGGTCTGATCAGGTGGCCCTTTGTGCCGTACTCAATCAGGTGGCGGTGATTGCTGCCTTTGCCCATTGCCGCCGCGATGACGCCGATGGTGCCAGGCTGCCTGCGAATCTTCTTCGCGTTGATGGACTTGTAGAGGTTGCCGGTCTTTCGTCCGACGCCCTGCGTGATGTAGAACTGTTGAATAACGCCGCGCATCGCCTTACCAGCGGCATCGCGCATCTCCTCAAGCAGACTGTTCACAGGCCCTTCGTAGAACTGCGAGGCGTAGCGTTCAGTGAACTCGGTCTCGTACTTGAGGCTAAAGGATGTCTGTGCCATTACGGGGCGATGCTCGCCAAGACTTCTCGGGTTGTCACTTCCACCTGCATTTCAATCACGGCGAACATCTCGCCGCCGTACTCGGATTCTCCCATACGGATGTCAGGCACGAGTGCCTTCACCACGACATTTGGCAAACCGAGTTGCATATCGCTGACGACGCCTTCCACGAGCACATCCCGCCACGCGTAGAGCGCCTTGACTGCGCGATCCGTGCCCATCCCCTTTGCCACATAGAAGCGCACGGGGAAGCGGTGAATCTGTCGCACGAGGCGATTGGGGCCGTATTCCGCCGTGGTGGAAGGGGGAAAGACCACCACGGACGGAAACACGGAGATCATATCAGGCGGGTTGGCGGTCGCCAAGCGCACCTCGTCGTAGCCCGCTGGAGGCGTTGTATTGGCGGCAGAGAACCGCGCAGCGAGCGCGGTGCCGATGGCGTAGGTGTCCAGCGCCATTTAGACCGCCTGGGCTGCGACGCGGTAGGCGCGCAGCATCTGCTCCACATCAGGGTCAAGCCGTGCAAGCAGGCGCATCTGACCCACTTCCGGCGATCCTGCGATTCCGAATGGCGTGTTGCGGCGGTTGAAGATACGCCCGCTCTGAATGATGCAACTCATCTCAACGGGTCGCGGCACGGAAGGCCAGCCGCGTGTGCCGACGATCTTGACCGCCTTCACTATCTCCACAGGGAAGGTGTTCGCGCCTTCGGTGAGTGCGATGACTTCGGTGAACGGTCGTCCAGTGGCGGGTGCGTTGAATGGCGCGAGCGCGCAGTCCGTGTTGATGACCCACGAGGTGCTGTAGGTGCCGTTAGCATCGCCATCGGTCGTAATCGCCGAGACGGAGGCGAAGTCGTCAATCGGCTGCACGAGGTAGTCCTGCGCCGTATAGAAGGCGGTGGACGCGGCGGACTGATAGAAGAAGCGTCCGCAGTAATCGTCAATCAGGCGGCTGACGGACTCAATGACGAGTTCCAACTCGCCGTCGGAGGTTGCGTCAATGATGCCGAGGGCCTGCTTGACTGCGCTCCCTGTCGTGTAGCCGTTCGTGATTGCCATCAGGTCTCCTTGATTGGTTGGACGCGCTTGAGCGCGTCAGGGTCGCCAGCATCCTGCCAGCCGGTCACGATGAGTTCAGTGAGCGGCTGATGAGGTGCGTACGACCTCAGAACATCAGCCATATGCACTTCATTGGTTGAGCCGAGTTTGAGGTCATAGCAGATATCGTTGAGCAGTTCGCGATTGGTGAATCGGTAGACGCCGCAGCATACTAGAACCTGCGGCACGCCGCGCGTCCATCCACCCTCTGCGTGTTCGTAGTAATCCCAGATTCGCCACGGCGCTGTTGCCACGCCAACCCAGTCGCCCTCCTGCGTCGGCACCTGCGGGAGCAGGGTGTCGGCGAAGAGCACGGTGAGCGCGCCCTCTGGGAGCGCTGTAGAGGCACTCAGGAGCGCCCCAGACGGGCCGTCTGCCTCATCGTGGGCAATCACCCCAGCCAGCCACGGAGCGGCGCGTAGAACCGCCTTCTCATCCTCTGGCCTCACGACCGCGTAGGTCGGCTGTTTGCCAGCCGCGCGCCGGTGCCACTCGTGCACGGGCAGCCCCGCCGCCTCTACGAGCAGTTTATTCGTGCCGCCTAGTCGGGTCGCCCTGCCAGCGGCAAGGATGACGATCACGGTCGGCTCTCGTGAGGATGTGTCTCTGAAAGGTCGTAGTGCCAGGTCGGGCGCTCCACGCAGGTAAACTTTGCGCCAGTTTGCAGCGCCGCCACCCAGAGCAACCAGTCGTAGCCCTTCACCGGCTTGAAGCCGCCGAGTTCTACAAACAGGTCAGTGCGGATCAGCGCATTGTGGCTGACCACCGAAGTCTGGCGCAGCGCGTCTGCGCTGAACGGCTGGTTGTAGCCAAGCCACGGGTTAGCGCCGCTGACATCGCACCACGAGTACGCGACATCCGCTCCGTTCGTCTCTGCCGCCTCTACGAGCGAGGCGAGGTGATCAGGATAGAAGTAGTCGTCGTCATCAAGCAGCGCGATCCACTTGCTCTCTGCCGCAAAGCAGAGGTCATTCTTCATCGCGGCTCCACCACGCCTCGCGTAGTCGTAGCCGATAAGATGCGCCTGCGGGCGTAGTGTCTGCCGCCGCACCGAGGTCACCGCACGAAGCAGAAAATCCTCCCGCTCTGGCAGCGTCGCCGTGACGACCGTGACGCTCATTTGCGCTTGGCGGCTCGTCGCTGTTCGCGATTCAAGCCACCCGCCTGTGGGATCTCTGACTCAATCTGCTTGAGGATCGGTCGCCAGTGTTCGGCGTAGACCTTTTCGGTGCTGTAGTTAGATGCGAAGGAGACCGCCGCCTCTGACGCTGCCTTCGCCTTCTCTGTGTCTCCCTTGAGCGCGTAGGACTGCTCCAGCGCGTCTTCAATCTCGTCCACATTCGGGGTCATCCACCAGCCGGTCTGCAACTCATCCCACTCAGGCTGACCGCCGACCTTCCAGCCAGCGCCCACGAGTTCAGGCATTGCCGTCCAGTTCGTGACGATGACGGGCGTGCCGCACGCCTGCGCCTCAATGGTCGGGATGCCGAAGCCCTCGCCCTTGCTGGGCTGGAGGAGCACATCAGCTGCGGTGTAGCACTTGGCGAGTACGCCCTGATCCAGCCCCTGCCGGTAGGCGAACTGCGGCACGGCTCGCACCCGATCCATCGGGGCGTTGACCGCCTTGAGCAGCCGCTCCAACTTCGTGCCGTTGGCGAGACCGAACATCTCGGTGTGGAGGTAGAGGTAGGCATCTGTGTGTTTCTGCGCGAAGCGACTCCACGCGAGGAGAAGTTCAGGCCACGCCTTTCGGATTGGGGTGACGCCCTTGTTCGCCTGTGGGCAAATCGTGAGGTGCGCGTCGGCTGGAATATTCAGGTCAGCGCGGATGTTAGATGGTGTTGGCTTGAAGATGTCAAGCGGAATGCTGTGCGGCGCGTAGAAGAGTCGGTCGCGCTCCAGTCCAGCATCAAGCAGTTCGCGCTCGCCGAAGCGACTCATCGCGATGGCCCACTTGCCTGCGCCCTTACGGTTGAACCACGCCTTGACCTCTTCAGGTACGACGCTGTGGTCAACCGGCGTCCACGATGCCATCGGGATCTCGTCCCACTGTGGAGATTTGTATACCCAGACATCGTAGAGAGAGATTCCCAGCCCTGCGCCATCCTCGGTCGTCTGGTTGATCCAGTTGCCGATCTGGGCGGGCGTGAGGTCATTGCTGTAGGCGTCAAGGCCCTGCCCCATCACGGGGATGCTAGGTCGCCACTCCATCGTGGAGCCAGCAAAGCCGTAGTTCGCCATAATCGCGACCTTGTGCCCATCGGCTGCAAGGCGCGGCACGATCTCATTCGTCTGTGTTCCGTATCCCGTGGGTGCCCACGGCGCGTTAGATGTCCAACCGATTCTCACGGTGCTGCCTCCTCCTGCTGTTTGTCCCTCCCGCCGAGCCGAAGCCCGACGGGAGGGTTGAGCCTAGATCGCTAGGATCAGGTGTTCGCCGAGACGAGCACCTTGACCGCGTTCAGGTCAGGGATGTTTCCGTCAACACCGTACAGAGTGCGTAGCGCAATCTGGTTTGTGTTGAAGAGGTAGTCGCTTGACGACGCAACCTCAATCGGGAGTTCTCGTACATAGTACGAAGGCTCGTGGATGATGGCCACTGACTTGGAGGCCGAAGCCACCGCTGCCATATGGACATTCTCCTTGAGTCGGTATCCCATCAGGGTGTCAGGCTGACCAGCCGCCATTGAAGGCTGGAAGACGAACTGCCCGTTGAGATCCTGCAACTTGCGGAGTTTGCTCACTGCCGTCGTAGCCGCGTGCCAAACAGTGTTGGTGTTGCGGTACGAAGGATTGAGCGCGTAAAGAACGGTCGCGAGGTCAAGCGCATCAAAGAAGGTCGCCGAGACGGTGCCTCCCTTTACTGCGGTGCTCAAGCCCGTTGCCGCAGAGACGAAGCCCTGTGGCTGAACCGTGCCGGTGCCGATTGCCATCGCTGAACCAGCGACAAAGGCGATCTGCGCGCCAGCCTGTCGGCCAACCGTGCCGAGGATGTCAAAGCCCGCGTCGCGGACAAGTTCAGCCGACAAAAGTGTCAGGCTGGCGATCTTGTTCGCATAGAGGGTGATTGACGAGATCGTCGGATCGGCTGGGGTGATCGTTGAACCTTCGGTCACGAAAGCGGCTGACTGGTTCGCCGTCACGCGTGGCAGAGTGATCTGCTCGCCCGTGGTCGTGCGAAGTTTCGTCGCCCCGTCGTAGATCGGGTTGCCCTCAGTCAACGCGACGACAACGAAGTCGGCGAATGTGACTGGGACGGTTGCGGATGCTGATGCAAGAGCGCGGATCTCAAACTGAGCGCGTCGCTTCTCGCCGGTGGCGATTGCCCGAAGGACATCGCTATCGTTGTCAGCCTTGACTGCATTCTCAACCTTGAGTGCGCGCTCTGCGAGTGCGCCGATCTTCTCACTGCGCTCTTCAGCGGCAGCAACCTGATCCATCTTGGCCTTGCGTGCAGACATTGAATCGTTCAGGCTCGTCCAACGAGCCTCTTCCTCTGCGGAAAGTTCGCGCTTCTCGTCAGCCGCACGATTGAGGAGGGACTTAGCCTCTTCCCAGTCGTTTCGGTACTGCTCGTGAAGCGTCTTGGTGATGTCAGACATTGGTCTAACTCCTTACGCTATCTGGTTTGGGGTTGATTGCGTCATCGGTGGTGCGTCCAGCGGTGGTGCCGTGAGGCCCTCGCGCTGCGCCCTAGCGAATCTGCTGTTCCAGTTTGGCAAGTGCCAACTGGCGCTCACGAACAGAGAGAGGTACGAGCCGCTCATCGGCTTCCTCTGGCTCCGTTGTAGTCTCAGGTTCAGGCCGAAGATCAGGACTGATCTTGCGGATTGCGAGGTCAAGCGTTGCGGCTGAATCCGCATCGGGTGCTCCCGCGAGAAGTGCGTCAAAGGCACGCATCAGGGTTGAGGCGTCAATCTCGGTGCGCTCAGAGAGCGAGCGGACTGCGCCCAAGCCGATGGTGGCTGGGTAGGCTGGCTGGTTGCCGGTCAGGAGGCTGACTTCGTGCAGACGGATGTTCCGCAACTCACGCACGCCGTTCTCGTTGTAGGTATCGCCCTTATTTGGCACGGAGAAGCCGAAGGACATTCCCATCGCAGCACCGTCTCGGCGCAGCATTGCGGCGAGGTCGGAGGCGAAGGTCACCTCTGGGTTCAGGGAGACGCGCACCTTGAGGCCGCGATCATCCTCTTCAAGATTTAGCGTGCCGGTCTTGGTTGAACCGAGGAAATACTTAGCATCGTGATCCTGAAGCGCCTTGACTTCCCAATCGCCACGCTCGGCGGCAGCCACGCTCTTTGAGAACGCGCCTGGCTTGATGATCTCCCGCGTGCTCAGCCCTTCGGCTTCGGAGTTGAAGATAGCGGCATAGCCCGTAAAGGTGTGCCCATCGCCCTCAGCGCGGATCTCCGTTTGGAACTGTCGGTACTCAATCGCCATTTTCGGTTTCTCCTTACGCTCGGCGTTTTGGACGATGTTGTCCGCCCACCGCTTACCCGCGTCGCCGCCCCATAGCGCCCACGCGATCCTGCCAGCGGACGGATAGCCGTCTTCGCCGGTGTTGAATCCTTGACCTTGCTTGTCCACCTCGTGTCGTGCGAAGTAAGAGCGCATTCGCACCACCGTCTCAAACGGTAGGTTGCGCCCGTTGATGATGTCGCGTGCGCGAGCCACGCCCACGAGGGTGCCGCCGCGTCCGAACTCAGCGCGCCAATCTAGGCCGCGCTGCGCCTCTTCCTGCATCGCCTCTGTTGGCGTATAGCCGTTAGGGTTGATCGGAGCGCGCTCTTCATAATCGTCCTCGTCCTCGTCGTCATCATCGTCCTCGCGCGGCTGCCAAGCGTTGCAGTAATACGCGCCGCTGACATAATCGTCCCAGCGCTCGCACCACGCCTTGTCGCCCTGAATATCGTCTTCGTTGTAGAAGGCGCAGTTGCCGCAGGCGCGACCTTCAGGCACATCGTCGGCGAGTGCGGGTCGGTAGTTATCTGGCAGAGCGCGCTCGCCGCCAGGCTCAATGCCTTCAGCCTGCGAGATCGCGACCATCTGCGAGATGGCGTCCTCTTTGGTGGTGTGGCAGCCCATCACTTCGCCGTCCTGCTTGACGACTGCCCAGCCGCTGCACTGCTCACTGTCATCCGTGATGAAATATGGCATTACGGATCAACCTGAAAATCGTAGACATCTAGCACGGTGTCGGCAGCGTCAGAGATGGCATAGAGCACATCACCATTGCCGATCTTGAGCGTGGTGATCGCGCCTTTGGAAATCTCAAATCCCGTCGTGGTCGTGACGGCTGCCCCGCCAACCCAGATGTTCTTGTTCGCGCCAAGTTCCATCGTGATCTCGTGGATGTTCTTCGCAGTCGCGGTAGCGATTGCCGCCGCTGCCGTGCCGATGCTGTATTGCTGCGCTCGGAAGGTCATCTGATCACCTCAGGTTGAGCACGAGGAGATCTTCCTCGCGCTGGCGTTCTTCGTGTGTGCGGCCCCAGCCTCTGACCCGCAACTCTTTCGTGTGGCTCGCCGCCTTGATGCGCCCTGCGTAGCCCCACGCGGAGCGTGTAGCCCGACCCTCGGTCGTCAGCGGTGCGCTGATTGCGCGACCGGCGAATCCCTGAGCACCGCGAGCGGTGCCGCGAGAGAAGGAGTAGGCGAAGACCTCGCCCTTGAAGGCGATTGCCTGCGGCTTGAAGACTGGCACTGGGCGCTGTGCGTAGTAGCCTGGGCGCGATGCCGAGCCTGGCTTGGTGCCCTGCGCCGTGCCCGTGCTATCCGTGATGCCGTTGAGTGAGGCTGCAACATCCAGCACGCCGAGCACGCTGAACGCGCTCGTGGTGATGCCGGTGATGACGCCGAGATCGTTCTCGCGCCCCGTCGCCGAGCCTGCGCTCGTCGTGACCCCAGCGACGCTGCCGTCTGCCTCAGGCCCGAGTCCCCATTCGTATGCGTCCCAAATCGCGCCCTTCGTGGCGCTTGGTTGCCAACGGCCCGTCGCCATTGGTTAGGTCAGAGATTCGGTGATGTTCCCGCTGGCGAGCGTGTAGGTTCCCGTCGTGGCGTAGGTCTGTGAAGCATCAAGTGCGCGGCTGCCGTAGAAGGTGCCTGCGGTAGATGCCGACCAATAGCCGATGTGCGTGATCGTCGTGGAGCCTGGCACATCAAAGACAACCTCAGCGCTTGACGCTGCGGTGCCGCCTGAAGCCGCTGCCCACGATGCGCTCTCGCGCGTGTACGGCGAGCCTGTCACCTCTGCGGTGCCAGCCGTGCCTGGGTCAGCCGTGTGCAGGCTGAAGTGCGTGACATTGCTCGTGATCGTGCCTAGCATCGTGTTGCGTGTTGTTGGGGTAAGTGCCATCGGTCTACTCCTCTACGATTGCGGTGATATTGCCGCTCTCGTCGCGCTCTACTCGGCGCGTGCGCGCCTCAGGCGTCGGAACGGTGACATTTATGATTGGCTGGATGACCTCGCGCTTCTCGGTGTCATCCTCGGCTGCGTTCTGTTGCTGCACGGTCACTGGCGCTGCGCCGGTGTGCGCGACTTTGATTCCGACAAGGCGTGAGGCGTCGGCTGGAGAGAAGCCAGCCTGCACGAGTTTCGCTACGATGTCCACCTTCGTGGAGAGCATCGCGGTCTCAGCATCGGCTTCGTTGAGTGGCATTCGGTAGGAGTCGCCTGAGTCAATCGGCCCGAAGTCCTCAAACTTACGGATGTCGTTGACATTGAGCCAGCCTTCTTGCAGCCCGACGCGGTAGGTGTCGTAGCGATCCTTCGTTGTGCCTCGCAGGATGGAGTCCATTGAGAACTTGACGAAGGCGTCTGGCAGGAGGATCAGCGTGCTCAGCGGTCGCTCAATCATCTCCACGAGCGGTCGCAGCGTGTATTGCACGAACGCGAGGTTCTGTTGCTCCACGCTGTTGTAGGACATCGCGCCTGGCGTTGTGACCTGCAACAGATTTGGTGGGATGCGGAAGATGCGGGCGATTTCCTCAACCGTGAACTGGCGTGAGGCGAGGAGTTGCGCGTCCTCAGGTCGGAAGGTAAGTGCCTTGAAGGTCGCGCCGCCTGTGAGCACGCCTGGCGTGTGGATGTTCTGCCCGCTGTGATGGCGTGCCCAGCCCGCCTTCAGTTGCTCGCCCTGCTCTTTCGTTAGATCAGTTGGCACCTCAATGATGCCCGTTGGCGTGCTGCCGGTACGGAAGAAGTTGCTCGCGTAGTCCTCAAGCGTCAATCCGAGCGCGAGTGAGACACGGAGTTGATGGATCGGGTTGATGCCGCGAAGTTCGCCTGGCATCGCGATGAGCGGGATGTGCAGGATTGTCTCCTGCCCGTAGACCGCCGTCGGCTGGCTCTGCCCCTGATGGATCTTGTATTTGATCTCGCGACCTTCGCGGTAGATCTCCACGCGGCGCGGGTCAACGGCTCGCACCTCCAGCACTTCACCGCGCTCGTCGCGTGGGGCGTAGATGAAGGCGTTGCCGTCCGTGTAGAGAGACACCACGATTTCACTGATGAGTTGGTTGATGGTGTAGGTCGGCTCATCAGGGATTGGGGTGAGCATCCACGATGGCTTCGCGCCCGCTGGACGGTACGGTCGTCGGATGCCGTTGTCGCGGCGATAGGCGTCAAGCGGGAAGGATGAGACGACATCGGCAAGCAGTCGCACGCTGGCGTAGGCTGCCGTGAGTCCGAGCGCCGCCTTCTGATCAACCTCACGGTTGCCGAGGAAGGGAACCTTATCAAAGGCGAGCGGCGTAAGGTTTTGCAGCGTCAATGATCGCTGCTCGGATGAGGTGAAGACGCGACGCAGGATGCTCACTTAGTCCCTCCAGGTATAGCCAAGAGCGACAAGGACGGCACCCGCGGCAGCGATCAGGCTCAGCGGCTCAATGAGCCAGAGACCTGCGATGACGAGGACAATGCCCGACAACTCTAGGATGGTTGATTTCATAGGGTGATGAACTCCGCTGCTTTAGGTGCCGCTGGCGCTTGTGCGTGGTAGCGGGCACGATCATACGCCATCACCGCGCACACGGCGAGGTCAATCTTTCGCGGGGAGCCTCGGTGCTCCTTGACGATACGGGGGCCGAAGCGGTCAATCTTGACCGAGCAGTTGTCTAGGTGCCGGCTCATCGCCGCGTCTCCGTTGTGGCTCACGGTCTCCTGCGTGACCGCCTCGTAGAAGGCGGCACAGGCGGGCACCATTCGGGCTGGACTCTGCGGGTAGATGACCACCGGCAAGCCGTCGGTCTCCCACTTTTGCAGCGTTCTTGCCCATCGGTACGGGTCGGCGCTGATCTCGCGCACTTGGTATTTCTTGCAGAGGTCGTACATTCGCGCTTCAACCTCGTCCATTGGCACCTGCCAATGCGGGTCGTCCATCGGGCGCTCCCAAAGGGCGAGGGGCTGGATGAAGCCATCCTTCGTGCAGCCGACCATCGCCGTGCAGTCGCCGCTGAACGAGCCGTCAAAGCCGATGACGATCTCCTCGCCATCAAGGATCTGGCGCTCGCCTGCGAGCCGATCCCACGCGCCGCCTGGTAGCCAGCCGGTCGCCGCCGTGACCCACTGGTTCATTCGCTTAGTTCTGAACTCTGCCTCTGGGATGCTCAGCACCGCCGACTCAAAGTCAGACGGATGGAGGAAGTCGCCAAAGGCGGGGTTGGCTTCGGCCCAGACCTTCGGGTCAAGGTGATCCGCTCCGTCAGGAGCGCCGTGCCAACGGAAGAAGAAGGAGGGGTCGGAGATCTCGCCTGCCTTGAGTCGCATCCCGTATTGCCAAAGTTTGAAGCATACGGTGTCTTGCCCACGGCTATCCGTGCGGCTGCCAGCGGTCGTGATGCCGACGATGAGCGGCTGCTTTCGTGTACCAGAGCCGAGGTTCATCGTGTTCCAAAGCCTGTCGTCAGGCTGGATGTGCACCTCGTCAAAGACTACCGTGCTCGGGTTGAGACCCTCGGCGCGGGAGGCGTCGGCTGAGAGGACGCGGAAGACGGAGCCGGTGGACGGCATCTCAATCACATCGCGCATCACGCGAAGGCGCTGCGAGAGGATCGGATCTAGTTCTACCATCCGAGCGGCCTCGCGGAAGACGATCCGCGCCTGGGCGCGGTCGCCTGCGACGGCATAGACCTCGGCTCCGACCTCATCCACGACAAGGCCGAAGAGGGCGATGCCAGCCCCGAGGAGTGACTTGGAGTTCTTACGCGGCAGCCCGATGAGGGCGCGGCGGTGTTTGCGTAGCCCGTTCTCGTCTAGTTCGTAGAGGTCGTTGAGGATCTGTTTCTGCCACGGGCGCAGGGTGATCTGCTTACCAGCCTCGTCGCCTTTGGTCAGTCGGCAGAAGTTCTCAATGAAGTCCGAGACCTGATCGCCCTGACTATTTGGCTTTGCGGGCCGCCGAGATGAGGGCGTCAAGTTTGGCTGCCGCCGAGTTCGCTTGGGCATCTAGGTCTCCTGTCAGGCCGCTTCTCGCAGCCGGTGTGAGGCCCAGTTTTCCAGCGAGTTGGAGCATCAGCGTCGCGTTGTCGCGGACGATCTGATGTAAAGGATTCTTTACCAACTCGCCAGCCTGTCCCCGCGTGAGCGGGCCAGTCTCAGCATAGAGCCGGTCAGCCTCCCGATAGCGCACCGCTGCCTCGCAATAGAGGCGGAGCGTGTGCAGGTCTGCGGCAGTCAACATTCCCGTATGGGCGACCGCCTCAACCACCTCATTCCAAACTTGGCGGGCCTCCGCGTTCAGTTCGGCTGGAGGGCTGAAGTCTGTGCGAGCCGGAAGTGGCTCGGAATAGTTGACTCGGCTAGGGCGCGTTTCACCGCGCAGCAACTTCAACCGAGTCGGCTGAGGTGCTGGCCCACGCTGTCCCATCGTCAACTCCGATCTGTTTTTGCTACTAATCCAAAGCCTAAAACTCGCCCTCGCACGCGCAGGCT
>Ga0315899_10001095_pt1 | contig 31367 bp, 31 predicted proteins | sample LakEriMetagenome_2_FD_203518 | JGI IMG/M metagenome (GOLD analysis project Ga0315899, IMG submission 203518) | Freshwater fungal communities from buoy surface, Lake Erie, Ohio, United States - Buoy 4 MA112 | ecosystem: Environmental > Aquatic > Freshwater > Lake | place: USA: Lake Erie, Ohio...
TCAAGGCACACGCAACGTTCCGGTTCTCTCTCCGTTGTCTGCTCTCTGTTCTCTGTTCTCTGTTCCCCGTTCCCCGTTCCCCTTTTTTCGAGGAGATAGATCATGCAAATTCGTAAGACCACCGTGCTGGCGATGACCGCTGGCGTTTTGGGCGCAGTGGCCGCGCCGGCGTTCGCAACGATTCCTGAGGGCGATGTGTTCCTGTCGCTGCAGAGCGGTCAGCTCACGACCGGGCTCATCAGCGAAGATGGCTCCACGATCACGCCTGGTCTGCGGGTGTACTTCGCGGAATTCGGCATTGATGTGCCCAACGTGACGGATGAGCCGGGCGTGCAGAGCCTGCCAGGCGGGCTTGGCGCCGCGACCAGCTTTCGCTTTGACATCGTGCGTGCGGCTCGCAAGTGGAATGGCACGGACTTCAGCACGATCGCGGCGGAGACGCTGACGGCGGATCTTGGGCCGCTGACGGTGACGAGCCCGACGACGGATGTCTTCACCAGCGGCTTCAGCATCGCGCTGAGTCCGACGGGCAGCCACGAGCACCCGGACTGGACGCTCAACACGCCCTCCAGCAATGGTGTCTATCTGCTCGAAGTGCAGTGGGCACTCAACACGGGTGAAGTCAGCCCGGTGACGTGGATGCTGTGGAGCCAGAACACCGACGAAGTGACGAATGAAGCGGCATATGGCTGGGCGCTGGCCAATGTGCCCACGCCTGGCGCTGCGGGCTTGCTTGTCATGGGCGGCGTGCTGGCGGCGCGTCGGCGTCGCTAAGCGCCAGACGGATCGTGTCTACGAACTTGGTCGCTGTGTCTGGGTAGAACACGGCGACCGAACTCATCACGACGCGCGACGATCCCGTGCGCAAGCATGTGGAGCGTTGTGATGAGCATCATGACCCCATCGCGTGGTACCTCCGCGTGAGGGGCTGCACCCCGCTTGTGAGAGCCGAGCGGGGTGCTTTGTTTTTGGGTTTGTGCGAATCACGAAAGCTGTTCGCTGACGAGGCGCTCGATCTCGCGCTTGGCGTCGTCGATGGTGCCGTGCAGCTTGGCTCCGGCGGCGCGAACGTGGCCGCCTCCGCCCATGGACTGGGCGACGCGGTTGACATCGACGCCCACAGGTTCGCTCTTGCTGCGCAGGCTGATCTTGACGAGCGGGCGCGAGGTGTCGCCTGTGCGATGTTCGCTGGGAACTTCGGTGATGAGCGCGCTGACAACCGTGGTGGCGAGGGTCTGCGTGAAGTCGGTCAGGCCGCCTGTTTCACCCGGCATTGCGCCGGCGGCACGCATGTCATCGAGCGTGAGGTGGAGGAAAGCGAGGCGATCCTGCAGGCGCAGGTCGATGGTCGCAAGGGCTTTGCCGATCAGCCGCAGACGGCCGGGGGTTTCGCGCTGCTCGATGGTGGTGTAGAGGCGCACGTGGTTGGCGCCGGCATCGAGCAGTTCGCCAGCGAGGGCCATGACGGAGCGGTTGACGTTGCTGTGGCGGAACCAGCCGGTGTCGGTGGCGAGGCCCAAATAGCAGGCTTCGGCGACTTGCGGCGGGAGTTTGGCGATTTCGCAGCCGAGAATGAGCGAGCAGAGTTTGGCGACGGGCTGGCAGACGGCAGCGGCAGAGACATCGACGTAGCGCTGGGCGGCGACAGCTTCGTCGCCCTGCACATGGTGATCGACGACGCTGACGCGGTCGCGGGCATCTCGAAGCGAGGCGACCATGGGCTCGACCTGCTTGAGGCTGGTGGTGTCGGTGACGAGGATGCGATCAAAGTCGGCCATGCTGGGAGCCTGCGTGGGCGGCTCGAAGAGCTGGAGGGCAGTGGGGCCGGAGATGTCGCGCAGCCACATGGGGTTGGGGCCGAAGTACCAGCACATGGTGCAGCCGGGCTTGATGGTGTTGAGGGTGCGGGCGACAGCCAGCGTGGAGCCGACAGCGTCGCCATCGGGCTTGGCGTGCGTGAGGATGAGCACGCGCTGAGCCGAACGCAGGTCGCGCGCGATCGTTTCGAGCGAGGAATTCGTGAGCGGACTGCTGTGGGCCATGATGCAGCATAGGTTGGGGTTTGCAGCGTGAAAGCGGGGGCAAAACGCGACAAGCCCCGCGGCCACACACTGCCGCCGGGGCTTGCCGATCGTTTCGGAGTTGCTGGAGGTACTGCTTGCTCTATTGCGCGATCGAGTATCCCGCTCGATGTGACGCTCAGCATTTGGGTGCGTGATGGACCACGCTCAACTCTGGTACCGGACTTCTCGAATGGGCAGACCGAGTTCTGTGACTTGATTTACTCTGACACACCGGCGAGCTGCGCGGCCTTGTCGGGCTGCGCGATCAGAGCGGTGGCGAGTTGATTGCTGGGGTCGAGCTGCAAGGCCGCGTTGAAGTTCTCGCGGGCTTTGTCGGTCTTGTTGTTGCGGGCCTGAGCCATGCCAAGGAGGATGTGGTTCTCGGCGCTGGCCTGGCGCTCCACGGCCTTGCGGAACTCGCGCTCCGCGCCGTCGAGGTCGCCCATGCGCTGGAGGTGCAGGCCCTTGAGGACGTAGCCCTCGTGGCGGTCGGGCGCGATGGCGATGGTGCGGGCGAAGCTGAGGCGGAGGCGGGCGGTGTCTCGCAGGGAGAAGGCGGCCTGGCCCAGGCTGATCCACGCTTCGGGGTTGTTCTTGCCCCAGTCGGTCTTGGTGAGTTCGACCAGAATGTCACGAGCCTCGGCGTTGCGATCCATGTTCATGAGGCACTTGCTCTGCATGTACGCCAGGTCGCTGCGCTCCTTGTTCTCAATCCTCTTGGTCAGGCGACTGAGGCTGCTTTCGGCTTCGGCCCAGTTGCTGTTGAGGTACTGAGCGCGGGCGAGGTCTTCCAGCACGTCGCTTTCGTTGGGAGCGAGGAGGCGAGCTTCGCTGAAGTACTTCTCCGCGCTGGCGTAGTCGTTCTTCAGCATCGCGATGTGGCCCAGCGTCTGCTGGATGCCAGTGGTGTGGCGGAAGGTGGTCTGCTTGCCCAGCAGGTACTGCTCGGCTTCGTTAATCTGACCGAGGTCGATCATGACTTCGGCAGCAGCGAGGACATACTGCGGGTTCTGCACGTCCATCTCAGCAGCTTGGGTGTAGAACTTGAGGGCTTCGTCGCGCTGCAGGACGCGCTCGGCGAGCAGGCCCTGGTAGTAGATCGCGTCGACATCCTTGGGATCGAGTTCGGCGGCCTTCATGAAGGCGAGTTCGGCTTGCTGAAGATCGCTCTGCTCGAGCTTGATGCGGCCCTTGAGCACCCAGTTGCGTGCGACGGTGTCAGCGAGGGTGATGGCGCGATCGGCGTGCTTTTCGGCCTTTTCGAGGTTGCCGGCAACCAGCGACTGCAGACCCATCTGGTGCTCGTTCTGGCTCTTGAGGCCATCGATGCGGGCCTTGGCGAGATTCTTGCGTTCGCTGGTGTACTTGCCGTTGCCAGCGCCGCAGCCGCCGACGCTGCTTGCTGCGAGGAACATGATGAGGACACCAGCAGCGACCATGGCGCCGCGCACGAAGCGATCGACGATGGGGTGCTGCGAGAAAGTGCGCTGGCTGTGCGATGACATGGTGCTGATCTCCGTGTGTGTTGGCGGACCGAGCAAGGTCCGGTGAAGAGCAGATCGACGACAACGGAGGGCGGCATAAGCGGCACAGCACGAAAATCCATCATTCCTTGACACGATGCGGGCGAGGATGAGGCACAGCACCGGAGTTGTTGGCGAACTTTGCGCGAAGTCCCGGGGGACGACTGGGTGAGTCGCCATGATTCGATAGGAGAAACGGGCTCTGTTCGGGCTTGGCGGGGCCGTGTAGCGGTGAGCCTCCTATCTTTCTCACCCACTGGAGGTTTTCGCACTTATGACACGCCCCGGCGAGCATCGCGTCGTCATCACTGGATTCGGCGCCCTGAGCAACCTCGGACATAACGCCCGCGATACGTGGGCGGCGATGCGCGAAGGTCGCTCGGGCATCACCGCGATCGAAGGTGATGACTTCGCGCAGTACGAAGGCAAGTGGTCCGTCAAGATCGGCGGTCAGGTCAAGAAGTGGGACCCCGTCTCGGTCATCGAAGTGCGCGAAGCCAAGCGCATGGACCGCTGCACGCAACTGGCGATGGGAGCCGCGGTCGAAGCGGTCAATCAAGCGGGTGTTGACTTCAGTAAGGAAGCCCACGACCGCTGCGGCGTCGTGGTCGGCTCAGGCATCGGCGGCATCAAGACGATTGAAGAAGGTGTCACCACGCTGCTGGGCAAGGGTCCGGATCGCATCAATCCCTTCACGGTTCCCAAGCTGATGGCGAATGCGGCGACGGGGAACATTTCCATTCGTTACGGGTTGCAGGGTCCGGCGAGCTGCCACGCGACGGCGTGTGCCAGCAGCGGGCATGCGATCGGCGATGCGATGGGTTACCTGCGTCGCGGGCTGGCGGACGTGATGATTGCGGGCGGCGCCGAAGCCGCGTGTACGCCTTTGTGTCTGGGCGCGTTCATGACCATGAAGGCGCTGTCGAGCCGCAACGATGCGCCGACGAAGGCGAGCCGGCCGTTTGACGTGGATCGCGACGGCTTTGTGCTGAGCGAAGGCGCGGCGATGCTGGTGCTCGAAACCGAAGAGCACGCGAAGAAGCGCGGTGCCATGATTTACGCAGAGCTTGTAGGCTTCGGCAATTCGTGCGATGCGTATCACATCACGGCTCCGGACGAAGGCGGCCTGGGCGCCAGCAACAGCATGAAGATGGCGATGGCCGACGCTCGCCTCAATCCCAACCAGATTGATTACATCAACAGCCACGGCACGAGCACGCCACTGGGTGACCAGGCGGAGTGTGCGGCGGTGCTGAAGGTGTTTGGCGATCATGCTCGCAAGAGCAGCAAGGGCCACCTGCTGATGAGCAGCACCAAGAGCATGCACGGGCACTGCCTTGGCGCAAGCGGCGCGCTTGAGAGCGTGGCATGCATTCACGCGGTGCGCGACGGCGTGATTGCGCCGACCATCAACCTGGACAACCCGGGCACGAAGGACGCGCAGGGCAACGTGACACCGTTTGATCTTGATCTGGTGCCTCACCACGCGCGGGAACGCAAGACCAAGTACGCCATGAACAACACATTCGGCTTCGGCGGGCACAACGTGACGCTGATTGTGGCGCGGTACGAGTAAGTTCTTTCGCGGGGACTGACGCGTGGCTGAAACAGATCGCGTCATCATCGCTGATATCGAAGCGGAGTTTACAGCGGTGCGTGCGCTGGGCGACAAGGCCCTTGCGCAGATGAACGCTGCGCACCTGCGAATGGGTCTTGATCGCGAGACCAACTCCGCGGCGATCCTTGTAAAGCACATGTCGGGGAACTTCCGGTCGCGCTTCACTGACTTTCTGACCAGCGATGGTGAGAAGCCGTGGCGGAATCGCGATGCCGAGTTTGTCGATGACTTTCCTGAGGGCGAGGCGGGGCGCGACGCGATACTTGCAACGTGGGCTGCGGGCTGGACGTGCGTGCTGGGAGCGATTGCCTTATTGCAAGATGAAGATCTGCATCGCGTGGTGACGATTCGCAGTCAGCCGCACACCGTGATGCGGGCTTTGACGCGATCGCTGGCGCATGCTGGGTATCACACGGGACAACTGGTGTGGTGCGCGCGGACGGTGGTGGGCAGCGGGCAGTGGAAGACCATCACGATTGCCAAGGGGACATCGGCGGCGTTCAACCAGCGGATGGGGCATGCCCGGCCGCAGGTGTGAAAGGCCGGGGGACGGGGCTTTCTCGGGCCTTGGGGGAGGAACTGACGGCGGGCGGATTCGTATAGATGCATGGGTCGGCGGGTTCTCGGCCAGTCGCGTTCGCGGCGGGTCGATAGTGTTGTTTCTGGGCAAAGGTCGCCCGCCAGGAATCACCCATGCGTATCGCGCGTCAACCGCTTGGTCGTCAGAGTGCTGCTGCGTTGCTGCTGTGTGCGGGCGCGGCGCATGGCGATGTTGTCGCGCCGGCGGAGGATGTATCGCCGCCGCGTGCGGGCGTGCTGCACTTGCGGACGGGCGGCGTGGAGCGGGCGGGGCTGACAGACTTGATGCAAGCGGCGGGCGACACGCGCCTGCCGCGTGAGCCGGTGGTCATCACGCTGACGGGACCCATGACGCGGTTTGTGCGGGCGGATCTGACGGCGGCCGGTGTGACGCTGCATGGGTATCTGCCGCGTGATGCGTATCTGGCTTCGCTGCCTGAGTGGACGGTGCAAGCCGCGCGGGACGCGGGGCTGGTGGCGAACGTATACCGGTTCGATGATGCGTGGAAGATTGCGCCGGAGTTGTTGCAAGACCCGGCGTTAACGGCATGGCGGCATGAAGAGCGCCGCGCGGATGCGAAGCAGGGTGATGCGTGGGTGACGCTGGCGCTGATGCCCGGCGCCGCGGCGCCGCCAGCAATCGACGCGCTGAACAAGATCGCTGGGGCACGGCATGTGAACACGAGCGTGCTGGGTGAGCAACGCGTGCTGGATGCTGTCGTGCCGTTTGCGAGCATGGATGCACTGCGCGCACTGCCCGGCCTGCAGATGGCTGAGCCTGCGGCCGACCTGGCGGTGCGAAGCAACACGCTGACGCGCTGGGTGCTGCAAAGCAACCAGGTGAATGTGGAGAGCATCTACGCGCGTGGTATTACAGGTGTGGGACAGATTCTGGGCGTGATTGATGATCCGCTGGACCTCTCCCACTGCTCGCTGGCAGACAGCAACCCCGTGGGGCCCACGCATCGCAAGGTGCTGGCGTACAACGCGCCGCCCAACCTGATCTTTCCGCACGGCATGCACGTGACGGTGACGGCGCTGGGCGACAGCGGCGATGCGAGCGATCGACGCGGCGTGGCGTATGGCGCGAAGCTGGTGTTTGGCGGTATTCCGGCGTTTGGCGAGCAGTTTGTGTATGACGCGCTGGATCTGCATCGCACGCAGGGCGCGTTTCTGCACAACAACAGTTGGGGCAACGACTCGACCACGGCGTACGACACGACGACGCGTGCGGTCGACCGCTTTGTGCGCGACCATGAAGAACACACGGTTGTCTTCAGCGTGAGTAATGAAAACACGGTGCGCAACCCCGAGAATGCGAAGAACATTCTGGGCATTGCTGGTAGCCGGAACTATCCGACGCAGGACGCATCGTGCGTGGGTGGCGTGGGGCCGACGGCAGATGGACGGCGCAAGCCTGACTTGATGACGCCGGGCTGCGGTATCACATCGGCTGCGCTGCCGACCGATGGCGAGAACTGCGGCGTCGTGACCTTCCCGAACGGCGCGAGCTTTGCAGCGCCAAGCGCAACAGGCAGCGCGGCGCTGGTGCGGCAGTACTTCACCGACGGGTACTTTCCAACGGGCATCGCGACGGCTGGCAATGGGTTCATTCCCAGTGCGGCTCTGGTGCGTGCCACACTGCTGAATGGTGCGGCGGACATGACAGCAGTGCAGAACTGGCCCAACATGACGGAAGGCTGGGGACGCGTTCTGATCGACAACGCACTGTGGTTCAACACGCCGACAGACACGCGGCGGCTTGTGCTGCGCGACATTCGCAACAGTGATCCGCGTGCGCTGGAGAACTTTGAGGGGCTCACGTACTTCGTGGACGTGACGGACAGCACGCAGCCGCTGAAAGTCACGCTGACGTGGACGGATCAGGCGGCAGAACTGTTTTCGTCAGTCGCGATCGTGAACGATCTTGACCTCGTCGTGACGAGCCCGACCGGCATCACGTATCTGGGCAACAACTTCACTGTGCGATTCTCTGTCGCGGGTGGCGTGGCAGATGCGCGCAATCTGGTGGAGCAGATCAACCTGCCGACGCCGGTGACTGGCCGCTGGGCGGTGAGCGTGGTGGCGAGCAACGTGCCAATGGGGCCGCAGGGCTTTGCGCTGGTCACGACGGGCAGCGTGCGCGATGTGACGTGCAATGACATTGATTTCAATAACGATCTGGTGTCGCCCAGCGACCAGGATGTGATTGACTTCTTCAATGTGCTTGCGGGCGGGCCTTGCAGCAGCGGCAACTGCGACTCGATTGATTTCAACAACGACGGCGTGTACCCGAGCGAAGACGATGTGATGCGGTTTCTGGCAGTCTTCTCGGGCGAGGGGTGCTGAGTTCGCACGGATTTCAGCGTTTTCACGCATACGTTTGAGCAATGCCTCCTCTTCTTGTCGCTCGCGAATTGGCCAAGTCGTTCGGTACGCGCACGCTCTTTCGCGGCGTCGCTCTCAGCCTCGACGCTCGCGAGCGGCTCGCGCTGATCGGTCCCAACGGCAGCGGCAAGAGCACCTTGCTCAAACTGCTGGCAGGGATCGAGCACGCCGACAGCGGCGTCGTCACCGCCACCCGCGGCGCACGCATCGCGTATGTGGCGCAGAAGGATGAGTTTCCGCCGGAACTCACGGTGCACGGCGTGGTGCTGGCAGGACTGCGCGATGCGATGCAACGTGGGCAGGCACCGGCCCTGCATGATGATCATGAGGCAGAGCTGGCGGCGACGATGACGCTGGACCGCATGGGATTCACGCAGCATGAGCAGATCGCGAGCACGCTTTCGGGCGGATGGCGCAAGCGTTTGGCGATTGCACGCGAACTGGCGAAGGAACCCGACGCGCTGCTGCTTGACGAGCCGACCAACCACTTGGACGTTGAGGGAATTGAGTGGCTGGAAGAGATGCTGCGCCAGACGCAGATCGCCAGCATCATCGTGACGCACGACCGTGACTTTCTGGAGAACGTTGCCACCCGCATCGTGGAGCTGAGCCGAGCCTACCCGCAAGGCACTTTCAGCGTCGCGGGAAACTACAGCGAATTCCTGCGGCGCAAGCAGGAGTTTCTGGATGGGCAGGCGGCGCAGGAGCAAAGCCTCGCCAACCAAGTGCGCGAAGACTTGCGGTGGCTGGGCCGCGGCGCTCAGGCCCGCCGCACCAAGAGCAAGAGCCGCATCGAGGCCAGCTACGAGCGCATGGATGAGCTTGCGGAGCTGCGCAATCGCAACGCACCACAGAAAGCCGCGGCAATTGAGTTTGGCGCAACAGGGCGGCAGACACAAAAGCTGCTACAGGCACGGGCGATTACAAAGTCGCTGGGCGACAAGCGGCTGTTTACCGATCTGGACATCGTGCTGGCACCCAAGAGCGTGCTGGGCCTGCTTGGGCCCAACGGCAGCGGCAAGACAACGCTGATTCGCGTGCTGATGAAGCAACTGGAGCCTGATGCGCCGACGGAGAGGGCTGTTCGCGATGCGAAAGACGCGAACCTGCCGCCCAGTGCGCCGCCGGTGGGCACGGTGCAGCACGCCGAGAAGCTGCGCGTGGTGCTGTTCAGCCAGCATCGGACGGAGTTTGATCCTGGTATCTCGCTGCGGGACGCGCTCAGTCCACACAGTGACGCGGTTATCTACAACGATCGCACGATTCACATCAACTCGTGGGCGAAGCGATTCTTGTTCACCCCCGAGCAGCTCAAGCAGCCCCTGCGAGCGCTCAGCGGCGGCGAACAAGCCCGCGTGCACATCGCGCGGTTGATGCTCGAGCCTGCGGATGTGCTGATTCTGGACGAACCGACAAACGATCTGGATATTCCTTCGCTTGAAGTGCTGGAGGAGAGCCTCGAAGAGTTCCCCGGCGCGGTGGTACTGGTGACGCACGACCGGGCGATGCTGGCGCGGTTGTCGTCGCTGCTCATCGCTCTCGATGGCGCCGGCGGCGCTCGGGCGTTTGCAGACTACGAGCAGTGGGAACGCTGGCATGAGGCCCAGCAGCGCGAGAATGAACTCGCCGCACGGGGAGCGGCTCGCGCGAGCAACGCCAAGAGCGCAGAAGCAGCCGCGATGGTGACCGCCGCGGCTCCGACGCCCGCAGCTGCGAAGAAAGTCAAGCTCAGCTACAAGGAGCAGCAGGAACTGGCGAACATGGAGAAAGCGATTGAGGAGGCTGAGTCGCTTGCTCGCGAACTCGATGCACAGATGGCTGATCCGCAGGTGATGGCCGATACGCGTCGATTTCAGGATGTGTGCACGCGCAGCGGCGATGCCCACGCAAAGGTCGCGGCGCTGTATGAGCGGTGGAATGAGCTGGAGAATAAACGCGGGTGACGTGCGGGGCAGCGGTCACTACAATCGTGCATGAGCACACCGCGCTCGTTTCCCGTCGTTCTCATCCCTCAGCCTGAAGGCGGCTACTTCGTGCAGTGCCCCACTCTTCCTGGTTGCTACAGCCAAGGGGAGACTGTGGAAGAGTGTCTCGTGAACATCCGCGAAGCCATCGAACTCGTGGTGGAAGACTTGACGGCGAGCGGGCAGCCCATCCCATCGACGGGACCGGCGATCATCACCGAAGTGACGTTCGCGGCATGAGGTCGCTTCCTGTCATCTCCGGACGCGAGACCATTGCGGCACTTGAGCGCCTTGGGTACGTCGCCGTGAGACAGAAGGGAAGTCATGTGCGACTGCGTCATCCCAGCGACCCAGCACGTGCGCCACTGACCGTACCGGATCATAAAGAACTGAAGTCTGGCACGCTTCGCGCCATCATTCGCGATGCGGGGCTTTCTGTCGATCAGTTTGTCGAGCTGCTCTAAAACAACGTCAACACTATGTCATACGACACATACACGAGCCCCCTCGCTTCTCGCAACGCCAGCAAGCAGATGCTGGAGCTTTGGTCGCCGCGCCACAAGTTCAACACGTGGCGGCGCATTTGGCTCGCCGTCGCTGAGGCGCAGCACGAGATGGGCCTGCCTGTGACCAAAGAGCAGGTCGAGGAGCTGCGAGCGGTTGTCACGCGCCCGGGCGGCATAACCGATGCTGAAATGAAGGCGGCGGAGAAGTATGAGCGCGAGTTGCGGCATGATGTGATGGCGCACGTGCATGCGCTGGGAGACTCGTGCCCGAAGGCGAAGGGGATCATTCATCTGGGGATGACGAGTCAGGATGTGGTGTGCAATGCTGATCTCTCAACTCTTGGTTACGCCGTCGGCCTCATCGACGACAAGATCGTTCAGGTCATCGACAGGCTCGCAGCGATGGCTGAGCAACATGTCCGTGTACCCACTTTGGGATTCACGCACTACCAACCGGCGCAACCAGTCACCGTCGGGCGTCGATTTGCTATGTGGGCGTGCGAACTTGAGTTGATCCACTGGCGATTTCGCCAATTGATCTCTATTCTCAATCTTCGAAGAAGGGGCCTACGCGGCGCAACAGGAACGCAAGCATCGTACCTCTCATTGATGAACGACCAGCACAACAAGGTAGAGAGGCTGGAACAAGCGTTCTTGTACGAACTGGATGAGAAGGGATGGGAATCACCTCCATACAAGACCGACGAAGAGCTTGCAGAATCGAGGCAACACGCTATCGCTTGGCGTGAAGATCATGCGAAACTGCTCGCTAGCACTGAAACGAGGCGAAACTACGAGGCAGAGGTGACGGCACTACGGCGCATGACGCCTGACGAGTTTCGCACATTCCGAGCTGTTGAATTCACGCAGAGTCGCACATTCCCGGTTGTCGGCCAAACCTACCCCCGCGTCATCGACACCTTCATCCTCGCCGACCTCGCTTCCTGCGCGAGCGTCCTCCACAAAGTCGCCACTGACATCCGCCTCCTCAGCAATCGCAAAGAACTCGACGAACCCTTCGAAACCAAGCAAATCGGCAGCAGTGCCATGCCCTACAAGCGCAACCCCATGCGCTGCGAACGCATCTGCGGCCTCACGCGTTTCGTCATGAACCTCGTCGGCAACGCCTACGACACCGCCGCCACGCAGTGGCTCGAGCGCACGCTCGACGACAGCAGCAACCGCCGCCTCTCACTGCCCGAAGCCTTCCTTGCTCTCGATGGCGCGCTCGACCTCATGCACAACGTCGCCAGCGGTCTCATCGTGCATGAAGCCATGGTCCGCAAGAACCTGATGGCCGAACTGCCCTTCATGGCTACCGAGAACATCTTGATGGCCTGCGTCAAGCTCGGAGGCGACCGCCAGGAGTATCACGAACTCATCCGCCAGCACGCCCAAGCCGCAGGGCTGCGCGTGAAGCAAGAAGGCCTCGACAACGACCTGCTCGAACGCCTACAAGCCGACAAGCACTTCTGGAGCACCAAACGCGGCGGCCCGCTGCGCGAGGAGCTGGACTGGGCGGGCGTGATGGACCCGATGAAGTATGTCGGTCGCAGCGTGGAACAGACGCAGCGCTTCATCAAAGAAGTCGTGGAGCCGCTGCGCGAGCAGTACAAGGATCAGTTGGCGACGCTTGAGGACAATGCGCCGAGGGTGTGAGAGCGGAGAGCAGAGAGCGGAGAGCGGACAGCGGAGAACAGAAGAACACAGCAACCGCTCTCTGTTCTCTGTTTACCGTTCAACCCGCTACCGGCTGCATGCCACCGCCACGGCCGCGCCACGTGCGCTTCCCAGTCATGTGCAGCAGCAGGCTGTGCCACTGAATCAGCGTCATCATCACAACGCCGATGGGATGCAGCATGGCACCGATGATGCTCGTACGCAGTCGTTCCGCGAGAATCAGCCGCTGCGTCAGGCCCGCGGCAATCGCGACGCCCGCAAGCAGCGCGACGATCGGCATGACGCGGTACGAGAACATGAGCGGCCAGATGACAAACGGCAGCACATGCGCAAGCAAGTGAACGACGGTGACAAAAACTAGCAGACCGACGCTGCCCAGACCTTCGTAGGCGTTCTTTGCAAAGCCGCGCCAGGTGCTGCTGAGGTCGCGATACATCCGGCAACTCACCACATCCGTGCCATCAAACAGATCCGTCGCAAACCCCGCCCGCCGCACACACCGCGGCATTTTCACGCCATCGTGCATGCTGTTCTTGAAGGCTTCGTGTCCGCCGCTTGCGAAGTAGGCGTCTTTACGCGCGAACAGGAACTGACCGCAGCCTGCACTCGCGGATGCGTCGAGCGAGTTGCGCATGCGGACGAAGGGCAAGTAGCTGAAGAGGATGAAGAAGATCATCGGCACCGCAAGGCTCTCAGCCAGTGATCCGGTTTCCTGTCGCGGGAAGGTCGAAACCAGGCCAATCTCTTTGCCTGCCGCGCCGGTTTCGCGCGTACCCGCCTTGGCGGCGAGCAACGCAGCGCGGACCGCGCCGGGCTCGAAGCGCACATCAGCATCGGTGAAGCAGAGCCACGTGCCTTGGGCATCCTGGGCCATGCGCCAGCAGGCGTGCTGCTTGCCGTTCCAGCCATCGGGAAGCGTCTTGGTGGGCACGATGCGGACGCGTGAGTCTTCGGCCGCGAGTTTAGCGAGAATGGCGGGCGTGCGGTCCGTGGACTGATCGTCGTAGACGAGCACTTCGACGTTGCTGTGCGTGCTGGCGAGAATGCCTCGCACGCAGGCTTCGATGTTGGCTTCCTCGTTGCGAGCGGGAATGCACACCGAGACAAGATCGCTGATAACGCGGCCATCATCAATGGGCTTGCGATACTGCGCGAGGTTCCACACCGTCATGACGAGTGCGAACACCGCGAAGAAGGCCCCGGTGCCCACCAGTGCGAGCAACACCACACCCCAATTGATTGCGTCGAAAGGCATACCTCATCCTTCGCCCCCCGGGGAAGCTTGGATGCCATGGGTTTGGCGGCAGCGTGAGGTGGGAGTCCGCAAACCGCGACCAGCCCGGCTGGCAACGCGCTATTGGTCGGCATCATTTGGCCGCTCATCGAAGTCTTGCTTCGTGAGTTTCAGGTTCGGATAGACATGGGCCAGATGATCAACGTTCGCGAGCGAAACATCGCGTTCGGCGCGGATGGCGGCGTGCAGCATGTCGGCGTCCAGCACGCGATGGATCGCTGGCAGCGCAACGCTGCACCACGTCAGCAGTTCTTTGAGTTCGGCTTCGGTGGGTCGCAGAGGCCGCAATGAGCGAGCGAGCATGCGTGTGAGAATGGCTCGCGCCGTGCGGCGTATTCGCAGCGCTCGTGTTGCCAGATAGATCGCGATGGTCACGCCGATGGGGACAAACAACACAAGCAGAGACCACCGGATCGCACGTTGGTCGGTCATCGTCACACTGTTCATGGACCAGACACAACTGCCCACAACAAAGAGGCTGCCTCCAACCAGGACCGAGACGAGCGTTGCGTGACGCATGGCCTTGTCAGCGCAGACGTTGGGCACATACGCGAGAGTTCGCAACGACTCCTGCATCCACGCGCGACGGTCAATGCTCTGGTCTTCACCCACGATGGCGGCACGTTCATGGAAGATGCGCGGTGCCATCACCTCGGGAAGATCAGGATGTGTCTGCGCGACAAGCTTCTCCAGCGGCTCGTCTGCCGCGTTCGCGAATGACCGATACCGATGCGCCTCGGTCGCGACCGTGTGCTCACAGGCCGTGCAACAGAAAACGTCTTCGGTGGGACGTGGGATGACCTGTGCGCCGGGACGTGGGATGCGCAGCAAGCGGGCAGGCACGATGTCGCGGCAGACAGTGCAATACTCCGCGACGTAGCCAAGAAGTTTCCCCTTTGGTGCCAGCATGCGAGCATGATGGTAGAAGCGCGGAGAAACGCCTCGTGCGGGGCACGAGGCGTTTGGGGAGGGTCAGTCTGTGGTACTTTGGCCGATTTACTCGAGCGCCGCAGCACCACTGATGATTTCCGTCAGTTCCGTCGTGATCTGGGCCTGGCGGGCGCGGTTGTACTTGCGGGTGTACAGCTTGCCCATCTTGCCGGCGGCGTCGGTCGCGCTCTTCATCGCCACCATGCGGGCGACGTGTTCGCTGACGACGGCGTCGTTGAAGGCTTGGAAAAGCAGGGCCTTGACGGCGGCGGGGAGAATCGCGCCGAGCAGCTCTTGAGCATCGGGAGCGAATTCGAAGATCTGGTTGGGGCCCTTGGCGGCTTCTTCCTTCTTCGCACCCAGGTTGCTGGTCTGGAAGGGGAGCAACTGCACGACGGTGGGCATCTGGCGGCTGGTGCTGAGGAACTTCATGTAGACGACGCGCACGCTGGAGATTTCGCCCGCAATGAACATGCGGGTATATTCCTCAGCAAGCTGCTGCACGTTTTCGTACGTGGGCTTGTCGCCAAACTGGTTGTGCTGGCGGGCGATGTTCACGCCCGCGAACTTGAAGAAGCCTGCGCCCTTCTTGCCGACCAGTTCAATCACGCCGCTCTTGGCAGCGGGGTTCTGCTTGAAGAAGTTCATGGCGGTGCGGAGGACGCCGCCGTTGTAGGGGCCGCACAGACCGCGATCGCTGGTGATGATGAGCGTGAGCTCCTTGGCTGTAGCGCTGGGCTTGATGCTGCCCAGCAGCGGGTGGCTCACTTCCGAGCCCATCGCGGCAGCCAACTGCTGCACCAGATCAAACAGCGTCTCGGTATACGGCTTGCCCGCCGTCGCGGCCTGCTGGGCCTTGGCGAACTTGCTGGTGGCGATCATCTGCATCGTCTTGGTGATGCGACGAATGTTGCCGACAGCCTTGATGCGCTTCTTGATCTCGCGAGTCTTTGCCATAGGGGGGCGAGTATAGGTCAAGCCCCCGCCCGCCGGCAGTCTGATACGGTCTTCGTTTGGTCTGGGTAGACGAGAAGAATTTTCCAGCGGGCTGTCGAAATCGCACGACGTCGTGCGTCATGGGGTCGAGGCGGCTGACGATTGCTTCCCGAGGGGAGGCTGGCGGCCCAGGCTTTGCATCAGGAAAACCCTATGAAGTATGCACTTGTGATCTTTGAGAACCCCGCCGAGCAGGCTCGTCGCAATGGCCCCGAAGCGGGCAACTACTGGGCCGGCTGGATGGCCTACGGCAAGGCTCTGGCCGAAGCAGGCGTGATGGCGGGCGGCGCGGGCCTGCAAGGACCGGATGCCGCCACCACCGTCCGCCTCACGCCCGGCAAGCACAAGGTGCAGGATGGGCCCTACGCCGACAGCAAAGAGATTCTGGGCGGGTTCTATCTGATCGACGTCCCCGACCTCGATGCAGCCCTCGCGTGGGCCGCCCGCGTGCCGGCCCCCCACGGCTGCGTCGAGGTGCGTCCTCTCCTCCAGATGTGAACGACCATGCATGAACATGCTGGCCCAGCACGAGAAGCCGCAGAGCGTGCGGCGAGGATGACGTACGGCAAACTCGTCGCCATCCTCGCTGTGCGAGCTCGTGATGTCGCCTCCGCCGAAGATGCGCTGAGCGGCGCACTGGCGGAAGCGCTTGTGGCGTGGCCGCGCGATGGTGTGCCCCAGAACCCCGACGCGTGGCTGCTCACAGCAGCACGCAACAACCTGGCAGACGCGCAGCGCCGGTCGCGCCGCGAGCGAGAGCTGCCTGAAGCAAGCATGGAACATGAACATCGCCTATCTCGTTTGCTTTCATCGCTTGATGAACAAGACTCTGCGGACGAGCGACTGACGCTGCTCTTCGTGTGCGCGCACCCGGCGATTGATGTGAGCGTCCGCACGCCGCTCATGCTCCAAGCGGTCATGGGGCTCTCAGCCGAGCAGATTGCGGCGGCCTTTGTGATAAGTCCCACGACCATGAGCCAACGACTCGTGCGAGCCAAACGCCGCATCGTGGACACGGGCGTGCGCTTTGCCCAACCGGATACTGAGGAATTGCCCCATCGCATCGAGCACGTACTCGAAGCAATCTACGGAGCATTCGGCACGGCGTACAACGATGATGTCGGCGCCGACACGTCGTCCACACTTGCGGGCGAGGCTCTCGATCTCATCGCCATCGTGACCACGCAACTGCCAGACTGCGCCGAAGCTTGGGGCCTGCGCTCGCTCATGCTGCTCTGCCACGCCCGCCGAAATGCCCGCCGCGACACACACGGCACCTACGTGCCGCTTCGCGAACAGCAACTTTCTCGCTGGGATCGCTCGCTCATCGATGCGGGAAACCAGTCTCTCATGCAGGCAGCGCAGTTGCGACGGCCCGGCCGCTTTCAGACGCACGCCGCCATTCAAGCCGCACACATGGACGCAGTGCTCCGCGGCGTCGACAACAGCACACCGATCGCGAGTCTCTACGACGCGCTGATGGTGCAGGCCCCCACGATCGGCACGCTCATCGCCCGGGCCGCGGCATGGGCCGACGCAGGGCACGAAGAGCAAGCGTTGCAAATGCTCGACAACATCGACGCTCACGACGTGCGCACCCATCAGCCGTACTGGGCGGTGCGGGCGGATGTGCTCCGGCGCGTTCATCGCCCTGCCGAAGCCCGCGTCGCATACGACCGCGCCATCGGCTTGACCACCGAACACGCCACGCGTGAGTGGCTGCGACAGCGTTCCGCGCTGTAGCCCGTGCCGCTCACCGCAGTTCAAGCCCGTCATGCGCCAGCCGCATCGTGTTCGGAAGGCGAGCGTTCGTCGCCTCGTGAGGCAGTTCATGGCTCATGTGCACGAAGTACGTCTGCTCCGCAGCGACCTCACCGGCGATGTGCACCGCTTCGTCAATTGTCAAATGCGTGGGATGCTTGCGCTCCCGCAGACAATCCAGCACCAGCGTCTTCAGCCCGCGCAGACGCACCCAAGACTCCGTCGGTACGGCGGAGATATCGGTGCAGTAGGCGAGGGGAAGTGGCGAAGAGACTGCCTGCATGCCCGAGTGCACAAATGCTTCCGTGGCTGCGGACGGATTGGCGCTCGCCCACTCAATTCGCCACCCAAGCACCGGCAGCCGACCATGAAGCAAACGGATGGGCGTGAAGCTCATCCCCCACCGCACGATCGCCACGCCCGCCTCGATCTCTCGCTCCGGAATCGTGTTGGGAATCAGACTGGCGACAAAGCTGTCATTCACATTGCGTTCACGCTCGAAGATGTGCTGGTACACACGCCGCAGACTCGCCATCGTGTGTTCATCCGCAATCACTTCAATCGGCTCACGCTGCACCGCGTTGAATCGACGCACTTCGTCCAGGCCGAACATGTGATCAACGTGGTTATGCGTGAAAAAGATCGCATCACAGCGCATCAACCCCGCGCGAATCGCCTGCATCCGCAGATCCGGACCGGCATCAATCAGCACCACGCGGTCCTGGCCGCGATCGTCCGTCCACATCACAACCGCAGAGCAACGCAAGCGGTTATCACGCGGATCCGTGCTGTGACAGACTGCACAGTGGCACCCGATCATTGGAATGCCCGCGGATGTGCCTGTGCCGAGGAACAGGAAACGAGCGTCTTTCACGGCGCGACTTTCTCGCCTTCAAACTTCACCAGGTTCTGCACTTCTTCCGGGCTCGGCGCAGCTTCCAGCCACGCCGCTTCAATGAACGCGCTCAGCTCACTCGCCGCATCCGCCAAACGCTCAATGATGAACGCCTTGCCACCCGGCTGCTCAAGCTCGCCGGCCTTCTGCATCTTGTACAGCGGCTCCATCTGCGCATAGGAGCGCTCGATGTGCGTGAGCATCTGGCCAAAGAGGTCGTCGCGATCAAGCTGGCGGTCGGGTTCGAACTTGGCTTGCAGATCGGCGTCATTGATGACGTGCAACTTGAGCACGCCGCCATCGATATAGGAGTGGATACCGCGATCGGTCGTGTAGCCGTTGGGATTCTCGCCCACCCAGCCATGATGGTGGCGCGTGGTGTGCAGCGGCTGAGAGGCATCGCCCACAAAGTGCGACAACTGCCCGATATGAATGCGCGCGTTCCACTTCGCGCCTTCGATCTGGGCATCACGTGATCCGTCTTTGTTGAGCATTTCCTGCATGCGCACGATCTTGAAGGCCCCCACCACTTTGCCGTAGGTCTCCATCGCGCTGATGGGCAGAAAGCCGGGGTACTCGTCGGTCTTAGCGAAGTCTTTCTTCTCGTCGACCGGCGGGCCTGCAAAGTCGGGCTTGGCCCGGGCCAGTGCGATCTGCTTCACATACTCGTGGCGCAGCCGCGGCATCGTGCGCAGAGTCATGCCGAGCGGCTCAAGATCATCGACGTCGATGTAGTGATCGGGGTTGTTGAGGTGCGTGAGTTGCGCGACGCGTACGCCACGCCAGCGATCAGGCATCTGAGCTTGGTCAGCGATGATGGCGACGCTCGCATCATCCTTGAGCCACGCGGGCATGTCGCTGGAAAGGCCGCGGACCGCGACACGCGTGATCATGCGGTGGCCTGCACCATCCCAGGCCATCGCGCAGGGGGCCGCGAGCGCAGCCAACACGAGCACAGCGGACCGACACAACGCGGCGTGAAGCTTCTTCATGGCTACATGATTGGCGCGTTGTCGGCGGTGTCGCGTCAGGCAGACGTTCGCAGACTCGGCTTGGACAGATCAGTCACCACGGTGCGGTTGCGACCGGCCTTCTTCGCGGCGTACAGATTGCGGTCAGCCCCTTCGACCCAGTTCTCCGAGGTGGCCAGCGTCATACCAGTTGCGCCGACAACGCCCATGGAGACGCTGACACGCAGATCGGGCACACGACTCCAGCGCAGTTCGCTGACAGCATGACGCAGACGCTCGCACACCACCGCAGCGTCAACCGCGCTGGTGTCGGGCATGATGAGGACAAACTCTTCGCCACCGTATCGGCAGGCGACATCGCTGGCGCGAGGATCACGCTGTAGCACACGCGCAACGCTCTGCAACACACTGTCACCCACCGGGTGGCCATAGTTGTCGTTCACGCTCTTGAAGTGATCGATATCGATCAAGGCGAGCGCGAGGGAGTGGCCCTGGCGGCTGGAGCGCGAGTACTCCTCGGTCCAGCGGTTGTCGAAGTACGCACGATTCCACAACCCAGTCAGGCCGTCGATCCGAGCTCGCTGCGCGAGCAGACGCATCATCTGATTCAAGCGCAGCGCAGCACGCAAACGCACGCGCAGCTCGACCAGTTCGAAAGGCTTTGTCACGTAATCAACCGCGCCCAAGTCAAACGCTGCAACTTTGGCAGCGACATCTCCGCGTGCGGAAAGAACCATGCAGGGAGTGTGCTGTGTGCGCGTATCGGCCTGGAGCTTGCGGAGCAGCACGAGCCCATCACCGTCATTGGGCAGAGCGAGATCCACGAGCACCAGTTCGGGCATCTCGGCGATGGCCTTGGCGAAACCTTCCTCGACTGATTCCGCGGTGATGAGATCGATTTCATCGTGCTTCAGGCGCACGCGGAGCAGGTCGTGCACATCGCGCGAGTCATCCACGACCAGCACGCGTGATCGCGCTTCTTCTGTCGTGTGCGACTGGCGTTGCGTCACTGAACATCCTCCGCCCCCGACACACTTCGTTCAACGTGCCTTGGCTCGCAGGCACATGCTCACCAATTCATCGACCTGCTGTTTGATTGACTGCATGATCGTGGCTTCGCTTCCGACGCAACGCCGCAATTCATCCTCCAAGTGTGCGGCATTCCCCCCAATCGAGTCGAAGCCATGACCGCCCGCGCTGCCACGAATCTTGTGGGCTTCATTGGCAAGCTGCTTCCAGTTGCCCGCTTCAAGATGGTTGCGAAGCGACTGCGCACGACCGCCCATCTCATCGACGTACATGTCGATGAGTTCGGCCATGTCGGCGTCATCGTGCAAGCTGCTGATGATGGGTCCTGTAGACTGCCCGGACATCGTGCTACCTCCACCGCTCTGGCAATGCAGACGTACCTGAGTTGGGTATCGACCTCTCGCGACGTCGTATCAATCCGGAGGCGTGTGATGACAGGCATTTCATGCTGACACGCGAGTCGTCGCCCGCCTTGCGTGTGCAATTCTCACAACCGGTACAAACGCTATAGACCGCACAATCAGAGCAATCGGCACAGCTTGTACCGCGAAAGGTCTTGTCTGGACCGGTCTAGCCATGTATACTTGCACAACTATGCAAGTGACGAAGCAAGCTACACCGCCTCGTTCGCCTCGCCACGCGGCGCGTGTTCGTCGGCCGATCGACAGTGCGCTCTCCGCCGATCTGTTTCGGGCTCTGGGCGACCCCACGCGACTGACATTGCTGGCATGCCTGGCCAAGTGCGCGCGGCCTTGCTCTGTCACCGAAGTCGCCGACTGCTGCTCGGTTGATCTGTCGGTGGTGTCGCGACATCTGGCGATTCTGGCACGCGCGGGCGTGCTGGCGAGCGAGCGGCGGGCAAAGACTGTCCATTACACCGTGCGGTACACCGACCTTGCGGCTTCACTGCGGGCGATGGCCGATGCCGTGGACGCGTGCATCGCCCATGCCCCCACATGCTGCGACGCGGGCGGGTGCTGTGCGCCCGCAACACCGCGCAAGCGAACGAAAGGTGCGAACGCATGAAGACCGATCCCAGAATCCGCGTACTTTTTCTTTGCACAGGTAACTCGTGCCGCAGCCAAATGGCCGAAGGTTGGGCCAAAGCGCTGAAGGCCGACAGCGTAGAGGCATACTCGGCGGGCACGAACCCCCACGGCATGAATCGCCTCGCGATTCGGGCAATGGCGGAAGCCGGCGTGGATATCACCTCCCACACCAGCAAGCGACCGGAAGAGATCGCCACGAGCTTTGATGTGGTGGTAACGGTGTGTGACAGCGCACATGAATCGTGCCCGATCTTCCCGGGGGCCCGCGTTGTGCATGTGGGCTTTGAAGACCCGCCGCGGCTTGCACGTGATGCCAAGAGTGATGATGAGGCGATGCCCCACTACCGGCGCGTGCGTGATGAGATTCGAACATTCATCCAGACACTTCCAGATGCGCTGCGCGCCCGCTAACAACTCGAAAGGACCAATCATGTCTAACACGTCCCCCGACAAGCCTTGCTGCGAACCCGGTTGCTGCTCGACACCGCAGGTCGCATCAGCCGCGACTGCCGACACCACGCGCGACCAGGTGCGAGCCGGCTACGCAAAGATCGCCAACGACGGCTGGTGGTCCGCAGCGCTGGCCGACACGCCGCTGGGCAGCGCAGCGATTGCAGCGCCGTCAAGTGCGACCACGTCGTCATGCTGCGCAGGTGGAGGTTGCTGCGGGCCCGCAACGTTCACACCCGCACAACTTGCAGAAGCGGTCGGCTACTCCCAGTTCGACTTGGCAGCCACACCAGACAGCGCCAACATGGGGCTGTCTTGCGGCAATCCAACCGCACTCGCAAGCTTGCGCACCGGCGAAGTTGTGCTTGACCTGGGCAGTGGCGGCGGATTTGACTGCTTTGTCGCAGGACCCAAGGTGGGGGCAACCGGCCGCGTGATTGGCATCGACATGACCCCTGAAATGCTCAGCAAAGCACGGAGCAACATCGCCCACTACACCAAGGCCAGTGGCCTCAGCAACGTGGAGTTTCGACTGGGCGAGATTGAGAATTTGCCCGCCGCAGACGCGAGCGTCGACGTCGTCATCAGCAACTGCGTGCTGAATCTGAGCCCCGACAAGCAGCGCGTGTGGCGCGAGATCGCTCGCGTCCTCAAGCCAGGCGGGCGAGTTGCCGTGTCAGACCTTGCACTGCTCAAGCCGCTGCCCGAAAGCGTTCGCGCCGACGTGGAAGCGCTGGTCGGCTGCGTCGCAGGCGCGGTGCTTGTGGACGAAACGCGCGAACAAATGCGTGCTGCGGGCTTGCAGGACATCGTGCTGACAAGCAAATCGCACTACATCGACGCAATGACGGACTGGCAGGATCCGCTGTATCAGAAGATCATCGCCGCCTTGCCTGCCGGTGCAAAGCCCAGCGACTACATCACCAGCTTGGACATCGCAGGCCGCAAGTAAAGCGTGTCAGATCGCTTGGCCGCCCCGCTCGCCCGTGCGAATCCGAATGCACTCGAGCATGGGCACCACGAAGATCTTGCCGTCACCCACGCCGCCCGTGCGGGCGCCGTCGATGATCGCGTTAATGGCTTTCTCCACGTAGTCATCGTTCAGACCGATGGTCACTTGCAGCTTGGGAATCATGCGAGGCCGCACTTTCTGGCCTCGCACGAACTCCACCTCCCCTTGCTGCGCACCGTGTCCTTCCACCGGGCTGACAGTGATGCGATACGTGTCATTCTCGTCAAGCACTTTGCGCAGAGCGATCTGCACCGCTTCGAGGCGATCAGGACGAATGATGGCGATAAGCAATTTCATGAAGGAAGTCCTCGAACGCACAAACCACGCACCGGCAACCACAACTTCAACACACTTCAACACGAAGCCCCGCACCCGCTCGACACGCCCTCACGCCCCTTCGTGTCAATTCCTGCAATTCGTCGCTTCTCTGCACCCGCACGCAGGCACTCGGCGCTTCCCCTACGACATCAAGTCCGCGTGATAGCCACGCTCACCATGCACCGAGATATCAAGGCCGTCACGCTCCTGCGCATCAGTCGCACGCAAGCCCATGGTGTACTTGAGCGCTGCAGCGATGACGATTGTGCACACAACAGCGAAGCCCGCACCCACGCCCGCACCCAGCAACTGGTGCTCAAACTGATACGAATCCCCGTAAATCAGCCCCTTGTTGCTGGTGTTTGCCATGCAGAAGACACCCGTGAGCACAGCGCCAGTCAGCCCGCTAATGCCGTGCACACCAAACGCGTCGAGTGAGTCGTCGTAACCAAACTTGCCCTTTAGCCGCACCGCGAGATAGCACGCACACGAGCCTGCCGCACCGAAAATGATGGCATGCCAAGGCAGCACGTGACCCGCAGCGGGCGTGATGCACACCAGTCCCGCAACAATGCCCGATGCGATGCCCAGCGTCGTCGGCTTGCCCTGGTGCAGCCACTCAATCAGTAGCCACGTGATCGCCGCAGCAGCCGCCGCAGTCTGCGTGGTCGTAAATGCAAGCCCCGCAGTAAAGCCAGCCGCCGGAAACTCAATCGCGACAGCGCTGCCCGCGTTAAAGCCAAACCAACCGAACCACAACAGCCCCGCCCCCAGCAGCGTGAGCGGCAAGCTGTGCGGCAGAATGGCAAAGCCCTCACCACTCAGTCCCGGCATGTAATCACGACGCTTGCCGATCATAATGGCCAGCACAAGTGCGCTGAAACCGCTGGAAATGTGCACCACCGTACCGCCAGCAAAGTCGAGCACGCCCTTCGCAAACAGCCAGCCCTCAGGGTGCCACACCCAGTGGGCCAGCGGGCAATACACAAACGTCGTCCACAGCAGGCTGAAGACCAGGAACGTGCTGAACTTCATCCGCTCCGCCACCGCGCCAGCGATGAGTGCAGGTGTGATGATCGCGAACTTGCCCTGAAACATCACGAAAACAAGCTCCGGAATTTGCTTGTCGCCATACGCGCTGTGCCAGTCGATGCCATGCAGCGCGATGAGATTGCTGTCCCACCCGATCCATCCGCCTTGGCTCTTCCCAAACGCCAGGCAGTACCCGATGAGAATCCACTGCACGCCAATGACGCCCATCGCCGCAAACACCTGCGCAAGCGTCGTCAACACGTTCTTCCGACGCACCATCCCCGCGTAGAAGATCGCCAGCCCAGGCACCATGATGAGCACCAGCGCGCTCGAGACGAGCATCCACGCGGTTGAGCCCGAATCAATGGCGGGCAGCGCCGCCGTCGCCGTTTCAGTCGTCATGCAGTTCACCTTTACTCTTCCGCGTCACATGCGCGGCGGAGCAACTTAACGCCGGGCCTCGCGTCTGTAAAGCCCAAACGCAACATTTCCGGCCACAAAGCACCTTTGTACACGAAGCTCACGACAGCAAGTTTCTCGTAGCATTCACACTTTCACAACTTCGTGTTTACTTCACAATTACTCTTCACGCCGCGCCTGCGTTCCTGCTATGCTCTTTGTGATCTGGAGGTCGCCATGAGTCAGCTGAACCCGGCATCGCCGCTCAACGAACCGCGAAACTGGCGCGACTACGCCCGCCCGGGCCTGCGCCTCGATGAAGCCGCGCACATCGCCGTCGCCGTTGACTGCGTGCCCATCGCCTTCTCGCAGCGCGCCCTGCGCGTCTTCCTCGTGCGCCGCAACGAAGAACCCTTCGCAGGCTGCTGGAGTCTTCCAGGCGGCTACGTCGCCATCAACGAATCACTTGAAGACGGCGGCCATCGCCTCTTCGTCTCACGCGTCGGCCTCGAACCCACGCACCTCGAGCAGATCCGCACCTTCGGCAATCCCAACCGCGATCCGCGCGGGCGCGTCGTCAGCGTCTGCTTCCTCTCGCTCGCTCGCCCCGCCGAAGACCAGCTCAAGGCCGCCGCCCGCGGCGAGAACGCCGGCTGGTTCGAAGCCAGCGCCCTCCCGCGTCTGGCCTTTGACCACGCCGAGATCATCAATGCCGCCATGACCGGCCTGCGCGACAAGGTTCGCCACGAGCCCCTCGCCTTCGCGATGCTCCCGCAGAAGTTCAGCCTGACCCAACTCCAGACCCTCTACGAAGCCTGCCTGGGCAAGCGCCTCGACAAGCGCAACTTCCGCAAGAAGATCATGGAAACCGGCACCCTGCGCGATCTCGACGAACGCCAACTGGGCGTTGCCCACCGCGCAGCCAAGCTCTACACCTTCGACCGCGCCGCCTACGACGCCTACCGCAAGACCGGCGAAGAAGTCAGTTTCGTCGCCTGAGCCGCTCTCCACGTTCTTTGCACATCCTCGCGATCCTCCGCGACACGGCCCGTGATTTCGCGTAGAATCTGCGCGTCAGGACGACTCACACCCGGTACACGGAGGTACCCATGCCCGCTTCGCTTTCGCGCTCGCTCTTTGCCTGCTCACTCATCGGCCTCACCGCCGCTCTCGCCGGCTGCTTCCAAAACACCAACTACCCCGCGATTCCCACATCGCGCGGCTACGCGGAAGATCCCAACAAGCCCGCCGCAGAAGCCGCCATGGTCGCCGCGCTGCAATACGTCACCAGCCGCTGGACCCCCGGCCAGCGCGAGTTCGACGTTGCCGCCGCGCCCGACGCCCTGCCGATGGCCGACTATCCGCTCGTCATCAATCTGCCGCTTGGCACACGCAAGATGCTTTACGACCGCATCGCCAGGAAGGTCGGCCCCGAAGTGCAGCCCGCCACGCCGGAAAACACAACCGGCACGCTGCCCGTCTTCCACGTCACGCGCGTCTGGCTCCGCACCGATCACGGCATCGTCGATGTCCTCCGCCCCATGCCCGAGCTGGGCCTGGCCACCGATGGCAAGCCCATCTATCAGAAGATCACTGTCCGCCTCGAAGGCGGCTTCAAGCCATGGAACGTCGTGCACGCCCGCGCCTGGTACCCGGGCGACGAGCCCATGCCCGCCTTCTTCTACAACCCTGCGACCGACGTGCCCGGCCAGTGGTACATCAGTCAGCGCGAGCAGGTGCAGAAGGACCTCGCCGCCTTCGACGCGGCAATGGGCGTGCAACAGCCCGCAGCCGACACCGCCGTGACAGGCGCGCCGACGCAAGCAACCGCCGAAGAACCCCAGTAACGAAGTCAAATATCGAAGTCAAATAACGAAGTATCGCAGCGACACAACACCAACCTACTCGCGCCCCACACACCTTCTCTTCTCCGTGCCCTCTGCGCTCTCTGTGTTCAACCTGTCTTCCTGTCTTCCAATATCGCCATGACCAGCCCGCTCGAGCGATTGCAAGATCAGCGCCCCGCCGTGCGGCGCATCGCGATCATGGATCTCCTGCGCGACGGCGGCGACGCGGGCTTGACAGCCCTGCTGACACATCTGCCGCGTGAGCAAGATGAGCGAGCTGCGTTGCTGATCGTGCGAAACTGCGCCGAGCGCAAGCATCAGCCCGCGCGAGCTGTGCTCGCGCAACTGCGAGACAGCGCAGCCGCACCCGCAGCCGTCGCGCACGCAGCACTCCTGGCACACGACGCGCTCGAAGTTGCCGCAAGACCCGCCCCACCGCCGCTCGTCATCGACCCCGATGATGTCGAAGCCGACGAAGACCAGTAAGCCGCGTTTCCACCCTAGCGCGCGGGTGTGTTGACGCATCACCCCGGTCTATCTTGCACCATGCGCACAACGCTTCCCAAATGGCAGGTCGTGACAGGCTGGGTTCTCGCAGGTCTCATCGGCGGCCTGCTGTTGTTCAGCGCGAGCGGCAAGTTCACGCAGTCTGACGACATGGCGGAAGGCGTCTCCCATCTCGGCTGGCGCATGGACCAGATGCGCGGCCTTGGCGTGCTTGAGGCCGCGATCGTGGTCATCTTCCTCATCCCTCGAACCACCGTGCTGGGCGCAGTCCTCATCACCGGCTACATGGGCGGAGCCATGGCCACCCACGTCCGCATCGACGAGCCTTGGATCATCCAGTTTTTCGTCGGCGTTGTCGCATGGCTCAGCGTCTTCCTCCGAGACCCGCGCCTGCGCGAACTCCTGCCCATCCGCCGCTCACAGCGCATCATCTGATTACCCGCGGGCGATTCCCCTCCGCAACTTCCCTCGGTGTTGGCGGCGGCACCAACGGATACTTCACGCCACACTCCGGACAACTCGCCGGCCCGCACCCCGGCACTAGGCCGTTCAACGCCGGATCATCGCCCAAGCCACCAACTTCATATCCGCAGTCCGGGCAACTGCCCGCACGCTGCCGCTCGTCCACACGCCGACTTGCGCTCGTCCGCCATCCAAAGAAGCACATCCCACCCACGCCCACGACCATCGCGGGCAGCGTCAACCAAAGTGCACCTCGCGCCGCAGGCACCAGCGTCGTCAAAGGCAAAATCAACATAGCCAGATACATCACCAACTGTCCCGCGATCATCAACCGCAGCCCGGCCGGAGATGCAACGCCGTCGCTCGCTCGCTTCATCCGCGTCAGAGTCGCCCGATGCGCGCGCCGCTCAGCCAGCAGTTCCATCGCCGCCTCCGCTAACTTCCCGCTCACCGGCGATTCCGCCGCTAGCGCAGCCCGCACGCGCCGCAGCGGAGCCACCCGCACAAATCGCACGCCGCCGATCCGCGCATCACTCCACGATGTCGTCGCGGCGAACAACGCGAGCCCGACACACGCGCACACCATGCAAGGCACTGCTCGAAACTGGTCAGGAATGCTCGACACAAACAGTGATGCAAACCCGACCACAAACACGCACCCACCCAACCATGCCATCCGCGTCTTCTTCGGATTGCTCACCCACCCCACCCGCTCCTCAGGCACACCGCCGCGCCGCCACACAGACTGCTGCGACTCACCCCAGATCACCGGATTGAATTTGCTCGGCGCAGGCCGCTTCACCCGCGTTGCAACCGGCGACTCAGCAAACCCCACACCATCTGCAATCGAAGTCGGCCTCGGCATCACGCACGCTCCCCGCGCGTGCGCCGATCCCAGAACGTCACCTCACCCGCAGTCGCCGGCGGCACCAGCGGATACCGCAGCCCGCACTCCGTGCATCGCTCAGGCCCCGCATCCACCCCGTGCGCCGCAAGCTGCTCATCCACCGTGGCCGACGACAAGTCATAGTCGCAGTGCGGACACCGCTTGGCCCGCTGACGAGCCATCGCCGAACCCTGACCTCTCTTAAGGCTGTAAAAAAGCAGCATCGCCGCACAAACCACAGCAACCGAAGATGCCCCGTTGATCTTGACCCCAGTAAACCCTTCAACGCCATTGACCAGACACATCGCGGCTCCCAGCAGCAGGAACGCGCGCATGTAGACCCGCATCGCAGCGATGAGCGCTCCCCCTTCCACCGGCTGCTCGCGTCGTAACGCAAGCGCATGCCGCGCCGTGGCAAGCCCGCTCTCATCGCGCCGCCTGATCGCACTGCAAAAAGGCGCGACCCTCGCACGGCGTGCAAGCGCTCGCTTGCGAACATCCTTCAGGTACACCAGTGCAATCCAAACCAAAAAGAAAGCCATCGCGACGTACAGCGTCGACGAGATGGACGTCACTGCCTGCTCAATCGGCGCCCACCACGCGGCCTCGGTAGATCGCGTCAACATCGCAGCAACGAAAATGCACAGTGCAAGCGTCACCGAGAACAGCCCAAGCCACGATATCGAGACAGACTCTGAAACATGCTGGCGATACCACGGCGCGTCTTTACTCGGCTTGCGATGACGCTCCGCCTCGTAGCTCGCCTGCTCAGAGCGAAACAGCGTGATGTCATCCAGCGCAGACCAGATCCCCATCTCACACCAGTCCCCGCGTGCGCGCGTCCCACCACAACACCTCACGCCCACTCGCGGGCGGCACCAAGGGCAGTCGCGTCCCGCACTCCGGACACCGACCCGGCCCCGCATCAACCCCCGCCGCCACCAGCGCCGCCTCCGACTCAACCGACCGCAGGTCATACCCGCAGTCCGCGCACCGACCATCCATCACACGCTTCGGATTGCCCAACTGCCACCACCCCGCGCCCATCGCCACAACCATCGACACCACCATGGCAATCGGACCGACCCGCGTCGTGTTCGTCAGCAGTACCTCCATGGCCACAGCGATCACTACGCAGCCAAAGACCAACTGAATCGTCGGTGCCACAGCCTTGAGCACAATCCAGAACGGTGCGTCAGACTCCAGACTCAATCCGCTCCGCCGCTCCGTCAACACACGCTGCGCCAGCGCAATTTCCCCGCGCCCACGCATGACATCCACAAACGGCCGCACCCGCGCTCGCCGCGCCCGCGCCTTGGCCCGCCGTGAAGGCCAGGACCGGCATCCCATCCACACCAGCATTACCCCCAAAGCCATCTGCCACAGCCATCCCGAAAACATTGCTGCGTCCCACTCCTCCGATCGCCAAGGCAATTGCACGGCCGAGAAGAAAGCGTTCACCGCGATCAGCGTGCCGAACGCGCCAACAAAAGCAAGCACCTGCCACCAAGGCACAGCGATGGATTCACCCACATATCGCTTGTACCACACCGTCCCCGCAGGCAACGGACGCACACGCTGCCGCGCAAGCGCCAATTCACGCTCGCCTCGCCACAACGACACACGATCAAGCACGGACCATGTCCCCATGCTGGCATTCTAGTGCATTCATCAAGATGGGCGATTTCTGCTGGCAGACCTATCTTCAGCCATGACGACGTCTCTGGCATGGATCAAAGAGCAGGAGCCGTCCAAGCAAGCACTGCTTCGAGCCGCTCGCTCGCTTGTTCAGCGGCACGCTCCTCATGCAACTGAACACGTGTATCCCGGGTGGAACGCTTTGGGCTATAAAGCACCTGGTCTCTTCTGCGTCATCTATCCGTACGGCACGGGCGTCAAGATTGCCTTCGAGCGGGGCCGAGATCTCATTGACCCACACGCACTGCTCCAGCAAACGGGCAAGCGCATGAAGTTCGTCTTCATCGAACGCACGAGCGAACTGTCAGACTCCGTCGGCGCTTTCGTGGCGCAAGCCGCCGCTCTCGCTGCCGACGACTAACCACACAGCCCCTCACTTCACCAGCATCGGCAAGCTCCCCGTCGCGCCCCCGCCCTTGCCGTCGCGCACGTACACATAAATCCGATACACCCCCGGCTGCTGAGGCAGCGTGATCGTCGCGCCCGTCAGGCTCGTGTCGTGCACCGCCGCCTTCAGTTGTTCGGGCGTCGCGATGAAGTCGCCGCCCGTTTCGTACTGCGTCGTCTCGCGCAGCAGCATCCACTCGCTCGTCATCGCATCCTTCTCAGGATCCGTGACGCCGAGCTTCACTTGCAGGTTTGCGCCCGGCGCGCCGCGATCAGGACCATCAAAAGCAAAAGTCTCAATCACCGGCACGCGATTGGCCGGCGCCTTGCCCGTCCACAACTCGCTCATCACTTCCGCCGACGCGAGCAGTGTCGTGTTGTCCGGCATCAGCATGCCGAACCACGTCTTCGTGGCTTCCATCTTGTGGCCCCACAAGAACGCGTACGAACCCAGGCACGTCCCCTTCGCCCCCAGCACACTCTTCTCATACGTGTTGCGATACGCCTGCGCCTTCTGCGTGCTGGTCAGTTCCGGCGGCGCACCAAAGTCGTTGCGACCGATCTCCCACGTGCCGTTGGGCCCAAACTCCGTGATGATGTACGGCTTGGTCCCGCCAAACTGCTTGTACCGCTCCGCGATGCTCGGCCCGCCGCCGTACGAGTTGATGCCGATGATGTCAATGTCCGGACACAGCCGGTGAATGTTCTTGACCTTCTGCCCCTTGTCGCCCATCTCGGCAATCACCGTCATCGTCGGATGATGCGGATCAAGCTTCTTCGCCATCGACGCAATGTTGTTGATCGCCGACCAGATCGCCGCGTCGTTCCCCTCACCCTCCATCTCATTGCCAATGCCCCACATCAAAACCGCCGGATGATCCTTGTACTTGAGAATCGCGGCCTTCGCCTTCTCGTACTGCTCCGCAACCTTCACCGGGTCGTTGTAGTCAAACCCATGCCGCGGATGCTCCAGCCAAATCCCCACCGTCACGCTCATCCCCAGCGCATGCGCCTTGTCGAGCAGCGGCGTCAAATCATCCGCCCCCCACGTCCGCACACTGTTGCCCCCCGCCTTCGCCAGCGACTCAATCGCACTCACCCCACCCGCGATCGCCACAAAATA
>Ga0315899_10001096_pt1 | contig 31360 bp, 24 predicted proteins | sample LakEriMetagenome_2_FD_203518 | JGI IMG/M metagenome (GOLD analysis project Ga0315899, IMG submission 203518) | Freshwater fungal communities from buoy surface, Lake Erie, Ohio, United States - Buoy 4 MA112 | ecosystem: Environmental > Aquatic > Freshwater > Lake | place: USA: Lake Erie, Ohio...
ACTTTGTGCACGCTGGCCGGTCCGGTGCTGGTTCGGCGGGGTATCGACAGCGGCATTCGGGTTGACGATGTCGGCCAGTTGAATCTCGCAGTGGCGTTGTACGTGGCCGTGGTGCTTCTGGGCTACTGCTTCGGGCGCCTGCAGTACCTTTACATCAATCGTGCCGGTGAGAACTTCCTGCGTCTGTTACGGATCAAGGTGTTCGCCCAGATGCAGCGTCAGTCGATGAGTTTCTACGACCGCGAGAAGGCCGGTGTGCTGGTGGCCCGCATGACGGCCGACATCGAAACGATGGCCGAAATCGTGCAGTGGGGTCTGCTCCAGTTCATCTCCGCCGCAATGTTGCTGTTCTTTGCGCTCATTGTGTTGTTTGCGCTGTCGTGGCAGCTCACCCTGGTGACCCTTTTGACGATGCCGGTCATCGTGGTGGCATCCACCAAGTTCCAGCGCGACTCGAACAAGGCGTATCTCGCGGTGCGCGAACGCGTGGGGGCCAACCTGGCAACGTTGCAAGAGAGCATCACCGGAGTACGGGTCATTCAGGCCTACGCACGCGAAGAAGAGCAGGTGCGGCGATTTCGGGTGTCGAATCGGGCCTTGTACAAGAGTCACATGCACGGTGTGAAGGTCAGCACCTGGTACTTCGGTTTGGTGGAGTTTTCCGGTGTTCTGGCTTCGGCATTGATCGTGGGCGTGGGCGGCTGGTTGGTGCATCGCGACACCGTCAGCGTGGGCACCGTGGTGGCATTCGTGCTCTTGCTCGCCAGCCTCTTCGACCCGGTGCAGCAGCTGTCGCAGTTGTACAACACCATGCAATCGGCGGGTGCGGCGTTGAAGAAGTTGTACGGCATTCTCGATGCCGAACCCGAGGTGGGCGAAAAAGTCGGCGCCGTCGATCTTCCCGTAACGGGCGATCTCTCGGTGAGCGACGTGACATTCACGTACTTCGGCGGAGTACAACCGGCACTCCACAACGTTTCGCTCGGCGTTCCCGCCGGAAAGAAACTGGCGTTGGTGGGCCCCACGGGCGCAGGCAAGTCGACGCTCGCCAAGTTGATGGCGCGGTTGTACGACCCCACCAGCGGAACAGTGACGTTCGGAGGAGTGGATCTGCGTGATGCCACGATGTCGTCGTTGCGTCAGCGCATCGTGGTGGTGCCGCAAGAGGGGTTCCTGTTCAACGGAACCATTCGTGACAATCTGCGCATTGCGCGAGCCAATGCCACCGACGACGAAGTTGAAAATGCGCTGCGCGTCTTGGGTGTGCACGAGCGGTTCATGGAACTGCCCGAGGGTTTGGACACCGAGGTTCGGGAACGCGGTTCACGACTGTCGGCTGGCGAGCGACAACTGGTGTCGTTGGCTCGAGCCGCATTGGTCGATCCGGCCGTTCTGGTTCTCGACGAGGCAACATCGAACCTCGACCCGGGTACGGAGAAAATCGTCGAGGCGGCACTCGAGGCCCTGATGCGCGGCCGTTCGGTGATTGTGGTTGCGCATCGCCTCACCACTGTTCAGCGTGCAGACGCTATTGCCGTGGTCGATCATGCCGAAGTTGTCGAGCACGGCACACACGACCAACTCGTGGCACTCGATGGGCACTACGCGCGTCTCGTGAATGCGTGGAATGCCAGTCAACCCACCAGGGGCTGAAACCTCACATCGATGTCGGGGGCGGCGGAGGGCCGTACTTGTTTTCTCCGGTGTTTCCTGGTGTTGCCCAGAAGACCAGGTTGACAATGGGGCACAACACCCACCAGCCACGGTGATCTGTGTCGTGCATGCGGCGAATGCCGTACATGATGTACGGCAGGAACGTGACAGCCGAGAACAGGTTGGAGAGAGAGTTGTCGATGTTGCTGAGAATGATCTCGGCGACGAGGACGAAAAGGAACCAGTACCAGAAGTCTGCACGACGGGCGCGACCTCTGGGGTTGATGTAGTTCAGGAAGCCAAGTTTGACGGCGGCGACGAAGGGCATGTCCCCACCGTAACTAGTGGTCAGCGGGCCACGAAGTATTTGGCACGAGGGTGGTGGCAGATGATGGCCGAGGTTGTCTGCTCGGGTTGGTATTGCCAGCCGGTTTCCTCGTTCACTTCGATGCCAAGACGCCCTGCCTCGAGAAGTTCCGCGACAGTTGCATTGTCTTCGAGATCGGGGCATGCGGGATAACCCCACGAATAACGTCCGCCGCGGTACTGCTGTCGGAAAAGGCCGTGCAACGACGGTCCGTCTTCCTCGACGAAACCCCACTCGGTGCGAATGCGGTGGTGCCAGTACTCGGCGAGTGCCTCGGCCATCTCCACACCCAGACCGTGCAGCACGAGGTAGTCCTGGTACTTGTTCTGGTTGAAGAGTTCGGCGGCCATCTCGCTGACAGGGGCGCCCATCGTGACGATGTGGAAGGCGGCATAGTCCTTCTGACCCGATTCGACACTGCGGAAGAAGTCAGCGATGCACAGGAACGGTTCTTCGTGCTGGCGTGGATAGTGGAAGCGGCAACGCTCTGTGGTGCGCGTGTCGTCGGTGTAAACGACAAGGTCGTCGCCGTCGCTGTTGACGGGGAAGTAGCCGTACACCACCTGTGGAACCAGCACACCCGTCGACTTGGCCATGGCCAGTTGCTCGCGCAGGATGGGGCGAATCCGGGTCTTGAAATCGTCGTCGGTCTCGCCGTTCTCGGGTCGGTACTGCCACTGGTTGCGAAACAGAGCGGTTTCGTTGATGTACGCGGCGATGTCGTCGAGTCCGATGCCTTTGACGACCTTGGATCCGAGGAACGGAGGTGTGAACACCGGATTGTCCGTTGTCACGTCGGGTGAGCGCTTGGGGAGATCCAGGACTGCACGGTCGACCTTGGTGCGCTCGGGCAGTACGCGTCCGCTGGGGACGCGACCGAATGTGGGGTCGTCTTCGCCGCCACGCTTCATGGTCATCAACTTGTCGAGCGTGTTGAGTCCTTCGAATGCATCGCGGCCGTAGAACACGCGGCCTTCGTAGACCTCGCGAAGATCTTTTTCCACGTAGGTACGGGTGAGGGCGGCTCCGCCGAGGAGAACGGGAAGCTCGGCCATGCCGAGAGAGTTCAACTCTTGGAGGTTCTCGCGCATGATGAGCGTGCTCTTCACCAAGAGGCCGCTCATTCCCAATGCATCGGCATTGACTTCCTTCACTTTGGCCACCATGTCGGCGATGGAGACCTTGATGCCAATGTTGTAGACCTCGTAGCCGTTGTTGGTGCAGATGATGTCGACCAGGTTCTTGCCGATGTCGTGCACGTCGCCCTTCACCGTTGCAAGTACGAGGCGGCCCTTCGAGGTTTGGCCTTCGATCTTTTCCATGAACGGCTCGAGGTGGGCGACCGCGGTCTTCATGGTTTCGGCGCTCTGCAAGACGAAGGGCAACTGCATCTGGCCTGAGCCGAAGAGTTCGCCCACCACCTTCATGCCTTCGAGAAGGATGTTGTTGATGATGTCGAGAGGGGCTATTCCCTGAGCCATGGCCGTGTCGAGATCGTCGGTGAGTCCGTCGCGCTCGGCATCGATGATGCGCTGCTTCAGGATCTTGTCGAGGGGCCAGTCGCTGCGGTCTTCCTTTTCGGCATGCACCGCCTGCACGTCTTCGAACATGTTGAGCAGGGCGGTGAGTGCGTCTTCGCCGTTGTAGGGCTGGTCGAAGATGAGTGCGCGGCAGGCGTCTTTGTGTTCGTCGGCAATGCGCGACAGCGGAAGGATCTTGCTGGCGTGCACGATGGCCGAATCGAGACCGGCTTCCACGCACTCGGCCAGAAACACGCTGTTGAGTACCTGTCGCAAGGCCGGCTTGAGGCCGAAGCTCACGTTGGAGAGGCCGAGGGTGGTGAAGGAACCGGGGATTTCGGTCTTGATGCGGCGAATGGCTTCGATGGTGGCGATGCCGTCGCGGCGAAGGTCGGCATCACCCGTGCCGAGGGGGAACGTGAGTGCATCGAAGATGAGGTCGGTGGCACGCAGGCCGTAGCGCTCGGTGGCGATCTGGTGCAGACGATGGGCGACTTCCATCTTCCATTCCACGTCGCGAGCCTGTCCGCGCTCGTCGATCAAGAGGCAGACCACTGCGGCACCGAAGTCGCGAGCCAGCGTGAACACGCGATCCAGACGGCTGCCGGGTTCGTCACCGTCTTCCAGGTTGGCCGAGTTGAGGACAGCGCGGCCACCGTTGTGCAGCAAGCCTGCTTCCATCACCTGTGGCTCGGTGCTGTCGAGAACCAGGGGCACGCTGACCTGCGAGGCGAAGCGAGCGGCGATGCTGTCCATGTCGACAGTGCCGTCGCGACCCACGTAGTCGACACACACGTCGATGACGTGGGCACCCTCGCGCACCTGCTCGCTGCCCATCTTGGTGCAACCGTCCCAATCTTCGGTCAGCATGAGATCGCGGAAGGCCTTGGATCCATTTGTGTTGGTGCGCTCGCCAATGATGAGGATCGAGTTGTCCTGGCGGATGGGCACCGGTGAGTACAACGACGTGAGCGAGGGCTCGAGGGTGGGTGTGCGTTTGGCCGGAGTGACATTGCGCACCGCCTCGACAACCTGGCGCAGGTGTTCCGGCGTGGTGCCGCAGCATCCACCCACAATGGTGATGCCGAGATCCTCGACGTGATGCCTGTGGAACTTGGCAAGTTCTGCGGGGGTGAGGTCGTAGTGGGTCTTGCCGTCGAGGACGCTGGGCAACCCGGCGTTGGGCAGCACGGAAATGGGAATGGGGGAGTGGTGCGAGAGGTGGCGCAGGTGTTCCTGCATTTCCGCCGGGCCGGTGGCGCAGTTGATGCCGATGACGTCGGGGCGCATGGCCTCGAGTGCCACCAGCGCAGCGCCGATTTCGGTTCCGACAAGCATGCGGCCGGTTGTTTCCATGGTGACTTGCACCTGGATGGGCACTTCGCGCCCCGCAGCTTTCATTGCAGTGCGGCAGGCCTGCATGGCCGCCTTGATCTGCAACAGGTCCATGCACGTTTCGATCAGGAAGAGGTCGCTGCCTCCGTCGAGCAGGCCGCGAGCCTGTTCTTCGTACGAGTCGCGCAGTTCCTTGAAAGAGATGTGGCCGAGACTAGGCAACTTGGTTCCGGGTCCAATGGATCCGGCAACGAAGCGGCTGCGTCCGTCGGTGGCGAAGTTGTCGGCCACTTCGCGCGCGAGACGCGCCGATGCAACGTTCAGCTCGTAGGACTTCTCGGGGATGTTGTACTCGGTGAGCACTGTGGAGAAGGAGCCGAAGCTGGCGGTCTCCACGGCATCGACACCCACGGCAAGGAAGGCTTCGTGCATCGACCGAATCACATCTGGGCGGGTGAGACAGAGCATTTCGTTGCATCCTTCGAGTGATGCGCCTCCGAAATCGTCGGGTCCCAGATCGAGACCCTGAACGAAGGTGCCAAAAGCGCCGTCGAACACGATGACGCGTTCATTCACTGCCTCGAGATACGTCTGTCTTTTCATGACTTCATCAAGTTATCGGGACACGATCAGGTGGGCATGACTATGTGGCAGTAGCGTCGGAGTCACATGGCACGCGAACGCATATACACACGTGATGGTGACGACGGCACGACAGGCCTCTTCTACGGGGGCAGGGTTGCCAAAGACTCCGAACTTCCGCGGGCCTACGGCACAGTCGACGAGGCGCAAGCCGTACTGGGCCTGGCTCGCAGCGCGGCACTCAACAACTCGTACGACGAGCGGTCGCAGGAAGTGGCGTCCATGTTGGTGCCGTTCATGCGCGATCTCTGGGTGCTGATGGCCGAACTCGCAACTTTGCCGGCGAATCGATCGAAACTGGTTCCCGAGCAGTCGTGTGTCTCGGCCGCAATGGTGGTGAAGATGGAAGAGCTCATCGACCACCTCGACACGCAGTTCGAACATCCCACTGAGTTCGTCGTTCCGGGTGAGCACCCGGTCTCTGCATGGCTCGATCTGGCTCGCACGGTTGTGCGTCGTGCCGAGCGGCATTCTTTCGCCGCCGCACCGCCGCCCTCTCATGTTGTGCCGTACCTCAACCGACTCTCCGACCTGTTGTGGACGATGGCACGCTGGCAAGAGGGGAAGAGCCGTACGGTTCGCTCAGTAGAGTGAGTGCGTGAGCATCTCTTTCAAGATTTCCCGTTCCACCAATATCAGTGCCGATGCAGTCGGTATCGCAGTGCCCACCGAGGGGCCGGTTCCGGCAGCCGTGGGTCTCGGCCGGCGAGAGCTGTCGGATCGTGGGTTCGACGGCAAGGTGGGACAGACGCTGGTTCTTCACGGCTTGGGCGGGTCCAAAGTCGTCATCGCCGTGGGCGTGGGCGATGCCACCAAATACGGAACCACCGAAGCGCGCAATGCGGCCGCGGCTCTTGCTCGTGCGGCGGGCAGGGCCGGCACGTTGGTCACCGGATTGGCAGACATTGGCCGGGGCAACAAGGCCGACATCGCCCAAGCCGTTGTCGAGGGGATTCGCTTGGCCACCCATCGTTACGTCGACCTGAAGAACGACAAGTCCGGCGCCACCAAGTTGAGCGAAGTGTCACTTGCCGCATCCGCTGCGAACGTTGCCGCGGTCACTCGTGGCATGAAGCGCGGCACAGTGGTTGCCGACGCTGTGTGCATGGCTCGTGATCTCGCCAACATGCCTCCCGCGTACCTCACGGCTCGCATGATGGCCGAGCGCGCGGTGGAAGTTGCCAACGCCACAGGTCTTGGCGTGAAGGTCTACGACAAGGATCAACTCCAACAGATGGGTTGTGGCGGAATCATCGGCGTCAACAAGGGCAGCACCGAACCGCCGCGCATGGTGCAACTCACCTACGTTCCCGCGCGCGGCGCGGGTGCCTCGCGCGGCAAGAAGCCGCACGTGGTTCTGGTGGGCAAGGGTGTGATGTACGACTCGGGTGGTATCAGCCTGAAGCCGTCCGATCCGTCGCACGCAGTCATGAAGATGGACATGAGTGGCGCCGCCGCAGTGTTGGCCACCATGAGCACGTTGTCATCCTTGAACTGCAAGACCCAGGTCACGGCCTACCTCATGTGCACCGACAACATGCCGTCGGGCAGTGCGCTCAAGTTGGGCGACGTGCTCACCATGCGCAACGGAAAGACGGTCGAGATTCACAACACCGACGCCGAGGGTCGTTTGATCCTGGCCGACGGGTTGTCGCTTGCGGCGGAAGACAAGCCCAGCGCCATCATCAACATCGCCACACTCACCGGAGCCTGCATGGTGGCCCTGGGAGAAAAGGTTGCCGGCGTGCTGGGAAACAACGATGCCTTGATTTCGCAGTTGCAGAACGCCTCGAAGCGCGTCGACGAGCCAATCTGGCAGCTTCCTCTTGTCAAGGAGTACCGCAATCTTCTCGACTCCACGGTGGCCGACATGCGCAACATCGGTGGGCCGTACGGTGGAACCATCACCGCGGGTCTGTTCCTCAGCGAATTCGTGGGCAGCACTCCGTGGGCACACCTCGACATCGCCGGGCCGATGAAGGTCGACGGCGACAGTGGCTGGATGCAGAAGGGTGCCACCGCATTCGGCACTCGCTTGCTCATCGACACCGTCAACAACTTCACGCGACCCTGATTCGCGGATCAGCGCACCCACAGTTCGTGAGCGTCACGAAGGTGTTGGGGAAGTTTCTGCAGGTTTCTCGTTCCTAACTGGGGGACTCGTGTGCGCACGGCCAAACCGTACGAGTAGCTCTGGGCCACACCGAACAACGTGAGTCTTTCCATGGCGCGCAGGAACGGACATTCCTTGTCGGTACGAAACGTGAGGCCCAGTGCGGCCGCGGTGTCGGGAAGGTTCAGCTCGTAGCCGTCGGGATAGTGGTCGAATCCGCTCACCAGACGCCGCAGCAGCCATGTTGCGGTTGGTCCCAGAATGCCCAGCCAGAACTGTTCGACATATTCGCTGCGAACGGGATGTCCAGAAGCATCGATCACGGGATCGAACCACGGATAGACGATCAGGGTTTCTCCGCTGACGCCCAATCGGTCGGCAGGGGAGAGTGTGCGTGTGAGATGTGCATTGGTCATGTCTCCGTGTGTGCGCGAGAGTGGGTAACTTCGCTTCATGAACACGGACGGGTCGGTGGACGCAGCAGAGTTGGTCGAGATGGCGCGGGCAATCATCGGCGCTGCTCAGCGTGTGACGGTGCTGACCGGTGCGGGCATTTCCACGAGTTCGGGCATCCCTGATTTCCGGGGACCGAACGGTGTGTGGACGAAGAACCCCGCAGCCGAGAAAATGGCCACACTCAGTCATTATTTGGCCGAGCCCGAGGTGCGCAAGTTCGCCTGGCAGAACCGGGTCAACTCGCCTGCTTGGGATGCTCGGCCGAACGCCGGTCATCTGGCGTTGGTGGATCTCGAACGTTCCGGTCGGTTGCATGCGTTGATCACGCAGAACATCGACGAGTTGCATCAACGGGCGGGGAACGACCCCAGCCGCGTGATCGAGGTGCACGGCACCATGTTCACCAGCGTGTGCTGGGGCTGTGGTGACAAGATGCCGATGGCGGCTGTCTTGGAGCGCGTCAGGGCGGGCGAAGAGGATCCCGCCTGTCTGCTCTGCAGTGGCGTGCTGAAGAGTGACACCATCAGTTTCGGCCAGTCATTGGTTCCCGCGGTGATCGACAGGGCAATGGCGGCCAGTGAAGCGTGCGACGTGTTTTTGGCCATTGGCTCGACGTTGTCGGTGTTTCCCGCGGCCAACACCGTCCCTCGGGCCAAAGCCGCGGGTGCCAAGATCGTGATCGTCAACGGTGCCCCCACAGAGATGGACAGGTACGCCGATGTCATGGTGATGGGTGACATCGGCGAGGTGCTGCCACGCATCGTGGGTGTTCTGCCGTAGCGCAAATCCCGACCAAAAGGGTAGGCTTTAGGCATGGCAACTTTCCGAGACCTTCTTTCGCAGGCCAAGGGTCAGATCACGGAGATCGACACCAACGAGGCCCAGAAGCGCATCGATGCCGGTGGCGTGGTGGTGCTCGACGTCCGCGAGCCCGACGAGTTCGAGCAGGGGGCGTTGGCGGGTGTCCTGCACATTCCCCGAGGTCACCTCGAAGCGCAGATCGAAGGTCGCATCACCGACAAAGACGCCCCCGTTGTTGTCTATTGCGCTGGCGGTGTTCGTAGTGCCTTTGCCGCCAAGACCTTGGGAGAGATGGGTTATTCCAATGTGCTCTCCATGGACGGTGGCTTCGGAAAGTGGAAAGACGAAGGCAAGCCGTGGAAGTTGCCGGTGCAGTTGACTCCCGATCAACGCAATCGGTACCAACGCCATCTCTTGTTGCCCGAAGTCGGTGTCGAAGGTCAGGCCAAGTTGCTGGGATCCAAGGTTCTCATGCTCGGCGCAGGTGGCCTCGGCTCGCCTGCGGCCTTGTATCTGGCCGCGGCCGGTGTGGGAACCATCGGCATCATCGACATGGACGTGGTGGATGCCTCGAACCTCCAGCGTCAGATTTTGCACAATCTCGATCGCATCGGTGATCGCAAAGTTGATTCTGCAAAGAAGACGTTGACTCTGATGAACCCCGACATCAACGTGGTCACTTACGACACGCGTCTCGATGCCAGCAACATCATGGACATCATCGCGGGTTACGACGTGATCGTTGACGGGGCCGACAACTTCCCCAGCCGCTATCTGTTGAACGATGCAAGTGTGAAGCTCGGGATTCCCGTCGTGCACGGTTCGATCTTCCGCTTCGAGGGAATGGTGAGCGTTTTTCACCCGCTGCGTGGGCCCACGTATCGCGACATGGTGCCCGAGCCGCCGCCCGCCGAACTGGCCCCGTCGTGTGCAGAAGCCGGAGTCTTGGGTGTTCTTCCGGGCATCGTGGGTTCGATTCAGGCACTCGAGACAATCAAGCTGATCCTCGACTTGGGTGAGCCGTTGATTGGCCGCATCATGGCGGTGGACACCACCGAGATGGTGTTCCGCACCTTCAACCTGCGTGTCGACCCAGACAACCCTGTGACATACGCCAACCGCGACCGCATCCAGGTGAAGGATCTCGAAGGACTCTGCGGTCCGCAGATGTCCCACTAGAAACTCTCTGCGGTCCGCAGATGTCCCACTAGAAACTCTCTGCGGTCCGCATTTCATTAGGCTGGGTGGGTGCCGAGTTCCCCCCGACATGTTGCAGTTGTAGGAGCCGGTTTTTCCGGTGCGGTGATGGCTCGTGAGCTGGCCGAGGCTGGTCATCGGGTCGACGTGTTCGACGCGAGGGATCATGTGGCCGGCAACTGTCACACGGAACGTCAAGACGGCGACGTCATGGTCCATGTGTACGGGCCGCACATCTTTCACACGGCTCACCAACACGTGTGGGAGTACATCAATCGCTTCGGTGTGATGATGCCGTACAACCACCGCGTCAAGGCCACCACCCAGGGCAAGGTCTTTTCGTTGCCGGTGAATCTGCTCACCATCAACCAGTTCTTCGACAAGACGATGTCGCCAGCGCAGGCCGAAGCGTTCATCGCCGCGCAGGCCGACACAACAATCACCGACCCCCAGACCTTCCGTGAGCAGGGGTTGCGCTTCGTCGGGCCCGACCTTTACGCGGCTTTCTTCGATGGCTACACCCGCAAGCAGTGGGGTGTCGACCCCGACGAGTTGCCGGCCAGCATCCTTGCTCGGTTGCCCGTGCGCTTCAACTACGAAGACTCGTACTTCAACCATCCGTACCAGGCCATTCCGCGAGATGGGTACACGCCCATCGTCCAGAACATCCTCGACCATTCCAATATCCATGTCACCTTGGGAATCACCAAGAGTCGTGCGGAGCTTGCGGAGTTCGACCATGTCGTGTGGAGTGGCCCGATCGACGCCTATTTCGGCTACGAGCATGGTCGGTTGGGTTATCGCACGCTCGATTTCGAGCGCCAGGTGCACGACGGTGACTTCCAGGGATGTCCGGTGATGAACTACTGCGATCCCGACGTGCCGTACACGCGGATCACCGAACACAAGCATTTCGCCCCGTGGGAACAGCACGAAAAGACGGTCACGTACCACGAATACAGCCGCCTGTGCGGCGAAACTGATGTTCCGTACTATCCCATTCGACTCGTGAAGGAAAAGGATCAGCTTCGTCAGTACGTCGACATGGTGTCGTCGCTGTCGAACATCACCTTCGTGGGTCGTCTCGGTACGTATCGTTATCTCGACATGGACGTCACGATTCACGAAGCTTTGGGTGCCGTGCAGGCTCTGTTGGGCGCATGGGATTCCGGCAGTGCACCGTCTCCGTTCTCGGTGGACCCGCTGTGAGCGCCGTCACCTTCTCCGAGGCGCATTTGTTGCAGCGCATTCTGCCTGCGGGCCCCGATGTGCTGGAGCCGCCGCTCTACGAGCGCATCAATGGTGACGTGCAATCTTTCGACACCTACTTCGGTGTCTTCCACGCCGCACGTTGGAGGCGCAAGACATCGGTGGCCGATCTTCACGTCGAGATCGTCGTCGACGGCCCGTGTCACATCGAACTGATCTCGGTCAAGCGCCTGAAAGAGCATGTTGTCGAGTCGCGGCACCTGCCGGCCGCGGGATCGGTGTCCATGCGCGTCTGTCATCTGCCCGACACCAACGTGGACTCGTATTACGTGTCCATTCGCGGCGCGAAGTTGGTGAGTGGTGGTTGGTATGCCAGCAACACGCCGGCGCGTGACGTGCATCTGAATGCGGTGATCACCACGTTCAACAGGCAGCCGTACGTGCTGGCCAACATCGAGCGGATGCGCAAACTCGTGGCCGAGGTGCCGTCGATCGCATCCGCATTCCGGGCCACCATCGTCGACAATGGCCGCAATCTCGAGGTTCCTGCGGGCGGCAATCTGCACTTCACAGTGATTCCCAATCCCAATCTCGGCGGTGCCGGTGGTTTCGCTCGCGGGCTGATCCACGCGCGTCACGACGCCTGGAGCACGCACGTGTTGTTCATGGACGACGACATCTCCATGGAGGTCGAGTCTCTCGTTCGGACCATTGCTCTTTTCCGCTACTCCACGGATCCACAACTCTGTGTCCACGGTGCCATGATTTCCGAAGAGATCCCGTGGATGCAGTTCGAGGCTGGGGCGCACTATGCATGGCGCTACACCTACCCGTTGCGTGCCATTGGCCGCGAAGACGATCTGCGCGACCGCATCAATGTCTTGGCCGACGATCCGGAGCCCGAGTTCGAGTACACGGCGTGGTGGTTCACGGCGTTCCCCATCGAAGTCGCCAAGGACAATCCCGTTCCTGTCTTCGTCCGCGGCGACGATGTCGCATTCGGTCTCATGCACACCGGCGAACACACCATCACCATGAAGGGTGTGGCCGTGTGGCATGCCGACTTCGCGCTGAAGAACGGCCCCATGACCCTGTACTACGAGACGCGCAACATGCTGTTGATCGAAACGCTCGTCTACGACAAGCACCGCTGGTACCACACGGCTTACCGAACGCTGTCGTTCGGTTTCCGCAACCTGTTTTCGTTGCGCTACGCCAGCCTCGAATACATGTTGAAGGGTCTCGATCACTATCTGGAAGGCCCCGAGTTCTGGCGCAACGTCGACCACTCGGCCATGCACGACGAGGTGCGTACGTGTCCGGAGGAAAAGGCCGGCCCATTGTCGCCCGAGCTCGGCGCCATGCCCGTTCCGCCCGGAATTCCCAAGCCGATACGTCTTCTTGGCTTCATCGCGGCGGTGCCTCTCGTGGGTGGCTACATCCTGCCGAAGTGGATCTTGCGCAAGAAGGTTGCCGTGGCGCCCATCAACTCGCGTGCAGTGGGTCTGGCCACGCGGAGCACATCCATTCTTCATCGGCATCCGCGTCTCGACGAGGGCTACGTGTTGGAGCGCGATCCTCAACGCTTCTGGGCAGACATGCGTGCCTTGAGAAAGAGTCTCATGCGACTGCGTCGCGAGTATCCGCGACTCAAGCGCGAGTATCGCGCGTACTACCCGGAGATGGTGAGCGACAAGGCATGGGCCGAGCGCTTCGGCGTCAGTTTGTCCGACTTGACGTCGTCATCAACGCCATCCAGGTGACGCGGTTCACGACTCCGTTCGAGCGGATGTTCATCCTCTTCTGAAACTCGCGCACGTGTGTGAGCGTGTTCTTGTCGAAAGTCCCGGTGGGTGTGATCTTCACTTTCATCACCGATGCCAGTGACGCCTGAACCGTCTTCACTGCCGCATGGCGCGTTCCCAGTTTCAGTACCGAGTTGCGTGGTTTCAGATCGAGACCGAGGCTGCGCCACACTGCGTCGTCCACCACGCCGTCCACCGGCAGGCCCATTGCGGTTTCGTACTTCTTCACACGGGCCGTGGTGTCGGGGCCGAAAATGCCGTCGAGTTTGATGGCGCGCTTCTTCAACTTGAACACCGCGTTCAGCCTCTGCTGAACTGCTCGCACCATGTTTCCATGATCCTTCTGGGCCAACGGCAGCCCAACTGTGAAGTTGGTGGCCGACGTTGTCTGGGGGAGCAGGCCTTGCGTGCGCAATGAATCGAGTTGGTTGCGCACGAACAGAGCGAGTTCGGTCTGGCCGGTGGAAGTGAGATGGACGTTGTCGTTCTTCACGAACCAACGCCATTTTGCGGTATCCGACGAATGCTTGTTCCAGTCGAAGACGGTGACGTTGGGGTAGGCCACGGCTGCGTTCGCGAGAACCGCATTCATAGTGGCGTAGTCAGCCGTGACTCGACGTGTCGACATGTTGACGAAGATGATTCGCTGAACACCGCGGGCCGTGAGTGCCGCCACCATCTGGTCCACTTCCGTGGCGTAGGTCATTGCCATGTCGTTGTAGCCGAGCTCGATCACGGCGATTGCCGGGGTCTGCTCCACGGGAATCGAGTTCACCACAGTGAGCCCGTCGGGTTGGCCGAGGCAGGTTGCCCCCACCATGCACCTTCCTGATGCCGCCTGGAAGTTCATGGTCGGATACGCGGGCGTCACGATGCTTGCGAACTCGGTGCGCATGCTCTCGCCCACGCTGTCGCCCACGAAGAGGATCGAACCCACCACGGGGTCGGCGGGGGAAGCGCCGTAGATGGGCGACGTTTCGTACCACGGGGCGCGCAGGCCGAATGTAGAGCGGAAATCCCAACCCGACAGCGTCTTCGTTCCGGCCGTGCCGTTGATGGCGACACTCGTTGCGTATCCACCCCAATCACCGCCGAGCCCGTCGTGTGTGGTCACCACCGACACGAGGAGGCCGATCTCGGGGTATTTCTTTTCGAAGGTGCTCGAGGGGATGACGGTGCTCCACAGCAGATCCGCCGAGTCGGCCGCGATGTCACCGTCGTCCACTTTCAGCGGAAATGTGGTGCCTGCGGTACGTCCACCGTTCGATGATGTGAACTCGGTCCGCGTCACGGTGCCGTTGGGGTTGCGCATGATCCACGTTGAGGTGTCGGCAATCGCGGTGTTGGTGCGAATGTCTTCGAGAACAGTGAGGGCGCCCCCCACCTTCTCGCGAAGCGCTGCTCCGCCGTACACCTGACAGCTCTGCGTGTCACACGACTTTGCGTAGGTGTACCGCTTCTCTGCCAAGCCGTAACTGCGTGCCGCCACGGATTGGGCGCGGAGCGCATTCATTCCGGCACCGTTGGCAACATCACCCCACGATGCAGGAGATTCACGCGGGACGACACCACGCAGATAGTCGTCGAGCTTCACCTCGTTCACGGTGCGGTTCTCGGCTTCGGTGCCGTTCAACGCCGCGATGACCCCGCGGTAGTAACGCACGGGCCCAGCGGGTTCGCACACGCCCACCATGTCGTTCGGCACAACAGCTGCGCTCGTTTCGTTGCTGAGCGTTGTGGAAATACGCACGGTGGGGGAGAGATCGGCGACCTGCACGAAGCCGCTTTCCTCGGGTGTTCTTGCCGCACTTGGGCATCGCGCGACGGTGCTTCCCCACACACGGTACGAGCCAACGGTGCCGGGGAGTTCGCGGGCCACCAGAGCCGCCCAACGACGGCCCGGTACGGGGTCGCCCTGCAGCACGAGCGTGGCGTTGTCGGAGATGGTGGCTGTTTGGCGACCGTCCAAGGTGGTGAGGCGAACACTCATCACCCCGTTAGGCGTGAGACCTGCATCGGCTTCGGTGAGTTGCGACAGGGTTGTACCTTCGTAATAGAAGTTGAGGATTTCCTGCCAGGTCTTGTTGAACGTGGTGGCCCAGCCGAGTGATCCGTATTGGCTCATCCCGCGGCCGTGGCCGTTGCCACGCCCATAAATGAGAATCGAGGCCGGCGTCTGGCCCGGAGCAAGTTCAGCCTGAGTGGCGCTTGGCGCGACGCTGCCGACAATGAGAGTGGAGGCCACGATGGCCCCTGTGAGCAGAAGTTTCTTCATGGTCCGGGTACGAGGGTAGTTGTGCCTTCCTCCGAGTTATCGGCATCCCCCTCCCCCTCCTTGAGGCTTTTCGGCGCCACCGTGTGCAGTTTTCGCAACTAGGCGCGCCGAAATCCCTCTCTGAGGAAGGCGATCACCTTCTGCGGCTCGTTGGTGATCTGTCGGAAGGAGAATCGCCAGACGGTGTACCCCAGCGATTGCAGATGAGCATCCCTGTGGCGGTCGCGCTCGAAGGCGTCCCTTGTCGAACCATGAAAGGCGAATCCGTCGCACTCGACGATGACCCGCTCGTCTCTCCACAGAAAATCCACACGGAACGGACCGACTTCTGCTTGAAACTCGAATGGGGGCAGGCCAGAAGCAAAACACAATGCCAACATCTTTGCTTCGAGAACACTCTCGGGCTGTTCGGTGTCGAGGTGCCAGCCGTTCAGTGTGTTGCGAAGATGCGTGATGCCGCGTCGACCTTGACGCGCATGTGCGAAGAGGTGCCTCCAGGAACTTGCGATCGTGAGGTCGCCGGTGACCAAGAAATGCTCGAGCACTCGGTGGGTGAAGCTCTTGTTCCACGCCGCTGTGTCAAGAAGAGTACGGAAGGGGGAGGTGGTCGCGATGTCCTGAATGCGAACGATTCCCAAGTCCTGGTGGTCCAGAGGGCGATGCAGCATCGCGCCGACAATTGATCGGTGGCGGCCACGAGTGGGAGTAAGAACGTGTATCGGTCTGACTAGTGGAAGAGAGACGCCGTGCAACCACGCAGCGGTTGCACCAGCCGCCATCGCATCGTGACCGCTGGCATGCACCGCAGCCGCCACTGCCTGGATGTCGGTTCGCTGTTGGCCGCGGAGAAGCCCAACTCCCGGTTGAATCGTGATGATCTGGCCGCGAAGAATTGCTCGGCTCCACCCCGAGGGCGAGAGAAACTCCGGAACGACATCGCTTTGGTAAATGAGGCCGTGCCGATCGGCCATTGCACTGAGTGATTCGAAAGACATACCCATGTGTGTGGATGATCTGGAGATTTGGGCGCGCGAACTTGCGAAAACTGCACACAGGCGCGCCGAATTCCCTCGGTAGTCTTTGGGGGGTGACTGAGACTGTTCGGATAGGTGTGCTGGGGTGTGGCAACGTGGGGGCGGCGTTCGTTGCTCTCGTGAACGAACGCGCAGCAACGATTGCCGAGCGGACCGGTATCAACTTGGTTGTGTCGCGAGTTGCGGTGCGCGATGTGAATCGTGCGCGTGGTGTCGACCCTTCTGTACTGACCAGTGACGTGAATGCCGTGATCGAAGATCCAACCGTGGACTTGGTTGTGGAACTCATGGGTGGTGTCGACCCGGCACGCGGAGCAATCGTGACCGCGTTGGGCAAAGGCAAGCCAGTGGTCACCGCCAACAAGGAACTTCTGGCCAAGGCTGGTGCAGAACTCTTCGGTGTCGCTGATGCCGCGGGCGTCGACCTTTTGTTCGAGGCGTCCGTTGCCGGAGGCATTCCCTTCATTCGTCCGTTGCGTGAGAGCCTTCGTGGTGAGCCGATTCGACGTGTGATGGGCATCGTCAATGGCACGACCAACTTCATCCTGACAAAGATGACCGAGGAAGGAGCCGACTATCGCGAGGTGTTGGCCGAAGCGCAGCGGTTGGGGTACGCAGAAGCCGACCCCACTGCTGATGTCGAAGCATTCGACGCGGCGGCCAAGTGCGCGATCATTGCGAGTATTGCTTTCGGTGCAAACGTGGTGGCTGGCGACGTGCACCGCGAAGGGATCACCTCCGTCGGTGCGAATGACATTGCCGTCGCCAACCGTTTGGGATACGTGATCAAGTTGTTGGCCATTGCCGAGCGCGACACCGCGTCCGGTCAGTTGGCGGTGCGGGTACACCCAGCGATGGTTCCCGTCACTCATCCACTTGCAAGTGTCCGCGAGGCATACAACGCCGTTTTTGTCGAGGGCGATGCGGTGGGTTCGCTCATGTTCTACGGCCGCGGCGCGGGTGGCGATCCCACCGCAAGTGCTGTGCTGGGCGATGTCATCGATGCCGCGGTGAACCTGAAGAAGGGTACGCACGCCGTACTCGGCTCGTTCGCTACGACGCCCTTCACGCCGATCGGCGACACCAGCAGCGAATACCTGGTGAGTCTCGAAGTGCTGGACCAGCCCGGTGTTTTGCACGCCATCACGGGGATCTTCGCGGCCAATGGCGTGAGCATCCGTGCCGCGGAGCAGGTAGGTATCGGCGAAAGTGCCCGCTTGGTCTTCATCACCCACGTTGCTCGCGAAGCCGCAGTGCAGAAATGTCTGCAGGAGTTCGCAAGCCTGGCCGTGGTCAAGCGGTCGGGTGGTTTCATTCGCGTCGTTGGTGAGTGATGAAGTCACTTCTCGGCGAAGAGAATCAATAGGGTTTCACGATGCAGTTCGTTTCAACGCGGGGATCAGCTCCGGTTCTCGGTTTCGCCGATGCGGTGCTTGCCGGGTTGGCCACCGACGGAGGTCTCTACGTTCCCGAGACATGGCCGAAAGCACCCGAGCAGATCTCCTCTGACTACGCCACGCTCGCCGCCAGCGTGATGCAGCCATTCGCCGAGAGCGACATCGACCACGCAACTTTGCAGCGACTGTGCAACGAGGCCTACGCAACATTCCGTGATCCACGTGTGACTCCACTCGCTCCCTTGGAGAGCGGACATTGGATGCTCGAACTGTTCCACGGGCCGACTCTCGCTTTCAAGGACGTTGCCTTGCAGTTTCTCGGTCGCTTGTTCGATCACCTCCTCGAAGCGCGCAACGAAGAGATCACCATCGTTGGTGCAACCAGCGGAGACACGGGCAGTGCAGCCATCGACGGAGTGAAGAACTGTTCGCGGGTGAAGATCGTGATCCTGTATCCGCAGGGTCGTGTCAGCGATGTGCAGCGACGTCAGATGACCACGGTGAACTCGCCGAACGTGCGAACACTTGCGGTCGACGGAACCTTCGACGACTGCCAGGACCTGGTGAAGGCGATGTTCAATCACCAGGAGTTCCGCGAGACGCACCGGCTCTCTGCAGTCAACTCGATCAACTGGGCTCGGATCATGGCCCAAATCGTCTACTACTTCTCCGCAGTTCAGCAGTTGTCCGCCAGTGGTGTGCCGCTGGACAGTGGTGTGTCTTTCAGCGTTCCCACGGGCAACTTCGGCAACGTTCTGTCAGGATGGATTGCCCGGCAGATGGGTGCGCCGATTCGTCATCTGGTAGTGGGTTCGAACTCGAACGACATTCTCACGCGCTTCTTCGAGACCCAAGAAATGCGCAGCCGCAACGTGATGCCCACTTTGAGCCCCAGCATGGACATCCAAGTGTCTTCAAACTTCGAGCGTTTGTTGTTCGAGATGAACAACCGTGATGGTGGACTCACCACCGAGCAACTCACGCGTTTCCGCACCGCGGGTGCGTTTGCCGTCGAGCCCGACCAATACGCAAAGTGGCTGGCACCAGTGTTTCGGGCAGCACGGTGCGACGATCAGGCCACGTTGAGTGTGATTCGCGACATCTACGAAAAAACGGGACAATTGATCGAGCCCCACACCGCAGTTGGTGTGGATGCGGCGCGCCGTCATCGCGAGGACGGAGTCCCCATGGTCACTTTGGCCACTGCGCATCCGGCGAAGTTCCCCGATGCCGTGGAGAGGGCAACCGGACAACACCCCAATCTTCCGGCCCACATGGAGGATCTCTTCGACCGGCCCGAGTTCGTGACCCAAGTAGCGAACGACTTGGCTGCGGTCGAAGCACACGTGGCTCAGCTCTCCGGGCGCTGAATTCCTGGGGTCGCTTGCCCCGGATTGCGTTGCAATTGCCCGGCTGCCCTCGTTATGGTGGGGTTGCTCGGTGATCCGAGCTGTTTTCGAAGCGGAGACTGGCTCCCGCTCACGCGAAACCTTGTTTTGGGGATTTTGAATGCCCACCCTGTTTCTTTGCGCGTGTACCGAAAATGCAAACGAAAGGTAGGCAGCAGTGGCTGCAGAAGCTCTAGAGCAATCAGTCCTCGAATCGAAGGACCGTGAGCAACTCATGGCAATCGCCCAAGCATTGGGCGTGAAATCCGTGTCGCGTGCGAAGAAGGCCGAGTTGATCGACAAGATCCTCGAGCAGACCGCAACTCCCGAGCCCGTGAAAAAGGCACCGCGTGCCGCTCGCCCCGAAAAAGAAGACAAGACAAAAGACGACAAGGCCGAGGCGGCCGAGTCCAGTGACAATGGCAGCAAGGCACCCAGCGCATCGCGCAACGAGCGCGCCAAAGATCGCGTCGTCATCGGGCCCGACGGTGAGCCGCTTTCCGAGTGGGAACTCGAACTCGCAGAACACGAAGGAACATTGGATGCCACCGCAACGGCGGGACATCAGCGCTCCCAACAGAATCGTGGTCGCAATGACCGCGGTGACCGCAATGACCGCGGTGACCGAAACGAGCGCGGTGATCGCGGCCCGCGTGAAGGTCAGCAGGATCGCGGCCCCCGTGATGGCCAGCAGCGCCGTGACTTCGGCCAGCGCGACAATCGTGATGGCCAGCAGCGTTTCGATGCCGATGGAACGGGTCGCAACCGTCGCCGTCGTCGTCGCAAGGGCGGCCGCCGCGACGAGATGGGCCCGCAAGGCGAAGATCGCTACGAGGTCGAGTCGGGTGAAACCAACGAGCCCATCAGCACGGAACCCGTGGCCATCAGTGGCTATCTCGACTTGCGCGACGAGGGGTACGGCTTCCTGCGCGTGAACGGGTACCTGCCACATCGCGACGATGCCTACATCTCGGTCAAGCAGACACGTCAGTACGGTTTGCGCAAGGGAGACCACGTCACAGGCATGGCCCGGCCGGCCGGACGCGGTGAGAAGAACCCTGCATTGCTGGAGATTCACACGCTCAACGGCAAGCCCGCGGAGTCAGCCAAGAGCCGACCGCGATTCGAGGATCTCACACCGCTCTTCCCCGACGAGAAGTTGCGCCTCGAGGATCCCAACGATCCAGCCAACATGACCGCACGCATCATCGACCTCATTTCGCCCATCGGCAAGGGTCAGCGTGGTCTCATTGTCTCGCCACCGAAGGCCGGCAAGACAACCATCATGAAGACGATCGTGTCGTCAATCGAGAAGAACAATCCCGAGGTCGATCTCATCGTCCTTCTCATCGACGAGCGTCCGGAAGAAGTCACCGACATGAAGCGCACCGTGCGCGGAGAAGTGATTTCATCCACGTTCGACCGACCGTCCGAAGAGCACACGATCGTGGCCGAAATGGCCATCGAAAAGGCCAAGCGCATGGTCGAAGCTGGCCGTGACGTGGTGGTGGTGCTCGATGGCATCACGCGTTTGTCTCGTGCGTACAACCTCGCAGCGCCTGCCAGCGGTCGCATCATGTCGGGCGGTATCGATGCCGGAGCCCTGTATCCGCCGAAGAAGTTCTTCGGTGCGGCCCGCAACGTGGAAGAAGGTGGCAGTTTGACCATCCTCGCCACGTGCCTGGTCGAGACCAACAGCCGCATGGACGAGGCGATTTTCGAGGAGTTCAAGGGCACGGGCAACATGGAACTGCGCCTCGATCGCAAGTTGGCCGAGCGCCGCGTGTACCCGGCCATCGATGTCGATGCCTCCAGCACCCGTCACGAAGAGCTTCTTTTCGACCGGAAGCAGTTGCAGTTGGTCTGGAAACTGCGCCGGGTGCTCTCCGGCCTGGCCGCCGACGGCAACGCCGCTCCGGGCCTCGAACTGCTGATCGACCGTCTGAAGTCCTTCCGGAACAACGACGAGTTCCTGGCGGAAATCGCCAAGCAACCCTCGATGTAGGTCGGAATTCCGCCGATACACTCATCAGCCATGAAGACCGAGATCCACCCCACATACAGCGACATCAACGTGAAGTGCTCCTGCGGCAACAGCTTCACCACGCGCAGCACCCGTGGCGGCGATCTGTCGGTCGAACTTTGCAACGAGTGCCACCCGTACTTCACGGGCAAGCAGAAGCTTGTCGACACCGGCGGCCGCGTCGAGCGCTTCAACAAGCGCTATGGCGCACGCAAGTCCAAGCAGTCCTGAACAGTCAGCGCTGACTCGTGTCGGTCGACGACGCACGCAAGAGCCAGCTCCTTTCTCTCAAGTTGCGCGCTCTCGTACGAGAGCATCTTGAAATTCCCTCCGATGACTCCCTGACGCCGGTCGTCTTTGCGCGGGGTGCAGCGGTGGTGCAGCAGAACATGGCGTGGGTGCTTGTCGAAGACAACACATCACGCGGACTCGGGCCAGCCTTGTTGTGGACATTGAAGGCTGGGCACGTCAGCCTCGCTGTTCTGGCTTCGTCCGGAACGGGCGTGATGGCACGTCAGGCTGCCCACTTCAACTTCGACATCGCGGTGTGGCACGTGAACGAGCGCACTCTGTTGGCAGCTGTGCCCGAGCCGTTTCTCGAGCCCGCACAACCTCTGGCCGAACACGCCGACTTCATCCCGCTGATCGAAGCCGGCGGGGCAACGCCGAACATCGAGCACGGCATCGTGACCGGCGAGGTGTTGGGACTCGAAGTGTGTCGTGCCGTCACCGACCGACACACAGGTGAGATTCGCCTCGAAGTTGGTATGGGCGCGCACGATCGTGAGGCATTTGCCTTGCTCCACGGTGCGCGTCCCACGCTCGAGGCGTTGGCCGACGTGGTGTCGTCGGTGCGGGAACATCGACGTCCGGGAGTCCTTGCGCACCCTTTCAATCGCATTGCCCCCGAGCGTCTGCTGCGAGCAAATGTGCTCGTGGATCCCTCCCTGGTGGGAGCAGTGCGCTTGGATGCATGCGATCCCCCCGCCCCGCGAACCAATGTGCTGGACATCGTGCCCTGTGTGGCTCGTGGTGTCGATCAGGCGGGGCACGACATCGTGGTGGTCTTCACTTCCGGGGCCGACCCTGACATCGTCCCGTTCGCGCTCGATGCACGTGCGTATGTCGACTACGTGCACGCCACATCGTCGGATCTGGTGATTGCAATGCCTGACTCGCACATGACTCCCACGAATCGAGCAGCACTGGAACGTGCATGCTCTCCGGCCCGGTTCGTTGCCGTAGCTCCCTGAAGCCAGACAGACCGGAACCTCCGGAACCAAAGCGCTTGCGGGTCCACCCAGTTAGCCTGCGTCATCATGATGGACCGGCTCGAAAGCATCGAACGTGATTTCGAGGATCTTGAAGCCAGCCTCAGCGACCCGGCTGTTCTCAATGACCAAACCCGCCTGCGCGAAGCCTCGCGGCGCTACAAGCAACTAACGCCGATCGTCGAGTGCATCCGAACCATCAAGGCAACCCAGGGCAACGCTGAGGCTGCGCGAGAACTGCTCGAGCAGGCCACGGGTGAAGAAAAAGAGCTCTTGCGCGAAGAGTTGTCGAGCGCCGACGACGAGCTGGCGTCGCTCGAAGCCCAATTGCGTCTCTTGTTGCTGCCGCGCGACCCCAACGAGGGCAAGAACGTGATCATGGAAATCCGTGGAGCCGAGGGTGGTGAGGAAGCCAACCTTTTTGCTGCCGACTTGATGGAGATGTATCGCGCATACGCAACCAACCAGGGCTGGAAGTGCGAGATCATGTCACTCGACGAATCACCACTCGGCGGAATCAATCAGGTCACGATCATGTTCAGCGGTGATGCGGCCTGGAGTCACCTGAAGTTCGAGGGAGGCCCGCACCGTGTGCAGCGTGTGCCCGTGACGGAAAGCCAGGGGCGCATCCACACGTCGTCGGCAACGGTGACAGTGATGCCCGAGGCCGAAGAAGTCGATGTCGAGATCGACGAAAAAGACCTGGAGATCGATGTGTATCGGTCATCGGGTGCCGGTGGACAGCACGTCAACACCACCGACTCCGCTGTGCGCATCACGCACAAACCCACCGGCGTCGTTGTGGCCATGCAGGACGAGCGCAGTCAGCTGCAGAACCGTGCCCGGGCGATGACTGTGCTTCGCGCACGAATCATGAAGCTCCGTCAAGACGAACACGATGCGGCCGCATCTGCGCAGCGCAAGGCGCAGGTGGGCAGTGGCGGACGCAGCGAAAAGATCCGTACGTACAACTTCAAGGAGAATCGTCTCACCGATCACCGCATCGGCCTCACGATCTACCGCTTGCAAGACGTGCTGGCCGGCAACCTTGCCGAAGTGTCCGATGCTCTCATTCAAGACGAACGCACGAGACAACTCGCCAACGGCGAAGAGTGAATCAGGAAGCGAACAATCGTGGCTGATCTGTCCGTCTCTGACGCCAGCACGTGGCGGCAGTTGTGGGAGGAAACCACCGATGTCGTGGGTGATCGCGCGCAGGCTCGTTGGTTGTGCGAAGAGGCGAGTGGCCTCGAGGGCTCCGACTTCATGGTCGCACTCGATGAGCCGGCCACCGTGCGCATGGGCATGTCGTTGCAGTCGATGGTGGGAAGGCTGCTGGCCGGAGAACCTCTGCAATACGTTCTCGGTCGCTGGCCGTTTCGCCATGTCGATCTGATGGTGGATTCAAGAGTTCTGATTCCGCGTCCCGAAACCGAACTGGTGGCCGAAACTGCGCTGCACCTGGCACGTGGTGTTCACGGCAAACTCGCGGGAACTGCTTCGTTGTTGGTTGCAGACTTGGGGACGGGAAGCGGCGCCATCGGGCTTGCGCTCGCCAGCGAACTGCCGATCACCGGTGTCGAGGTGTGGATCACCGACATCTCGGATGATGCACTTGACGTGGCGCGGGCCAACATCGCCGGCATCGGACGCAACGCGGCCAATGTCCGAGTGGCGCAGGGGAGTTGGTGCGATGCGCTGCCGTCACACCACCGCGGTGCTTTCCACGTGATCGTGTCGAACCCGCCGTACATCGCACACGACGATGCGGAAATCGACGACGCGGTGCGGAACTGGGAGCCGGCAACGGCTCTCTTTGCAACCGATATGGGAATGTCCGACATCGTCACCGTCGCCGGTCAGGCTCGCGACTATCTCGCAGACGGAGGTTGGTTGGTTCTCGAAATCGGCCATCGTCAGGGCCAGAGCGTGCGCGGGGTGCTGAACGGTCTTGGGTACGTCGACGTGGAGATTCGGCCTGATTTGGCTCAGCGTGACCGCATCGCAATTGCGCGGCGGATGAACGCCAACTGATGCAGCAGCAGGTTTTCGGCCACCACTTCCTGCGGTGTCATGTGTGTCACGCCCGACAACGGCAACACCTCGTGGTCGCGCCCCGCTGACAACAAAGCGCTCGACAACTGCAACGTGTGCGCGGCAACCACGTTGTCGTCGGCGAGTCCGTGGATCAGCAGCAGTGGCCGTGTCGCGCGTACTGCTTCGGGGAGCAGCGATGTGGTGTCATAAGGTGCGGCATCCAAGTCGGGGTTTCCCAGGTAACGCTCGGTGTAGTGAGTGTCGTAGAGACGCCACTCGGTGACGGGCGCGCCCGCAACACCGCAGTGGAACTTGTCTGGCCGGCGCAACACCGCAAGTGCGGCGAGATATCCACCAAAACTCCATCCACGAATTGCAACCCGCGAGAGATCTGCACGCGGTTCCCACATGGTCAATGCATCGAGCACCGCAACTTGATCGTCGAGAACCGGGCCGGCAAGATCCATGTGGACGGCCCGCTCGTATGCGCTGCCGCGACCGGGTGTGCCCCGTCCGTCTGCCACCACGACCACGAAGCCTTGATCGGCGAACCATTGCGAAGTTGCGAAGGCCAGTTGTGATCCGAGAACGCGCTGTGCGTGTGGCCCTCCGTATGGATCGAAGAGCACGGGAAGCGGATGCTTGGATCCGTCGCGGGGAGTGAGCACCGCAACCGACACGTCGCCGGTGGGTCGCGACAAGGTGCGAATCACCACATTCGGTTCCACCAGCATCGTCTCGGAGTGTGACGCGATGAGCGGGCCGTCGATCACCCGAAAGTTGGCGCGGGGCGAAACAAGATCCGCCTCGCGAACAACCATGCGTCCGCCGCTTGCGCTGGCTGATGCAATCACGTCACCGTCCACCACGGTTGTCATCGAGCCGGCTGCGTCGATGCGGTGAATGTGATGAAACCACGGTGTGTCCAAGGCGTTGGCAACGAACACGATGTCGTCGCCAACAGAGACAACCGACCGGACCTGCATTGAACTGGGGGTGACGGGAGCCCCGTCGATCATCAGGCGGCGCGCGCCGTCACGATCTGCGCACGTGACCAACTGTCCGTTGGGTCGCAGTGCGGGAACACCTTGAACCAATTCGATCCAGGCGTCGTCGTGGTCCGTGGCAACTGGGGTGCCCGACCCGGTGGCGGGGTCGACTCGCACGATGGTGATGTCGTGCTGATTGCGTGTCTGCACCTGAACGATCAATCCGGCAGTCGACCAATGAACCGAGTTGAGGTACTCGTTTCCCTCGGGCAAGCTCACTGGAGTCGATGTGCCCTTCATGATGTCCGCGATGTGCAGCGTGACCTCGGGGTTCGTGGTGCCGGCTGCGGGGTAGCGGTGCTCGGTTGCGGGGCGCTCGGGATGGGCCGGATCCGCGATGTGCCACACATCGACATGTGTGGTGTCCACCCGACATGCGGCGATGTGGGTGCCTTCCGGCGACCACCAGTAGCCGCGCTGGCGGCCCATCTCTTCGGCTGCGATGAAATCAGCAAGGCCCCAGGTGACGTCTGGGCTGTCGTCGTGCGCGATGAGTGTTTCGTTGCCGCTGTGGTCGCAGACGTAGAGGTCGGCTCCACGCGTGTAGGCGATGAGTCGGGCGTCGGGGGAGAGACGAGCATCGAAGATTCCCGGCGCAATCGGCACCGTGGAAACGGGCTGTTCTTCTGTGCCCGTCAAGTCGACGAGAAAGAGTTGCCCCGCCAGAACGGTGACGGCTTTGGTCACCGCCGAGTCGCACGCGTAGGACACCACGCCGCCAGCGCCTTCGCGGGCACGTTCCCGTCGGCGTGCTTCTTCGGCGGTCAACTCACCGGTCGACTCGATCGATGCTTTCGGGTCGAATACGCATCGCTCTCGGCCCGACTCGAGATCCAGCACCCACAGCATGTTGACGGGGTCGCTGCCCCCCGCTGAGCGCGCGAAGACGATCCGCTTGCCATTGGGTGCAACGGTGAAGTTGCGCGGCTCGCCCAGTGTGAGTCGCTGGGTCCGGGCGTGTTGCCGGGGGAACGTGTCGGCGGGCGACGGCAGGGTGCTCATGACAAGTCGCTAGTGGATCGATCGTGCACTCAGTCGACGTGAAACGCGCCGACCGAGTCGAGCGTCACCTTGCGACCGACAAACTCTTCCGTGCACATGGTGCGCCCGAGATCTTTGTCGGTACTTTCGCCCCAAGCACGGCGGCCATCGGCCAAGAGACACGCCGCGTGAACGATCTCGGGAGATCCGTCGCGTCCGTGCATCACGGAGTACGCCTCGAGGGTTGCAGAGCCGGCGGCATCTTCGGGAACTGCAACCTCGCGCCGCGGCATCGCATCGATTTCGTCCTGTGGGTACTGATGCTTGAAGCCACCCTTTGGAGGGTTGGTGCTGTAGACGCCGAATGCATGCTTGGTGGTGTATCCACCGTTGGCCCAAACCAGACCGAGCTCGCCCGGAGCATTGCGCACATCGTTCATCACGGTGGCGATGGCATGCATGACGTAGTTGTTCCATGGCCCTCCCGCAAACGGAAGGCCGCCCGTGCGGGTGAGCTGGGCATTGATGTCGAGCCCGAGGGACTGCGCGCCCAGTTGCACCGCAGACGGAAAGCAGGAATAGAGATCGACGATGCCAATGTCGTCGATGCCGACGCCGGCGAGTTCGAGGGCTCGCTTGCCGCCAAGTTCGATGGCTGGTGTCTTGGCGAATGTCCATCGATTCGAGACGTATTGATGTTCATGGCAGTCGGTGCCGGCATGAATGAACACCCAGCGATCCTTCGGGATGCCGAGTGACTCGGCCTTGCCAGCGGAACACATGATGAGTGCCGCGCCCATGTCGACGTCGTTGTTCGAGTTCATGAACTTGGGGTAGGGGAATCCGATCATCCGGTTTTCTGGTCCGGGGGTGCGAATCTGTTCGGGGCTCAACGCCGTACGCGACCAGGCGTTGGGGTTCTTCGCCGCCACCGCGCTGAAGCGCGACCACAGCTCTGAGATGTGCTTCTGGTGATCGTCGATGCCGCGTCCTGCCGCTGCGCGAATTGCCGTTTCGAACATGGGGTAGATCTGCACGGGCATCACGAGACGCCGCTTCAACTCTTGCTCACCAGCCATGTCGAGGTCTTCGCTGACGAGTTCCGCCGTGGGATCACTCGGCCCGGTCTTGCGCCAGCTGAGTTCGTGGCCCGCCTTCTTGGCGCGTGCCTTGGTTCGCGTGGCCTCGCCACCGGTGAGGATGATGATGTCCGCTTTGCCGCTCGAGATTTCCAAGGCGGCGTTGTTGACCAAGGTTTGTGGCGTGTTGCCGCCATTGGCGCTGAGGCCGTACTGGCGGGTGGCGATCCCCAGGTCCTGTGCAATGAAGTAGGCGGGGTTGCCTCCGTACCGCCACGACAGAAGACTGACGACTCGCAAGGCGTCGACATCGGGCACCCGCGACAGCCCCGCATCCGTTGCAGCCGATCGAATGGCCTCGACCATCAGGGCAACCGGATCGGCTGCCGTGTCGAACGATGCAGTGCGCGGATCATCGGGACGCTGCAATGACTGGCCACAACCAACGAGGACCGGTGTCCGGGGATCGACTGATCCGGAGGAGGAAGGTGAAGACATGCTCCGCAGGCTATGCGCTCGGCGCTGGCCGGAACGTATGCTCACTGGGATGTCCGCAACTCTCCACATCGCCATCGGAGCCGATCATGCCGGTTTCGAGTTGAAGTCTCACTTGGTGAGCTTCCTCACCGCGGCGGGCCACAAGGTCAGTGATCTCGGAACACATTCCACCGAAAGCTGCGATTACCCACCCATCTGTGCCGCGGTTGGGCGCCAGGTGCGCGACGGCGGGGCCGATCTCGGCATCGTTCTGGGAGGCAGCGGACAAGGCGAGCAACTCGCGGCCAACAAGGTGCACGGCGTGCGCGCCGCCCTGTGCAACTGCCTCTACACGGCTCGCATGGCTCGATCACACAACAATGCCAACGTCTTGTCGATGGGGGCCCGTGTCGTTGGTGTCGGTCTTGCCGAAGAGATCGTCACCACATTCCTGTCCATAGCGTTCGAAGGCGGCCGACACGAGCGTCGCGTGGCGCAGTTGGCCGACATCGAACGCGAAGAGTCGAACACCCCCGGAGCACCAACATGAGCGCAATCGTCAATGCCGCAGCCAAGAACTGGCCGTCCGAGCTGGGCGATGTCGACCCAGTTTTCGCCCTCATCGACAAAGAGTGCGAGCGCCAGACAACGGGTCTTCAGCTCATCGCCAGCGAGAACTTCACGTCACCCGCTGTGATGCGCGCCACGGGTTCGGTGCTCACCAACAAGTACAGCGAGGGCTATCCGGGCAAGCGGTACTACGGCGGCAATGCGGTTGTCGACGACGTCGAATCCATCGCCATCGATCGTGTGAAGGAACTGTTCGGCGCCGACCACGCAAACGTGCAGCCCCACTCGGGTGCCAGCGCAAACATGGCTGTTTATCTGGCATTGCTGAATCCCGGAGACACCGTGCTCGGTCTCAGCCTCGACCACGGTGGGCATCTCACACACGGTTCGCCCGTCAACGCCAGCGGAATTCTCTACAACTTCGTGTCGTACAAGGTCAGCACAGGTGACGAGCGCATCGACATGGAAGAAGTTCGCCAGCTGGCGCTCACGCATCGTCCGAAGATGATCGTTGCCGGCACCACCTCCTACACGCGGCGCCTCGAGCCCGAGCCTTTCCGCAAGATTGCCGACGAAGTAGGCGCGCTGTTGATGTTCGACATCGCGCACCTTGCCGGTCTCGTTGCAGGTGGGGCACACCCCAACCCCGTGCCGTACGCCGATGTTGTTACCTTCACCACGCACAAGACGCTGCGTGGCCCCCGCGGTGGGTGCATTCTGTGCAAGGCCGAACATGCACAGAAGATCGACAAGGGGATCTTCCCTGGAAGCCAAGGAGGGCCGCTCGAGCATGCCGTTGCGGCCAAAGCGGTGGCATTCGGTGAGGCACTTCATCCCACGTTCAAGGACTACGCGCATCAGATCGTGAAAAATGCCAGCGCACTTGCCGAAGCTCTGGCCAAGCAGGGATTCCGTCTGGTCTCGGGTGGCACCGACACGCACATGATGGTGGTTGACCTCACGCCCTTCGATGCCGAACTCACCGGCAAGGAAGCGCAACTGGTTCTCGACACTGCAGGAATCACGTTGAACAAGAACACCATCCCCAACGATCCACGCAGCCCATTCGTCACTTCGGGTGTCCGCATCGGCACGCCTTCGGTCACCACGCAGGGCATGAAGGAAGCGGAGATGGTTGTGATCGCCGAACTGATTGCCGAGGCATTGCGCCACCGCGCCGACAACGCCGCGTTGGCCGTGGTCCGTGGGAAAGTTGCCGCGTTGTGCGCCAAGTTCCCGGTGTACGAAGCCAGCTGATCCGCTGCACCAAGGGCCAGCCTCTAGTGTCGTGACGAATGGGTGACACCAACGGCTATCTGATTGTCGCGGCCTGTGCTGCGTTGGCCACCTTTGCGGTGACGCCCTTGGTGATGACTCTGGCCAAGATGCGCAACTGGATGGCCCAGCCAGATCCGCGCAAGGTTCACACCACTCCCACTCCCGACGTTGGGGGAATTGCGCTGCTCGTGGGAATCCTGGCGGCACTCCTTCTTGCATGGCAGATGGATCGATTCGGGGCGCTCTTCGACGGCAACTCCGAGCTCGTGGGTCTTCTCATTGCCGCTGTCTTCATCTGTGGCCTCGGATTGGTTGACGACATTCGAGAGATCTCGGCTCCGGCAAAAGTTGCAGGAACAGCGGTTGCGGGCCTGGTGCTGGTGTGGGCCGGCGTCACCATGTTCTATTTCCGTGTTCCGTATTTCGACGTCTTCGTGTTGTCCAACGACTGGATTCCCCTCGTCACCATTCTGTGGCTGTTGGTGATGACGGAGGCAATCAATCTCATCGACGGTTTGGACGGTTTGGCTACAGGCATCGTGGCCATCGCCTCGGCTGCATTCTTCGTGTACAGCCGGCACCTCGGCGACCTCGGACTCCTGGCCGAGCCCAACATTGGTCCGTTGATTGCCGCCATCACGTGCGGCGCCTGCATCGGATTCCTGCCCCACAACTTCAATCCCGCGAAGATCTTCATGGGGGACAGTGGCGCGTTGTTGCTGGGACTCATGCTGGCGGTGTCCACCAGTGTCGTGGGTGGACGGGCTGATCCGGCAACGCAGGATTACTCGAGCCAGACCTATTTCTTTCTCGCACCACTGTTCATTCCGCTGCTGATTCTCGGTGTGCCGTTGTTCGACGTGGCATTTGCCATCGTGCGACGTGCGTACAAACGACAGAGTTTCGCCACGGCAGACAAGGGCCATCTCCACCACCGTCTCATGAACCTGGGTCACGGTCAGCGGCGAAGCGTGTTGATTCTCTGGCTCTGGACTGCCCTGCTGTCGGGGATGGCCCTGTATCCCGCCGTGTCCACCTCGGGAGGCAACATTGCTCCATTCGGCGTGGCCGCAGTGGCGTTGGGCCTGTACACCGTCTTGCACCCCAGCGTTCGTCGCAAGAATCGCAACGACGACACCGATGATCTCGACGACATGGGTGTCGCGGGTGATCTCGGCGGCACGGACGAAGTCACGAACTCGAGTTCATGACGAATCTCGAGGTGGCAGAAGTTTTGCCGCCCCTCGCGTAACCAACTGAGAGTCGCCATGCAAGTCGGCTGTGGGCTCATCGGTATCTCTGTGACGCAGTGGAGTACAAAGCAGTGGCGCATACGGAGCATTTGATGGTTTGACTCGGCGCATGTCCGTTGTGCTGCATCCCGAATCGGTGGCTCACGGCAA
>Ga0315899_10001097_pt1 | contig 31359 bp, 29 predicted proteins | sample LakEriMetagenome_2_FD_203518 | JGI IMG/M metagenome (GOLD analysis project Ga0315899, IMG submission 203518) | Freshwater fungal communities from buoy surface, Lake Erie, Ohio, United States - Buoy 4 MA112 | ecosystem: Environmental > Aquatic > Freshwater > Lake | place: USA: Lake Erie, Ohio...
CCACACAACTAATTGACTCAAATGAGTCCAGTACTTTGGTGGAAATATTTCATGCATCGCAAATTCGACTTTGACAGGATCTTCTTCTTTGGTAAACCCAAATCTTCGACTTAATCTTCCAAAGTGAGTATCTACTGTAATTCCTGGAAAATCAAAAGCATTTCCTAAAATCACATTTGCAGTTTTTCTACCTACCCCAGGAAGAGAAACTAAATCATCTAATTTGTTAGGAATTTTGCCGCCGAAATCATCACATACTTTTCGAGCCATCCCAATAATGCTGGTGGTTTTATTTTTATAAAAACCAGTTGATTTGATAAGTTCTTCTAATTCGCTTTTCTTAGCACTAGCAAAATCTTCAGCCTTTTTGTATTTTTTAAACAAAGCAGGAGTTACCATATTTACTCTTTTATCGGTGCATTGCGCAGCTAAAATTGTTGCAACAAGCAACTGCAAAGGGTTTTTAAAATCTAATTCGCAATGAGCATTTGGATAAAGCTTGTTTAGCCCTGTGTAAATCTTTTTTGCTCTTGCTTTTAATTCAGCAGGAGATTCTTTAGTTATGCGGGCCATAAATAGAGATTACGCGCCTGTCGGGACATAAATTTGTGAGGGCATTGCATTGAACTAGTATGAGAAAACCATATAGAAGAGGATTGATGGAAGACGCTGTTAGAAACGCTCCCCTGTTTCTTGCTCTTGATGAAGAGGCCTCAGTTGCCTTAAGAGCTTCAATGGTTGAAATTGATTTCACCCGTGGTCAAATTGTTTTTTCAGAAGGAGATCCTGGAGATCGTCTTTATGTGATCATGGATGGAAAAATAAAACTTGGTACAACTTCCAACGATGGTCGAGAAAGCTTATTAGCAGTTCTTGGGCCTGGTGAAATGTTTGGTGAATTATCTTTATTTGATCCAGGTCCTAGACATGCAACTGCAACTGCGCTTACTGAAACAATTCTTTTAGGTCTTGGCCATGAAGCACTTGGCCCTTGGTTAGCTGGAAGACCAGGAGTTGCCGAAGCCTTGTTAAAAGCTCTTGCCCAAAGATTAAGAAGAACAAATGAGAACTTATCTGATTTAGTTTTCTCTGATGTTCCAGGAAGAGTCGCCAAGGCACTGGTTGAGTTAAATGAAAAATTTGGCGAAAAGCGAACTGAAGGTTTTTATGTTGAGCATGATTTAACTCAAGAAGAACTTGCTCAATTAGTAGGAGCATCCAGGGAAACAGTTAACAAAGCTCTAGCTGATTTTGTGCAAAGGGAATGGATCAAACTAGAACCACGGGCAGTGCTTTTGCTTGATCTTGAGCGTTTAACCAGAAGATCAAGATAGTTTCTTACAGACTCAGTAATAACATTTAATCAATGAAAACTCTTAAATTGGGGCTATCAAAGTGAAGGTTATTGCACTTGTTACTGCTCGAAGTGGCTCTAAGGGTGTTCCAGATAAGAATATAAAAAATATCGGTGGTCATTCACTTTTAGATTGGTCAATAAAGTCATCTTTAAAAGCTCAATCAATTTTACAAGTTTATTTATCAACTGACTCAGAAGAATATGCAAATATCGGCAAAGATTCTGGAGCCCTTGTTCCATTTTTGAGACCAAAAGAATTAGCTTCGGATACTGCTAACGACCTAGACGTTATTAAACACTTTTTGTCAGTAATTGATTACAAACCTGATGCATTAGTTCACATCAGACCAACTACTCCATTAAGAGATCCATCAATACTTGATAAAGCTATTGAGATGTTTTTCAGTAAGAAGGGTGAGTTAACTTCTCTTCGATCCGTTCATGAAATGAGTGAATCTGCCTACAAATCTTTTGAAGTCAATGACAAGGGATTTCTTGCCACTATTAGTTCAGTAGAAAGTGGAGATAAAGCAAATCTTCCTCGACAAGCTTTTCCTAAGACTTATGTCGCAAATGGATATGTTGATGTATTAGACCCAAATTATATTCTGAAAGAAAACAAACTCCATGGCGACAAAATTCTAGCTTTTCAAACCCCAGTTGTGACCGAAGTTGACTCAATTGAGGATCTAGAATACTTAGAGTGGCAAATCAATAAACAGCCAAAATTGCTTAAAACTGTTTTTGGAGACAAATAATGGCCGGCTACATGTTTTCAAGGGAACCTAAAACAGTTGCTTTGGTTGAAACAAAATACAGAAAAATTGCCACCCAAATTCCAACCCCTGGAACAAAAGAAATTATTGCTCGATTAGAGAAAACTGAATCAAGATCAATGCAGGGACAATTTCCCATTATTTGGGATAAGGCTGAAGATTTCAGTGTTTATGACATAGCAGGAAATAAATGGATTGATTTCACTTCAACAATATTTGTGGCCAACATTGGTCACGGAAACAAAAGAGTTAGCGCAGCAATTAAAGAAGTACTAGATAAACCATTAGTTTCTACTTATGCTTATATGAGTGAAGTTAGAGCTAAATATTTAGAGAAACTTATTGACTTTGCAGGACCCCCATTTGGTAAAGCGTTTTTACTTTCAGCAGGCACTGAAGCAACCGAAGCAACTTTAAAACTAATCAGAATGCATGGCCAAAAAATTGGTAAGAAAAGACCAGGAATTGTAACCCTAAATGGTAACTGGCATGGCAGAACTATGGGTGCTCAAATGATGTCATCCAATGCTGAGCAAAAAGCTTGGATTGGATATGAAGATCCAAATATTCACCACATTGATTTTCCTTATCCTTGGCTAGTAAGTGAAGAACAAGGAGAAGAGTTCTTCAACAAACAATTAGAGTCTCTTAAACAAAGAGGTTTAAATTTAGAAACCGATATCGCAGGTTTCATGTTAGAAACTTTCCAAGGCTGGGGAGCACTTTTTTACCCTAAATCTTTTGTTAAAGCTATAAGAAAATTCACTGAAGAAAACTCAATTCTCTTAGCTTTTGATGAAATGCAAGCAGGATTTGCTCGCACAGGTAAGAAATTTGGTTTTGAACACTACGACGTATCCCCTGATCTATTTGCCTGTGGCAAAGGAATGGGTGGTGGAGTTTCTTTGTCTGGTGTGATTGGTCGAAGTGAAATCATGGATCTACCTGAAGTAGGAAATATGAGTTCCACTCATTCAGCTAATCCGCTGGTTTGTGCTGCAGGCTTAGCTGTTTTAGAAGAAATTGAATCAAAGAACCTTGTTGAAGAAACTGCACGAAAAGGCGAAATACTCAAGGGATTACTAAACGATTTGAAATCAAACTATCCAAATGTTATCAACAATTTTTATGGGGAAGGTCTCATATCTTCTTTGATTTTTTCTGATTATGAAAATCAAAGTAAATCATTATTAGCAAGTAAAGTTTCGCAAAAGTGTATGGAAAAAGGATTACTAGTTGTCCACACTGGACGTGAGTCAATAAAGCTTGGACCACCACTTGTAATAACAGATGAGGCGATAATTGAAGCCTTTGAAGTTATTAAAGAATCAATTGATGAGGTGTTACAAAATTGAGTAATTTTGCTAGACATGTAGGAATTGTGGTCAACGATTTGGAAAAAAGTATCCACTTTTGGCAAGAACTTATTGGATTTAAAATTGTCTCAGACAATATAGAGCCTTCTCCTTACATTGAAGAGTTACTTTCTTTAAACGCAACAAATCTAAGAACTGTGAAATTTTCGGACAACAAAGGTTTTATTGTCGAGTTACTAAAATTTGACTCCTCAACTAAAGAGTCTGATTGGCAAGGTGATTTATCTACTACAGGGCTAACTCACATCGCGCTAACAGTAGAAAACGTTGAACAACTAGTAAATAAGTTAAATGAGTTCAGTTATACAAGTCTTTCAAAGATTATGAAATCACCTAACGGTCAAGTTAAAGTGGTATTTATCAATGGACCTGAAAATTTAAAATTAGAGATGGTTGAAGTCTTACCTTAATTTTGTTTTAAATTTTAAGATTAATGCAATTATCAATAAAATTAGACTAATTATTATCACATTACTTGATCTTTCCAATACTATTACAGGTTCGGTCCACCTTCGCGCAAACATAAATTCAAATCGCAACTCATCTTCGAATTTATACATAAATGGTTCCCAAAGAAAAATAGTTGAATACAGGGCAGGAGCTAGCCAATAATTCTCTGATTTACTTTCGGAAAGTATCGTAAATAGAGTTATTAAGATAAGAATTCCACTTAAAGTAAAATAACGATCAGTATCTCCGCCAGCTCCAAATGTCAAACTCGTACCCATATTTAGGACCGAAAAAGTTATCATGAACTTTAAGATAAATTTTTCTTTAATTTGCTTGAGGTAAAAAACAATGAAAACACTATAAACGCCTAAACCAACGAAAATTAATAGAAGTTGACGTCCAAAAAAAAGTACATCCGTGAACGGGTACAGAAAGTCAATTTTAATCATTTCTATATAATCTGGATTTGAGTATCCATAAAACTTTTGAGAGAAAGCGATATAAACCCCTAAAACAATTCCAACTGTTGATCCGATGTAGGTAACTATTCTTCGTTGTTTCAAACTATTTGCAAAAACTATTAAAAGAAATAAAGCAATAACTCCTAAATGAAGTCTTGTTAAAACTAAAAGAAATCCACAAATGATTGCCAATATGTTTGAAGTTTTGTTATTAAGAGAAATCAAATATATAATTAATAAGATAAATACCAAGGTTAAAAGATCAACTAACACTGGATAAGTCATAGTAAGTCTAAAAGAAAATGGTTGTAACAGAAATAAACAAGAGCCAATAATAGATAAGAATAAATTAGTGCGGTTACTTATTTTTTTGATAATCAAATAAATTAATACGGTTGAAATTGCGATAAATATAGAATTTAATAATGCAAAAGCACTAATAGTTTCAATTATTTCAGTTGGTTGAAAAATAATTTTAACCAAAAATGGCAGAAGGACTCTTTGACTGTAAGGGGTATTCGGAAAATTAGGTAAGGGTGAAGTGCCTGCCATTGCGCAGTAATGTCCTCCGTCGTTACCGCAACCCTCCCTAATGGAAACAAGGGAAGCTGTAAACCCTTGCCAACCCAAAGCTGAAATAGTTATAAACAAGATAAAGGTAGTATTTATGCTCCAAAATTTAGAACCAATATTTTGAGAAATAGTTGTCGTCTTATACCATTTTTTAATTGTTCTCACGGCCAAACGTAACCTCCTGCGCTCCTAAATATTTTTCATAGAATATAATATGTAGAATGGTTAAGAAGTACTTTGCGACTCAAGCCCAACCCCATAAGTAGGCAATTTTAAATGAAAACTGACCAAAAAAAATTGACGATAGGGATTATCGGTTTAGGTTACTGGGGACCAAATTGGCTTAGAAATACTTTAGTGCACCCGAATTTTGACTTAGCTTGGATTGTTGACACCAATCAATTGACACTTGAAAAATTTAAAAACATGTATGGATTTTCACGGAATCAGGTAAATTCAAATCTAGATAAAGCGTTTGAATTAAAGATTCCAGATCTAGTATTAATCTCTACTCCGCCTGCAACACACTTTGAACTTGGTAAATTAGCACTAAATTTTGGAGCAAACGTAGTCATTGAAAAACCTATAGGTTTAAATACAGAGCAGACTCAAGAGTTAGTCAAAATAAGCTCTAATTTAAAGTTACAACTATTTGTCGACCACACCTACATTTTCACTCCTCAAGCTAAATTCATTAGTGAGACTCTCAAAAAAGGATTACTTGGAGATTTACAATTCATCACTAGTTCAAGATTAAATCTAGGTTTGATTCAAAAAGATGTAGATGTAATTAGAGATTTAGCAGTACATGACTTGGCCCTTTTTGATTACTTCATACCCAATAAACTCAAATCTGTGAGTGCGGCAACTGCAGCCCACTTACCCTCTGTCATTCCAAGCACTGCAAGCATTAATTTGAATTATGATAAAAATCTCTTAGCACAAGTTGGAGTTAGTTGGAATTCTCCTGTTAAAGTTCGCACCATGATCATTTCAGGTTCAGAAAAATCAATTCTTTGGGATGATACGAATCAATCTGAGAAAATCAAAGTTTATGAAGCTAGCGCAAATATTGACCTTGCAGACCCAAATCGCCATATCTCATACTCACTTGGGGACACATTTATTCCGAAACTGGATAACGCTGAAGCCATTTTTCTTCAACTTACTCATATTAAAGACGTATTGGCTGGAAATGAAAAGGCATTAAACGGAGTAGAACATATAACCAGAGTGAGCACTGTGTTAAAAGCCTTAGATTCGAGTGCGAAAAATAGCAGCAGTAGAGTTGCAGTTTAATGTTTAAAGAAATTCCTCTGCAAAACATTGTTAAACAAAATGCCCAAGTAAGAGATGAGCTTATAAATAATTTTGTTTCCGTTCTTGACTCTGGAAGATACGTAAGTGGACCAGGGGTAGAAAAGTTTGAACAGGAATTCGCACAATATTTAGGTGTACAGCACGTAGTTGGCTTAAGTTCTGGAAGTTCAGCACTTGAACTTGCATTGAAATCCGTTTGTGTTGAAAAAGGCGACGAAGTAATTGTTCCAAGCCTAACTTTTATTGCCTCAATAGAGGCAATTCTGGAAGCAGATGCAATTCCAGTGCTGATTGATATCGATCCAGTTACCTGGAACATTGATCCAAAGCTAATTGAAAAAGCTATTACCCCAAAAACCAAAGCCATAGTTCCAGTGCATCTTCATGGGCGATTGGCAGATATGGACCAACTATTGCCAGTTGCAGAGAAACACAATCTAAAAGTTGTGGAGGACTCGGCACAAGCCCACGGTGCATCTCGTGGAGAATTTAAAGCCGGATCTTGCTCAGATGCAGCAGCGTTTAGTTTTTATCCAGGGAAAAACCTTGGTGCCTTAGGTGAGGCTGGAGCAGTTACCACAAATGATCAAAGTGTTTATGAATTTATCAAACGTGCCAGAAATTATGGTTCAAAAGAGAAATACGTACATATCCACAGAGGCAATAATTTTAGAATGGATGAACTTCAGTCTTTGTTGCTCTCCACAAAACTAAAGCATCTTGATGAGTGGACAGAGAAAAGAATTAAGTCAGCAAAACAATATGACGAGAATTTGGATAGTAAGGGAATTGTTAGAACTCATACTGATCAGGGTAGGCATGTTTATCACATTTATTCAGTACTAGTTAATAATCGAAATGAAGTTATGGCGGATATGAATAGTAAAAAAATAGGTGTCAGTTCCCATTATCCAATCCCTTGCCATCTTCAAGAAGGCTATAAAAACTTAATCAAAATTGGTTCAAGTCTGGATAATTCGGAGTTGATTTCATCTAAATTGCTTTCCTTACCTCTTGACGAAAATATTACGCCTGAAGATATTTCTTATGTATGTGACGAATTAGAAAAATCGATTAAAAAACATGGGTAGTTCCATTGATGTTCTTATTGCTTGCTATAACGAAGAACCCACTATTGAGCAAGTAGTACTTGAGCATTTAGAGGTTTTGAGAAATTCAAAAGTTTTTGATCAATTCCAAATAACCGTTTTGGATGATGGAAGCACAGATAATTCTAGGACAAAAATAGCAGCCTTAGTAAATGGTCACTCCCAGATGCAGTTAATAACTAACGACCAACCAAGTGGTATTCATGAAGCATTTAACAAACTTTTCAAATCAACTAAGCATGATTGGGTTTATTTTACTTCTGGGGATGGACAGTACCCTGCCGTAATTCTTAATGATCTAATTTCCAATTTTGATAGTGATACTTGGGTATACATCGCAAAAAGAGTTAATAAGCTTGAGATTTATTCGATTATTAGATTGACAGTTTCTTTTTTGTATAGGTTCGTAGTTTTAATCATGTCAGGCAAAGACCCGGTAGATGCTGGATCTACAAAGATAGTAAAGCGTGAGTTACTTGAGAGTACATTTTATTGTAAGTACCTAGCTAGAGATGCTGAAGTTATTGTTAAGGCGAAAAAAAGTAAAAAAGGTGTAAAAGTTGTTAATAGCAGTTTTGGCATAAGAACTTCAGGAAAATCAACAATTAAAATTAGTGTCGTTTTGAAGACATTTCTCGACACTTTTAATCTAATTAAATATAGATTTTAGTTAATTTCTGAAAGTTTTCCATCACTTAATTTATATTCATTTTGAGTTTCTGGGCAAACATATAAATTTTGATCTTTTTGAATTAACTTGACCCCAGATTTTCCAACCCAGCCAATTTGCTTAGCTGGAACACCGGCAACTAAGGAAAAATCTAAAACATCTTTTGTGACTACAGAGCCAGCAGCTATCATTGCCCATTTCCCGATTTTTACTGGCGCTACACAAATTGCGCCTGCTCCTATTGATGCTCCATATTCAACAACTACGCCTTCTTTATTCCAATCTGCTTCTCGTTTCTTCTTTCCATCATGGGTTATGGCTCTAGGGTGTAAATCATTTGTGAAAATTACTCCTGGACCGATAAAGACTCCATCTTCAATCATCGCTGGCTCGTAAATAAGTGCTGTATTTTGAATTTTTACATTGTTTCCAATTTTGACTCCTGGGCCAACGTAAACATTTCGACCGATGTTGCAATCTTTACCAATAGTGACATTTTCTCTTATTTTTGAATTTTCCCAAACTTTTGTTCCTAAACCAATAACTGCTCGCTCATCAATATTGTGGCTAACTTTATTTGACTTTCGCAACAATTTTTTAAAAACCATTATTGTTCCAATAAAGTAGCGATTTCAGAAAGAATTCCATAACCACCTTTTGTTTTGAGAACAACATCGACTGATTTTCTCACTTTTTTCACAGCATCTGCAGGGCAGATACTATAATTAGATCTTTTGATTGCTCCGAGATCATTAACATCATTTCCTATATACCAAATATCATTCCAAGATAAGTTTTTTTGTTCTAAGTATTGCTCGATTGCTTCAGCTTTGTCTGCTAAGCCTTGAAGAACATCAACACCCATTTTGTTGCCTCTTGCTAATACAACTTTATTTGATTCAGTGCTAGCAATAACTACTTGAATTCCAAGGTTCTTCAATCTCTTTACTGCTAGGCCATCTTTTCTGTTAGCTGCTACAAATTCTTCGCCATCTAGGTTTAACCAAACGCGATCATCGGTAAGACAACCATCAAAATCTGTGAAAAGAATTTTTGGTACTTTAGAATTACGTATCTTTGACTTCACTTTAATAAATTATTCGATTTCGACCGTTAGTTCAATTTCAACTGAAGCATTTAAAGGAAGTACTGCCATTCCCACAGCGGAACGTGCATGCTTTCCTTTTTCCCCAAAAATTTCTAATAACAATTCACTGGCACCATTTACTACAGCTGGCTGTTGAGTAAACGAGGGAACACTTGCGACATATCCAACAACTCTTACTATTTGATTAATTCGATCTAAATCTCCAATTACACCCTTGATGGCAGCGAGAGCATTTAAGGTACATATTCTTGCTGCCTTATTTGCCGCTTCAATTTCTACATCTTGTCCTAATAAACCCTTTGAAATTAATTCACCTTGAACCATGGGAAGTTGACCAGCAGTGAATACCAGGTTTCCTGTTTGTTTCGCTGGGATGTACGCAGCCACAGGCTTTGGTATTTCAGGTAAAACAATTCCCATTTTTTCTAATTTAATTTCCATTTCGCCCATTGCCAATTCTCCTTATTTTGATATTTGCGACAAAGCATTACATTTTTTAATCGTTCCTTGAGTATCATACAGTTATTAGAAGGGTGTGACCGAGGCTTAAGCGTGTTTTTGAATATCTTGCCAAGGTGATATGTTTACCTCAGTAAAGGGAAAAGGGTGAACGTGAAAATTGCCTTGATTACAGGTATTACTGGTCAAGATGGAAATCATCTTTCGGAATTTTTGTTAAAAAAAGATTACAAGATTTATGGCCTCGTTAATGGTCAAAAAAATTATAATTTGGATGCCTTTAAATCTCGCTTCCCGAGTATCGAGCTGATTGGTGGGGACTTAACAGATTTTTCTAGTTTATGCGATGTAGTAAAAGTTTCTCAACCTGATGAAATTTATAATTTAGGTGCGATTAGCTATGTTGGAATGAGTTTTAGTCAACCTGAATTAACCGCAAATGTTACCGGCCTAGGGACTTTACGAATTTTAGAAGCGGTAAGAAAAGCTAACCTCGAAACAAAAACAAGAATTTATCAGGCCTCGTCTTCTGAGATGTTTGGGAAAGTCCAGCAAACTCCTCAGAACGAAAACACACCTTTTTACCCTAGATCACCTTATGGAGTTGCAAAGACTTTTGCTCATTACACATGTATTAATTATCGCGAGGCATATAACATGCACGTATCCTCTGGAATACTTTTTAATCATGAAGGTGAGTACCGTGGAAAAGAATTTGTTACCAGAAAGATTTCCTCAAATGTAGCTAAAATTAAATTGGGCAAGCAAAAGAAATTTTCCCTAGGCTCACTTGATCCAAAAAGAGATTGGGGTTACGCGGGTGACTATGTTGAAGCCATGTGGATGATGGTTCAAAATAAAGAACCTGAAACATTCGTTATTGCAACTGGAGTCACTCATTCTGTGCGCGAATTTCTTGAAGAAGCTCTTAAAGTTGCTGGACTTAAAGGCGATGTTGAGCAATATGTTGATCTAGATAAGTCGATGATCAGACCCTCTGAAGTTGATCTACTTGTGGGAGATTCAACAAAAGCAAAGGAGAAACTTGGATGGACTCCAAAAGTTGATTTCAGTAAATTAGTGCAAATTATGGTTGAAAATGATTTAAAACTAGAAGCAAGTGCGAATTAATCGGAATGAAGCATAACGAACTCATTAATAAGTACTATTCCAATAAAGTTTTCAATAAAGTTTATTACACAGGATTATCAAAGTTCATAAATGATTATGGTCACAAGCTTCTGGAAAAAGGGCTTTCGAACAAGTTTGAGTTTAATGAGGTACTTGAGATTGGGGCTACCCATGGCCAGCACATTAAATTCGTACAACATTCATATCGCTCTTACACTTTGCTTGACATAAACAAACCAGAAAACATCGACAATCTGAAAAGAAATTATCCAAGTATAAAGTTTATTAAGGCAGATGCGGAGAATATCAGTGGTACAAATTTTGTAAAATATGACAGGATTCTTGCAACTTGTATTTTGCATCATTTAAGTCAACCGTTAAAAAGTGTAAAATCATGGATAGATTTACTCAACGATGGAGGAAGAGTTGACCTACTTATTCCATGTGAACCTACTTACTTATGGAAAATTGGAAGAAAAGTTATTATCGGTCCTAAATTGAAAAAAGAAGGAATCAATAAAGTCGATTATGCCCAAATTGTGTTAGATGAACACATTCAAGAATTCAAAAACATCAAAAAACAATTAGACACTTTAAAGTTGTCATTTAGAATAAAGTATACTTACTGGCCGTTTCCATTTTTACCTTGGTTTCTCAACATCTATGCAAAATTTACTTTATTTAAAAGTTAATATAAACTTGGAGAATTTGCATAAATTTTTGAGTAAGACGTAGAACAGTTGCTTAAAACGTTGTTGCTAAACTTGCTGGGATAAAACCAGGCATTTGACAATGAGAAATATGCAAAACTAGGCAGATTTTGATCCCCATTTCGATTATTGAGAGTGTATCTTACTGATCTTCCCTCAAAATTAAATTCTAACCAACACGTTGAGGAATTGGGCTTCAAATTAAAGCGCAAATATTCTTGACAATTTTTGTATTCCTTCAAACACTCACCAGAAAAACTCAGATTTAATCTGAAGGGGATCTGGCCTAAATCTACTTCTCTAAAAATAGAATAAAACTTATCGTCTATTTTTGTATCATTATTCGTCTTTTTCTGAAATACATATATATCCTCAAAATTCTTTATAAAGCTGAAATTATGCGTGAGATACTGAACTGTCTTTGGAAGCCTAATTGAAGAATTAACTTGCTCAAAGTTGAGTGTATGGAGATCGATAATTAAATATTCGGGAGGATCATTCTTTAAATTATTAACCAAGTCTAAGTCATCTATTTTATTCGACATTTCGTGTGCGGCTAAATGGAAATAAGGTAATTGTCCGGTAGCTAGATATAAATACCCGTTGTCTGTTAAGGTGAAGAATCTTTTTGAACTTTTAGTGTTTAGAAAGTTTATGGTAGACACCCATTCAGGCTTTACGGCATAGTTTCTAACATCGTTATATTTTGAAATCATCATTTGCCGCTCATTCTTAATGAGATTAAAAAAAGTTGAATGATTCGACGAAAGATTACTAAAGGGGACAAAAAGAAATAATAAAATCGATATAAATCCGATTCCATATGGCCAGATAGCTTTATGACTTTCAAATTTTAAGTCCATGCTAGTGCTAGCTAAAATAAAAATAGTCAGTATACAAATTCCCACTAACCAAGAATCGTAGGTTGGCCCCCTTACGCTATATTTTTGTAAACTCAAATACATGTATATCAAACCTGTCAATAAAGATAGCGTGATTGAAATGTCATTAGTAGTAATGAAACTAATGCTCAATACGTTGAAAATTACTAAACCAAGAAACATAAAAAATACTATTATCATAAGTGAGTAACTAAATTGATCTTCTGAGAATTTTTCGTACATCTTCATAGGAAATGATAATCCTTGATTATATTTTCGAGACTCAAATACCATCCGCACTTCCTGATAAAAGGTACCCTTGAAAAGTCCGTAAAGAATGTTTAAGCCAGAGACAAAAGAAATAAAAATAACATACTTATTTATCGCAAATTGTCGAAATATCGATGTAATACTCTCTTTTTTAATTATTAGGATTAAACAATAAAGGCTTATCACAAATATGACTAGTAACAAAAATAGAATTGAATAATAAAATGAAAATATGATCGGAGGAACTATAAGTATAGAATTCTTTAATTTAAATTCATTCTTTCTTAAAATCATCAAAGTTACGTAAATTAGAGCTAAGGGGACTAATCCATAACGAGGAATAGTCAAAAAGTTATTGCTATATGAGAAATTAATCAAGATGAGAAAAAAGGATATATAAATACCAATCTTTGAGAAAGTTTCGCTTTTGAGTAAATCTGAAATATTCCTTACATAAATTAGAAATAGCAGGTTGGCAATAAAACTAATTAGTACACCAGTAATTGGAAATGCATGAAGAGCGATTAAGTTCCCATATGGGTACCAAAAATCGCGCATAGGAACATTACCGTTTAGAAATAAACCATTCCATGTATCAAAATTTTGGATATCCCACCCTAGTAAGTCAGCTTTCCAACCCCTTATAAGGTCAATCCTTAAGCGAAGCAGGGGAATTACGCTTAGAATTGTAAAACTGAACAACAAAGTATTTTCAATTGATCTGTTTATTTCTACTTTATATACCTTTTTAATCTTTTGAAAATTAAAGTTGAGTGGCCTTTTGAAATATGCAAAAACGAACCAAAGAATCAATGTTAAAAATACGTAAATTATTGTGCATAACAAAAGCATATTTATTACTGACGTCGGATTTACTCCTAATAGAGCAGCTCGACTGACACCAATACTTACTGAAATTTTGTCCTCAAAAAAATTAAAGAATGTAAAAATCACATAAGGAATAATGCTTAAAATAAATAACAATATGATTTTTAGGCCATCTTTTCGGCGGAGAATACTTAGTCCAAGCAATAGGACTATCAATGAATTTATAAAGAAAAATGAACTAAAAAAGTTTATCATACAAATCTTTGTCTATTGATTCATATTCAACTGAGCAATCTATTCCTCTAAATTCAGAAATCTGTCCAACTGACCACAACCTTGAAAAGGGAATTATGGCAAATTCTGAATCATATCTAATCGGAAAAAAGAATTTAGCTTCTACATTTAAATTTGAAAGTGTAAATTTACAAAATTCCCCCTCTTTAAGTAACTTCACTTTGATATACTTGCCACAGTCTTGTCCCTTACGACATTCTTTACCTTCATCAATAAAATAGGGTATATTTCCTAAATCTATTTCACCAAAAACACGATTCCAATCTGCAAGATTGTCTTCAAATCTATCTACATTCTGTGAAAAAATAAAATAATTTCCTATTGAATTCCGCAGTTGATAATTTTTGACTAACCACTTAATAACTAAAGGATGTCTGAGTGTTATGTGTACGCTGTCAAAATACAAATTTCGAGCATCAATAACAATCGACTTAGGCATATTTTGTTTAAGTTTATTCAATATAATTTCGTTATCATATTTAGTACTAGAATCATAACTAGATATGTAATAATATGGTTTTTGTTTGGAGATAACGTTCAAATAACCAACGTCCGTCGGTGAATAAAAAGGCATTAAATTTTCTATCTTTAAATAATTATATAAATTTTCTAAATTATCTACATCTGAAAAATCACTGTTGAATTTCTGTCTTACCTTTAATCTATTTTTTTCATTCAAAAGAATATCAATTGTTGAATATTTAAAGTTTGCCGAGATGTTATTTAGTCTATTCGGCAATGACTTTACAGCTGAACTTACGACTAGCACACTTATCAGTATCATCGTAATAAAGTAATAAATTTGAAATCGTGACCCGGATTTAAAGTCTATTTGACTATTTGCTAAAAACAGTAAAGCAGCTAATACCGCGATACTACGAATATCGTTTAAATCTCCTCTAAAAGACCATTTGTACGCTGCAAGAAATCCTGAAATAGTTACTAAAAACATAACACTATAGTTTTTTACTTCTTCTAAATTATTAATAAATAGCATTCTTGACGAACTTATTGCGCTTATTACCACCATTGTAAAAAAAGCGAGAATGAAGAGTCCAGGTTTGGTTAACAAAGAACCCGCGATTTCCATAGGGTATGAACTTTTTTCTAAAATATTAGTTGAATTAAATTGATGTAATAGTTCATTAAGGAGTTGTCCTTGTTTCGCTGAGTAAAGGGTATAGATCCCCCAAGATGATATGAAGGGAATTGTATTTTTATTAAAGTATTGTTTTAAAGAGAACTTAGTCTTATTAATTCTGAAATTAACAAACATGCTAATCATCACAGCGATGAAACTAAGGACAGTTAGCAAAAGGTGTATTGATCCGCCAACCCATGGTGAAATAACCAGCGCAACTTGAGTGATGACGAATTTGTCTTGTCTATACTTTGGGTTAAGAAAGTAAAATAGCAATATACCTGATACTGCAGTTGGTAGTCCGTACCTTACAATTCCCCAAAAATCTGTTTGCAAAAGAAGTACGAAAATAAATAATGTGATAGATGGATATAGAATATTTTTCCTGCTACCTATGTTTGACACTAGTAATGTAGCTAAAACCAGAAAACTTAATTGAAAAATCCATAATACTAATCTTCCAAATGATGGGAAAGCTTCAGTAAAAATGAGATTGCCGTATGGATACCAGAAATCTTTCATAGGCGTATAGCCCATTATGTAAAGTTCATCCCAAGTTAATAAGTTTTGCACGTCCCAGTTTGATCCGTTTGCAATCCATTGATCAGCTTGGGGTGCAAATCCTCTTATGTTTGGGAAAATAAGAATTGCGCCCAAAACCAAAAGTAAGGATAACCGATTACTAGATCTATTTACGTTCTTAATTTCAATTTCAAATTCTAGATCCTTGCTCTTAAAACTCCTGCTATTTTTATATAGACTAAGAATTAGAGTTAGTAAAAAAATGCTAAATATTATTATGAAAAGTGAAGCTGTTGAGTCCCAAGACGATTGTCCCAAAAAATTTGCTCTACTTACCCCATTATTTATTGGAATCATTAGTTTCACAAACTTTGAAAGTATAACTGCAACTAAAAATACTGATATCAATGTCAAGAGGTATAATTCGGGCACCTTAAACAACTTAAAATAATACATAAAACTAAGTGAAAAGAGCACCACAATTAACGTATAAAGTATGTTTTCTGTTTCAAATTGAAAATTGATCAAAATTTCTCTAAGTAAGATAAGTAATTCCATAAAATTAGATTACTATTGGATTAGTTATTTACCAAATACCCGCTCAATGTTAGTATTACAATCATGATTATGAAGAAAATCTTTGACTTTTTCTTTATCGACAAAAGCAGGTATTCTCCATTAGATAATTTAACTGATAATTCAAGGCAAATTGATGATTGGTTTAATTCTCATGCAGAAGAAGCACCGAACCAAATTTTAGCTGATTTGCGTCAAGCCAATCTGGAATTAGTCAGTACTGTAGACCAGACCTTGAATATTTTAGATTTTGGTTGTGGGGATGGAATTATGCTAGCAAGTTTGGCAACAAAACTTCATGCTACTGGTCACGGGTATGATTTCTTTAAAATAGATCAGAAGTTACTTCGAAAAAGATTTTTTGATAACAATCAGATCTTATCAAAAGAAAGAATCTCTTTCTACGAAAAAGACAATTTCAATTTTAAGAATAAATATGATTTTATTCTATCTTGGAGTGTGATTGAACATGTTGATAACTTATTTGAATATCTCAATCAAGTCCGAGAATTGATGAGCGATAGTGCGGTTTTTTACTTACAAACGTGGCCGCTTTGGAATTCATCCAAAGGCCATCATCTTTTCAACATAAATGTAGAACCTTTTTTGCACTTAACTCTTCCAAAAGCTGATGATTTTTTTAAACATATCGATTCAAATAGAAAAGAAATTTTTACAAATGAAAAATCGCTAACATCTCACAATAATAATTATGAGGAATGGAGAATAGCCGCTTTGGAATCCTATAAATCCTGTAATAGGCTAAAAATAGAGGACATCCAATTTGCAATAGATAAAGCCAAATTCAAAATTATCTTTTTCAAACCTTACTTTGAAGACGAAAACTTTAGCACTATTCCTATGGGAGAAAAATGGTCGGACTTCGCAATTTCCGGTGGCAGATGGATATTAACCAAAGATTAATTGACATTTTGGATGGTATAGTTTTCTTAACACTTAAAGTGAGATGATATGAATATTTTGGTTGTTGGCGGTGCGGGATACGTAGGAGGCCCGCTTTGTGATTATTTGATTAACGATGGTCACAAAGTTAAAATCCTTGATTTACTTCTTTACGAAAAAAATTATTTTAAGCCTGTTGAGTTAGTAAAAGAAAATATTTGTGATTGGTCAAAGATTCGTGAACATGTACTTTGGGCTGATTGTGTTGTTTGGTTAGCTGCACTTGTCGGAGACCCTGCTTGCGCGATTGATCCTAATTTAACAAATGATATAAACGTCAATTCGCTAGTGCCATTGCTAAAGGAATTTAAAGGTAGGTTAATCTTTCCTTCGACTTGTTCAGTTTACGGTGCACAAGATGGTTTACTTGATGAATCCAGTTCATTAAACCCACTATCTCTATATGCGAAAAGTAAAATTGATGCTGAGAATTTGATCCTTGATTCAGGAGTGGACGCTTGTATCTTTAGACTTGGCACTCTTTTTGGGGTGGGTGACTCACACTCTAGAATCAGATTAGATTTAGTCGCAAACTTATTGACAGTTAAGGCTTACTTTACAAATGTTATGAGTGTTTTCGGAGGGGAACAATTTAGACCTCTTTTGCACGTAAAAGATGTTGGTCGCTTTGCTGCAATGGCCGTGTCTAATAATTCAACTGGTATTTTCAATATCCACCAAGACAATTATTCCATAACTCAAATCGCAGAAATCATAAAACAGAAACTACCGAATTCGGAAATTCAATTTACTGAATCTCAATTTCAAGACGCCCGTAATTATTCTGTCAGTAGCGCCAAGCTATTTGAAAAATTCAAGGAATTGCCAAAAATTAGTGTGGAAAACGGCGTAGATGAAATTTTAAATATTTTAAAACAAAACAGAATATCTGATATTTCGGATCCGAGCTTTTCCAATTGGCAAACCTTACGTAAGTCAATAATCAAAATGGATAATGAGATTCTAACAATCTCATCAGATCTTGAATTGGGAGTGTAATTTTGGAACCAAAAATGTTTAGATTTCAAACCATTGTTGACGATAGAGGATCATTAACTTTTTGTAATGATTTAGTGGTGAAAGATTTTAAGAGATTCTATGTAGTAGAAAACCACTCCGTAAATTTTGTAAGGGCGTGGCATGGTCATTTACTTGAGTCCAAAATATTTATTCCCCTAGAGGGAACTTTTAGAATCGCAATAACAAAACCGAAAAATTGGGAGGCTCCGAGTAAGGATGAAGAAACCGAAGTTTACTACCTTTCAAGTTTAGATCGAAAAGCACTTCTAATCCCCCCTGGTTACTATAACGGTCTGCAAAACTTAACTGTAGAAAACAAACTTATGGTTTTTTCTGATAAATCTCTAGAGGAAAGTCTTGGAGACGACTACAGGTTGAATTTTGACTTCTGGAATCCTTGGGAACTCAATTATAGATGAGTACTTATGATATCTCAATAATCATTCCTGTTTACGACAGTAAAAAGGATTTAAATTTAATTCTCGGAAAACTGAATCAGATTTCCATCATAAAAGGAATTTCTTTAGAGGTTGTTGTTGCAAATAGTTCTCTCCCCGGGGAGAACACAATTAGTTATTCCATTTCAACTTATCCTGCTTTACATATAAAGAATATTTTTTTAAAAAAGAAGATGAGATTAGGTCATTTAATTAGAACTTGTTGCGCGTATAGCTCAGGTGATTACATTCTTACCCTCACTGGTGAAGGAGTTAATGAAATTGAGTTGCTAGAAACTATCTACTCTAAAATTCTTAAGAATGTTAAGTTAATAATTGTGTCTAGATTTGAAAGTAAAGACATATCAATCAAGCCACCTTTTATTATTTACCAAAAAATATATAGAACTATTATTTTTTTCCTCTTGGGTAAGAGGGTGTCCGATTCAACTAATGGCTTTAGAGCATTCGATCGTCGATTTGTACAAGCTCTAGGAGTCAACAGACCAGGATTGTCTTTTTTTGCAGAAATGACAATAAAGGTTTTACAAGCTGGGGGTAGTATTGAAAGCGTTGCAGTGAAGAATCAATCTATAAATTCAAAAGAAATTTCAAGTAAAATGTTGAATTTAGAAATACCGGAACGTTTTTCTTTTAAAACAGAGATTTTTGGTTATCTGTTTGTAATTCTTTCTGCGATATTTGTTAGAGTGACAAATTCTCGCAATGAACGCTAAAAACTTTTGTGTAGTTATTCCTGTTTTTAATGAAGAAGTTGGAATTAGGAGTTTTGTACAAAAACTTTATAATTTTCTATCATCAGAATTTCCCTATACGTCAAAAATTATAATTATCAATGACAATTCGACCGATAGAACATTATCCGAATTAGATGATTTAAAAAATTCACTTAAACCTTTGGGTAGCTCAGACATCTGCGAGATAGTTGTTCAAACTTCAAATGAGTCCAGAGGGTATGGGAATGCTGTTAAAGAAGCATTTAAGTTGAATTTCAAGAAAGAGCCTGATTTCTATATAATTATGGATTCAGATGGAACAAATCCAATTGAAGATATAGCCAAAATATATGAAAGAAGTCAACTTGGCTTTAGATACGTCAAGGCAAATAGGTACTTTACTGAGTCAAATTTTGGAAAGAATTTTGGCTCGTTTCAAAGATCTCTACTATCAAAAATCGCACATAAGGTAATTAGTATTGTAGTTAAATCAGAGTGTTTGGACCCTTCCAATGGATTTAGGGGGATTGGTTCTGAATTTAAATCGATAGTTCTTCAGAATACGAGTGGATTCTCATCTATAATTGAAGAGTGGGTAAGAATAGAAGAAATGGGAATAAAAATTTCCAACTTTAACTCAGAACTAGGTAGCAGAGATGCAGGCCAAAGAAAAAGTTCATTTAATTATTCATTTTCAACAATGTATCAGTATTTAAAACCGATATTATTTTTATCGGCTCGTAGGATAAGGGGTAGGTTTGGAAGTTAAGTGTCGAAATTGTCAGAAATCAAATTTAAACAAAATCATTGATTTCGGTAAAATGGCTCTTGCCGGAGGTTTTTTAAATAGCTTAGATGAAATCAGAGATGAAGTGGCATATGAATTAGAAGTTGTTATTTGCAATGATTGTTCTTTAGTCCAAATTCCTAAATCAATTGATCCAAAAATTCTTTTTGGTGATTACTCATTTTCATCTTCAACGATTCCTTTTCTTGTTAAACACTTTAGTAACTTAGCAATTGAAATTGTCAATCGATTCAAGCCCAAATCGTTTTTTGAAATTGGTTGTAATGATGGAATTCTATTAAAGCCCCTCTCGGAATTGGGAGTTGATGTTCTCGGAATTGATGCAGCTCCAAACATAGTGGCTGTCGCAAAAGAAAAGGGACTAAATGTTATTCCTGGTTTGTTTAACTCTGATATTTCAAACGACATTAGGAAAGAACATGGATTATTCGACGTAATCTCAGCTAGCAATGCGTTTCCACATAATGCTTTACCCCACGAAATCCTCAAAGGCGTATGTAATCTTTTAGAAGACGATGGAATTCTCATACTTGAAATTATGTATTGTGGAGACCTGTATGAGCAGAATCAGTGGGACACCCTATATCACGAACATTTGAATTTTTACTCTCTAAAATCTCTTTCATCCGTTTTACTGACTCACGGCTTAAAGATTTTTGATTTAGAAAGACTTCCGATGCATGGGGGAAGTTTAAGAATTTATGCAAGTAAAAAAGATTTACCAGTCGGTAAATCTGTCAGTGAATTAGCTGAATTTGAATTAAGTTTAGGTTTATCGAACGTGAATAAATGGTTGGAATTTGCATCTATCGCAAAAAGGCAGATTAATCGTACGAAGGATTTGGTTGGTTTACTAGCCTCACAAAAGACTGTTTACGCATACGGAGCGGCTGGAAAAGCCACTATGTGGCTAAACGCTTGCGATTTATCTGGGGTTAAAAATGTTGTCGATGCTTCGCCTTTCAGGTATGGAAAATATATGCCTGGTACTCATACCCCGATAATTTCACCAGAAGATTTTCGAAAACAAAACCCAGACTATGTATTAGTGACTGCTTGGAATTACCTAGATGCCATTAGATCGCAAGAAAAGAACTATAATGGTTATTGGATAACCCCTCTACCCGAGCTTAGGATTTATTAATCTTGAAGGAAAACAACAGAATTGCTGTCGTCTTAGGAATTAGACCAGACGTAATCAGAGCTAGCTTGGTACTTAATAAACTTCGTGCCCAAAAAGAAATTGAGGTCACCTTTATTTGGTCTGGCCAGCATTATTCATCTAATTTAAAAGATGTTTTTTTTCAGGAATTGAACGTAAGTGCTCCAGAAATAGAATTGGGGGCAACTGGTGAAAATGACTCCGAAGTTAGCTCAGATGTTATTAGAAAGCTGTATCCAGTTTTAGAGAAACTTAACCCGAGGGCAGTGGTATTTCTTGGAGATACAAATACCGTAATGGGATGTTTAGCTGCAGCACAATTGAACATACCTATAGTCCACATTGAAGGTTGTATGCGCTCTTACGACTGGAGGATGCCAGAGGAGAAATGCAGGACCGTTATTGACCATTTAAGCGATGTGATTTATACATATTTTCCAGAATATAAAGAACAGGGAATTAGAGAGGGTTTAAATCCAAATTCTATAGTGGTTGTTGAAAATCTTATTGTTGATGTGCTCAACACATATTACTATGAAAAAATAGCTAGTTATGAAGATTTAGCTAAAACTAATTTTTTTGCGGACAGAAACTTGGAGCAAGGCAAATATTTTCTAGCCACTTGTCATAGAAGAGAAAACGTAGAAGATAAAAGAATCTTAGAAAATATCATTAAGTTCTTTGGGAGTTTTAGCGAAGTTATTTATTTCCCCGCTAGCTACAGAACCCAGAAAAACCTAAAGCGTTTTGAAATTGCTTTGCCTAATAACGTTAAATTAGTAGATCCAATTGGCTATAAAGAAATGCTTATGTTGATGGTAAATTCTAAAGGAGTAGTGACTGACTCGGGAACCGTAGTTGAGGAGACTGCCGTCCTCAAAATACCTTCTATCCAAATGCGAAAAGCCACTGAAAGACCACAGGTTTACGATTGTCGTTCATCTGTCAAGGTTGATCCGGAATTTTTAAATGTAGATGATTACGAAAATTTACATGCAAAATTTGAATTGATTAGTAAAACTTCTTGGGAACACCGTTTAGGTGATGGGTTAGCTAGCTCCCGAATTGTTAACGATCTTATTTCGAGAATTAAAGATCCAAACGGATTTCGAAATCATACTCCTGATAAGTATCATTTACCAATTGAAAGAAGTTTTATTGGAGATGGAATCGTAATTTAGCCAGTTCATCAAGAACTGTTTTAGTAGTAAGCACTTCCCCATAAATCGAGTTAGCCCAAATTTTATTATGAAAATCTTCATACATTGTACTTAGCGTTTGCTTATTGAACGCACCAGAATTTTCAATTTCTATTTTCAAATCGGTTCTATCTGTAAAGCTTAAAGCTGCCCTTATAAATTCAGTTGTTGGTTCTGGGTTCAAAGAAAAAATATTTCTAGATCCATCAACAAAAAGGTTTTGATCAATTAATGTTATGAGTAATTGAGCAAAATGCGTGGATAAGATACCGTTCCACGAATTATACTGATTTACCAATACGCGTGATTTATTTTTTGATTCGTAAATATTTCTAATTAATGATCCTGAACCAAATCCGCTAATGGGAAGTATTGCTACTCTTAAATTCATTTGATTATTCTTTAAAATATTTTCACTAATGATTTTATGCTTGGCATACTCATCATCTTTATTTAATTCTCCACTTTCTAAAATTGGCTCTAAAGAATGTTTATATATTCCGTTAGAGCTAATGTTAACTATTTTGGGCGAAATCTCAGATATCTCATTGAATAATTTAGATATCAGATTTTTGTAATCAATTAAAATTACTTGTTTCTCTAATAGTATAAAATTAAACGTATAATCAAATTCAGTTCCTTTTAGTTCCGTTAGATACTTATCAACCTCGCTTTGCAGGCACAATTTAATCCATCTAATATTTTTACTTTCCAAACTGGGCTTTTTTTTACAGTAAGTCGCTACTACTTCAAATGAAGTTCTGTTTGATACAGCCTTCAGAAAATCGCCTGCGATGGCACTAGTACCACCCAATATTAGTATTTTCACCTAACATAGTTTATTCTGAAGTCTCATGTTAAATAAACAGCACGCGTGGGTACTGGGCAGATCCCTGGATGGATCTTTGAATTCCCAACGAGAGTGGTTAGAAAAGCACTTTTACGATGTTCCAAGAATGATTTCAAATAAATTTAGAGAAATCAACATCGAGTTAAACAATAAGGTTGTTTTGGATTTTGGTTGTGGGGATTCAATAATTGACTTAGGACTAATTGAAATCGCTGATTTAAAGAAATTGATTGCAACAGATATCAACACTGATTCTGAATCAATTTCAAAAAAGAGAATCAAACACTTTTTGGGTGCATCATTGGATTCGTCGGAAAAATTAGTCAGAATTCAAAATACGGAAACACTTATTCCACTTGATTCCGACTCAATTGACGTCGCTTTTTCGTGGTCAACATTTGAACATGTAAGTCGCCCCCTTGAATCTTTACAGGAGTTAAAAAGAGTAATCAAACCGAATGGTTATTTGTTCATACAAATTTTTCCTATGTATTACTCTGCCCATGGTCATCATATGTGGTGGGATAGTAATTTTCCGCCTTTTATTCATCTATCAAATATCGAGCTCTTTGAATCTAGGTTTAAAGATTTCTGTGATTCAAATGAATATGGGGAATCATTCAAGAAAATTATTGAAGAAGAGGTAGATTCCTTAAACCGAATTAGATTTGAAGAAATAAAGCAGTTTATTCTTGATTTAAATTTTAAGATACTAAAAGAAGATTTGAGTTCTGAACCATTTGGGCAAATTAATAATCTTTCTGGTTTTTCAACAGGGGAACTAGAAACTGGAGAAATATTTATTATTTGTCGAAAAATGAATTAAGTTTACCTGTCTGATAAAAATACTGAATATCTGATTGGTCTAATTGAGGAGTATTGTCCTCCAAGAAAATTGTATTTTGACTCCCCTCGTGCACTTTTCTCACGGAATTTAAAACGTTCGTTTTTATTTCTACTTCTATTTCCTCTTGTTGATTTGCTCTACCATTCAATGTTGTTGCTCCCCAGAGTATAAATACAAGTCCTAATGGGATTGCTAAATACGTAATTCTAATTTCTTTGAGTGATTTATCAATTCCCATCAAAGTAGGAATCCATAATAAAACTAATGTTCCAAATGTGTACCTAGAAGCTGTTGCTAAATTCAAGTTTACCTCGCCGTTAACCGAGGCGCGGCCGTAAGTTAGCAAGAACCACATAAAGAATAATCCCAGGATATGTGCAACTAAAATTTTTTGATCTTGAACTTCGGTTAATCTAAAGGCAAGGTAAATAAAGACCCCAACTACTAATACTCCAAAGTTTGCAATTGGGAATATAGAAGTTAAAGCCTCGTTTACCCCTACACTCATGAATTGAGTGTAATTCTTTAAAGTGAAAATCAATTTAGAAAGTGATAAACCTTGTGTACTTGAGAAATTCACCGTCCACAAAATCCATATGGTCAATGGCAAAACTACTGATGCTGTATACGATTTCCAAGAACGATTAAGTAAAATCAAAATTATTGACATCAAAATAAAGATTAGTCCCAAACTTGAAGAAAATACAGAAATCATTAATGCTCCAAAAACCAAAATTTTATTGTATTTATTGAATCTGTTTGAAGCAGATATAAGACCTAAACTTATAAAACCAAAACAAGCAGATAGGCTTAACCCAACTTGGAATGCCCAAAAAATGTTTTCATAATATGCGGGTGTAAAACTTAAAAATACAATTCCAAAAAAAGCGATGCGACTTGAAATTTTGATTGATCTAGCAAACAAATACAATACGTAGAATGTAATTGTCAGCACAATTATATTTATCGCAAAGTAAGGCATGTAACTTGAAAGCCCAAAAAGCATGTATATCAATCTAAAAAGTACAAATGGCACAAGCGCTGTGTGCTCATTATGAGGCATTAATAGAGCCGAAATAAATGAGCCGCTTATTCTATTGTTAGAAACAAAATCGAAATCATCATAAAAAAACCATTGGTTTCTCCCAATAAAAATAATATACAGTGCATATAAGAATAAATATGGGATAAGTAAATTTCTGTACTTTACTTGGTATTGCTTAAAGAAACTTGAAATCAAATCATATCCATTTTAATGGCGTATTTAACCCAATCAATTATTTCGTCTATCACATCAACCAAACTTGTCTGGGCACTAAAATCCAAAAGTTCTTTAGCCTTATCAACTGACGGGATTCTTTTCTGAACATCGTATTCAAATGCCGGCTCTAAAATGTAATTAAACTCTGTAGTGGAGTCATAAACTCTTGTCCAAATCAGTTTAGCTAGCTCTAAAACAGTAGTTGTCTCTGCAGTTGAAAGATTGAAATCTTCATTAAGAGCTCTAGAGTTTTCTAAACTTAGATAAATTCCCTTTGCTAAGTCACCTCCGTAGGTATAACACCTGATCTGTTCTCCAGTACCAAGAATCCTTAATGGGTTTTGTCCTCTTACTATCTTTTGAACCAAATCCGGCACCACATGACTCATAGCCAACTGGACTTCCCCAGAATAGATTTTCTTCTCAGAAACTGCTTTTGGCTCACCAATTCCTACGCAGTTAAAAGGACGTAAAATTGTAAAAGGTAATTGATACTGATCGTAGGCCGCTCTAGCAAAATATTCAACGGCAAGTTTTTGAAATCCGTACGAAGACAAAGGTGGAGGTATAACCTTTTGATCTCCCTCTTTTGATGGCCACCTATCGGTTGATTCAAATACCATCGAAGACGATAGATAAGTCACTTTTTTTAATTTACCTTCAGGGAAACGTTTTATGGCAGCATCCACTGTGCTTGCCATTATCCTTTCGTTCTCTGCTAATAGATCATATGCAAATGTGTGAAAATATGAAATTCCTCCAATTTTTGCGGCGCCTGCAATAAGATGATCGCATCCATCTAGTAATTCAAAGATTAATTCTGAATCTCTTGCATCACCCTGGATAAACTTATAATTTTTAAGATCGCTTTGATTCTGAGTTTTTCCATACTTTTCAAGAGAATCAAGACCAACCACTTCAAAACCTTGACTCAACAATTCTCGTACAATATATCCACCGATAAAACCTTCTGAGCCTGTAACGAGTGCCTTCATGTCATTTCCGTTTCATATTGTTTTTGACTGGTTTACCTATAAACGCAAATATAAACCAATAAAGATACTTAGGGAGCCATTTAATTAATTTAAAATTTGAACTACCTTCTGACCTTTCAATCCAGATTGTAGGCAATTCCGCAACTAAAACTCTATTTCGGCGGGCTTTGGCAATTAATTCGATACCTAATTCGAAACCAAATTTACTTTCAATTGAGACTTTCTCAATAAATTGTTTGCTATAGGCCTTGAAAGAATTAGTCGCATCTCGTGTACCAACTCTGGCAAACCAAAACAATAACAATCCAGCAAGTCTGGAAAGTATTGACTTCATGCCTTTAGCTCCTACTTGTTGTCCACCGGAAACATATCTTGATGCACACGCAACACTAACTCCTCTTTCAATCAATTCAGCTAATTTATCAATCAGCGCAGGATCATCAGATCCATCTGCCATCGTGATGATAAGTATTTCAGAATTGGCGTGAGCAATTCCCGCTCTAATCGCGTAAGCAGGTGAATGTCCTAAATCATTAACAATTATTTTAAACCTCTTGTCAGTTTCCAAAAAAGAATTAACGGCATTAATTGTTTCATCAAACAAATCGTCAACAACAATGAGGCATTCAAAATCATTCTTTACATACTGTGCAATTTTTCTAAGTACCACAATAATATTGGTTTTCTCGTTCTTCGCAGGAATAATAATTGAAATAGATGTTTTCATATTTATTTGTACAGATGTAAAGTGGACTTTGAGTCGTCCCAAATATTAAAAATAGGTTTATCAATTTTAAGGTCATCATATAATGAATGAGGAACGCCAACAATTACCAAATCCACTTGACTAATTAAATCATTTAATTCGACAAAATCGGGATCTAAAATAAAAGGATCATTACAAATTACTTTTTTTGATTTGAATTCTAGAATCTTCTTTATTTTATAACCAAGGCTAGACCGTTTATCGTCAGAGTTGGCTTTAAATGTCATTCCTAAAATTCCAATTGTTAAATTACTTAAATCATAGAATTGTTCAATTTTATTAATAATGAAATTTGGTAAACCTTCATTTATTTGCATTGCTGAATATCCCAGCGCAAAATTATTGTTTGAGAATGAACCTAATTGAAGTGTATCTTTAAGCAAACATGGACCAGCTGCGAATCCAGCTCTTGGAAGATCTTTTGCCCGTGGATAATCATTGATAGTTATTTGTCGAACTTTCTCAAAACTTAGTCCGAAATCTGTTGCCATCATGAAAAATTGATTAGCTGTAGCGAATTTTATATACCTCCAAGAATTTGTAAACAATTTAGCCAGTTCTGCTTCTTCTGGCGTAGCGTTTACCATTTTTATCCCAAAACAAGAAAAAACCTCACTTGCTCTTTCAAAAACTTTCTTGCTTCTAGAACCAATTATTTGCGGCAAAGTGATTAATTCATGAAATGCTTCACCTTCGGCAATTCTTTCAGGACAAAATGCAATATCAACATTCTTTGAATTTTGTAGGAAAAAATCCTCAACTTTTTTTGTTACTCCAGGAAAGACTGTTGATCTCAAAATTATAAGTTGGCCATCTCTTACTAATTCTAATAAATTTTGCATCACTTCAATTATTTTGTTGGGTTGCGGGTTCATGTGTTCATCGACTTCGGTTCCAATAACAACTATCAGAACTTCAGATTCACTTATTTCGTTTATGTCGGGTGTCGCTTTAAAATTCCCGTTCTCAACAACTTCAGTCAAGATTTCCTGAAAGCCAGTTTCAATAAAAGGCATGACCTTGGATTGTACTTTTTTGACATTTTGAATTGATATATCAAATGCGACTACTTTATGTCCGAAATGCGATAAATACAAACTCAAAGGTAATCCAACATGTCCACAGCCGCCAATTACCGAAATATTCACTGGATCCACCCGGTAATGGTTTTTGTTCTCAACACAGTCACAATATACACTGTATAACTAGCACTGATTAATACTTTGATTGGAATCTAGTGAAGGAGTTTATCCCTACTTCAGTTCCGAGTGCCATAATTGATTCAAAAATTGTTGTTGTCGTGCCAGTTTTTGGGATTCATGAGATATTTTTTGAAAGCGCTTTTTCCATAATTAAATCAACTCCGAAGTCAATTCCGATAGTTTTTCAATTTGACCCCCATCCTCAATTCCAATCGCCGGAAATAGTTGATGAAATTTGCAAGAGAGTTAAAACAAATTCTGGTGAATTACTTGAAAATGTTTTCTTTTGCTCGAATTTAGAACGAAAAGGCTTCATATCGCAGGCAAATTATGCCTTTTCTAGTTACCCTAATTCAGATATAGTATTGGTGAATTCTGATGTTGTTGTCGGTGAAAACTATTTAGAAAGTATGTTGGCACTATTAGCTAAAACTGATTGCGCTACTGTAAGTGTTTTGTCAAACCGAGGATCAATTTTATCAATAGATACCAATCTTCCAGAACGAAGTGAACATATTTTTGATTTCACGAATAATTTGAACTTTAAACTTAAATCAAATCCAATTGCAAAGTTTCCAATTATTCCAGTTGCTGTCGGTCACTGTTTAGGGATCACACGAAAAGCATTGCAGCTTATTGGCTTCTTTGATGAGGTTTTTGGAATGGGATACGGCGAAGAAGTCGACTTTAGTTTAAGGGCTACAAGTTTTGGGTTAAACAATTATTTAGCTGATGACACTTGGGTATTCCATGCGGGGTCGAAAAGCTTTGAGTTTGATGCCTCGTCGGCCAAAAAACAGAATGACAAACGAAATGATGAAACATATCCAAATTTTATTAAGTATAGAGAATTTATTCTTGGAAAAGACAGTCATCCACTCGGGATTACTCTTAAAGTGACCAATGCAAAAATAAACGGTATTCGATTAGCGGTAAATGCCTGTGATTTAAATAGCGGAAACACGGGAACTTTTTTTGTAATGAAAAATTTGATTCGTCATCTTTCAAAAAATAAAAATGTATCTGAATTATATCTCATTCTTGATCTTTCTGACACAAACTCTGAATCTTTTAAGATTGCTCACTCTTTTAAGGAAGAGTTTTTCATTAAATTACTAGATATAAATTCAGATAATCAAGAGTTTAGTAAAATCGATGTTTCGTTAAATTTGGCCCAGGTTTTTGATTTAAATCAATGGAACAAAATCTTTATAAAGTCATATAGAAGTGTAATTTGGCAATTGGATAACATTTTTTTCCTAAATTCTGATTATGGAATTAATTTTGAGCAGTGGAATAATGTTGTAACGAATATGTCGACTTCTCTGAATAATGCGGATGGTGTTGCCTACTTATCTAGATTTGTAGAAGCCCAAATGCCACAAATTGGGTTAGATATTCCACAAAACAGAACTTCTGTTATTTATCCTGGGGTGGATGATTTTAACAATTCGATTTATGTGTCAGATACAAAAAGCTCCAGATTAGATGCAATTGATTTTCCATTTATCTTAGTTTTAGGAACTAGTTTTAAACATAAAAATAGACCCTATGTATTGAGAATTTTTTCTGTACTTAGCAAAATTTGGAATGGAAAATTAGTGTTCGCGGGCCCAGAGCCAATTACTGGAAGTTCTAATGAATTAGAACGCGAGTATATTGAGTCTATTGGAAAAGATTTTAGCGATAAAGTTTTAGATTTTGGTAGAGTTACGGATGAAGAAAAGACATTTCTTATGAAAAATGCACAAGTAGTAATTTTCCCATCTATAACTGAAGGATTCGGTCTCATTCCTTTTGAAGCTCTAAAACATGGAACTCCAACTATTACCTCTAAAGGGGGTAGCTTAAATGAAATCTCTCCTACCCAAGGAAAGTTCTTAAGTTTTACCAATTTGGATTCCGATGTTAATTGCATACAATTGGTACTCACAGATCATGAGTCACGACAAACTCAGTTGAAAGCTTGGAAGGAATTAGATTCGAAGTATAATTGGACTCAAACAGCCGAAATGTTTGTAAATTTAGCCTTACAAGTAATGGCGCTCCCCCAAAGGACAGACAAATCTAAATACATTCAGAATCCCCCTTTGAAACTAGGAATAGAGCAGGCAAAATTTATTGATTTGGTTAGAATTAAAATAAAATCAACTTTAAAGAAAATTATTTTGGTAAGCAAAATCGTAAAGAAGATTAAATCTCTTTCTAAATCTTAGGTATTACTCGACTTATATTCTATCTGCAGGTGTATAGGTGTATGAGTCTCTAGAATTAATCGAATGCTTTTTTAACAATTTCGCCAAATCGATTTTTACTTCAGATTCTTGTCTTTTACCTCTTGTTTTACTTTCGAAATGATAAGCCGTTATGTCTGAGCACAAAATGTTTTTATGCCCAGTTTCCTCAAACTTAAGACAGACATCTACATCATTATAATCTAGATGGAAATCTTCGTCCATCCCACCTATTCTTTCAAATAAATTTTTACGAAAAAGCAAAAATGCACCCGTTGAGCCAGATACTTCCTTGCAGTAATTATGGCTAGCTAACAAAAAATCCTTATTACTGCCACATAGCCAGTGTTGAGGTGCTCCATTAATAAAATAAATTCCAGCGTGTTGAATTTTTTGGTCTGGATAAAGAAGTCTGATCCCAACACTTCCAGCGGAATCATTTACTAAGTGATTTAAGGGGCAGGAAAAATCAAATTTCGAAGTAAAGTAAACGTCGTCATTTAATATAAGTACGAATTCACTCGATACTTGACTTACTCCATAATTAATCACCTTAGAGAAGTTGAATTCAGGATTCCGATACACAATCTTTGAAATTTGAAATCTATATGCAATATTGTCAAATAAAATATCGTAATCATTTTGATTTCTCTCTTCGACCATTAAAAAAACTTTAAAATTCGTCGTCGCTGCATTTTTATTGATGGATTCCAAACATTTTGATATGAATAATTCACCATCTGAATTTTTAGAGAATTTTGTAGGAATAATAACGGAGAGACTTTCATCAAGATTCAATTTAATATTTGATTTAGTGGTGTTCATTTCAATTCTATTTTCTGAAAACAATCTAGGGATACCTGCAG
>Ga0315899_10001098_pt1 | contig 31350 bp, 25 predicted proteins | sample LakEriMetagenome_2_FD_203518 | JGI IMG/M metagenome (GOLD analysis project Ga0315899, IMG submission 203518) | Freshwater fungal communities from buoy surface, Lake Erie, Ohio, United States - Buoy 4 MA112 | ecosystem: Environmental > Aquatic > Freshwater > Lake | place: USA: Lake Erie, Ohio...
AGACTTTTGTTCTTGGGGTAACAAGAGGTCTTGCCCGTTTGCAACCTGCGTTTCCCCCACTATGAGTCCCTGGAGGTAAATCGTACATCCTAAGATAAGGAAAGGAGCGAGAGCCCAGGTTAACTTTTGCGATATCGAAAACGAACGTATGAGTGCACCTAAGAGTCGTCGACAGATAATTTCTTTCACAAATCTAAATCCATTTCTTCCTTCGAAATGCGATTAATAATCCAACCGCAACGGTAAGCATGATTGCCACGGCAAACGGATATCCAAAATACCACTTCAACTCGGGCATATTCCAGGGAGAAACCTCATTGTCAAAATTCATGCCATAGACGCCGGCGACAAATGATAGCGGTATGAATATTGTCGAAATGATGGTCAACAATTTCATCACTTCGTTCATGCTATTGTTCATGGTGGACATATAATAATCACGCAAGTCGGCTGTTAACTCGCGGTAGGTATCCGCTGCATCGAGTAGTTGCGTTACGTGATCATAACAATCGCGAAGATGAACATGAGATTCTTCGCTGAACCGGTTAGACGTGTCTCGTATCAGTTCATTAATTAACTCCCGGTGGGGGCGGAGAGAGCGGCGGAGCGCCAATAACTGACCACGTAGATGATGGATCATCTTTAATTGATGGGGGGACAGTTCGGTGCTAATTTCATCTTCGAGTTCATCGACCGCGTCCGAAATCTTTTCCATAAACGGAAAGTAGCTATCCACGACGGCGTCGAGCAATGCATATAAGAGGTGATCGATTCCTGATTCCGCCACTTTGCCATGGTTAGTGCGAATTCGCTGACGAACTGGTTCCCAGCAATCTCCAGGCCGTTCTTGAAAAGAGAGCAAGATTCCGTTCATCATAAAAAAGGATAGTTGCTCAGAGTCCCGAGCGTCCCCCCCGTCAATCATTCTGGCGACCACGAAGAGGTGGTTTTCGAATCGATCGAGTTTGGCTCTTTGATGCACATTGATAACATCCTCCATGGAAAGAGGATGAAGTTTCAGAAGTTCAGCGAGATCGCGTAACACTTTCTCGCTTCCCAATCCTGTGATATCAATCCATAGGTTACGAAACTTGCCGAGATAGTTCTTGAGTTCCGATACATGCGCGATCGTCTGTTCACGAACATTCTGGCAATCGAAAGCCATCACCTTGATCGAGGTGGACGAAGCATTGGGATCAATAAGGAGTGTACCGGGTGGCGTGCCAGGACTGGCTCTGCGCTTGGCAAGACTATGGCTGCCTCGTTTTTGTTTAAGCTTTTTCACCATAGAGACAATTTCAGCAATGCGTATTAATATCGGTACTTGGGGTTTTCCGTATCAAAATCCAGATCGGAGAGTTCTGGATTTAGAACCAGGTCATTGTATTGATACTCCTCTTCTAAGAGGGGTTCCTCTCCCTCTTTGGACGGCCAGTTGTAACTGGCATATTTGATCGGTAACATGATCGATTCGTCGAACCAAATTCTCGCGATATGAAATTCGTGAGGAATTGTTTTGTCCCCGATGGTAGCAGTCTTTTCCTTGTGAATGACTTCAATAAGCTCACACGGTCGATCCGCGATCATTTCTCCTGAGCGTCGGTTGACGATGCAATCACCGAGACGAGAGTCGCGTTCCCCTTTTTCGATCAATCGAACCAAAAGTTTCTCTAGGCCAACTTCGGTGATAGGGTACCGGTTTCCGATCATCGCTATACGACTATTGGGAGCCAATGGAACAGTGATGATTCCAAAGAATCCGCCTTCGTGTGCGAGGAGCATATTGTCATTCTTACCATGGTAATAGATAACCTCACGTCCCTTCTGTGTTGGTGGATCGAGAAAATCGAGGTAGACCGAAACGTTCCTCAGCTCGCTACCTTCGTCCGGAGGTAAATAGCGAAGCTTTAATTTCATCGTAGCCTGAGGATAGAGTTTGCCGTCGATTCGTTCTGTTTTGAGCATGGTGGCCGTGTAGCCCGTGTGTTCTTTGCGATGTCGTTGCAACGCTTCGCGGGCCATACTAAGAACGGGAGCCAAAGGATGAGGTTCCGTAGCAGAGTTGTTCTCCGGCGCACCTAGCTGTTCGGGACGTCCTTCTACCATTTGGTTCGAGGCGCTCGACGCTTGCGGGTTCGGTTTAGGTTCGACAGGAGTTTGAGCGAGTCGTTTCCATGCGAGGTTTGCCGCAAAAACAAGAATGCATGCGACAGCCAGTAAAACGACTAGTCGTGTAGTCCAAATTCGGTTCCTTTGTCCAGCCATGGTTGAACCTCCTCCTTTTCCAGTTGGCGTGCGAGTTCGAATCCTTTGCTCGTCAGAGAGAAATCTCGGTAGATATGGTGCATAACGAGTCCTGTAGAGCAAAGCTGCCGAAACCCCTCGAGGAATTTGACAGTTATTTCCGGCTTTAGCGGATCGCGAAAAGCGATGGTTTGAGTTTCGTCTATTTCCACGTAGACTGCAATCATACGAGAGGGAGCTTCGAACGCCGCGTTCTGCGCTTTGAGTTCGATCATTCCCCGATCTTTGGCTGCGTACAAAATGGCTCTTGCTTCTGGAAGCAGCTCGGCTGATGCAGGCGGCAAGGAGTCACAATCGGCCATTGCTTGGCTGCTAAGTTGGGATAAAGCCACCAACACAGGTGCCCCGGCCCCTAACGCTTCCCAGCTACCGCTCAAATAGCTGTCCACAGGCTGGAGTTTAGTCACGCGGGATATAGGTTTTGAAAATTCTTCGTCCATGCCAGTTCGAGCCGAAATGCGGGTTTATGGATTGTCGAGCCGTTCCGGAAACGCATAATCCTACGCTAAACCGTCGCCGATCGCACGCCCAAGACTGAAGCAAGATCGGATTCGCTCCCTTTAATCCTCGAAATCCCCTCGGAGATCACACCGCTATGGCACTAGTCCCACTTAGAAAAGTTTTGGATCACGCGGCAGAGAATGGCTACGGAGTGGCAGCCTTTAATGTCAACAATATGGAACAGATCCAGTCGATCATGGAGGCGGCCAAAGAGACAAATTCTCCGGTTATTATCCAAGCATCCCGCGGTGCACGAACTTATTCACAGGATGCGTACCTAAGGCATTTGATGTTGGCTGCGGTGGAACTGTATCCCAACATCCCGATCGTGATGCACCAAGACCATGGCAACTCGCCCGCTACCTGTTTGTCCGCGATCGAAAACGGTTTCACATCCGTGATGATGGACGGATCGCTTATGGAAGATGGCAAGACTCCAGCATCCTACGAATATAACGTGGCCGTCACAAAAGAGGTCGTCAAAATGGCCCACGCACGCAACGTATCGGTCGAAGGGGAGCTCGGGTGTCTCGGCTCGCTGGAATCCGGCACGGGAGAAGCAGAGGATGGTCACGGGGCTGAAGGAGCACTCAGCCACGATCAGCTTTTGACCGATCCCGACGAAGCAGCTCGTTTTGTCGCCGAAACCAACTGCGATGCATTGGCTGTTGCAATCGGCACGAGCCACGGGGCCTACAAATTCACGAGAAAGCCGGACGGAGAGGTTTTGGCGATGTCTCGAATTGAGGAAATCCATCGCAAACTCCCCAACACTCACCTCGTCATGCACGGATCCAGCAGCGTTCCACAGGAGCTACAGGACATAATTAATCAGTTCGGTGGTCAAATTAAGCAGACTTGGGGAGTACCGGTCGAGGAAATTCAGCGTGGCATCAAGAGCGGTGTCCGCAAAATCAATGTCGACACCGACTGCCGATTGGCCATCACCGGGGCAATACGCAAGGTTTTGGCCCAAAGCCCTGAGAAATTTGACCCACGCGATTACTTGAAACCAGCGCGCGACGCGATGAAAAAAGTCTGCATGGACCGAATGATTCAGTTTGGCCAAGCAGGAAATGCAGACAAAATCAAGTAATGCTTGGTAACTGCCGATAACGACATTCCCAGGGGAAACTGAAAACTCCCCTAGGAGTCCAGTTGACCATTGAAAAAAATCGGTTCGCACTTGCAGCCAAGGCGCCGATTCCTATAATTGCGATCCCGCTAGTCGGACATAGGGTAACCAAACACCAATATTTGGGGACCCGATCCGGTTGAAACGGGAAATAAAACGCAGCGGGCATAATTAGACAGGTCTCATGCGGGTGTAGCTCAGTTGGTAGAGCACAACGTTGCCAACGTTGTTGTCGTGGGTTCGAATCCCATCACCCGCTCTTTCTGTCTTGTTATGCCTTTTTTTCTTCATCTACAGGACGATAGTTAGAAATGTCAGCCGTCGAGACCCAGGACGAAAGCAAGCTTCTTTTAAGTGTGAAGATTGATCAGCCCTCGAGCTGTGTTCGTCACGTAGTGGTGACTATTCCGCGTGCGGAGATTGAGCGCTACTTCCGAAAAGTCTACGACGAAATAGCACCTCGCGCTGACTTGCCTGGCTTCCGTGCAGGCAAGATTCCTCGAAAGCTTTTAGAAAATCGATTCCGGCAAACTGCGACCGATCAGGTTAAGAGCAGCTTGGTTATGGACTCGCTCCAGCAAGTGACGGAGAGTGGTGAATTTTCTGCCATTTCCGAGCCAGACATGGATTACGGCGCCGTGGACATCCCTGCGACTGGCGATTTCACCTACGAATTCAAAATTGAAGTTAGGCCAGAATTCGATACCCCAGCCTGGAAGGGCTTGGAGATCAAGAAGACTGAGTTCAAAGTAACGGACGACGAAGTTGATTTGCAACTGCACCGCACTCTGGAACGCATCACGCAGGGTGAAGCGGTCGACGATGTCGCAAAGCTCGGTGACCGAGTGGTGGTATCGATCGACTTCCGACACGATGGCAAGGTTGTCAGCTCGGTTGACGAGGCCGTTGTTACCCTCCGAAACAAGCTGAGCTTGGCGGATTGTATTATTGAGAACTTTGGCGAGTTGCTCGTCGGTTCGAAAGAAGGGGACAAGCTTTCCACCAAGGTTAAGATCTTTGAAACCTCCCTCAACGAATCCTACCGAGGTGTTGAGGTTGATGCCGAGATTTCGGTTGAGGAAGTTCGACGCGTTAATGTCGAAGGAATGAGCAAGTCCGTTCTCGACACCCTCGGTTTCGACACGACAGAAGAGCTCAAAGCATTCGTTCGTTCGGAGCTCGAGCGTCAGTGCGAGTACCACCAGAATCAGTTGATTCGAACCCAAGTTTCTGGGTTGTTGACGGCCGGCGCGGATTGGGAGTTGCCTCAGGCTCTCGTACGACGTCAAGCGGATCGTGAAATGCACCGCCGAGTTCTCGAGCTCAGAAGAAGTGGTTTCACCGACGACCAAATTCGGTCGGTAGTGAACAACCTTCGTCGCAACATTGAAGAGACCACAAAGGTTGCTTTGCGTGAGCACTTTGTCCTCGAGAAGATCGCCGAGGACTTGAGCATCGAGCCAACTGAGGCAGAGTACGATGCTGAAATCGAACTCATTGCCCAACAGAGTGACTTGTCTGCTCGGCAAGTGAGAGCAAAGCTGGAGCGAAATGGGCAAATGGATGCTCTGCGTAACCAGATTCTCGAGCGACGTGTGATCGAAACGATTGTTGCCGAAGCGAAGTTGACCACGGAAGACGGCGGATCGATTCTAAAGGAAGAGTCCGACGAGTTCGCTCTAGAACATCTCGTCGCACCGGTTTCGCAAGTGCTTCCGGAAGCTCGTTACGACGAGCAGCCTGAAGACGGATCGGACAACAAGTCCGTTAAGCCTTCTTAAGCTTTGCCAATTGGAAAGTCAGTTCCAGCTCGGATTTCACTATTCCTTAGGCAAACGAAAAACAAAATGCACACGAACCTCTTCGATCTCGAAGAGGTTTTTTTTGGGACTTGCGAAACCCAATAGTGCGATTCGTGATAGATTAGGATCTCCTTCCCGGTAAGTGCTCCCGTCATCGTGCAGACCATGAATCTGCACGAGCATCAAAAGAGGATCCGAATGACACAGCGTTTGTTTTTGTGGGCTCTCACCTCGGCCCTAGCTGGTTTCCTATTCGGTTTTGATACGATCGTCATTTCTGGGGCCGAAAAGAAGATTCAAGAGCTATGGAATCTTGATGGGACGATGCATGGGTTGTGCATCAGTTCCGCACTGTGGGGAACTGTTCTTGGAGCTCTGGTGGGTGGTAGGCCTACGGATCGTTTCGGTCGCAGAAGAACCTTGATCTGGATTGGTTGGCTTTATTTTCTCTCTGCGGTCGGATCTGGTATCGCCCCCGAAGAATACACCTTTATGTTTGCGAGATTTATCGGGGGAGTTGGTGTTGGAATCGCAACGGTTGCTTCTCCACTCTACATCTCCGAGATATCACCTCCCGCTCGCAGAGGGCGTCTCGCTGGATTGTTTCAGTTCAATATCGTGTTGGGTATTCTGATTGCGTTTGTTTCAAACTATTTGATCGGAAGGTACGTTGACTCGGAAGTCGCATGGCGATGGATGTTGGGAGTAGAAGCGTTCCCAGCCCTCATCTACACGGTCATGTGCTTTACGATACCTGAGAGCCCAAGATGGCTTATAACACACGGCAAAAATAAAGATGCCGCCTTGAAGATATTCGAGCAAATCGATCCTTTACTTACGCGCTCGGAGTTAGAGGAGCTCGTCAGTGGCGTCCAGTCCAGCGTCGACCCGAACCAAACCAAAGAGGCTTTTTTCGTTTGGCGTCTAAGAGTACCAATCATGTTGGCGTTTCTAGTGGCATTCTTCAATCAGCTATCAGGAATCAATGCCATTCTTTATTTTGCGCCAAGGATTTTCGAATGGACCGGTCTGGCTGAAAGCTCCGCACTTTTGCAGTCGGTGGGAATTGGTATTACGAATTTAGTTTTTACCTATGTTGGTTTGTGGTTGATCGATCGATTAGGTCGGCGCACCTTATTGTTCATAGGGTCCGTTGGTTACATTGCATCCCTGGGCTTGTGTTCCTGGGCGTTTTATGCTGGTCAGTACCGCATTGTACCAGTCTGTATTTTTGCGTTCATCGCAGCGCATGCGATCGGTCAAGGAGCGGTGATATGGGTTCTTATAAGCGAGATCTTCCCCAATCAGCACCGCGCGGCTGGTCAAGCGTTAGGGAGTTCAACGCATTGGCTTTTCGCAGCCTTGTTGACACTGGTATTCCCCAGCATGGCTGAAGCGTTTCCACCAACGGTAATCTTTGGTTTTTTCTGCGCGATGATGGTTTTACAGTTGTTATGGGTGCTTCTCTTTGTGCCTGAGACCAAGGGAGTTGCTCTCGAAGACATGGCGACCAAGCTGGGGATTGAAGAAAGAAAATAAAGATGTCTTTTCAAATTGTGGGAATTGGCGAAATACTTTGGGACGTATTTCCTGATGAGGATCGCTTTGGTGGAGCACCTTGTAATTTTGCGTGTAGTGCATCGGAACTCGCAGGTGACGATGCAACTGTAGGTTTTATTGGGGCAGTGGGAGAGGATTCTTATGGAACACGCGGAATAGAGTCGCTTCGATCGCGAGGTGTGACAACCAATTTCGTTCAAACATACAACCTGCCGACGGGACGTGTTACGGTAAAGTTAGACGACTCGGGGGCGGCTTCGTACGTTTTCGATTCCGAGTCTGCCTGGGATTTTTTGGCCTGGAATTCTGATCTCGCGACCATAGCTAGCACGTGTGATGCCGTGTGTTTCGGCACGTTGGGACAGAGAGGGGAGGTCACGAAAGGTACGATACGCAAGTTTCTAGAGATAGTCCCTCGCAAGTCACTTAGGGTTCTCGATATCAATTTGCGATCTCCCTATTTTGATGAACGGCTAATTCGCGAGTCTATTCCATTGGCCAACATATTGAAGCTCAACGAATCCGAGCTTCCCGTTGTTGCAACCGCCTGCGAAAGTTCCGGTTCAGAAGAAGACATCCTGGTGCAACTCGCAGCGAAATTTAAACTCGACACCATTGCTTTGACCAAAGGAGAATCCGGTGCGGTACTCTGGTCTCGTGGGGTATGGAGCAAATTACCAGGTCGGGCGGTACACGTTGCCGATACGGTGGGGGCAGGTGACGCGTACACTGCGGCATTGGTACTTGGATTGTTACATGGAGAGAATGTGGAATCGATCAATCGCAGGGCGATTGAGGTGGCAAGTTTCGTATGTACGCAATCTGGGGCAACCATGTCCTTTCCTTTTCGTTTTAAAGATCTCTAAACATGCGATGGAAACGTATTTGTAAAGCGAGTTCGTTAAAAATATTGACATCCGCTTTGGTAACTTTGCTTTTCCAGTCCGCAACGAGGGCCGATGGTGGTTCTAAACAGGATTTACCAAAAGATCTTGTTATTGAAGACTTTGAATCCGAATCCTATAGGAGTTGGGAAGTAGAGGGGCAAGCGTTCGGCAACAAACCCGCCCGCGGAACATTTGGCAACCAAAACCCAGTGAGCGGATATCAAGGAGTTGGACTGGCGAATTCTTTTTGGGGCTCTGATTCCTCGACAGGCTCAATACGGAGTCCTGAATTCCGAATTGATCGGAAATTCATAACGTTTCTAATCGGCGGTGGACGGAAAGAGGGAAAGCTCGGAATAGAGCTATCGATAGACGGAAATATTACACATAAATGCACCGGGGAAAACTCGGAGGAACTGCTGCCTGAAATCTGGAATGTTTCCCAATACATGGGCAGAACAGGTCGGATCCGTATCTTTGATAACGATTCCGATGGTTGGGGGCATATATGCGTTGATTCGATTCTACAAACGAATGCACCGCCGGAGCGATTCGGTTTAACGGCCAAGCTAGATACGTATCGTACGACTCCCCTGTACAACAACGAACCATTGCGGCCTCAGTTTCATTTTAGCCCCGAACTCAATTGGATGAACGATCCGAACGGGTTAGTTTATCACAACGGGGAGTATCATCTTTTCTACCAATACAATCCTGCAGGTAACGAGTGGGGCCACATGAGCTGGGGGCATGCGGTCAGCAAGGACATGATGCATTGGGAGCACTTGCCAATAGCGATTCCTGAATGGGATGGTCTTATGGCCTTTAGTGGAAGTTGTGTCGTAGACCATCGGAACACTTCGCAATTTGGAAATGGCGATACACCTTCCATGGTTGCGATATTCACGGGACACAAGCCTGGAAAGCAAGTTCAAAATCTTGCTTACAGCAACGACGATGGTCGAACATGGGAGTTTTACAACGGCAACCCGGTATTAGATCTTGGGCTTGCTGACTTTCGTGATCCAAAAGTGTTTTGGCACGAGGATACCAAGCGATGGATCATGGTCGTATCTTTGGCAACCGAACGAATGATTGCGTTTTTTGGATCCGATGATTTGAAGAGCTGGACGGAGCTAAGTCGTTTTGGGCCCGCAGGAGCTCGTAACAAAACCAATTGGGAGTGCCCGGACTTGTTCGAATTACCAGTCGAGAACGAGCAGGGGAAAAAGCTATGGGTCTTAGAAGCAGACATGGGAGACGGCTCGATCGCAGGAGGTAGTGGTGGTGAGTATTTTGTTGGGCATTTTGATGGAGTTCGATTCCGTACCATTCAGCAGGCCCAATGGGTCGATTACGGACGGGATTTCTACGCACCTATAAGTTTTGAGAATTTTCCTGTCAGCGACAAGAGACGTGTTTGGTTAGGTTGGTTCAACAACTGGGAAACTTGTTTGGTGCCAACTGAACCATGGCGTGGCTCGATGTCTATACCGCGCGAGTTGAGCCTAAGAAAGCTCTCGTTTAACAACGAAGAACCAGCGACGTATGTATTGGTCCAAAAACCGATTCGAGAGCTCCTGCAATTGCGAGGCAAATCATCGGACTTAGAGACCGGACAGCTCGGTTGGCCTCCCAAGAAAATCGTTCAAGCTGGGGAGATCCACGATATGCAATTCGAATTGGCAGCCGAGTTCAAGCCAGGGCGAGCCAGATCGCTCGGATTCCGAATACATACAGGGGAGGACGAATTCACTGAGATCGGATATGACAGTCAGTTTATGGGAGTCTATGTTGATCGAACCAAATCGGGCAACGTCTCTTTTCACCCTGCGTTTCCGGGACGCCACAATGCACCAACTAGGTTGATTGATGGCAAATGTTCTATTCGCATCTTGGTGGACCGATCTAGCGTCGAGGTTTTCGTGAATGATGGGGAAGTCGTAATAAGTGATCTTGTTTTTCCCAGCAATAGACAGCCCTGGATTGAGGCTTTCGTGGGAGATAAATCTGCCGAGATTTTGAATGCAAAGGTAATAGAATTAAACTCCGCGTGGCATCCTGTATCACCATGACCACGTCGACTGGCGCTGTCGCAGAGCGATACGCTTACACCGCGTATGGTCAGCCAACGATCCTAAACGCCAGCGGATCTGTACGTAAGAGTTCTACGGTTGGTAATCGGTATACCTATACCGGTCGAGAATAGGATGAGACCCTTGGTCTCTAGCACTTCCTCGCAAGATGGATGAATCCACAGAATAAGAGATAGGCTCAGTCAGTAAGGTCTCCGCCCAAGGCGGACGGGTAGCCGATTGATCTCTTTGGGCTAATTTGCCGTTTTCTCAATCTTTTCCCTGTAGGTTTTCCAATAGTGTTTTGGGTTTTCTATTGTCCCGATCGTTGCTCAGATGAGCAGTTAGAGACCGCTTTCGAGCAGTTTGTTGCACCGAATTCGGTCTTAGGCTCACCACTGTGGTTTATCCCAGTGGGAGCATGACTGAGTAGCTACCGACAATGCATCCTACAAGCCCCTTCCCCCCGTCTGGCCTAAGGCCAGACGGGGGGAAGGGGTAACCGGCGAGGCATTGGGTAGCTACTCCGTCATCGCACCATCGGCACGGGCCGAAGGTAGCGGAAGGATCGGTCGCATGGGGAATGCAAACTTCATTGGACTTTGGGCATTGTTGTGATCAATACAATGCACTTAAGTAGAACCGCCTACTGGCGCAGGGGGCATCAACCGTGTGCTAGCGCACGTCGGATGATGACAGCGGTAGTTGGTATCATCGACAGCTAAAAGCTACTCACACGAGTGCGCGAGTACTCCAGCTGCGAGCAAGTTATTGTATCGCCAACTTCGAGTTCTCTGATCGAGGCGAATTCTTGGCTCGTGTATCACCAGTCCATGATGGGCATCTGTGCTTTTTTTAACCCTCCTGAAAAATTCGGGAGGGTCGAGTGGAGTTTACGATCACGAGGGGAGAGGGCTTTAAAAGCAATACAAGCCCGCCAGTGAGAGCGACGGATCGATCGCCGTTTAACGCTCCCGAAGTATTAGTAATTCGAGCGCCAATCCCTTTAGGCCTAATAGCATGCGAAGGTTTTAGATTGTAGGTTCGAGCGGTTTAAGCCTGAGTTGGAACAGAGCAATCCCTCATCTCGCGCTTTCGAGCTTGTGTTCACCGCTTTCGGTTCGCGAAAAATTCCCAAAAACCAGCCAGCGATCCGCTCCTTGACTCGTTTACAATTTACGGCATGAACATTCACCCCATCACCCCACCCGCAAGCCCATCTTTCGCATCGCCTCTCTTCGATGTCTCGTTTGATTGCATGGAATCACGAACCACCTACTTCTTTGCGTTGGTATTACCCACTTCAGAAACCACGACCGTCACCGAAGTCACATTAGTCTACCATGGAAGATTACGAGGTAAGGTTTGTGGTCCGTCTTGCAAGCAGCACGAAGGGGTGCCATTTATAGACCCGAATTTTGAAGAGAAGTAGATGAGACAATTTGCTTTGAAGGATCTTGTTTATTTATCGATCACAAGTTTTTTTGCGATATGCGCATTTCGTCAATATCACCAAATTAACCAGACGGTAATTTTCGATAACACTAAAGTTAGCGGCAATGATGTGCGAATGCGTATGATTGACCCGGATACTGGCATATTGTCTATTGGGTCGCAGGGTGAAGTTGATGTTTTCTTCATCATTCATTCCGATGATCGTTCTAAGAAAAACAACTCTGTTGAAATTTCGAACTCGTTCAGCCTAAAAGGGGGCAATCATCCGTGTTGTTTTCGAGTCAATGATCATGACGGTGGCATTGAAGTCGTCTTCGGATTCGAAACTCATGTTGTCAATTCTATGGGTGGATGGCAAGGAGTAAACCGGAGGTTGGGTGGGGCAATTTATCCTGGGGAAGGCCATGTACTTTTGAGATCTCGCAGTGACTCGCAACCTTCGAGTTTCTGGTGCGTTCTGGTCTCTCGGCGTCCAGGCTCGTCTCTAGATTCATCACAGGAAATCGCTGTTGGTTTATGCGAAAAAGATCTGCGATCACATGAGAGGCCCAGACCTTGATAGAATAAGAGATAGGCTAAGTCACAAATGCTGCCGCCCAAGATGGACGGGCAGCAGGTAAGGCACTTTGGGCTGATTTGACGTTTTATCAATCATTTCTCTATAGGTATTCCAAAGGTGCCGTGGATTTCCTATTGTCCCGATCGTTGCTCAAGCGAGCCGTTAGGTAGCGTTTTCGAGCACTTTGTAGCACCGAATTCGGTCATTGGCTCACCACATGGGTTTATCCCAGTGGGAACATGACTGAGCAGCTACCAACGACTCAAGCCACACACCCCCACCTCTTCTGTCTGGCCGCAGGCCAGACGAAGGAGAAGAAAAGGGTAAGACGCATTTAGTAGCCACTCCGTCATCGCCCCACCGGCACAGGCGAGCTGTTGATTTAGTGTCTCCACTGTAGGGCATTGAATCTATCGTAAATTTCCGATCGCGCTATGATTTACCATAGGTTTGGTCTGCGTGACGATCGAGGATGGATTCATGAGTTATCGAGTACCGAAGTTTAACTATTGGCAAGACGCGCCAATGCCGCGCAATCAGCTTGTTTTGTTTGCTTCAACACTGGAGGAACGCATTCCGTTAGACCATCCAGTTCGATTGCTTGACGAGATCTTGGATGAACTGGATTGGACAAAATGGGAGGCCGTATACGTCGGGAAGCTCGGACAGCCGCCCATTCATCCCAGTATTCTTTGCAAAGTGCTATTATTCGCGTTGAGTCGAAAGATCCGTTCGAGTCGCCAAATCGAGTATGCCGTCGAACACTCGATTGATTTCATTTGGTTAACCTCTGGCAGAAAGCTCGATCACTCCACACTTTCCGAGTTTCGGCGAAAGCACGAAAAGGAACTTAAGGATATCTATCGACAAATGATTCAATTAGCGATCTCCATGAAGGTCGCAAAGCTTTCTGAATTGTGCATTGATGGCACCAAGATTCGAGCCGATGCGAACCGATTCAAGACCTACAGAGTCGAGAATGTTTCTAAGCTCATCGAGGAGCTTGATGGGCAAATTATAGACGCAATGTCCAAGATGGAATCCAACGACGTTTTAGAGGATTTCTTCGATGATGGCCAAAAAGCGGACCAACTTCCTAGTGAGATCAGAGATTTGAAGGATCGCCGGGCAAAGCTTGAGGCGGCTGAGGCGCGAGGCATGGAACTACTATCCCCAGTACGCCAAGAGATAACCAAGGCCGAGAACCCAGCCTATCGCGAGGATCTCAGTAAGCCTGTCCCCGAAGCAGATATTCCCCGTCTACCGATCAACGCAACGACAAAACGATTCGATCGCACTGCATTCGTTTATGTTCCAGACACAGACACTTATCACTGTCCAGCGGGCAAAGTACTCAAGCGAGAAGGCACTGTCGAAAAGATCACTATCTCTGGTGTAGAAGCGGTACGCAAGAACTATCGATGTCATGAGTGTGCCGGTTGTCCATTGGCATCGCGATGTCGCATCCACGAGAATTCCAAGACGGACCGTAAGGTCGTTCATGACGAATTTCAAGAGGTCCGAGAACGACAAGCAGAACGGATGCAGGATGCGACAGTGAAGGAGCGATACAAGAAGCGTCAACACTATGGCGAGACGCCGTTCGCATTCATAAAGAGTAACCTTGAGATACGACGATTCCTTCTACGCGGACACACCGGCGTGGTGCAGGAGTGGCGTTGGGGTTGCCTGACATTCAATATCAAGAAGTTGATGACGATGTGGGTGAGGGTACGTACGCAAACAAATATGGAAGCAACGATGGCAAACTGTTAGAGGGAAAAAGGAGGCATTCTGAGCTTAAACTAACCCTCACAGGTCCTCTTCAGAGGGCCCAAAAGTGAAATATGCGTGGTTAAGTCGCATTCGATCGAAAAATGTTAACTGAAAGCGCGAGCCAGGAAAAACAAAAAAATTTTGACCTGCCCACATCGCACTAAATCAACAGCTCGCAGGGCCGGGATGGTGGCGGAAGAGTCGGTCGCATGAGGAATGCAACTTTCATTGTGGTTTGGGCATTGTTGTGATCCATGTAACGCACTTAAGTGGTTCTGTCTGACGAGGCAGAAGCGTCAAGCGTGTGCTAGCGTACGATTGGCTGATAGGTCATAATCGCGTGCTGCCGTATTGCGAGTCAACCGTGTGCTAGCGCACGTCGGCTGATGGGAGTAGCACGACATTGCTGCTCGTGGGCTTCCACCATCCTGGTATCGCTATTCACTGTTACAAATTTGTTACCCACGGCCATTCGAAAGGTTCCTACAATTGGGAATCACTGGATCAGCTACTATCGGACTAGTTACAGCTGGGCTAGTTACCATATAGGACTGGTATCAAAACTCTTCATCACTAGAACAAGGAATAATGGATCATGATTAGAAAACGATATCTTGGGTATCTAATAGCTATGAAACAAAAACTGGTCGGCCGATTTTCGGGCTTTGTGCTAGCGACTGCTTTGCTGGGAGCAAACGGTTTTTGTATTGACACGGAGTCAACGATTGAAGTCACGGGTGGTGCCGAGATTTTTGCCATTCCTGATGAAGTGTTGGTTTCGGCGAGTATTGATACGAAAGGTAAAACCGTCCTCGATGCGTCAGAACAGAATGATAAATTAGTTCAATCGGTGACGGAATTTCTGAAGAAGTCAGGTATTGAGGAGCGGCATATTAGAACCGAATACCTTTCGCTTCGTCCGGAATTTCCGCAACCAGCGCGGGGATATGGGAACGCTAACGAGTTTCCAACACCGGTATCGAACGAAGAAGTTTTGCAGCCTATCGGTTACACTGCGGTTCGATCGTTCACTATTGTGATTCGAGATGTCAAAAAATTTGAGAGTGTTTACAAGGGTATGTTGCAATTGGGGGTGAATCGCATAGACGGCGTACAGTTTCGCACGACACAATTACGCAAGTTTCGGGATGAAGCTAGGACACAAGCCGTCAGAGCAGCCAAGGAAAAGGCCACGGCGATGGCCAAGGAATTAGGTGTAGAGATCTCGGGCGTAAAGTTAATATCAGAACAAAGCTCGCAGCACGATCCATTTCGTAGTAATGCGATGCAAGTTGCGATCCCAGTTGGTGGTGAAAGCAGCAGCACGGGAGGTGAGATCGCTATCACCGCCAGTGTAAGTGTTGTCTTTCTGATTGGCCCACCGCGCTCCGAGCCAGTCCGTTAATCGCATTTGAGTGATTAATCGTATACCTCTAGTTCAGAACTGCTATGATGCTGTTACAAAAGGGGCCCCATGAGACGGGCTAAGCGTTCGCCAAAGGTGGTTAGCAAAGGTCGTTTGGACCACTGAGTCGCGTCGATGATTTCGGATTGATCAAGGTAGCTTTGCTGCAGCTGTCTAAGGTTACTTGTGAATTGAGAATCATAGACCGCCAGCGTAATTTCAAAGTTCAATCGAAAGCTTCGTGGATCCATATTTAACGATCCAAACAGACTAACGTTTCCATCGATCGTAACACTCTTTGTGTGAAGCAGGCCTCCGGAAAACTTTGCGATAAAGACCCCTGATTGCATCAACTCATTCTTAAATGCTTGACTCGCCCAGCGAACTAATAGTGAATCGACTTTCGCGGGCAGAATAACAATGACCTTAACACCGCGAATCGCCGCTGACGCAAGAGCCATTTGCAAGGCTTCGCTGGGAACAAAATAGGGGGTTGTTATAACAAGCTCCCTCTTGGCCGTATATATCGCTGTAATCAACAAACGCTCAATTGCTTCGACTCGATATGCAGGTCCCGATGGCAGAGCCTGGATGATGGTGCTGCCACGTTTGCGGACGGGCTGATCTCCGGTAACGTCCGGTAAATCAGGGCCTGTTGAGTCGGTCTCCACATACCAATCCGCTTGAAAGGTCACAGCAAGCGATTCTACAGCCGGACCTTCGATTCTAGTCATGGCATCGATCCACTGTCCGACGTTGGCTTCTTTTTTGAAGTAGCGGGGATCCACTAAATTAAGGCTCCCCGTCCATGCGATTTGGTCATCTATCAAAACGATCTTGCGGTGTAATCTCAGATCGAATCGTACGAATAGCATTCTCCAAAGCCCGCCTGGCAACGCCGCTTGAATTTGCACCCCTGCCTGTCGCATTCGATTCGCTTCCGGACTTCGCAAAAAGCGGCGGCTACCCATATCGTCCAGTAACAATCTACAGACCACACCACGTGCGGCCGCTTGTTCTAAAGCCTCTGCAACCTCTAGTACTCGACCAGCATGATGCCAGATGTAGAACTCTAAATCACAATTGACCTGCGCTTTATTGATATCCTCGATCAGTTTATCGAAAACGGTTTGCCAATCGCTATACAATATGAATCGATTACCAGGCAATGCAGGAACATCGAACATTCTATGGCCCGCCCTGGCAATCATTTCGCAGTCTTCGTGTGGTCCATACCAATCAACTCTCAAATCCGGACGATCCAGAGCATGGTAACGTCGACGCGTTGCGCCTCGGAGTCCTTTGACGAGCGTTTCGCGTTTAGAACCAAGCCTTAGTTCTCCGATCAGAAGGTAAACAATTGGACCGAATGCCGGTAGAAGAAACATGACCGAAATCCAAGATAGAGTTGCACCGACCGAGCGGTTACTCATGATGATTCGAACTACCAGCAATCCTGTCACGATGATATGAACCAACAGAATTAACCACGTCCAAAATAGTGGCTCATCCTTTTCGAGCGTTTCGATGAGTGTATCTACCGTGGATTGGCTCATAGGACCGCAGGATCCGGTAGCAGGGTTTTGATGATATGAAAGTTTACACCACGAATGGATGCTCCTCCGTTATGGAATCTCAAACCCTGATACTCTACCGACCGAAGCGGTCGATGTGTGTGGCCGAAGTAAACATCTCGAACTCCCGCCTCGGCGTTTAGCCCCTGTTCTGCTAAGTAGCGATAAACTTTTTTCAGAACCCAGCTGTGACGTCTCGCGACATTAGCAACCAGGCAATGCAATTTCGCTTGTACTGCCGCATCATAAAGCCAATGCCGATATGCCATAGGTAGTGGTTTGTCCTCGTGTTTACGCCTCCGGGCATCCATTGATTGGTGATCCAACCCACCATCGATTACGTCACCGTGCAGAAACGCACACGCCCCTAACCGCAGCAAATGAGGCTGCCATTCGAGATTCGAATATCGAAAAGCTAACCTATCCAACTCCGTCACGAAATCAGGATGCGAATCGTGATTACCGAGAAGATAGTAGAAGGAACATTCTTTGTGGTCAGAAACAAGCTTTTCCAACCAGTTGCAAGCCTCAGTTACGGATGCTTTAAGGTTTAAGTAACGACTCCATTTGAAATCGAAAATGTCCCCTCCGAGGATTATTGTGTGCGCTTGTTCGACGCACCGACGAATCTCGGCTTCGTAAGCATGTGCTGTCGAGCGGCTCGAAAACAAATGCAAATCGGATAGAAAAAAACTAGGTCTTCCGAGTTGATGGTCTGTAGAAAATCGATTGAGATCGTTCAATGGTGTCATTCGAACTAAAGGCTGACCGCAAATGGGAATGTGGGATCAATATACAGGAATCGAACCGGCGGGTTTACCTGTGCAAACGAGGTACCGCGTTGCACTTATCTTAGGCCTATTCTACCTTACGAATCGCTCTTGCGATGGCGACTCGGTGGGCAATTGTGCCAAAGTGATCCTTGCAATCTGTTTAATGCACCAATGTGACACAGCCTGAATGGGGGGCTAAAAACAGAACCTCACGTACAATCCAAACGTACCCATCGATCTTATACAACGAAATACTGAATGAATAGCCGTCTGCCTATTCTGGTTATTTCGTGTTTTGACTTAATTCTAATTGATTCGGTATGGGGTTTGCGACCGGAATCCCTCATGCAGCGGGGCTGCCGCAGAGTTGCGCAGAGTTTTTCACCTTGGCTGCTTACGAATGATTCTGGTAAAAGGAGTAGAAAGTATGGCAATGCTATCGCCTCAACGACCTAAGTCTCAATCCTTATCATCTGATCCGCTTGCGATGTTGAGAAAGGAGGTTGAAGATCTGTTTTCTAATTTCTGGGGTTCTGGCGGTGGGTTGGGCAAATTGGAGTCGTCCACACTTGCGATTGATGTCATGGACAACGAAAAATCGTTAGTGGTCAAGCTGGATGCACCTGGTATGAAACCGGACGATTTTCATATTCAGGTTCGTGGTAACGTTTTGTCCATTACTGGTGAACGCAAGGAGGAAAAGGAGTCCAAGGATAAGACCTACTACAAGATGGAGCGTCGCTACGGCTCTTTTGCCAGAACGGTAACGCTTCCATGTGAGGTTAACGACTCCGAGGCTGCAGCAGAGTACAAGAATGGAGTGCTCGTTCTAACTTTACCAAAATGCGACGAGTCAAAGCCCATAAAGATACCAGTCAAAGGCTAGTAGATAGCAACTCGACTCTCGTACACTGGGTACGATACCTGAGCCGAAAACAAAGATCGTTTCGATAGATTCGAACCTGCCAGCGCCTTTATTAGCCAGAGAGCGGTCCTGTTATTGTGGCCGCTCTTCGGTTCCGTGTCGTTTACTTTGTCGTAAAAAATAGAAACAGTTTGAGGGGTGGGTCATGACACCTGAACCAAAACGTAACGCAGGTAAAGCCTTGTTAACAGAACGTCAGTTTTGGATATTGACTGCCGTGTTGGCGGTTGTAATCGTTCTCGTAACCCGAAAACTGCTTGCCAGCTAATTCTATCAGTGGGGTGTCGATTCGTGAGTTTACAACCAGAGACGCTCCTAAATCCGTCGGTCTATCCGCATTCAGTTCCCGATCCGGTTGAGCTGATCGAGACTCACATATCGTGGGTCTTTTTAGCGGGGCATTTCGCTTACAAGATAAAGAAGCCCATTGCCAATAATTTTCTGGATTATAGCACGCTGGAAAAACGTCACGCAGCATGCGTTCATGAATTGAATCTGGGCAAGCGACTGGCGCCTGAGATGTATATTGACGTTGTGCCAATCACTATTGAGGATGGCGTTTGCCGCGTCGATGGCGACGCTAATCCGCTCGATTTTGCTGTACGGATGAGAAGGTTCTCGTCGGAATCCCTTCTCAGCAAACGCTTGGATGCGGGTGTTGTGTCCGAGCAAGAAATCGAGCAATTGGGGCGAAGTATCGCTCGATTTCACAATCATGCAATGATCGCTGCACGAGATAGATCAGGTGGTATCGAGTCGATTTCTCATCGGGCCATGGAGAATATCGAATCCTTAAGGCGTTCCCCATTGCTGCCAGATAAATCCGTATTGCAGGAAGTAGAGCGATGGACCGTGTCTCAGTGTTCTGCGCTGCAAGAACGATTTCTCATTCGTGAGCAATTAGGCTGGATAAGAGAATGCCACGGTGATATGCACTGTAGCAATGTTGCGTATTTTCGTGATCACTGGACCTTATTTGACGGCATTGAGTTCAATGATGAGCTTTCGTGTATTGACACCATGAGTGACATCGCCTTTCTAGTCATGGATTTGATCGAACGCAAGAAGAGCGGATTGGCATGGCTAATGCTGAATACGTATCTAGAGGAGTCCGGAGATTATCACGGATTATCGATTCTGAAGTGGTACCTCGTTTATCGTGCCATGGTCCGTGCCAAGGTTGCACTGATGCGTGCGGAACAACTTGAAAAATCCGATCCCGATCAAAATCGGGAGTTGGCATCCGCGATCGACTACCTAAATTTAGCTTTTGAGTTCACCGCAACTCGGCAACGTCAACTTTGGATTACCCATGGTTTTAGCGGTAGTGGTAAGACACACGGTAGTCGCTGGGCCGTACGTGAACTCGGTATGGTTCGTTTAAGATCGGACGTAGAACGTAAACGATTGTTTCATCTATCCCATCCAAACATGGGATCGCATGTCGACGCAAACGACCTACGGGATCTCTATAGTGTCAGTGCTACCGAGGCCGTATATCGTTCTCTTTGGAGTTTGTCTCGTGAACTACTTGACTATGGTTTCTCTGTATTGGTCGACGCTACTTTTCTGAAATATCCCGATCGCAAACGGTTTAGCGATCTCGCAAAATCATTAGATATTCCCTTTAAGATTCTGGACTTTCAAAATCATGTTAGTGTTTTAGAGCAGCGAATTCGCGAACGCAAGGTTTCAGGAACGGATGCATCCGACGCAGATGTTGAGGTGCTACATCGACAGCTAAAAAACCATGACCCGCTTACAGAATCGGAGCAACTATTTGTTCAATAGTTACTCCGTGATTACTGCTGTCCGATGGTCGATAAGCCTCTGCCTAGCTGGTTAGAACCAGCCTGCAGCTACCAAGCTATATCGCACGACAAGCCCTGCGACTACAACGCTAACCATGCTCATGAGTTTGATCAAGATATTGAGACTTGGACCGCTAGTGTCCTTGAATGGATCACCAACGGTGTCTCCAACCACTGCAGCTTTGTGAGCTGGAGATCCCTTCCCACCGTGCATTCCAGACTCAATATACTTTTTGGCGTTATCCCATGCTCCTCCTGAATTAGCCATAAACACGGCCAGGCAGAAGCCTGTTGTAAGAGACCCACCGAGCAGGCCGAGCACGCCACCAACACCGAATAGCAATCCAACGCCGATCGGTAACGCAAGACCTATTACGCTTGGCCAGAGCATTTCACGTTGTGCCGCTTTCGTACTGAGTTCAATTGGTCGTGCGTAATCTGGTTTCTCGGTACCATCCAGAATCCCCGGACGCTCTTTCAATTGTCGCCTAACCTCTATCACCATACCTTGCGCGGCTCGCCCAACGGCTTGCATGGTCATTGCACAGAACAAAAACGTTGCCATCGCACCCAAAAACATCCCGATAAGAATACGAGGATTCAAAAGAGTTGCATCGTAATAGGTCATGTAATCCCGCAGAGTGGCCGATTTGGCAGCTACTAAAGTATCCCCTGTCGCGGCAAAGACAGGACCGCTTTCGGCTACTTGTACGAGATCAGGCGAGAGTTTCACGGGTGATGCTGTTACGTTGATCGCTTCCCAGTTTGCTTGGACTTTCGCCTTCTCAATATGGGAAGGGAAAACCAAGTAAGGAGAATTCGTTGTGCCCTGGCGCTGAACAACTAGATTGTTGGAAACCTTGTAAAGACCATCCTCGGAGACTTGTGTCGCAACCGAATCGCCCCATCTCATAAATCCATCTCGAACACCTTCGACATATGCTGCGAGCAGTGCCAACGCGGTGAGAGCGGCCGAGCCAATAGCGAATCCTTTACCAGTTGCAGCTGTCGTGTTCCCAAGAGCATCGAGAGCGTCGGTCCGAGTCCGAACGAATTCTGGTAACTCCGACATCTCTGCGTTGCCACCGGCATTATCAGCAATTGGTCCATATGCATCCGTTGCGAGCGTAATTCCCAAGGTACTTAACATGCCTACGGCTGCAATTCCGATTCCATATAGCCCGAGCGTGAAGTACTGAATGTCATTAAATCGGCCGCCAGTCGCAAATCCGAATGCAGTCATGCTAGCGATACAGATCACCGAGACGGGAAACCAGACACTCGCCATCCCGTCTGCAATGCCTCCGATGATGATGGTCGCAGGGCCCGTCACGGCTTGGTCCGCTAAACGTTTCGTAGGCTTGAACTCAGTGCTGGTGCAGTACTCGGTCCATTTGCCAATCAACCACCCGGCCACAAGACCCGATATGATGCTAAATGCAATCCCAGGTACGCCAAACAATAGAGTTCCAGCCACTCGCGGCATCAGCCAATAGGCAAGACCAAATGACGCAACTATCACCAATAGCGACGACAGATTGATACCACGCGACAACGCAGCTAAGAGCGATTTTTGTGAGGTATCCTCCCCAGTTCGAATCACGTAAATGCCCAAAATGGAAAGCAATATCCCAACGGCAGAAATGGCGAGGGGCAACATGAACGCAGCTAACTGTGCCCCAAGCGCATCTTCACCACTGGGGACGAGAGTACCAGATGCAAACGCCGCAACCCCCAGAGCAGAGGCTGCTAGGATTGAACCGATATAGGATTCGTACAAGTCGGCTCCCATACCTGCCACGTCGCCAACGTTATCGCCGACGTTATCGGCAATCGTCGCAGGATTGCGGGGAGAATCCTCTTTTAAGCTTTGCTCCACTTTGCCGACCAAGTCAGCGCCTACGTCGGCAGCTTTGGTAAATATCCCGCCCCCAACTCTCGCAAACAACGCTTGAGCACTAGCCCCCATGCCAAAGGACAACATCGTGACAGAGAGCTGCTCGAGAGTCAAAGGTGTGGAAACTAATGGGACGATCCAATACAGGATCGCAAACCATGCCGTAACATACATTAAACCGATCCCAACGACCGTCAGGCCCATGACCGCGCCGGATCGAAAAGCAACTTGCAAACCCTCGTTGAGAGATTTCTGAGCACCGGCTGCCGTGCGATTGCTAGCAGAGGTTGCGGTCTTCATCCCGAACCATCCACAAAGCGCGGAAAAGAATCCACCGCTGAGAAAAGCGAAAGGTACGAAGCCACTTTGGAGGTTCAGGCCGAATGATGCGACTCCCAGCAGGATGGCCACCAACAGAAAGACCACCAAAACAATCCGGTTTTGTTGCCTAAGATAGGCGTTTGCTCCGGCCCGAACCGCTTCTGCAATCTCTTGCATCAAGGCGTTCCCAGGGTCTGCTTTGATCATTTGCTGATAAAAACGAAACGCCCAGATCAATGCAACCAACGAAGATCCGAAAGCCAAAATGACGACAGTTACTGCATCCATGTTGTCCAAAAATAACGTGTAAGCGAACTCACCAAGGAGGGATAGAAGGGTAAGTTATAAAGATAACCGAACGTCGCAAGGAAAAAAGAGTAACCGTTAGGTATAACTTAAGAAAAAATTAGAGAACACTAACAGTCAGCCTAAGAGGAGTCTCGCTTTACATAGAAAAACGAAGGGGTTGATCTGAGCAACCCAGACAAGTGTGGCGGAATGTCGCGGAGCGTTTACTTCTGAGCTTTGAATGGGTTTCGAAACGCAGCAGGCCAGGTACCCAACCTCATTTTTTTCGCTTCGATCACTTTGGATCCATTTTCTGGCGTACTTGTCCCAGGGGCTTGTGATAGATCCATCGATTCCTCCTCGCCTTCCCCGCGAAGCCGTTCCAGTGGGTCGACGAGATCAAACCGCTGCTCCGAGGATTCGTTTCCGTTCTCGTATCGAATAACATTGCCATCGGGAGGAGTCGCCTGAGGATATAGAACCGGGACGGCTAGACGTCCGAGAGGCCCTATTGCCCCAAAGCGTTCTTCGACAAACGAGATTCCATGCGACTCTAAGATCGTACCGGTCTCACGTTCCAGATTTGCTAACTCGGAGTTAAAAGCCACTAAGGCCTGTGCTTCGCTTGATACCGCGTTGCCCCAATCCACGATAGCTTGGAGAAGCACAATGAACTGTTCGAGTTCATTGCCAATTTCGATTTGCTGTTCGAGGTTTTCCATCGCAGCCTTACGCACTGCTTGAAACCGTTCATACTGTGCGTAGAACAGCTCGAGGTTTCTTATACTTATGGCGATGTTATGAGATGCTTGGTGTAATCCTTGTTGTAAATTAACTTGATCGCGTTGGATAATCAATTCTTGTTGACGCAACGCGGCTCGGGAGCTTCGCAATCCTAACGGGACTGAGAAATTAACTCCCAGAGTCCAATCATCGAATCCGTCGGCTTGGATTTGAGTATTGGCAGGTGTTGTTCCTTCGAGTCCATTCCAACGGTACAACGCGACCCCATCTAATCTCGGAAGAGCATCGTTGTTTCTAACCACCAAACGTTGTTGGTCCGCTTCGAGAATGAGTTTCAGCTCGATCAAATCGGGACGATAAGTCTCCGCTAGGCTAAGCAATTGCTCCCAATCCAAAGGTAATTTCTGATCGACCAGAGGAGAGGTTGGGATCAATCGATCATTGTCAAAGGGACTTAGGCCCAGCACGTTTCGCAGGGCTGATTCGCGTTGTAGTAAATTCCCTTGGGCAACCAATAAGCTGGCGCGAAAGTTTTCGTAAGCCACTCTCGCTTGTGACAACTCCCCTAACCGAGCGTCACCGACTGCGACGCGGTCCTCAGCTCGTTTCAGCGCAAACTCGAGTTGTCGAACTTGTTGTTCGCGCGCCCAAAGTTCTGTGCGGGCGAATACTAGCTGCCAGTACCCTTGGATAATGCTCTGAACGTGAGTTTGAATCGAATCCTTGAACTGAAAATAAGAGCGTTCGGTGTCGATCATCGAGATCACGATCGGAGCTCGATTCACTGCAACCCCCGCACCTTGCAATAGGGGCTGCGTCAACTGTATCGCAGCGTTTGCTTGGGATTGTGGGTTTAATGGACTTAGTGCATTAGGTACGCGACTGTCCGCGCCGATAACACCAAAGTCGATCACACCACCGGTGAGCATCCGCTTTGATATCCCTGCGTTGAGATTATGAGCGTTGCTTCGGTTGCCAACAATTAAAGATTGAGTCGGATCGCCTGGATCAGGAATTCCAACAGGTCGATTGTTATCTTGCCAGTTGTTGTTAACGAATAGGTTGGGGTCGAAAATACCTCGTGCGTTATCGATATTGGTGTTGGTTATGGCTGGATCGTAGATCGTTCTTCCCGTTGTGGTCGCATTAAAGCCATTCAGAACTCGAACGACATTCAAGTTTTGAAGACTAAGATTGAGGACATCGGAAAGCGAAAGATTATTGGGTGTCGCATCCCATTGTGGGTTCGCGACAGTTGCGGGAGCAGGCGTGCGAGGGATAGGGGGAACCGCGATCTGTTCCGGTACGCGAACACGAATCTGTCGCTGCTCCGGCATGATAAACTCATGGTACGATTGCCCCGAGGCCGTTTGATTAACAAACAGAATCGAAGTGATAGCTAAACAATAGGCTTTACGACGGTTGCACATGCTGTGCTTTATCGATCGATTGACCTCAACGATCGGATTCTACTACGTGATTCACTTGTAATTATCCTCCGTCCTGTTCGGCGTGTAACGGATTTACGGCATGTAGCACTTTGCGAGGACGAACGGTGTGCTTCTCGCTAAAGAGTGAAAGCTAGCAATCACTACGAGGGTGAGGCCAGCAACATGAGTTCAGTAGACATCTTGGTTCAAGGCAGCCATGGCTTTCTCAAAGTCGCTCGTGTCTTGGACAACACTACCATCCCGTAACACAATCATACGCCTCGCGTTCCTGGCCACAGCGGGGTCGTGCGTCACCAAAATCACAGTTAGGCCTTGTTTTTCGTTTAGCTCGCGTAGCATCGCAATCACCTCGCGGCTGGTTTTGGAATCGAGGTTTCCGGTCGGTTCGTCCCCCATCAAGATCGATGGGTTGGTGGCTAGCGCTCTAGCGATCGCAACGCGTTGTTGCTGCCCGCCTGACAGCTGGCTGGAGTGATGGTATAGGCGTTCCCCAAGCCCGACCTTTTGCAGAACGTCAATCGCGATCTTTCTACGTTCACGAGTTGTCATGCCGGGGCGATACATCAAGGGTAATTCGACGTTCTCCACGGCCGTAGTTCGGTTAAGCAAATTGAAATTTTGAAATACGAAACCGAGTTGTCGATTCCGAATGCGAGCTCGTTCGTCGCGCGTCATGGTGACGATCTCTTCACCATCGAGTAGGTAACTACCCGAGGTTGGTCGATCCAGGCATCCCAAGGTGTTCATCAAGGTGGATTTGCCAGATCCACTGGGGCCGATCAAGGCTACATACTCGCCTCGTTCGATATTCAGTGTAACACTTTGCAGTGCATGGACCGTGTGTTCACCGAGATCGTAGCTTCGACGAACATCCCGTAGTTCAATCAGGGCCATGTTATTCGTACCTCAGCGCATCGATGGGATCCATGCGGCTCGCGCGCCGAGCAGGATAGAAGCCAAAGAAGATACCTACACAGGCCGCGAAAACTAAGGCAACTAAGGCTGCTGGGATAGAGATGATGATTGGCCAATCTTGTCCTGGGTTGAGTTGATTGATCAGCAATGTAGCGCCGACAGATGCCAAGGTGCCGAGGGTGATACCAATAACCCCACCAATCAAACTTAGCACTACCGCTTCGACTAAGAACTGTCGAAGTATATCCCCGCCACTTGCTCCCACCGCCATTCGGATCCCGATTTCTTTTGTTCGTTCGGTGACAGAAACCAGCATGATATTCATAATGCCAACACCTCCCACCAAAAGTGAGATCCCTGCAATCGCTGAGAGCATGAGCGTTAGCACGCCCGTGATGATTCCGAGAGTGGCCGCGATTTCGGTTGTGTCTTGCACTCGGAAGTCGGCTGGTTTCCCGGGCATGATCGCATGACGTTCGTAAAGCAGATCTTCAACTTGCTTTGTCGCCTGTTTCATTTTGTCCGGTGTTACCGCCGACACTAGGATCGCATTGACGTTGTCAAAGTTGGAGCCTTGCAATCGCTTTCGAACCGTCGTGTATGGCATTAGCACGATATTATCTTTATCGTTACCCACCATATCGACTCCCTTCTTTTCGAGGACTCCGACGATGCGAAAAGGAATGTTGCGTACGCGAATAACTTCACCGATTGGGTTAGCGGTTTGGAACAACTTAGTGACCACCGTGTGACCAATTACACAAACCTTAGCGCCGGATTTGATGTCATCTATTGTGAAGAACTGTCCGGCAGAGATAGGCCAGTTACGCACCGTTAGATAATCTTCTCCCACCCCCGAGAGCTCATTGGGGCTCCAATTCGTATTGCCGTAAATGAGTTGTCCGGCAGCTCCCACAATGGGTGATGAGGCCAAAACGGCATCGCACTGAGATGAAATTTCCTTGCTATCAGCAGAGGTCAACGTCACCGTTAGTGCTTGGCGAACCCCGGATTTCCGCGGAGCTTCGGGAAAGACAACGATTACATTGGTGCCTAAAGCCATAAACTGGTTTTGTACCAAAGCCGAAGCACTCTGACCGATTGAAACCATGGTTGTAACGGCCGCGATCCCGATGACGACCCCAAGGACGGTCAAGCCAGCTCGCATTTTGTTTTTGAGCAACGCGCGAAACGAAACGCGAAACGTATCCCAAATTGACATATCAACACTTCCAAGTCTATTTTTTACCGACGATCAATTCCATGCCAGGCTCCAAATCACCAGAGGTAACCACAGTAAAGCGGTTCTCGGCAAAACCGATTTCAATTTCAATCGCTTGCAACTGATTGTCCTTAAACACCCAGACATGCCGTTTGTTCTTCTTGGTCTGTTCAGAACTATCAACACCAGACTCAGATTCTTTTTGCTCGGTTTGTTTGTTTTCAGACGCATCCGACGACTTTTCTTCTTCGGTATCCGAGCCCTGGTTGTCCTCGCCTGTATCGTCATCACCATTCTCTGCGGACTGGTCGCCGCCGCGATTCCACTGTGAACCATCAAGAAGTTTTCGATCTTGTTCGCGTACTAGCTGAATGTTTTCAGGATAGAAACGGAGTGCTGCATTCGGCACTTTGATTACATCTGTAACGGAGTCAACTTCAAACGACAGTTGTGCCGTCATGCTGGGCAAGAGTTTCAAATCCGGGTTTTCGGTCGCTACAATAACTGGATAGGTAATAACGCTCTGCAACTCTGTCGCGCTAAATCGAATCTGATCTATGTAGCCCTGAAACGTTTCCCCTTGGTAAGCATCGACGGAAAAAGAGACGGGGAGTTTCTTCTCGTATGCTTGACGGATTAGTCCGATGTCCGATTCGTCTACGGTTGCAAAGACGTTTAGCTTCTTTCGCAGGTCGGGTGCCAGCAAGAACAGCACAGGTGTCTGAAACTGCGAAGCCAACGTTTGCCCTGGATCTATTTTTCGTTCCAGCACAACGCCGTCCACGGGAGAGCGAATATTGCAATACTCCAAATTGGTCTCAGAGTTATTGAGCTGCGCCTCCGCTTGCTTGACAGAAGCTTCGGCCACTTTTAGCAATGCTTCTTGGATGTTAAATTCCGCTCGGAGGCCATCCATCTCTCGATCCGAAAGATATTTTTCGTTCTTTTGTCGAAGCTTCTCGCCTCGTTGTAGGTTGTTTTTGGACAGCTGCAATTGTGCCTGCACCCGAGCCACTTCTGCTTTTCGAGTGGTTAACGAGGCCGTATCGCGGTCCACGGCCGCTTGGTATAGCAAAGGGTCAACCACCGCGAGTAGATCCCCCTTTTTGACCTCATCATTGAAATCGACGTTGATTTTCACAATAGGACCGGACACAAAGGAACCTATTGAAACCTTCAAAACAGGTTCGATTTTTCCTGTTGCGGTGATAATCCTCTTGGCGTCACCTCGAATTACCGTGGCTGTTTCCCAGTTCGGTATATTTCTTTGTTTTATGTAGTTAGATACTGGCTGGTAGCTGACGCCTGCAATCAAACCGAGCACGCCTAGGGAGGCAAGAATCTTAACCCAAAGTCTCATGGCAAATCCCAGAATATCGATTGTTCGAATGTTTTAATGGTTCGTAATCTGTTGGAAAACATTGGGCACCAAGGCCAGAGTTACCGTTTCTTTTTCAGCTAGCTCCGACTTTACTTCGAAACCTCGAATTTACCACAGGCGCACGGGTTTGAACCCACTTATTCCCTGGGAACCACAAGGATATGACCAAAATGGTTACCGCGGCTGGACAATTCGCAAGTAGGCTGCGGATTTGGTGATGGGCTAACGAATTTGAAAAAGACGCCTCACTGCGGAGATCAAGGAATCTCGCTGGTCTGCTTGGGCGACTTCACGGATCGACTGAAGGGGCTGGTGCAATAATTTGTTGACGAGCCGATCAAATGCGTGTGCAATTTCTCGCTGCGTTTCCTCGGAAACTGATTGCATGCTTTGTTTACCCATGAGTCGAGCGAGTTCCGAGTCGCGAATTTCTAGGGCTCGGCTGCGGAGGGCTCGAATGGTTTCTCCGGAAGCTCGAATTTGCCAATCTGCCATAATCCGATCGACTTCCTCGCCAATAATCCGGCGAGCACGAGGCAATTGCTGCTCTCGGAAACTTCTGTTTTGATCGCAAACGGCTTGCAAGTCATCGACAGTCTTGAGAAACACGTCAGGCAACCGCCCAATCGCTGCATCAAAATCACGAGGCACAGCCAAGTCGAGAATGAGCAAGTCTCCTTTTTTTCGAGCCTGCATAATCTTGCGAAAACGTTCTTCGGTCACGATGGGCTGAGTTGCACCTGTCGTGCTTACAATCAAATCTGCCTGAGCTATCGCATCGTCCAGTTCTTCCCATTTTCCTGTATGCACACCATAGTCGTTGGCCAGACTTTTTGCATTTTCAAGGGAACGGTTAATAATTAGAACGTTCTTGGCACCAGCGTCCATGAGATAGGTGAGGGATTCGCGTCCCATTTCCCCACTGCCGATCAGCAATATTTGCTTGTCGTCAAATCGCTCAAAGAGCTCGGTAGCAATCTCGCTGACGGCCACACTCGGGACACTTATTCTTCGCCGATGAATTTCCGTTTCGTTGGTAACTCGTTTTGCTACTTGGTTGGCGTGCTGAAAGGCCGCGTGCATAACGGGCCCTGCAAAGCCGAGCTGAACAGCACGTTCGTAAGCATTGTGAACCTGAGAGGCGATCTGCGATTCTCCGACGACCAGCGAGTCGATGCTGCTGGCTACTGTGAATAGGTGTGCTAACGCGGAGGAGTCCAGGTGTGATGTGAAATAACTCTCGTAGTTCTCAAGGGAAAGCTGATGAAACTCTGCGAGCAGCGATAAAAGCTCTTCTCGTTCCGGTACCTTAGCATCGGGAATCGCAGTTCCGACGTAAAGCTCAACACGGTTACAAGTGCTAAGAAGAACACTCTCGCAATCGGAGTAACGATCCTTGAGTAAATTGAGAGCAGCCTCGCTTTGCGAATCAGTAAACGAAAACTTTTCCCGTACTTCCACCGGGGTTGTATGATGGCTGCATCCGATCATCCTAAGTTTCATCGAAGATCCTCTTCGATGCTCTCGGATTGTTCTAAAATCGGTTTCCCACTCGGGAGCGTATTGCTACCGTGAGGAGCGCTAAGAACCATCGCTAAGGCGGCGACCACGACGACGAATGAGACAATATTCATGGCGGCGGTGGACTGACCGCGACCTCTCTGAGAAAACTGCCATTGAATAATGGAAGCTGTTAACAACCATAAAAACAACCCGCCTGAGAACACAATTCCACGATCTAGCCATTCGACTTGTCCATCTTTCACGATGTTCATTATCACGCCGGATACCATTCCAAAACCGATGGAGGCGGCGCTACCTAACAAACACTTGCGGCCGAAAGATTCAAGATATTCCAGGGACGGCAACTGAAGCTTGAATCGTCTCGGTCGTGTGCTCCGTAACCAACTCGATTGGATAAAGTACATGATGGCCATGGCCATACCGAGGGAAATGAGCATCGTTCCCAACGTCATTCCTACGCCATGAGCAAGCCTCCATCCCGAGGCCGAACTATTTCTAATACCGATGTCTGAGGGAAGTGCCAACGTCCCACCCACCAGCATCATCAACATCGGGAGCACGAAAATGCCAATCCTGTTGTTGGGACGCCGCAACAGCATGACGTAATAGGCGGCAGCCATCATCCAGGAACTGAGAGTGCCCCAGTCGTGCCACGACAGATAGAGTGGGCTCTCCTCGTTTGCCAGCGCCAAAAATAGTCGATCCAGCAAATAAAGCGAATGAGTGAAAACAGCAACGGTTGCTGCAGCCAGAAGGAGACGGGTGAGGATAGTCCCAAGCGTCCCGACAGGATACTTTCCTCGGATCAGCTCCAAAACGAGAAGCAAAATGTACGACAGTAGGAAGCAAATTGCGTTTGGCATCTGGATATTGTCGTATAAAGGAAAGAGCCCCGCGACAGAATCGCGAGGCCCGAGGCTATGCCGATGTTTTAGAGCGGGACCTTAATCCCAATCTTCATCGTCTTCGTCTTCATCATCGTCGTCGAAGTCGTCGTCGTCATCATCCCAGTCGTCGTCTTCTTCCCACTCCTCGTCCTCTTCTTCTTCTTCGTCCTCGTCGCCT